>Ga0256407_10000141_pt1 | contig 179733 bp, 136 predicted proteins | sample RumenRJG_04DNA_FD_193489 | JGI IMG/M metagenome (GOLD analysis project Ga0256407, IMG submission 193489) | Bovine rumen microbial communities from Lethbridge, Alberta, Canada - RJG_04 | ecosystem: Host-associated > Mammals > Digestive system > Stomach > Rumen | place: Canada: Alberta... | reverse complement strand
AATATCTATTATCCTGACTTTATTCTCATCCCACATAAAAAAGCGCTCCTTTTGAATTGATTATTCAACAGAAGCGCCGGTTTTGCAATGGGTTAATCGCGTAACCCTCTCTGTATACTCATATATATAATGCATAGCCAAATAAATGGTCCCCGGGGACGGAGTCAAGGGCTCATTCCCTCAAATAAAAAAAGAGAAGCACCTGCTTCCCTCTTACTGCCGGCGACCGGGGTCGAACCGGTACGATGTTGCCACCACGGGATTTTAAGTCCCGCGCGTCTGCCAATTCCGCCACGCCGGCATCTGAAAAAGCCTCTATACTCTAACTGAAGATGGGTGGAATATCAAGTTTTTTCATTCAATACGAACGACGCCTGATATAAAAATGATTTGCCACACATCTTTCCGGAGTGAGTCCTAAGGAGCAGTCATGCGGAGGGCTCGATGCTTTTTCTGATCCTCAGTATGTTCCTTCCATTCTCATAATGATAGTCTACCTGGTCCATGCTCTCCTTCACGATGAAAACGCCAAGACCTCCTATCTTCCTCTCCTCAGCACTTAAGGTAACATCGGGATCTTCCTTAAGGAGCGGGTTGTAGGGCTTTCCCTTGTCCGTAAAGGTAATGATGACTTCCAGCGGTTCATCCGTAACCTCAATCCTGACGACAGCATCGCCTACTTCAGGATTGTAGGCGTAATTTGCGATATTTCCGAATATCTCGTCGATCGCGATATCTATCTGACATCTCGCGCCCTTGGGGCAGTGTCTTTCTTCAAGCTCTCTGTCAACAAAGTCCGTAACAACGGAAACATTCTCGATCGTAGCCGAAAGCTTGATCTCCTTTGATTCGTTCATAGGCACTCCTTATCACAAAGCAGGCCGATGCAGTTCACAACATACAATTTTAATTCTATTTCAAATCCCGGTAAAGTGTTTCTTTTTTTTTATGCTTTTATGCTAAAATTACAATGAGCAATAACAAAAAAAAACGAGGAGAGTTCTAAATGAAAAAGCGTGTCATAGTCTGTACATTGATCGTCATCATACTTGTGATACTTTTGCTCGTGGGTGTAGGAATGCAATACTTCCAGCCTACTTTGAATATGATCCTAATAGGTGCACTTGGTATTTTTTCCATAATCGTGGTAAACGTCTTCGGTGTGGGAGCAGCGAATTACAAGGCCCTTTCAGAAAATAAGTCTCTGGATGAGGGCGACAAAAATATCTCCGAAAATAAAGCTACGCGTTACCCCATTGATGAAACCATAGCAAAGGAGGACGGGATCATCGCCGCTCTTTCCGACAAACTCAAGGAAAGAGAGGAAGAGGTAATCAAGCTTCAGCGCGCAAATGATGTCCTTTCAGAGGAGCTTGATGAGCTGAAACAAAAATCAGATTCTCCTTCAGATGATGCCGTTGATACAGCAGGTGAAAGTGCCTCCGCGCTTCTTCCGATCACCGATGAGGATGATACAAAAGAGATAAATATCATCCGTGTCTGCAAAGACGCCATAAAAGACCTTTCTCAGGAGGCGAGGAAGGCAAACCTCATCATAAATATCTCAACAACTGAAGAGTCCCTGCTTGTAAAGGCGAGCAAGAAGCGCCTCATTATCCTCTTCAAGAATATAATTGACAATTCCATCAAATATATGAACCGCCAGGGCTCGCTCACTATCACGATCTCAAATATCGGTTCCGACATCTTTATCGTATTGAAGGACACCGGCGAGGGGCTTACGGAAAGTGAGACGAGGCACATCTTTGAGCTGAATTACCAGGGAAGCAACCGTATTTCAGGAAACGGTCTCGGTCTTGCCCAGGCAAAGGCCATAGTTGATTATTACGGCGGCACGATCTACGCGAAGAGTAATGTGAACCAGGGTATGGCTATTTATATACAGCTTCCTACCACGTGACGCGGACAAGGAGCGGATGGCGCGGACAAGGGGACGTTTCCCTCGTCCGGATTCGCAGAAACCGGACGAGGGAAACGTCCCCTTGTCCGCACCTAGAACAATCCCCCATATGGCCCGAAATCAGAGGCGTTCACCATGCGCCCCAGTTTTTTCAGCTCATACTTTGCCGCCCTGACGACGCACTGTGCGTCAACAGGCTTGCCGGCTGCCGCCGCCATATAGGCAGCAGCATACATGATCGACTTGATATTTGCTCCCGAAAGTTCGAACCGCTCCGCAAATACGGCAAAGTCAAGCTTCGAATCAACAGGCACCTCCTTCGGAAGCACCTTTTTCCAAAGGGACAGCCTCGTCTTCTCATCAGGATTCTCAAATCTCACAATATAGGTGATGCGGCGCAGAAAGGCCGTATCAAAGTTCTGGTAGAGGTTTGTCGCCATGATCGAAAGGCCGTCATACTCCTCCATCTTCTGGAGGATATAGGCAGTCTCGTTGTTTGCGTGCTTGTCATTTGAGGTGGAGATGTCAGTCCTCTTTGCAAACAGCGCGTCCGCTTCGTCAAAGAACAGTATGCATCTCGATTTTTCAGCCTCGTCAAAGACCTTCCCGATATTTTTTTCCGTCTCTCCTATCCACTTTGAGGACATCTGGGAAAGATCCACCCTGTAAAGCTCAAGCCCGAGTTCTCCCGCCATGCACATGGCAGACATCGTCTTCCCTGTTCCCGAGGGTCCCGCGAAGAGGATCGAAATACCGTTCCCGTAAGCGTTCTTCTTTTTGAGCCCCCACTCTTCCTCCTTCAGGCGGCTCATGCGATAGCGGTCTATGACGGTTTTTATGACCTCGCGGTTTTCCTGTGGCAGCTCCGTGTCGTCCCAGGAATATGAAGCCGGGAGCCTTGTTGCAAGACCTCCGAAATCAAGTCCCGATCCGGAGAGGACCGTATCTACTATGGTCTCCCTCGAAAGGAGGTTTTCACCGCTCACTTCCATCTTCGCCCTGACACGGGACGCGATATTTTTGATCTCCTCCTCCGAAAGGTCGTAGGAAAGGGAAAGGAGTTCAAAGTCCACATCTTCTTTGGTCTTGATCCCTGAAAGCGCCTCAATCCAAAGCTTCTCACGCTTCTTAAAGGAAGGAAGTGACGGCGTGAAGGAATAGACCATCCTGTCAGCAGGGGCATTTGAAAGCTCTATTTCCTCCCCTTCAATGACAAGATATGGAAGCGCGTTGTCCATTATGTTCAGGATGATCCGAAAGGCTTTTGTGACCGCATTATCTTTTGAATCGTAATCAAGGAGCAGGAGCGGGATGCCATTCAGCGTCAGAAAGGAAGAGAGTACGAGGCTCTGCCTCTCTATCTCCGAAGCTGAAAAGCCCTTGACAAAGGATAGTTCGACTACCGCCGCGCCGTGCGAAGAGGCGCGTGAGAGGGCGCTTTTTATGCCGCGCCGCCTACCGTCTGCGGCATAAAAAAGAGCAGTTTTTTTTGAAGGCTCCTTCAAAAGCCCGTCAAAAAGCGAGTAAAGAAGCTCTGAATTCTCATCGCTTTTCCCGTCAGACGGAACAAAGGATGCAAAGTGGAGGACACCTGCGGGGAGCTCCTCCTTCCCAAAAAGGAAGGAAACAGCGCCGGGACTTAAGACAAGCGGCGTGGTAAGGGAAAGCATGGACCCCGGCTTATGATCCATTATCACATGAAAAAAGAGGCTCCTTCCTCCTGAAAGGAATGAAGCCTTTTTTTCGTATACATCATCATGAAGAAGCCCGTAAAGGGTCAATGCCATGCCGGCTGTAGGATATGACATCCCGCTGTTTTCATTCAGAACCGAGAATATCCTTCTGTAATGAAGCCCTTCCTCGAAAGACAGCATCAGAAGGACCGCTATCCTGATAAGGTCATCCTTGAGGGCACCTGTCTTTTCAAGAAAGGAATATAGAGGGGCATCCTGAAAGGACTCCTTTTCAAGCTGCTTTAAAGCATTGAAAAATTCAAGCATGCTGTCCCTGAAGGAAGGATCCTGCATATCAAGCACACCGCCATCATGAATGAATCTTGAAAGCTCGCTCTTTGACATAGGAAGCCCCCTTGAGTAAAGAGGGAGCGCTCCTTCAAGCTTTCCTCTTCTCTCAAGCACGTTCAAAAGGAGCGCGTCAAGGACCGAAAGCTCTGCCCTAAGCAGTCTTTTTGTTTTTTCAAGACCATCATTCATGCCTGCTTACGCTTTCCCTTATTTTTCTTTTTCTCGTCTGTTATCTCTTTTCCAAGCTTATCGAGATCCAGAACCTCATTCACTTTCGGAAGCTTCTTTTTCTTTTCTTTCAGCTCATTCTTTTGTTCCGGTATCACTTCCTGAGCCTGTTTCTCTTCTTTTTTGTCTTCCTCTTCTACCTTCTTGTCTTCCTCTTCTTCCTTCTTATCTTCCTGATCTTTTATATCATTCTCATTGCCGTAATCTATCTCAAAATCCTCGTCATCTTCTTCATCGGGATATAAATCCACTATTTTGACTTTTTGTTTCTTTGGCTGTTCTTCCTTTTTCTCGACCAGCTCGTCCATTTCCTCATCGACATTTTCAAAATCTATAATGTTTTCCTTCTCGTCTTCCTTCTCGTCTTCGTCCTCATCTTTTTCTTTTATGATGGTATTTGTTTCCTCAAAGAAGAGCCCCTTGCCTTTTGCTTTTTTGCCTTCTTTTTTGCCTTCCTTTTTGGATCCTTTCCTGATCACTATGTTGTCCTCGTTGCCCTCGCTCAGGATCTCTAACTCGTCAAGGTCGTAGACTTCATCTTCAAGCTCTTCCTGCTCTTTTTCCTTCTTTCCCTTTTTCTTTGGCTCTTCCTTGATATCAAAGACCTTGAAATCCAGATTCCCTCTTACCTCTCCTGCATTGGAATCGTTCACGCTGAGATCATCAAGTCCTTCAAGGATGAACTGCGGTTCTTCATCATCCAGATCGACAGGCTGCTTAACACCGGAGATCTTCCGAAGCATATCTATCGGGAGGCTGTGATTTTTATCCACGGTTCCAAAGCCCTTCATCATACTCAGATGAATGTCTCCAAAACCGGCCTCCTGCATTGCGCCCTCATGCTCGAGCTCTTCCGGCTCAAGCCCCTGTTCTTGCTTTTCCTTTTTCTTTTCCTTCAGCTTCTCGTTCAGTTTGTACTCCCGTCCGACAACGGTTCCCATGTTTTCAAAAATAAAATCTTTTGTATCAAAGGGATTCGCCTTATTCGCGTCAGGAAGGAGTTCGTCTTCCGAAAGTCCTGCTTCCTCGACGATATACCTGACAAAGCTGTTTGCATTCCTGTCAACGAGTTTGTAGGGTGCTTTCTCATAGATCTTTGCCTTCTCGAGGATATCATCAAGCGTTTTGTAGTTGGTCCTGTAGGCCTTTGACATATCGGAAGGAAGCTGCTCTGTTGACTGCAGGCCGCCTTTGTAACTCTCCTTCGGAAGAAGGCCCTTTTCCACGATCTGGGCGATGGAATTCTTCATCGCAAAGCCAAGGGAAAGATGGTATCTCATAAACTTGTTCGATGCCGTATCAAACATGCTGTAGCGAAGGACTATGTAGCTGTATCCGAAGACGGGAACATAATTCGTCTCCCTTTTTCCCGAATACAGCCCTTTCTGCTTTACCTCATACATTGAAACAAAGTCAGTGAGCTGTTCTGTATTTGAGAGCGAGACATGGACCTCTATGACCGGACGCTCCACATCCTTTGGAAACTGAGGATCCTTTGAAGCAGCGGCCTTGGTGTCAGGCCCATCAAGAACCGCAAAGGTATAAGGCGCTTCATCCCTGAAAACACTGAAATCAAGGTCGTCATCGGTAAGATCTGCATCCGCCGGATCAAAGTCAAGGAGCATGGCGGGGACTTCCCGTTTTTTCTCTTCGGGCTTCTTTTCTTCCGCGGCATTTGCCTGCTGCTCTTCAGCGGCGTTTACCTGCGGCTCGTTCTGCTGTTCTTCTTTTGCCTGTTCTCCCGGAGCCTTTGCCTTTTCCTCTTTTTCCTTGTCCCGGCCTTCGTCCTTTTCCTTTATATCAACCTTTGCGCCCTTGCTCACAAGGGAGCTCTTCAGGCGGCCGAGCCATCCGAAGGTCTCATACTGTTTCCTTTCTCCGGCATCAATATCGATGACAAGAGCCTGATCCACGAGATCCTGCTTTGGCTTCGGCTTTTCTGCCTCCTTCTTCTTTTCGGCTTTATTCTCCTTCTCATCCTTTGGAACAAGCCCGGCCCCTATCTGCACAAACTGTCCGGCCTCTTTTTCCGAAAGAAATTCAAAGGCTTCTTCCTCTTCTTCCTCGTTGTTTTTTCCGGGGTCGTTTGAAACATCCACGGTCATGGAATAATATTCCTTCTCCGGGATGCCGTTTATATAGACAGTTTCCTCTATATCAAGCTCCATGTCCTGCATGAAATCAGGGAGCTTCTCAATATCAAGCGCATCTGCCATACATTACCTCCTTCACTAAGCGAGGCCGACCTGATCCGCATAAGGCTCAAAGTCTGACTTTGTGAAGACCTTTCCTACCTTTATGAACTCGTACTTTATCGCCCGAAGATAATGCCTCATGCAGACCTTCCCCTTTGCGGTCTCGTCCGCTGCCGCAAGGAAGGCGGCATTCAGGATGCAGTTTTTGATATTACCGCCGGCAAACTCGTACTTCTCGGCAAGGAAGCGGAAATCAACGTCCTCATCAAGCGGCGTGGTCTTTGGAACGGTAGTCTTCCAGAGCATCTCGCGGGTGTCGGGATTCGGGAACTGGAATTCCACTATGTATTTCATCCTTCGGAAGAACGCGGGATCGATGTTGTGCTTGTAGTTCGTCGCAAGGACGCAGACACCGTCATAAGCCTCCATCTCCTGAAGGAGCAGGGCGGTCTTGTTGTTGGCTGATGCCTGGTTTGAACCGCCGTCGTCGGAACGCTTCGCAAAGATCGTATCGCACTCGTCAAAGAAGAGGACGACATTACATTTCTTCGCCTCGCGGAATATCATGGATAATGATTTTTCGGTCTCACCGACATACTTGTCGACGACCTTTGAAATATCGACGCGGTAAAGCTCGAGATTCAGCTCATGAGCGAGAACCTGCGCCATCATTGATTTTCCGGTACCGGGAGCACCGAAGAGGAGGACCGTAAGTCCTCTTCCGTAAGGATACTTCCTCGTATAGTTCCAGTCGTCGTAGACCTGCTTCTTGAAGTTCATCTGCTCTATCGCATGGGTGATGGTCTCCCTCTGGTCCTCATTCATGACGATATCTTCAAAGCCGAACTTTGCCTCGACCCTTGAAGCCTTCTGGGAAAGCTCTGAGGACATCTGGTTGTTACAGCCCTTGAAAAGATTGGCTCTTGAGATGACGGGGCTCTTTTCCATAGTCGCAAAAGATTTCCCTGCCCGAAGCGCGCCATGGATCTTTCCGGGGGTAAAGAGAAATTTATTGGACATCTCCCTGACATCGCAGTCCTTGTCAAGGGTGAAGTTCTTTCCGAAATACTCCCAGCAGGCTATCCTCTCCTCGTTCGTAGGAGTAGGAAGCTCAAGATATGTAAATTCCTGCTTTGTTACCTCGCGAAGATCTATCGTATCCTTGCTCATCGCAAAGACCGTGATATCCTTTTCGGTAAGCTTTGCGAAGGCGAGATCCATATAGCCCTCAAACTTTTCCTTTTCCTCCTGGGAATAGGAAAGCTCGGTGAGGCAGCATACGGAATCCGTGAGGATGCACTCTCTCGTCACTGCCCAGAGCGCCTTTTCAACGAAACGGAAATCGTATGAGAAAAGCTTCTTGCAGTTCATCGCGACCGCACGAAGGTTCTTTTCCTTGCAGAAATGCTTGACGAAGAATTTTCTCCCCGATCCCTCGTCGCCGTGATAGAAGAAGATCCGGACGCCGTCGTCATAGCTTATCTTCATCGCGTCAAGGACATTCTGGTTTGCAAGGACAGGATCAAGTTCCTCATTTTCCTTTGTGATCATCGAAAAGAACCTGATGAAATTTTCATCAAGCTTCATTGGATTTTTTCCGAAGAGAAAATCTATGATCCTCTTGTCAGGGGAGACAGGCGTTGAGAAGGGCATATTGTCCCTTACTTCAAGAGATAATATCGGAAGGAGCTGCTCTATGCAGGTAGACATCTCGCCATAGGATCTCGTGACAGAGAAATCATTCTGATAATAAAGCCTTGCGGCTGACTCCACGGTAGGAGACGAAAGTCCTCCGTTTTCGTTGATGACCTGGAATACCCCGGCGTAATCGGTCTGGGTTGAGGAAAGAAGTCCCGTAGAAAAACAAAAGAGGGTGAAGTCGTCCCAGCCAAGCTTTTCGGAAAGTTCAAAAAGCGGCAGTGAAACGCCCTTCTTTACAGCAAGCGCCGCACGATTCTTTATGAATTCTATCCGCTGCTCGCTCGTCATTTCGGAGGCGATCTTTAATGCGCTCTCCTCCTTTGCCTCCCCTGATGAGCCCTCCTCATCATCGCTTGTCATGGAAGAAAAAAGAGAAAGGAGCTCCTCGTCTATTTCAAGGTCGTCATCCTCATCATCTTCTTTGCTTTCATTCTTGTCGCCCTCTTCCTCTTTTCCACTGTCATCCCCGGAAGAATGGAAGGTAAGGAGCTTTTCCTTTGCCACATCAGCGGCGACCTCAATATCGGGATAGAGAACATTCTTGTAGCCGCCCTGCCCGGAAGCAAAGACGCCCTTCATCTTTGTGATATGGGAATCGATGGCAATATTTACGCAGTCAAAGATATACTGCATGAATTCATTGTAATCGGAAAACGGCTTCTTTCTGAGTTTTTCGTCATACCTGTCCATCATCTACTCCTGTATGAAAAAGCGCCTGCCTATCAAAGACGCTCCTTGTCCTGTTTATGGCCTTCTCATCAAAGACGCTCAAAAAGGCGCCCTTTCTTTCCGTTATGGAAACAGGCCTCTCCCATTTCTTGTAGGTCATTGTCTCTTCTTCATAGTCAACGGCATTCATGTCGGGGCCATGTTCCCGCACGTCCCGTTTGATATTCTCCTGCCGGTTCTTCCTGAAAAGGTCATTGTCAAGGACATCATCATTTCTCATCTGGGCTCTGACTCCTCTATAAAACAGAGTTTTATATCTGACCTAGTCCGGTCGGATGCCGATCCCGTAGCGCTCATTCTTCGCTAACGGTATCTGGCTCCTTAAAGCGCTACTTCCCTGTATTTGAGGCCCTCCACCGATTCGAGGTCGTGGGTTGCGACCACCACGGCGGTTCCCTGCATGCTGATAAGCGAAAAGAGCTTCATTATCTCTCTTGAAAAAACAGGATCGATATTTCCGGTCGGCTCGTCGCAAAGCAGGACCTTGGGATTGTTGAGAAGGGCCCGCGCTATGCATACCTTCTGCTTTTCGCCGCCCGAAAGGGTATCGGGCATCCTCTTATAAAAAAGCTCCATCCCTGTGAGACGGAGTATTGAAGACGCCTTCTTTTCAAAGTCCTTTTTGGAGAGGCCGTTTATGTGCCGGACAAGTTCAAGATTCTGCCAGACATTCCGATCTGAAAGGAGCCTGAAATCCTGAAAAACTATGCCGACCTTTTTCCTGTAATCGGGAAGTTCATCCGAAGAAAGCTCTGCAATATCCCTTCCCTCAAACAAAATCTTCCCGGAATCGGGCGAAAGCTCCCTTGATATCAGCTTGATAATGGTAGTCTTTCCTATCCCGCTTTTTCCGGTAAGAAGAACAAACTCCCCCCTGTCTATAAATAAAGAGAAGTCGTCTATAACGGGCTTTTTTGGTCCGTCATCGTATCCCTTTACAACATGGGAGAGTTCGAGCATAAGGATCCCGTCATTCTATTGTAAGAATGTTGGAGAATCCCGTCAGCGAGAATATCTCCTTCACGGAATCGTTCGCATTCTTCACTACCATTGAGCCGCCCTTTGAATTTGCGGTCTTCTGTCCGAGAAGCAGGGCACGAAGTCCTGCGGATGAGACATATTCCACTTCCGCAAAATCGACAACAACATCATTTTCCTTCTGGAATGCGGCGAATATGGCCGTCTGAAGATCCGGAGCCGTAGTCGTGTCAACACGACCGGTTACACAAAGGATGATCTTTCCTTCTTCTTTTTTTTCTTCTACTGTCATCTTCTTCTCACTTTCAAATCATTGAAAATAAGCACCTGCTGTTTTCCTATGATCACACGCAAAACAACATTCTGATTATATAATAAAACCTGCCTGAAAGCCACTATCACTCGTCTAATTTTATATATCCACCGAAACGCACGCCCTCGTCAAGAATCATGCTCTTGTCCTCAGGCAGGACAGCGTTCCTGTCAAGATAGGAGGAGGAATCCATCTTCGCGGATTCATCAAGTTCTCTGAGTCTTACATTCACTCTTACAGGCTTGAACTGGTTGATGAGATACATGAGCTGGTAATGGGTCGTCTCGTCAAGGTGCTTTTTGATCTGCACCTCCACATCGTAAGGTCCGTACTCAACACCCGGTTCTATTGAATTTCTCTGCTTCGCAGCGATGATATTATATTCTATGATACGGACATCCTCGTTCAGTATTATCTTGCAGAGCCTCCTTATCACCTCGGGAGTCCCCTTCATCCTTGTGAGGTCAAAAAGCTCATGCACAAGCTTTCTTTCGGTCGGAACGTCCATAAGGTCGGGGCTGATCTCGATCCCCATCCACGAAGCATAGACCGGAAGGAGTGAGGCAGGACAGGTGTCGGGGTTGAGGAGAGTTGGCAGCAAATCTATCTCTTCCTGAAGATCAGTATAGCAGCTTGAAAAGATCGAAAGGAAGCGATGAAAGAAGGAGCCTCTTTCGTTGTATATCTCAGGCAGGGAATCCATGAAGATATCCCCCTTTGAGTCGGCTTTCATCGAGGAAAGCCGCACCTTCCCCGGTCCTTCCACGTCAAATCCGATAAAAAGAAACCTCCCCCTGAGGTCATAGAGCAGAATATCGTCGCAGTTCATATAACGAACGGCGCCGAGAGCCTTCATCTCATCAATGCTTGAAATATCGTCGGTATCAAGCGCAAGACAATAGACTGAGAGCAAAGTGTCCTCCGGAAGCTCCATCTCGAAAGAGAAACGTCCCCAGAGCGCCCCGTCCTCCGTCCCTTCAAACGGGAAGATAACGGCTCTCCTGAAAAGCGATTCCGGATCACTCACAAGAGCCCCGTCGGAATCTATCTCAAAGCCCGAAAGCGTGCTTTTCATAAGCCTGTTCTTTGTTACAGAATAAATATTTTCAGGCATAACAATTATTCCCTCGTAATCCTTTCAATCGCGATCTCGCCGGGAAGCAGGAGCACATTTGACTTCGGGATCAGCGTTGCCTCACGCGCCGTCGACAGTCCCGGGATCACCGGCTTCACCGAAATATCCTTCACATAATCCACAGACGTAAGCGCCTCAACAGCCCTAATGATTGTCTCGTATTCAAGCGGCTCGCCGAAGGTCCTGTTGCCCGTGCGGTAATCTATGATCCGCTCGACCACTTCCCTGATGCCTATGTCATTCTCGTCCACATATATCTTGCAGCGCACCTGAAGCTGGACATCAACGGTAAGATAGGCGGGACCCGTAAGCACGACCCTTGTGGAGAGCATCCTTCTTTCGTTGATCCGCCTTTTGATCAGCTGCTTGTAAAGAGGAGTAAGTGCCGGTTTTAATGACGGCCCTTCCTGAAGGACAGCGATGCGCACCGTATTTGACTCCTGTTCCTTGAAGGCCCTCGCCTTTGCGATGCAAAGCCCCGGAGTCGACATGACTATATTCTCGTAATCCCTTTCCGTAACACAGACCGATGAGGTCTGAAGATCCTCAACGAAACGCTTCCTCACATCCTTCGCGGTCTCCGCGAAAACTCCCCCGTTTCCGGGAGCGCAGGCCGTGAAGGGCTCTTTGATCCCGCGGAGCCTCAGTTTGCTCCTTGCCCTGATATTCCCTTCGGGGCCCCTTGTCACGGCTATCTGGGCTATAAAAAGATCGGCACCGATGAAGTCTCCCGCATCGTCTATGACTATCTTTCCGGAGCGCTCAAGAAGCCTGTAGGAAAGGCCTCCCGGAACCCTCTTTCCCGCCCGGACAAAATCAAAGATGAAGTCTCCCTCTCCGTCGGAACGCTTTGCAAGAAGACAGAAGGAATCCGCGACTATGTTCTGAAGGGGGAGATCGAGTACCTGATGATCACAGCCAAGCACCCTTCCGACCCTGTAGTTGTTCATTATCTCTTCGGAATATACCACGACCTTCACTGCATCCTTGAAAAAGCCGGGCGCCATTCCGTAACGCTCCTGGTCAAACTCTACCGTGATAGTCCCGTTGTCATCGGAAGCATTGACATATCTCCCGGGGCCGTCTTCCCCGTAACTTATCAGATAGCGCCGGTAGGAACTTCCCTTTTCCTCCTTCCCGAAGATCAGAAGATAGGGTTCCTTTGAAAGGTCATTAAAGAAATTTATCTTTACGGCATTCTGGAACGTAAGCGCCCTGGCCCTCGTATCCTTCTGCCAGGCCTCGATCAGAAAGCCGTCCACCTTCTGCATCCTCGGGGGCATGTCGAAATCCGCCCTCCTTAAGGTCGCCCTGATCACATACCCCTTTTTCGGGAGTTCGTCAAACTCGGCGGCCTTTGCATCTTCAGGCATGCGGAAGCGGATCTCCCCGCTTGTCACAAGGCCTGCCGTATAGTCCCTTGCCGCTATCTCCTTGAAGCCCCCGCTCGTATATATCTCCCAGAGGATATCGGAGAAAGCGTTTGTATGCTTCTCGGAGAAGGGCACGCGGTTGTATTTTTCCTCGAGGGTAAAGTAAAAGAGGAAATCCTTCTTTGCCTCCGGAAGTGAATCGCATACAAAATAAAGCTTCATCCCGGCCTTCGGGGAATTTGAAAATACATTGATCGGAACGGGAACCCCGTCATCATTGAGATAGCCGTAATCCTGAATATTATTCTCCTCACCGCCGCAGTCGCCATAGACCCCGATCAGGTGATGCTCCCCAAAGGCTATCTCCTGCTTTGTTTCAAAGCACATGTCTCCGAGCGAGAATTTTGAGGCCTTGGGAAGGACATGCCTCTTTTTCTGAAGAGCAGTCGAGAGAAGGACTCGCGAGCATTTTCCGGGCTTTGGAAGAAAGCCGGTGAGCCTCATCAGGGCAAGCCTCGTCTCCTCATTTTCTGCGCCGGCGCTCATCTCCTGGCCCTCGGAATAATAGAGGAGGGACTCAAGCGTGGTGATGCCGGGGTCTGAAGGATTGAAGTTCGTCCACTCATTCGTATAGAGCGGGATCTTCATCATCGCGTCAGAGAGGCGGTCGTTGATATTCTTTACTTCTTCGGATCTGATCTCAAGCAATTTAAGGCTCCTTTTTTATTATGGGGCGGGCTACGTTTCGTAGTCTACGTATATATTGTGCATTCCCGGTTTTGCAACGAAATAGGGCGAGGGCTCAAGCTCTGTAAGGTCTGTCTCGTGAAAGCCGGTGCTGTCCTTGTATGAAGCTGTCACGGTCATCTTTGATATCTTTGCGTTATCCTTCAATGCAACAAGCTTCATCATGATCTGCGACTTCTGCGGAAGCACTCCGATATTCCAGCCTCTCATCTCAGAGCCGGCAGCGCCTGAAACCGAAACGGGGTTCAGATACTCATCAAGCCCCTCTCTCACCCTGTTCATCAGGGAGAAGCTGTCTTCAAGCGATCCCACCTTCATCCAGACATTCACCGAGATGTCCACATAGATCGGCTCCACGAAGTGGATGTTTATGGGGTCGATCGTAAGCTCGCAGCGCTTTTCCATGGCCCTTCTGATACGCTCCGAGACCATGTGGAAGGAAAGCGAGCCTTCGGAGAAGTCCTTCATCAGGAATACAAAGGATATATCATCATCCGTGCCGTTTCCGTCTATGCACTTTCCGGTGACGCAGGCGCATTTGTCTATGTTCTCCGAAAAGGCGCGGATGAAGCCGAGATAATCCTCCTTGGAGATCAGCTTCCTTCTTGAGCTGATAAGACCGGATCCGCGAAGGAGCGCCCTGTCCATGGATTCTATCTTCTCGCCTCCGAAGGCGCGGACCGGATTGTCTATCTCATCAAGATACATGGCGGGCCCGTCCGTCTCGGTGATCGTATGCGCAGCGACATTTCCTATATCACCCATCGAGGTATAGGTCTTTACGCGAAAGGCTATATCGTCAACAACCCTTGGGATATCGCAGGAAAGGCCGTTCCCGAATATCAAAAGCTTATTTACCCTGTCAAGGCGGTAGACCCTTCTGCCCTCCGCGGTATCAAAGTCCTCGCACTCGTTCCAGAGGACATAGAAAGCCGTGATGTTCCCGAGGGCGTCCCTCTCGATACGGACCTTTGTCTCGTCCTCCTCCTGGAGCTTTTCCATGTCCTCCTTTGTGATATGCCTGAATTCATTGACCCAGAGGTCTATCCTCACAAGCCCGTCATAGTTCACCGTGAAGGTCATGTCAGGCTTCACCTCGTCGATGTAGAAATCATCCTCGGCATTCTCTTCAAGGTTCGTGACCGTCATCCCGTTCATCCTCATATTTCTGATGATCGGGAGAAAGACATCGCTCCTGCCGTTTTGCACATCCTTTTTGAGGTCCCTCGAGATCCGAAGCCAGTACCTCTCCTTTTCCTCGAGCTTTACCGAAGAAAAATCAGAGGGCGGGTCAAACATAATGATCCCGGCGCGGCTCAGGCTTTCCGTATAATCCATTACCTTGATCTGCTTGAAGCCCTTTGCTGATGAATATTCAAAGGTAATAGGAACCGGAAGATGGCTCATCCGATCCTCCAGATCCACAAAGAGGCTCACAGGCCCTGTTTCAGGGCGTTTCGAAAGCCCTATATAAAGGCAGTCCCCGTAATAAGCCGAGCGCTTGAATACAGGAACATTGTTGTCGTTGTTGTTCATGTCGCGCGTGATATCACTTCGCTTTGTACCGGATATCCTGACTATCTTCTTCGGCGCGACGCTCTTTCCGTCATAGGAATAGGATATCCTCATTTCCGAAAACCTCGGATAATGGTGGACCGCCGGCCTCATATAGCAGTTGTCGGCCTTCAGTATGCGAAACCTTATGGCCCTGCCCTCTATTCCGGCGGAATCAACAGGCTCCCAATCTTCCGGGATGATAAAGGAAAAACGAAGCTTCCCCGCAGTAGCCTTTTCGAGGGAGGTCGAAAGCTCCGTATCTATGTCAAGCTTCCTGTAGCCTATGCCGTTGAAGTACTCGACCGCTATCTCCTGGATGAAGACATCGGCGTAGGCGGGAGTGATCTCGGCGCGGGGCTTTCTCTTTATTATCTTCAATGCCGATTCCGCCTGCTGCACTGTGAGGTCAAAGATATTCTCGAGAAAGGTCACGGAAAACTCCACAGTAGCGCGCGCACCGGCCATGCGGAAATATCTGTCGCAGGAGATGCTGCAGTCGGCATAAAGGGAGAGTGTGTCTGTAAAGGGAAGGAAGTTGTCGGGATCGAGATCCGAATTTCCGTCAGTCACCGCAACAGGAAGGATAGGCTCGCCCTCCGAGGATATCCCTATCGTCGAAACGGAAACCTCTTCGACAACGGGATCGACAGCCTCTATCACAAGGGCCCCGTAATCCATCCCATCGACATTCACCGGTTCAAATGGCTCCTTCGTGATCAGTGATATGTAATCTTCATTCTGTGCAAGGCTTACGGAATCGACCTCCCTGATCCCTTCCTCCGCCTTGTAGGAAAGTGCATATTTGCTTCTGTCGGAAAGATCCCGAAGGAAGGCATCGTTTCCCTCGATATAAAGCCTTATCTCAGCTCCCATCGTGTCGAAGGCGCTGTCATGATAGAGAACGATCGCGTTCTTTCCTATGCCCTTTCTCTTCCCGAAAAGGATGAAGGGCTCAAAAACATTTCCCGCAGGGTTTTCCGCCGGAAGAAACGGCTCCTCGGAAAACTCAAGATCCTCCTCGTTTGGATCCTCAAGTATCAGTTCCTGTTCCCTGAAGTCTCCCTTCAGAGGGATCACATCCCCTGTTTTTTCATCCGTCATGAAAAGCTCTGTGATCGAAGCGCCGGTCACATGAAAGCTTTTGTCTGTCTCAAATACAGGCGCTATGTCCGTCGTACCGTCCTCGCCTATTGGCGCCTCCGCTACAAGAAGCCTCGTTCCTGCTGCAAGATCCACTCCCGGCACGGTATCCGCTATCATGTTCATCGTCACTATGCTGTGCGCGGGCGTGACGGAATTTCTCGTGATATCGAGGAGGTTCACGAAGGCAAGTCGATAGCGGTCACAAACACGGTTTATGACAGAGATAGTCCTCTCCGACTGATCAGCGAAGATCTGCGCGATAACTCCGCCGATGTCCGGATCGTCCTTTGAAAACGCCCACTCGGGAGTATAGCTTTTCGCTTTCTTTTCTATCTCATCAAGGATGTCGTCCCTTGTACGGCGGTCCACCCCGAAGGATGATATGTTCTTTTTTTCGTTTTTAAGGCTCATCAGCTTTCCTCGTCAACAAACTGGCCTTCAGTTTCGTATTCGCCGCTCTCATATTCCTCATGCATCTCCTCGGGCTTCTCGGCGTTGAGATAGAAGGGGAATACCAGATTGTCCTTCACATTTTCACTTATTATCGCATAGGAAAGATCTATGATAAGGGCGCCGTTTTTGATGTCCTGATCCATATTGATCGTAACATCGGTGATACGCGGCTCCTGCATCCCTATGGTCTCAAGAAGATCCCTCTGCAGCATCGAAAGCTGGGTGGCGTTCACATCCATGAAGGTGTAGCCCTCAAGGTCGGCGCCAAAGCCCGGGCGAAGAAGCCGCTCGTTGTGCTGAGTCATCAGTATGATATAAAGCGACTCCCTGACGGAATCAACAAGGGAAGAGGTCTTGAACCTGCCTGTCGCCTCATCTATCTCGGGCGGAAATTTCATTCCTATGCCAAGAAAATCATTGTCTGCCATGCTTATATCTCCTCTTAAGGCTTCTTTTAGCCCAGCTTCACCACCTGGCCGTTGGCGGTGAGCGTGCCCTGGGAATTGATACTGATGTTCTGTCCGTCGATATTGATGCTGCCCTGCTTGATAGCGACTCCGGAGGTAGAATTCAAAGTGATCTTTCCCTGGGCGTTCACTGTGAACTTCTTGCAGGCTATGGTCACGCTGCCGGCGCCATTCATGTCGCTTGCGGTGATAGTGATATTCTGCCCGACTATTATCCTCATCTGCTGAGCGGCACGGATAGTGATAGCCTGCTTGGTAGTATCTATCTGAACATAATTTTCGTTCTTCTGGTCCTTTAAGGTAATCCGCCCCGTAGCATTGTCAAGGCAGACTTCGCGTTCCTTGTTCGCGGTATAGATCCTGATCTTGTCCTGGGGAGTCGGGGCACCGCCTCCGTCGGGTGCTGCGGTGTCCGTGATCTCTATGGTGTTTCCGGCTCGGGTCATGATCTGCTTGATGGTATTGTCCTTGTTGGCCGAGCGCTTCACGAGCATTGACTTCATCGTAGGGATCGAGCCTATGACATAGGGGCGTTCGATGTTCCCGCCCTCAAAGCCAAGCACCACCTCGTCCCCTACCTCGGGAAGGAAGTATTCACCCCAGCTGTTCCCCATATAAAAGGATATGACCCGGGCCCAGAGCAGCGTATTCGACGGCGCGTCACGGGTGGGGATCGAAACGCAGACCCTGCCCGGAAACTGCATGTCATAGTTTTTTGTGACTTTGCCGACGATGAGCCCCTCGACCTTGGTGTCGCCCGTTTCGGTGGTACGCACCTGCTTCGCGCTTATTTCATCTATTACGTCATAAAGATCCATAGCTTTGTCTTTCTTATAGTCCGAGTGAGAGGGAGGCAGCGCGTCCTGTCACGCGCGTTACATAACCGGTCCTGTCCATGATGTGGCGGACACGGGTGATATAAAAGCTGTTGTCGACTGTAGAGCCGAGGCCGTCAAATTTGATAAATACCGCGGGAGGGATATCCGGGATGCCTACAAATTCAGCCTCTATCGTTCCAAACCTGTAGCTCTCCTGATCGGCTACGAAATTCGCTCTCGCTGCGGCATCCACCGTATCCCTTATGGAGTGATCCACGACCACCTTGGTCTGCGGCTTCACGATGGTCTTTACAATGGGGCCGCCGGAGAGCTTGTTCGTCATCTTTTTCTTTCCGACTATGGGTATGCCCTTGTCGGGATCCATGTTCCTGACCTCTACTCCGCCTACCATTCCGGCAATGTCATAGGTCACAGAGAATGATCTCATGGAATCCTTTGGCGTGAGCTTCATGAAGGGCAGGAATACAAGCTTCGCCGGGAAGAAATTGACCTCGCCTGCCACCACGAAGAAATCGTAATTGAACCTTTTTGCCGCCCTGACCACGAATTCGTAGTCGCTCTCGTCATACATCTCTATGGTCCGATCCAGGTTCACGGGAAGCGTGGAGGTCGCGACATCCGGGGTCGGGACTATATTCTTCATAGAGGACATGATGTCCTTCGGCGGCACCTGCAGCGCCATATACTGGGGAAGGGCGAAAAGCTCCGAAACCGCGCCGCTGTAGTTCTTCGACAACAGCTGTTTCTGGTAGCGGTTTGACATCATTATGCCCTTTACATCCATGCAGGTGACTTCGCAATAAGGCATGGTCGTCTCATCCATCGAGTCATAAGCGAACTCGACCTTTGATATATAGCCCTTGAAGACAGGGCCTGCCGAGCCGTTGTAGCCAAGGCTTATGGTGACGGCCGAGCCCAGCATGATAAAAGGCTTCAGCGCCCCGTACTTGAACTGGCCAAGATTCATGTTGTAGCAGTTTGTGATGCGGTAGACCGCGGTCGATGCCTCATAACCCGCGGTAAGGTCCACATCAAGGTAGGCTATCTGAAGCTTGTCCTTTGACATCTGGACGCCTATACCATTGACCTCTATCTTTACGGCAGGATTTGTGAGCGAGCCGTATTTTGCAACTATCTGCGAAAATTCTATCATGATGATGCGCCTATATAGGAATATTCAATATGCTGCCAAGAGAGTTCTGCTGTGATGAAAGCCTTGACACACGGCTCTTTTGGGTGACCGAAAACATCTTTTTGTACGCTTCAAACCAGGGCTTGCCAAGGAGCTGGGCCGCTGAATTCTGTGTAGCCGGGTCGTTTGGATTGATCAGAAGCATAGAAAAATTGACGACGGCACGTACAGGCTCACCGGAGGTATTGAACATCGTATACTGCGCGGAGACATTGTTCACGTCACCTTCATAGTGGTTCTCGCCCCAGGAAAAGCCGACTCTCTGGCAATATTCATTACGTACCGCGGCGAGGAAGGCTGAGACCTCGGTGCGCACCTTTGTGCCGTTTGTTACGGACTTTGCCGCTTTGTAGAAATTCTTTCCGAGAACGACGGGATTCATTTCCGTGACCCCGAAGGCGCCTCCCGGCCAGGAAAGCGGGGAAAAGCTTCCAATGGGATCAGACTCATCAAATATGAGCTTGCAGGACATCGTGACATTCGTCTTCATCGCCTGGTAGTCAATGGAGCTGGCCGCCCCCTCGATATAATTCTGCTGGCGTACAAAACCGCCGCCGCTGCCTGAGACCCGAAGCTCAGCCGGGTTGAACTGCACCGTAAAGATCTTTGCGCTGCCTCTTGCGAGAGTCGCGGGAGACGGGATCTCCGGCATGTTCTCCGCGCCTATGGTATTCAGCGCACTCGTGATCTTCGCAGTCGCATCAGCAGCGCTCTGGGTACCCTCGGCCACGTTCTGCAGAGCCTGCGTGGCAATGGCATTTGCCATTATGACGGCGGCATTTTCGATCCTTCCCTTGGATGAAACGATATCCGCCGACTTTCTGAGCTGCTGCGCTTGAGACTTCAGATACACCGTAATAACGGCCTTTTCAACGAAGCCCAGATTCTGGAGGACCTTCTTGCCTGCATTCTTTCCTACATTCGTTACTGCATTCTTTACTAAATCCATTTATTATCTGTCCTTTAAAGCGATGCATTCCTGATACTCGTCATATTGTTGGCAAGCGTGTCGTTGACCTTTCCAAAGAAGCCTGACGCCTTGGCCGCCATCGGGCTCTTGAAGGTCTCTTCAAAGGCCTGCTTGTACTGCGACTGGTCATAGACATTGTCTTCATTCTTCTGGTAGATCTCTATCTGGACATTTGCCCTTATGGGATTTCCGTCCTTATTGAACATTGTATAGGTTGCCGAAACCGATGTAAGCTCGCCTCTGAAGCTCATGCCGCCCCAGTAGAATATGACCTGTCTCGTCATCGATGAAAAGAGGCAGGCTATGATCGCATTCACCTGCTCTGAAACCGAATAGCCGCCCCTCATCTGTACCGCAATATCCATGCCGGCGGACAAAAGGTGATCCGGGGTTATTCCCTGATCGGTAATGCCAAAGGCATCATCCTTGTTCATCGCGTCAAATATGAGCTCGCAGCTCATCGTAACGGACGACGGAGCCTTTGTGGTATTTACCTGCCGCGCCTGTCCTCCGAGTCCTCCGTCAGAAACCTCGTAGGAATAACCCTCCTGCGATGTAAAGTAGATCGACGAGGGATTGTACTGCACCTCAAGGGCACAATAATTGTTGGCCTGGATGGTCTCCATCATGATCTTCTCCGCGGCTCTCCCGCCCTTTGCAGCCACATACATCTGCTTCTGGACAAGGTCGGCGTTCTTCAGCATCAGGGCGTCCATGGCATCCGTTGCGGATTTCCCGCCGACTGAGGGTATCTTCGCCGCGTTCGCGTAAAGCTCCATATATTCCGCACTCGGTGCACAGAGAATGGCTTTGGGTATCATTCCAAGCGCTGACTGCGCCATTGCTGCTACGCTCATTTTTTACAATCCTCTCCTTGATCTGTCACTCTGAAGCTTCTTTGCAAGCTTTCCCATCACCTGCTCGGAGATCTTTGACATCTGGCTCTTTACGCCACGGCTGATCATGGCTTCTATCTCGGCGTCCGTCCGAATCCTGGGCTTCATGAAATCAGCGCCAACTTCCTCTATCCTCTTCTCAGCCTTTTTCTCATTTGAGATAATGCTGATGTTCCCGGTTTCCTCAACTATTTTTTCGCTCTTTACGGAGCGCCTCAGTTCTTCAAGGGACTCCCTTATCTCTTCTTCGGTAAGCGTATTCTCTGCCTTGTGGACAAGGTCTATTTTCGGAGCCCCGGCGACCTCCCGCCTCACTGCATTACTTTTCGAAAGTCCTCCGGCAGCCTCCTCCATTATCCTTCTTGCAGCCTCTTCGCCGGCCGATGCTGCTTCCTTTTCGATATCGGGCTCTTCGCGATAAACAGTCTCAACACGCCTGATGTCGGAAAGCAGGGACTGTATCGCGTCTGCCTGGCGGACGGCTTCCGATGGAGCATCAAATCTTTGGTTTTGCCGCTGCATGAGCTCGTATACATTGATGTCGCCTTCGGGAAACTCCATCAGGGTATCCCTTACGGCTTCGACCATCAGGTCACGCTCGAGAGGAACAGGCGAGCTTTCCATGTCGGTCTCGGGGCGGTAATTCCTGTCCGCAAGCGCCCTCAATGCCTCTTTCTTCGTTAAGGTGCGCCCGTCGGCGGAATCTCTCTTTGCCCTTCTCTTAAGCTCTGAAAAGATCTCGGTATAGCGGTCACGGGCCTTCAGGTTTCGCTCGTTGATCTCATGTAGCTCGCGCTCAAGGGTCTTTGTGTCTATGGTCTCACGCTCTATCTCCTTCTCAACTGTCTCTGCCTCCCTCTCACCTTCTTCAGCGGCAAGGAGCGTGGTCTCGACCGACTCTTTTGTATTTTCTATCCTTTGGTTCAGGACAAAATTCTCGTTTTCGATCTCCTGATTCCCGCCGGAAAGGTTTTCTATGGTCTTTCGAAGCGAAAGAAGATATTCCTCCCGCTCTTCATTATTTCCTTCAGTGTTTGAAAAGATCGTAAGCGCGCTCTCGAATTCATCGCCGGCGCTTTCTATGAAGTCACGGTAATCATAGAACCTGCTACCCTCGGAGCGAGAGGAGATACGCGAAAGGATGTTGTCTCCCATCCGGTAGAAATTCCTTGAGAAGTCAAATACCCGCCCTTCCCTGTACTCGCTCTTGTCAAAGAGGGCATGGTAGAGGTTCTTCACCATCTCCATGAGGACGCTTGCGGAGAGTGAGCGCGTGACCTGAATGTCGGTGAGTTCCTCTTTGGCTTCCCGAACCTCCTCTATATACTCCTCGCTCCTGAAAGTGAGCGGGAGCCGCTCTCCCGATAGATCCTCCCGGAGCGAGTTCAAAAGCACCTTTTTTGTAAGGAAATTCTGCTCGCTGTTTCTTACAAGGCTTTCCGATATGGTATTGTTCTGCGTCGTGTCGCCGAAATTCCTGACTATCTGGTATATGGCCGCGGTCTTCAGGCGATCCATTATACTCGTATAAAAGGCCTTTTCCCGCTCCTTGCGTGTGATCTCCGCGGCTTCCCTTCCCTCTTCAAAAGACAGGGCTATGTTTTCTATACGGTCAATGTTTTGGGCAAGCTCGGAAAAATAATCATTCGTAAGCTTTGCGGTCTCTATCGTGTCATATTCAATATTTGAGACCCTCTTCATGAAGCTTTTCACGTCGGTCACGCCAAGCTTTGAAAGGACGTTTTCTATGAATACCCGGTCCTGATAGGTGAGGCCGTAGTCAGCGTCCACTACTATCCGGTTCAGAAGGTTGTTTACGATGTCGATCTTTTTGGACTGGCCTTCAAATACGGCGTTTGAGTTTTGCACATAGATGTCGCCGCCCTCTTCTATAAAGATCTCCGGAGGCGAGGTCACCATGTGGAGAAGGTCCTCTGCCTCTATCTTTGTCCCCATTACAGAGTAATTTGCCTCTATCCTTTCGGCAAAGCCCTCACAGTGCCCGACAAAGGGGCGGTTCGTCTTCAGTTCTATCGGCCCTTTTATCGTAAGCATTTAAAGCCTCTCATTATCATTTTCTGTTGAGATAAGACGCAGCATCGATGTGGCTCATGGAGGAAGGATTGCTTTCGGTATAGATCCTTCTCGGTGCCCTCTCGGAATTGTTCGCCGGGACTGAGGCGTACTTCGGAGTTTTCATGATCTCCCTTGTAAAGCCTTCTTTTGAGAAGGTCCCGCCCTCTGCGGCATCATATCTTCCGCGGTTCAGGTCGGTATTTCCTTCTTCAGGCGCTGCCGGCTGGAGTGCATATCGTTTGTCATCGGTATACCGGCCCCTGTTCATGCCTTCGCCGGTGGGGGCCGTTCCTATCCTGTCAGATACCCTGTTCGCGTAATGCGTATCGTCCGACGGATCATAAATATGCCGCTCAGCCCTGTCCTTGTCGTTTGGCGGAGTAAGTGCGAACTTTCCTTCCCTCATGATAGCCTTTGTAAAGTTCTTGCGGTCATATTTCCCGCCATTTGCCGCATCATACCTGCCGCGGTGCATGTTGTCATCGGCTGTCTGGGTTACCTTATTGCCCTTGTCATCATAAACGGGACCGCCGGTATGGCCGATGATGCTCTCGGGCGGAGTGACTGCGAAATATATGTTCTTCTCAGGATCATAACGGCCGCGGTTCAGATTGTCACCGGCAGCGTCATTGCTACCATCCGCCTTCTTGTTGATCGTTTTTCCGGCAGTACCGTCCGGAACGGTGCGCGCATACTTGGGCTTTGTGTTTGCCTTGTAGATGTTCGTCTTCGTGTCAAGCTCGAGATCTTCTTTGTATATGGTCTGTTTGCCGCCGAGATCGTAGATCGAAGGATTCGTGACGATAATACATTCATGGTAGGAGAGCTTCGTGGTCTCAACATAGAGACCGCTCTGTTCCGCATTCAGTTCTCCGTAGGTCTTTTCCATTACCTTGCAGGCGGTGAACGTGTACATGCGAAGGAAGGTGGTCGTGCCGTTTTCCCTGTAGGCCGCGCCGCCGAAGACGAGGAGGCAGACGGGAAGGATGGGCTCAGACCCGAGAGGGAGCGGATCAAAATAATCAACACCCACATAGCGGTCCACCTCAAAGGTGAAGGGCTGTGTTATGGGCTTCCTTCTCATATGGACATAGTCATTCAGCCCGCCCTCCTGGATATACTCAAATTCATTCGCCTTGGTGAAGGCCCTGACCGCCTTGCAGGGAAGGTCAAAGAGCGCCTCGACGCGCAGCATGAAATTGAAGCTCGGGGTGGGATGAAGGCCCAGGTTTTTTACGAGGATATTGTCAGCTGCCATTTATTATCTCCGTATCACATATGCTTGTAGGCATCCTTTGTCTGAAACATTTCGGTAATGCTCTTTTCAGAGCCCTTTGATTTTGCGGGACTTAAGCTCTTGTTTATCTCTGATATCTCTTTACACCATCTGCGGCGGGTCGCATGCTCCATCGAAAGCACCTCGTCCTCGCTCCAGTGAAAATAATAAGAGATAAAGGACATCTCGCGGAAGAGCTCATCCTTTGGATAAAGCTTTAAGCCCCTTCGGTAAAATTTAGCGGAACCTCAAATATCCTTCCGCATTCGGGACAGGTGACCTCCATCACGGGAGGCTCGATGTCATTGATCTTCTGGTACATATCCTGAAGAAAGGCGAGGTCTGCGGTAAACAGCTTTTCGATCAGGGTTGCCGTGATCGCGGGAACACCCTCGATCTCAGTGATCACCTTTGAAAGGATCACTATGGTAAGGTACGAAGGGTTTGAAAGGACTCTCGGGTCCCTCGTGGCGCTGATCTCATCGCCTGCCGTGGCAAGACGCATCTGTCCCCTTCTGTGAAGCTCGCCATTCGAGTCCATATACCCCTTAGGGAGAGTGAAATCATAAAGTGTTTCCATAATGCATTCCTTCCTTTTCCTTCCTTAAAATGTCCCCGTGACTCACCCCGGTAGCACCCGAAAGATGAGCATGCCTGCTCCGCATACGAGTGACGCCTGATGCAAAAATGAATTTGCATATTACATTCCGGAACGAGTCCTAAGGAGCAGGCATGTGAATCCTCGCAAAGGTGCGGGGCCAAAAAAGCCCTGCACCCCTGTGAAAACTCACTTTTTTGTTTGAGCTTGGCCTTAGTTAGGTATTACAAGCTCCTCATAAGCAAGCTCTACTGTCTCTATCGCGACATCCGAGGTCTTTGCGTCAAGATCCGGTCCTGAATACTTTGCCACCCAGGCATTTGAGAGGATCCATGTACGCGTTCCCTGAACGGAATCAACGAGAGACTTCGGAGCGCCTGCATTGGTGTCGATAAGCTCGATCGTGACCTGATGCCTCGGCATCTCACCTCTGATCTCGGATACGCACTCCTGGACCCACGTCTTGAAAGCGGAGTCGAGGATGTAGCCCATCTTCAGTGTGATGTTTCCGTGCTTTACGAGGCCGGGGATCTTCACCGGAGCAAGGGAGCCTGAATTTCCCTGACGGAATTCGATAACATCGATAGATGCGTCAATTCCTGTTACTTCCGAAAACGCCGCTGTGCCGCTTATCTCATCCACAACGACGAGGAAGTTCATTTTTGTCAACGGGTAAGCTGAACCTGCCCCGTTATCATAAGTACTTGCTGTAGCCATTTATTTTCTTCCTTTCTGTGCCAGATTATAAACTATCTCCATTTCACGTCTTTTCACTTTGCTCAAGCTTCCTCGCCGCCACCGGCTGCCTCAGCGGTATGCTGGGTCACGCGGAAGATGACAAATTCAGCGGGCCTTGAAGGAGCTATTCCGACGTTGCAGATAAGCCTTCCGTTCATGATATCGTCTCTCGTCATCGTAGACGGTCCTATCTCTACGAAGTAGCCTTCGGACGGTGACGCTCCGGAAAGCATTCCGTTCCTCCAAAGACCTTCAAGGAAGGAGGAGATTGTAAGGTTCACTCTCTGCCACAGTGTAGCATCGTTGGGCTCGAATACAACCCAGTTGGTATTTGCCTTGATCGACTCTTCGACGAAGATGAAGAGTCTTCTCACGTTTACGTACTTGAAGGTCGAGTTGTTGGAAGCGGTACGCGCGCCCCATACCCTGATGCCCTGTCCGGGGAGAGCCCTGATAAGGTTGATCCCCTCGGGATTCAGGATGTCCTGCTCGTCCTTTGTATAATTGGTCTTGAGACCGGTGCAGAATACGGTCTCGTTCGCGGGAGCCTTGTGAACGCCGCGGCCGATATCCGTACGTGAATATACGCCTGCTACTGCGCCTGACGGAGGTATGAATCCGGGCTTTGAGCTTGCGCGGTCAAATACCTGGATCCAGGGATGATACATAGCTGCATAGGTCGAATCGATCATGCCGCGATACTTGATCAGATCCTCTGTCTTTACAGCATCTTCAGGCATATCGATGATCGCGAAGCGGTCCTTCAGGTTCTCGCACTGATTTACAAGACCAACGACCACATCGGGGATCGTAACGCCGGGGATCGCCAGCATTGAGACCATGGTGTTCTCAACGAATGAGGCAAGGCCTGTCCTCTGTCCGGGCGCTGCGTCCTCGCCAAGGAAGGTACCGGCGTTTACCTTTGAGATATTGCCGTCTGAACCGCCCTCAAGGAGGAAGGAACCGCCGTCGGTATCCTCACCAAGGATAGCCTCGATCGGGCTCTGCGCCTTGTCACTTTCAGCTACCTCAACATCGATGATATCTGAGCCCGCGACCTTTGTTCCAATGAACTCGGGAGCCTTGTTGTTGAGTGAAAGGCCTTCATAATTCTCAGCCTCATCACCGGCACGCACGCCGAGATTGAACTTTACTTCGTAAAGAACCTTCTTCGGGATAGCGTTTGTGTCAATGGCTGAATCAGGAACAGCTTCATCAAAAACGATGGTGTTGTCGATGATGGTCTCGATCCCGTAATACTTCCCGTCAAATTCGACGACGTCGCCCTCGCGGAAGCCCTCGGTCTTCTTTGCGATGAAGCCTACATCTGACTTTCCGATGAGCTGAAGCTTCTGCTTTGATACCTTTGTCAATGTGATCTGAATCTTGTTGCCCCACTTTCCGGGGTTCTTTGCCTTGAACGTAACAAGGCCCATTTCCTTCTCAGCGCACTCGGCATCCTTCGGAGCAACTCTCATTACGAAGCACCTTGTGCCGCCGTTTACGAAGAACTGCTCTACAGATGCAGCCAGGTGCCTGTAGGGACCGTAGGTGAATTCTGACAAAAATCCGCCGAACTGCTGTCTGAAGCTCTTAAAAGATGTCACAAGCTTGGGAGCACCGACTACCGGTCCCTTTTCAGCCATTCCTACGAAGCCGGCTGTGCTTGTTCCAACGCCTTCAATAGATCTGGGAGAATTATCGTATTCTTCTACATATACTCCCGGTGTAAAATACTCTGGCATAATTTTCTTCCTTTCGTCCTGTTAATGATTAAACCATATCCTTGGCCTGACCGGGGCTTACTATCTGTATCGTCCCGCCATAGGCACACTGCATTACCGCTCCCGTGCAAAGGCACGGTTTCCCTTCTATGATGACCTTCGGCGCATTGCTTGACCAGGGTCCCGCGGGGACCGGGGTACATGGCATCGGAGTAAGGACTCCGAGTGCCGCCGCCGTAGCTGATGCCGTAGCGGGGTTCATCATGGAAGAGCAGAGGCCGAATGGGCCTATGTTTGTCATCGGGGCCATATCCGCGATGGTCGCGGTCATCGACCCTGAAGCAACTATCTTTGAGGAATTCGTAATCTTGATCGGAGCGGGAGCCGAGCCGAACGGACACGATGTGCTTCCCGACGAATTGATCATCTGTGGCAATTTTTTACCTTCCTCCCGTAAGCCCTGGCCTTTCAGGCCAGATCCAACTTTTTCTTTGAGTGTCGAAGATCGATAAGCTTGTACGCAGGGTCTGATCCCTCTTTTTCGTACCTGAACAATACCGGCATTTCGCCCGACGTATCATCCCGTACCCGGAAGGTATATTTCCCCCTTCCGGTCACCTTCCCGAAAATAATACGGTACAGGCCTGCTCCCTTTTCGATCTCCGTTTGAAGCGGACTACCGATCTTGACCTTGTTCTCCGAGACTGCCGATTGAATCTCTACCTTTTCGTAGCTATCCTTGTTCGAATTCACGAAGCCGTACCAGATGTTTGAAAACAGCGGCACTGACTTCTCCTCGGATAAAAGCGCCACCGTGAGGTCCCTCTCTTTGTAGGAAGAAAAGGTGTGTCTCGCTTCCCGATCGAGGCGTATTCCCTCAAGTGACTTAAGGCCTGAAACGGTACCGGAGAAACTTATGACCTGCCCGCCGACCCGAACATTCTCTGAAGGCATCAGGAATGCCGTGTGCGCGGGAACGCGCGGATCAAGCTCGGAATAGCGGATATCGACATCATAGTCATCATAGCCCTTCACACGTATTCGCATAGGATGGTCCTCCCTGCCCGTGTTCAGGAAGACATATATGCCCTCTCCACGGCTTTCCGGTCTCAATCTTTGCAAGCCACTGAAAAACTCAACGTCCCGTGTGCCGACAATCCTTCCCGTCGTCGTATCGATAAGATATACAACAAGATCAAGTTTTGCTCGAATGACAGCACACAATTTTTACATACCCTCCTCTCTTTGTTCTCCCGCGACGTGCAGATTGATCTCTGCCTCTGTGACACGGGGCGTATCGATCGTGATCTCGCTCGACAGAAAGACAGGGGCTGCCTTGTAAAAAAGGCTTATCTGGTAGGGCTTGTTTATAGCCTGCCATACCCTGACCTTCTCCTCCAGACTTATCTTCGCTTGCGACAGTACTATTGGAGGCTCCTGGGTGTCGAGCCAGCTCTGGAGCTGATTCGGCAGTACGGAATTGTTGTCGTTGACGATCTGTGCTGCTTTGCCGATGATCTTCTGAACATCGGGTGCTTTGAGGCCCATCTGACCTCCTCCGTTGATGAAAACCATATAATAAAGCTCAAAAGGCTTCGGAGGCTTTGTAAGCTGGGCTCTTCCCTTTCTGATCGTCGGGGGATAGGAAACCCCCGCCACCTCCTTGATGTCATAAAGGTAAAGCCCCACTATGTAGTCCACGTCCTGGGACGCCGGCGACGAGATCTCTATGTTGTTGGGCGAGGGAATGGGCTCCGGGCACATCCTCTCGCGAAGCACCCTTACGATATAGGCGCTGACGTCTGAAATTATAGGATAATCAGCCATTATTCATCATGCTCCTCAAACATTTGTAGAAAAGGACTTATGAATTATTACCTGTCACAGCATTGAACACTTCCGTTACCCTGGGCTCAAGCGTCGTCGGTATCGCTGCCGCATAATCCGAGGTACCAAGGTAATAGCATCCTACTTCAAAGTAGGATGTCGAAGTATTCAGATCCGCATACATGATACTGCTCTGAAGCACAGGCGTATTCAGAAGCGTTATGGTTTTTGAATTCTCATCCCCTGTATACATGAACTCACTCCCGACATAGAGATTGTAAACATTTCCGGGGCCTGTAAGGATCGCCTGCTGCTTTGTATCATTGTATACATATCTGAAATCCGTGATGTCCCCGACCGCTTTCAGGGAAACCCATTTGGTAGCGCCGGTAGAATCCGGATCCTGACTGACGCCTCCTGACTGCCCTTTGTATTTCAGGTATATGTACTTGTTGTGATCCTCATTGTAAAGAGATGAGCCGATCACCCCGGCAAGCCTTGCGCAATTCTGATAGCCCATATCACCGAGCTTTGACAGCACGGCCGCAAGGATGGCTTTTTCCGCATCAGAAAGCTCATTCCAGGAGCTCTTTCCAAGAAGGCTCATAAGAAGCTTCAAAAGGTCTTCATCGGACATTCCCGCGATATCATAGCCGCTTCCTCCAGTTGCAGCCTTCATGAGGTTCGAGTCCTTCGCGTCGGAAAGCGCGCTGTCAAGAGCATTCATCGTCCCGGCATTTGCTCCCGCATCGGAAAGCGCTTTCTTCAGTTCGTTCAGCTGGTCTTCAGCGCCTATTCCTCCAAGGGCGCTCATGATATTCTTCAGGGAATCGGAATTCGCACCTTCTTCACCTATAGACCCGAGAGCATCTGAAAGGAGCTTGTCCGCGACGCTCTTCGCGTCATTCCCGCCTGCGCCACCGGCGCCTCCTGCGGCTGAGATTCTTTTCTGCTCGTCCTTGATCTTGTCGTCCACGACTGAAAGCATACTGTCTATCCTTGCCGCGCCTGCGAGGTCATTGTTGTCAAGGCATGAGAGCTTTTCCTTCAAAAGATCGTTTTTTTCCTCAACGAGGGCATCGAGATCCGACTTTAATGAGTCGTCGCCGTTCTTTATTGCCTCGGCAAGATCACGCAGCCACTTCAGGTGGGCATTCAGCGAATTCACCGCCCTTGAATGGAAGGCGTCACCCGCCACACCGCTTATCAGATCATTGGTCCAGGTGATCCTTTCATTTGTAAATTTCAGTCCGTCAGCAGGCGTCTGTCTGTCTGTCTTTTCCTTGATGAAGAACTGAAGCTGCGCTCTCATAGATTCCGCTTTCTTTTCCTGTTCATCAAGAATGGCAGAAGCGCGCGCTGACGAAGTCCCCTGGGATTCAACAGCCTGCGTGTAGGACTCAGGTACTCCTGAAAGAACCTCCGTCCTGTATGCGCTTTCCGCAGGAGGAATAAGGTTTGAGTTAAGCTCCAAAAGCTCACCGTCCTTGTTCTTGATCTGCGAGTCCTCTATAGCGTAGATATACGAAAGACGGTTTACATAATCATTGACTGCTGGTGTACCGGCATTGTCGATGATCCCTTGGGAATACTGATATTCAAGGTGTCCCAGAATGGTATCGGAATCCGTGAGCTCGCTTCCCGAATGCTTGCCGTAGGCGTCGTTGCAGTTCCCCATCGCATCCTGTATGGCCTTGAGCATAGCCTCGTCCGGCACGAAGGCTTCATCATCAGGCTTCTCCGCCTGTTCTCCTTCGGCTGAAGGAGGTGCATTTGGTGAAAGAAAGGCACCTGAAGCTCCTTCGTAAAGGTTGTTTAAAAGATTGTCGTCCTGAACGGAAAGAAGCTCAAATACTATCGCGCGGCGTCTGTGGTCAAGCTTCTCACAGAGCTTTGAAACTGTAGCCGCATCATCTTCCCTTCCGTCAGCCTTCAGATCAAGCGTGAGCTGATAAAGCGCATTGATCGCGGCATCGATCCTGTTCGTTTCATCCGTCCTGACATTTGAGCCCCAGAAGGAATTGACCCTGTTGAATATATATTTGTCCGCTTCCACCCTGCCCTTTGCTTCGGAGTTGTGGTCAGCGAGATATGATGACTCGGTGACATTCTTCTCGGTCGATTCCTCGAGGGCATACTGGAACCATATCGGGCGAAGCTCCTCAAGCCTGCGAAGGTCATAGGGATCGGGATTGTTGAAGGGATTTACATCAGCCCCGTTGGCATCCTGAACCTTGCCGTCCTTTCCTACTACAAATTCCACATACAAGGGATCGAGCACGGACTCCTCCACGGGGGTCGCAGAGCCTGAAATATCGGCAAGGGATTCGGCAGAGGATATGTCAAACCACGATCCGTTTGCAAGCTCTGATTTGTAATACTTCACTTCCTGCCCGGAATCCACGGCCGAGCTCTTTGCCTGTTCATAATAATCATCCGTAAGAGCGTCCTTGTGTATGAGCCATGTGCCTATGAAGAGAGTTCCGTTTTCAATAGTGTTCCGCGACTTGTATACCGAGAACAATACTGCTTTTTCTGCGTTGAAGGCTCCGTAGGAGCGGCCCGCAAAAAGACAAAGAGCACCGACAACGACAGCGGCCGCCAGCGATATCGCGACTATCGGCTTCAAAAACCTTCTTTTCTTTTTCGTTTCGGACTTTGTCATTGTTTATTTACCTTCATTATCTTTTTCTCTAAGGCTGAGTCATCAAAACGCCCCTCTGAAAGAAGGTTGTCATTCTCGTCAAAAAATTCTATCTTGAGCCTCCGGAAGTCTTTTGTGATAAGGGAGAGATACTTGAAGGGCTTTGAGATCTCAAGCTTTTCATCGGAGGAAACAAACGCTCCGTCCTCAGTCAGTATCCTGTACTTCTTTTCATCCCGCCCGTCATCAAGAGTGAGTGTGATCGTGGTGATCCCGGTATCATTGTTGGTCTCCGAAGTATATGTCCCGATCTTCACCTCATCCTCGCCGGCCTTCCTCTCTGTCACGATATCGAGAGGCCCCTTTGCTACCGAGGGATTGATCTCACAGTCATCTACGAAATTCCCGTTACCGTCGAAAAAGCGGAGCAGCACCTTTTGATAGTTTCCGGTAACAAGTGAAAGATGCCTTATAGACTTGTCTATATCGGTAGTCTCACCGATCTTTGTGGTATCCACCCAGAGCTCATATGTGGAAAGCTCTATCGGAAAGTTCTCCGGAATGAATACGGAAACCTCAAACTCCTGGGACTGGATGATCGGATTGAAATAATACATCGCCTTGTCCGAGTCCTCCGAATAGGACAATCCCGTACCCGAAGCGCTCAATCTCACGCTCTTTCCTATGAGATAAGGATATACGCCTCCGCAGGCTGTACGGTTGAACTCATTCATTGTATCAGTGTAGGTCTTCAGCGCATCAAGAAGGGCATTCTGATCCTCTTCATACTGCTTCTGCTTGTCCTGATATTCGTCAAAGGTCATCGCCGCGTCATCCGCTTCCGAAACCTGACCGGTGGCATTGAGTATCGCCGCCTTGTCGAGCTCCACCTTTTCCTCATCCACAAGCTTCTTTGCGGCATTATAGGCGTTCTTTGTGGTGATAAAGGATTCATACCGGTCCCTGACGGCAGTTTCAACCTCTTTCGCCGCCGCCTCCTTCTCAACTACAGCCCCCCTGTAATCAAGGACTCCCTGATACATGACATTGGGATCGTCCTCTATATAGCGGACACCATCCTCATCCCCTTTGAACCAGAGCCTCGGGATCTTGATGAAGAGGAATATCCTCTTTTTCCCCTGCCAGTAGCGGTCGATCGCTTTCAGGAATGTGGCGTGATCAGCCTTGAAGGCCTTCTTCGGAACTGCCTGCCCTGCGAGTGCAGCATTTACATATTTTGCGATAATATTGTAATCAGAAGCCTTGTAGTGTCCTCTTACGAGATCCCAGTTTGTGAGGAGGGAAGCTCTCTGGCTTGACTCATTCAGGCAGGCTTCATAATAAGTCGTGTCAAGATCAAGTGTAAACTGTATCACCTTTTCAAGGTCATCCCTTGTCATCTCGCTCTGCACGAAGGGCTCTTCGAACTCAAAATCAGTCGTGATATCCATCCCTATCTTGTCGGAAAGCTTCATGAGGTCGTTCAGCCTGGTCCTCTCATTTGAGGCTATGGATTCGGTGAGGGTCTCCTTCCTTTTTTCAAGCTTGTCCACATCGGCCTGCTTTCCCTGGCCGGTAAGGACACGCGCTTTGTTTCTCGCTATCCCGGTGTTCAAAGCCGAAAGAGAGTCGTTCTGGAAGGAAAGCTTTTGCTGAAGTGAATAGATTTCAACGTAGAGATCCGTGATCTCCTTGTTCAGGGCTACTATCCTGTCCGAAACCTTCCTTTTTGCAAGGAGGATATCATTTGTGAGTTTGACCGGCTTGTAAGCAAATTCATAGGCCTCCGAAAAACTCGGATCCTCCGGGAAATGAAAGGAAAGGAGCGGAGTCCATCTGAATGTAGACAGGCTCTTTTTTCGAAGCTCTATCGCCTTCAAAGCGCTCGTCTTCTGCTCTTCAAGTGATTCGACCTCCATGGTCGCATCTTCATATTTGCTGTCAAAATTTACCGCCAGATCCATGCAGACAGAAAGGGATATACTCGAGCGCGCGGGTTTCTGAACCGCAGTCCCGCCATTCCCGTTCAGCCTCCCGGCAAGTGAGGAAAGGGACGAAGCTGTGGCTCTTTCATAGGACCCAAAAGCTGAAAAAACGAGGGTTCCCGTAAAGAAGGCTATGAAAAGCTTTTGTATGAAGTTTTTCTTATTCTTTCTTTTCATACTGCACATATTAAGGGAGTCCTGTCAAATTATCCCTATCCTTTTGAAGACAAACCGGAAAATAATAAAGCAAAAAGCCTTTTTGTCAAAAACGGAAACTATCCATTTGAAACTCCCCCCGAAGAAGAGGTGGTTATCGAATAAAAGGCAAAGCCGCCTTCCTTGTCGGAGGTCACAAAATCATAGCGAAGCCCGCCTTTTTCAAAGCTGTAAAGATAGACCTCATAGCTCTTGTCGAAGGAATCCACCGTGGTCACATCATCAAGGGTCTTCGTCGTTTTCATGTTGACGCTTCCCTTCAGCACCGTTCCTCTCGAGTTTGCGTTGAGATAATTTATAATGACCGCTTCAGGCATGATCACCTCGGAATTTCCCTGATATACCTCGTTACCGAGGATCTTCCGAAGATCTTCTATGGTGACTGCCGTCTGCTTTCCGAAGGTAAAGTGATCGTTCATTACATATATGGACTTCGTAGTCATCTTTCCTTCAAGGCTGTCAGTTCCGGGATTGCCTATATACATGGCATTGATGTCAGGCATCAGCACTGCAAAATAATTGTTGTCGGTGTAAACAGACCGCTTTCCCTTGTACTTCTCGGAAACCTCCTCTGTTGTGATGCCGAGCAGATCCGAATAGACTATCGAGTCATAGGAGAAATTTCCGGTATAGACCTTTGTGCTGGAAACATCATAAAGCTCGCCCGCTCCGTTCTTCATTCCCTCCTCGAACTCTCCCGAGTACTCAAGGCTGCCGTCTGAACGGTAATATTTCCCCTGGCCGTTGTAGAGGTTGTTGGCGAAGGTTCCGGAATACCTCATGACGCCGTTTTCGTAGTAATCAGTACCCTGCCCCTCGAATTTGTTCTCGTTGAACGCCCCCTTGTATACGAGACCTCCCGACTTGTTGTAAAGAGTCCCGTTCCCCGTGACAAAGCCCTTGTCAACATTTCCTTCGTAGGCTATGTAGCCGCTCCTGGCCTTGATCCTTACGTTCCCTTTTGCAAAGCGAAGGAGCGGATTGTTGTAATAATAGGTCTTTGCTACCTTGCCGCCCTCATTCTTCATGGAGTTCACATTCGCTACCACATACCAGAGGGACAAAATGCCTATGACTATGACTATCAAAAAGACCAGCCTCTTGCTGACAAGCCAGCGCCCGACGGAATAATAATCCCGCTTGTGCTTCGGCCGGACATCGAGGAGCATGATGAAGAAATTCCTGATCCTCGTGAAGATCTGGGTCTTTATGAAGTTCCAGTTAAAGAAGAGCCTGATCTTTGAAACGATCGGACTGAATCTGGACTTTAGGGCTGTAAAGAATATTGAAAAAAGATTCATCTATCAGTCTTCCTGCTTTTTTCCACGGCTCAGCTCGTGTGAAGCGCGCCCGCATGCTCATCCGGCCTGACTCCGGAATTCAGATACTTCTCACATTCAAAGAGGTACCATCTGCAGAGCTCGTCATCAGGGTTCTGCTTCAGTATCTTTGAAAATTCAGATCTTGCAAGATAATAATTCCTCGAATAGAAAAGCTCGATAGTATCCTCAAACCTCTCAGCGAAGGAAAGCTTCGTGAGTCTTTCATTTGCCTCCGCTGCGTCAAGCACCTCATAAAGTCTTTCTTTTCTTCCACCCGAAAGCTCTATGTATCCGATATAGCGGACCTTCGCAGATGTCTTTTCTCTTTCCTTTACGTCCTCCGTGATGACAAGCTCTATGGAAAGGGAAGCAAACCACCTTCCGAATTCCTCAAATATCTTCAGGTCATCGGAAACCAGGTAGGTGAGCGCCTGTTCGTTCGACCCTGTGACGCCAAACCAGAAGCTTGAATGGAAAAGGAAGAGCGACATCTCCTTCCCGCTGTAGCGCTTCTGCATCTCGAGGAGAAGGGAGGTTCCAAGCTCGACGGTATCTTTTTTCTCACTTTCAAAGAGCATGTCTATAGTGGAGAGGTCGCTGTCATTTCCGGCGATCATGCCGCTGCCGCCGTGCTCCTTCATGTAGGTGATGAACTCCCCTGCCTTCATAAGCTCCCCTCTCTTCCTGGCCTTTTCAGCCGATTCAAGAGAGAATATGGCAAGAGTTCCGTCCACCCTGGCCTGATCGCCGACCAGAACATCTGTGATCGAGGTCTTGTTCAGGAAGTTTTCTATATTCTTCGGCGAGAACCTGAAGTACGCCTTGTAGATGCTCTCCTTGGAATAACGGTTGTCCTTCATTGCCCGCACTATCTCTGTAAAAGCCGCCCATATCGGCTGTCTGTCAGGCTCGATGACCTTCGGAGAAACAAAATCCGTCTCCCCTTTTGAGATACGTATGGCCGCATTCTTTATCATCTTGAAATCAAGGTAGTGGCGGAAGATGACGAGGAACGCGATAAAGCCTGTAATGACCGAGAGGAAGACAGCTGCCAGCAGGATAAAATTGAAGATCTTTCCTTTGTAGGAGTCAAGCCCGGTATTTGAGAACAGCCCTATGACCGTGACTTTGCGTCCATCCGTCAGTGCGTAATTGTAACCGGCAAGAGTATACTGTTTCCCTTCGTATACCGCCTTCAGATATTCATGACGACCCGCTTCTGAATCGATCGCTTCCGAAAGAGCAGTATAATCATTCCCGAACTTGAGATGAGCAGGCTCCCTGTTGATCCCGTCAGTCGAAGCGATTATGATATCTGTTTCATCATCGACCGCAGCAAGATAATAGGTTTCTATATTGGTCTCGCTGTAGCTGTCCTTTGCCTCAAACAAGGCTGTCTTCAGTTTGCTGTAGGTTTCTGAAGTATAAAAAGGATCATTGTAGGTTTTCCCGGCCAGATCATCCAACGCACCTGATATAGTCCGCTCAATCATATACTGTCTTCTGTAATAGGTGTCGTTGGCTACTTTCGTAAAGGTTCCATCATTTGCTGAATAAAGATAGAGTATGATCCCTTCCATCGATATGAGGATCAAAAACAGAGCCGTAAACAGCGTTGAAATAATTCGGCTTCTTCGTGGAAGAAAGACGAAAAGGAAGACCATATACGCCATCAGTATAAGCATCAGGATGAGCTGAAACCTTGCCGCATCGCCTTTCGCCAGATATTTCTGGAAGAGATTGAGTCTGACAGATGAAAGTGTACGGGCTTGTACCTTTTTTTCTTCCGCTTCGCCCCCGGTATTCAGATCAATATCGGTTTTTATGGTAAAGCCGCTGTTGTCATAAGCGGCATAACCTATGATCCTCCCGGCATCTGCAATGTAAGAGGCGATACTCTGGGCTTTCTGATTACCGGATACGCTGTCCTCGCTTTTTGTCGCAGTACTTTTTGATTTGTCTCCAACGTCAGCAAAAGAACTGTTCTGCACAATATAGGCTCTCGCCTGCCTCCTGTCAGTGCTTATGGCCGTGATCGCGCAGTAATCGCCCTGATCCACGATACTTACAGATGAATAGTCATAATCAATATCATATGGACCTGAGAGAGCCGTAACATTACAGCCCCTGTCGACTCTCGCAAGGGTGATCCTCGTACTCTCAGTATCTTTCTTTTCGAAAACAGCGACGATATTTCCTTTTCGGTCGATGTTGATCGCCCTTGGCCTGGTACCCTGAAGTTCTTTTGTCCTTATGGTCTTCAGTGTTTTGATCTTGGAGGTTTCGTCGATCCGCATCAATACGGAGTTTTGCCCGCGATCGATCAAGCAGAAATAATCATTCGTTTCATGATAATCGTATACAACGCGGTTACTGTCGTTAAAGCTCCCTTCACTTTGACGTGAGATCCAGACCAGAAAGAGCGCGACAGGGATCGCGATTATCAGCATTATCTTTAAAATTGTTTTTCCTATAATTTTTGACATCTCTGGTGAAATTATCCTATGTATTACTGCAGCATCGACTCCGTCCCGATCAGCTTGAAATTGTTGTAGAAGAGGCGAAGGAACGGAATATCGCCCATCACAAGGTTTGATATCAGAAAGACCAGTGCAACTATGCCGATAATGATCGCGGCCACAATGACGATCCGAAAGAAGATCTCCCTGTTCCTTGACCACCAGCCCTTGAGCCTTGCTCTCCAGCCAAGCTTGCTCCTTGGAGTCGCTGCAATACGAAGATCCCTGTAAAGCTCGGTAAAGGTCTGGTAGGAGCGGTTTGCGATCTTTTTGACGAGGATCTGGTATGTAATGGCTTTGTCAGTAGCCTTGCTCTCAAGGAGCCTGATCAGTATCTTCGCGCAGGCCGTCACGCACTGTCTCTCATCCGCCCTGATATCGAGAGAGGCGATATCCACGGAATAATCAAGGCTTACCGAATAGTCCTTCGCGAAATTCAAAAGCTCCTGGTCAAGTATCAGCAGAAGGAATGGATAGGGGAGCTTTGCGGAAAGGCAGGCGAGGATCACATTGCAGCATATATCCTCGCAGTCAGCGAGTGAATAAGACTCGCCCATATAAAAGTCAAAGAGAGGCCTCTCCGTCCTGTAGGGAAAGACAAAGACATACTCGATCCCATCCGAAAACGAGGTAACAAGAGCGCTCCCGCCGTTTGCCATATTTTTTGCATCCTCAAACATCTGCAGGAGATCCCTGACGAGCGAATGCTCCTTCACATGGATCACTGTGTAAAGAGCCATGCCATCGGTCTCTATATCTCTCTCAACGGTGACACGCGACCATTCGTTGTCCCTGATTGTTCTGATGCTCTCAAGAGTCAAGACGCGCTATCCTCACTTACAACATCCTTTTTCACTATTGCATAAGCATAGGTGCAGATCACAGGCATATCCGTGCAATAGATCCTGATCTCGTACACACCTTCCTTCGCGGGAGCCGTATAAACGCCGTTGGCATTGATCTCGCCCGAGCCCTGACTTGTAAGCTCGTAGCTGATAGAGGACTTTGGCATATTGTGGAAGATCACCCCGAAGAAATGGCTTTCCTTGATGCCCATTACCACGGTAGGAGTCTCCGCTGATATGGACTTGTCATAATAATCCTCGGTGCTGTCCATTTCCGCCCCTGCCGGGAATTTGATCGCAACCCAGCGGTAAGTAAGGGTAAGATAATCAACATCATGAAGGAGTCTTGCCGCAACGACAAAGGAGCCCTTGTCATTAAGTACCCTGACTGCCGTCTCCGCATCGACCTGGGCACCGCCCTGTCCGACGAAAAGAGCGGGATTTCCGAATATGGTATTCCTTGCGCTCACCATAAGGGCATCATCCTTCTCTATTGACTCATAGCCTACGGAAACATATACATTGCCTTTTCCGAGACCATGCGTGATCTCACCGGAAAATCTGATGTCGCCCTCTGAAGCATTGACTCCGAGAGGTATCTCGAGAACGCCGGTAGCTGTTTCCGTGCCAAAAGAAGGCTCGTTTCCCGAAAAAGAGGCAGGATAACTGAAATCCCTGTTCCTGTCGGGGAGGGGAGCTGCTGTTTCATTCACAAGCTCTACAGACTTGGTGAAATATTCAAGATAGGAGTTTCTCAGGAATTCCTGACCGGGAGCTGTGATATAATGCTTAACTCCGGACTCTGACACCTTTTCTATGATGTAGGCGTTGTCCGTGCGTTCAAGCTTGATCTCGGCAAGGGGCACATAGTCCCTGTGGGAGCCTGCCGCCCTCATCTCAAGACTCATCCTGCCGATCTCAGTGCTGACGAGTTCAAGAGGAGTGTGGTTTGACAGCCTTATCTTTACGGCAAAACTCTTTTCAACGGGTATTGCGGTATCATTCTCGTAACCGTGGGCAGAGCCGCTCCGAAGGATGATATTTGTCTCTTCGGAATCAGTGTTCTCAACCTTCGCCCAGAAGTCCTTTGTGATCACTTCGCCCTTTTCAAGCGACACATCGGTCACCGCGAGATCGATCTGCTTTGAGCCCGTCTCCGAAAGGAAGGCCGGAGTTTCGAGTATCCCGTCAAGGGACAGCCTCACGTCATAGTCGGAAAGCTTTTTGATGATCAGGCTGATGCGCACATTCCTTCCGCGGCTCACAGTCGCGGGAAGCGCGAGCTCCACAAGATAATGATCGCTCTTTAAAAATCTGTTTTTGACCAAGAATTCCGTCTCGAGCTCTATTTCGGGAGGGATATCGGACATATCGCTCAGGAACAGCTCATATTTTTCCGAGATGCGGTTGTACTCGTATTCCCTGTCTCCCTCTGCCTTCCCGGCCGCATAGACTGCAGCGGTCTGTTCTTCCTTGTAGCGAACGCAGAGGCAGGCGTTGTCCGTCTTCAGGGAATCAAAGCCTTCTATCGCAGAGAGCTTCTTCACGACAGAAGAGTCAACGACTATCTCCCTCCCGTTGCCGTCATAGGCGACTCCGCTCTCCACGAGGAGTGAAAGGTCGTCAAGCGAAAAAACCCCGAGACCGCATACGATCCCGCTTCCGTACATGAGACCGGAGAGGAACCTCTCCCTGTTCATGAAATAACTCTGCTCCGCCTCGAAATCAGCGCTGGTGAGCATCTTTCCGGGGTAATATCTGTTCCTCTCGAAAGGATAAATCTGGCTATTGTTCATATCTCTCCCTTTGTAATGGCGTCTGTATGGTTTGATGATAATCAATAAGTGAAATTAGATCCGATCCTCGTCACCGAAGGGGTCGCCGCACTCAGGGCAGAACTTCGGAGGGTTTGAAGGATCCGGCGGAACCCAGCCGCACTTGTCGCATTTGTACTGCGGAGCTCCCTCGGGCTTCTTCTCGCCGCAGTTCGCGCAGAACTTGCCCTGGTTCACGGTTCCGCACTTTCCGCAGGTCCAGCCGACCACGGGAGCGCCTGCTGCCGCGCCGGTTGCCTCTTGAGCCTGCTGCTGAGGCGGCTGCATCGGGATCGGCTGCTGGGTCTGCGGCGGGATCTGCTGCTGGTACTGGGGCGGAGCCTGCTGATAGGGAGGCTGCATATAGGGCGGCTGCTGGTACGGAGGCTGCTGGTACTGAGCCTGCTGGTAATTGTTCATCGTATTCATGCCGAACTGTCCAGCCATGTTCATGCCCATGAAGCCTGCCATAGCGCCGTTCGCGTTGTTTGCGGCATCGCGCATCGCCTGGCCTGTCGAGCTTGCGAGCATCGCGTCACGAAGGTTCGCGTTCGTATATGTAGCGTCACGCTGCATATTCCTGAGCATCTCCTCGTCCTCGTCGAGGGCCTTCACCGAGGATACGCCGAAGGAAACGATCTCTATACCGCGGAGGTTGATCCACTTGTCGGAAAGCTCCTGGTTGAGCGCCGCCGCAAGTTCCGTGGTATGTCCCGGAAGCGAGGAATAACGGATGCCCTGATCCGAGATCCGCGCGAAGGCCGGCTGAAGCGCCGTAAGAAGCTCGGTCTTGAGCTGTGAGTCGAGGTTCTCCCTCGTGTAGGCAGCTTCCACATTTCCGCATACATTGGTATAGAAAAGAAGGGGATCCATGACCCTGTAGGAATATTCGCCGAAGCATTTCACGCGGATATCGATGTCGATGCCCGCCCTCTGGTCCACGACCCTGAAGGGCACCGGAGAAGGTGTTCCGTACTTGTTCCCCGTGAGTTCCTTTGTATTGAAATAATAAACCCTCTGATCCTTCGGAGCCTCACCGCCGAAGGTGAAACGCTTTCCGAGGTTCTTGAAGGTCGCGATGATCGACTGCCCAAGGCTTCCGGAGAAGATCGTGGGCTCGGTGGACGCGTCAAAGACGAACTCGCCGGGCTCTGCGCAGACCTCAACGACCTTGCCCTGTTCCACTATGAGCATACACTGACCGTCTGCGACAGCTATGATGGAACCCGAGGATATGATATTGTCGCTTCCGTGCCTGTTTGAAGAACCTTTTGATACTCTCTTCTGTCCCCTTACCGCTATGACATCCGCCGGAAGCGCCTCACAGTAGAAATACTCCTTCCACTGATCGGCAAGGATACTGCCCGCGGATGTAAGTCCTGCCTGTATAAGACCCATTTCGTTTTCCTCCTTACTGTCAAAAAATCAATCTCACGCTCTTCATTTTCTTTAACGCCCTTTGGCGTATAGATACACAGAATTTATTGTAACTTTTTATCAATCAAACCGCAATTAAAAATAATCAGCCACAGAGACGGAGCCGATGGTCAAAATAATGAGCTATCGGCTCGCCCCTATGGCTGATCTCAAAGGTGAAACGCAGGTGAGACGGGATTATGCTCCTTCCACCTCCAAAAAGTCAAGAAATCCTGTGCTCTCCAGAATATCCATGAAGACCTTGTTCACGTTTTTTAAGACCATTTTTCCGCCATTATCATCGAGGACCTGATATGAGTTGAGGAGCACGCGCAGGCCCGCCGATGAAGTGTAACCGCAATCCTTCAGGTCGATTATCAGCTCCTTGATGCTGTCGAGCTCATCAGACAGCTCTTCAGCAAGCTCGGGCGCTGTCTTTAGGGTCAGTTCGCCGTCGATCGCCACTGTCAAAACATCACCGTTTTTTTCTTTTGTTATTGTCATACTGTACCTCCATTATTGATCTTAAAATAAGCCCTGTACTGCCTTCACATCCCGTAGAATGCGATGCCTTCGCCCTTCCAGCCTGCGGAAAGAAGGTGCTCGTGCTCGCTTATGTCCGTAGTATAATTGTGCCGTCCGCTGTTTGCATCAAATTCACGATAGACGGGGATGTTCAGGCTGTCGGCCGAATACCAGCCTATGCCTTCATCATTCCATCCAAGAGCGATGAGGCCGTCTTTCTCCCCGGCATCTGCCGTATAGTGATGTACTCCTTCATTTGCATTGTAAAGCCTGTATACCGGAACATCCGATTCCTTCTGGGCCAGCCAGCCTATGCCTTCGAAGTTCCAGCCCTTCGCAACAAGATTTTCCTTTTCATTCTCGGAAGCGGTATAGAAATGCTCGCCGCTGTTTGGATTGTAGAGCCTGAACATTTCGACGGGCACATCCTTTTTCTCGATGTCAAAAAGCTCGTCCTCCGCGTCAAGATAAGGAACTTCCATGACTTTGAGCTGCTGGAGCCAGGTCGAACCATTCGCGCGCCTTGTGTCGAGTGTGTGGATGCAGACATCGCGAAGCCTCTGGCGGACTCCCTCTTCATTCATTATTGAGCTCACGGAGCTTATGACATAATATTTCCCGTCCACCTTTCCGAGATAGATCATCTCGTGGCCTGAGAAAAATAATGTAGAACCGGCCGGAAGAGTATCAAGGACAGCCTTCTTTGCTTCCTCGTTTTCCTTTATCACTTCTTCGTCATCCGAAGCGGTTACCGGGTCAAATGTGAATTTTTTGACCGGCATCTCCATCTGCCAGGAAGTATTTCTTGCCACATTCAGTCCAAAGCATTTATACACAGAAAGGACATAGCCTGAGCAGTCAACCGAGGAGAGCATTCCGCCCCAGCCATAGCAGTTTCCGAGAAACTTGAATGCTGTATCTATGATGTTTTCGGTCGTAAGGGGAAGATAGCCGATGCTCACATCATTACTCTCGGAAATGAGAGCGACCTTTTTCTCGTAGCTCCCGTCGTCCTTCCTCACGGGCATATAAACCACGTGATTGCTGTAGACGGAACGGTTCTCTACAAGAGACGGGATCTTGTTTTCATCAACCAGTTCAAGACGGGTCCCCATGTAGAGCGTTCTTTTTGAGAGCTCGGGAGAGTCATTTGATTCCTCAGTGATGATCTTGTCACCGCAGACTATGAGGCTGTCCTCTTCGGGAAAATCCCAGGCCGAAAGCCATTCATTCCTGTTTTTGCAGACCGCGACATCGGAGGCCTTCACCCAGCCGGGAAGTATGTCGCTTACAACGCGGTACCACTGCTTGTCACGGCTTACGGATCTGATGATTACAGGCTCGTTCACTCCGATACTGGAGTCATATCTGTAATCAAAATCAAGATCGGCCATGTCATCATAAACGCCCGCATCATAAGGCCAGACATTTATGGTGGTCCTGTTTGTAACTATGCCGTACAAAACGCTCTGCTCCTCTGTTGCATCGGGGTTCTCGCAGTTTTCCGCGACTTTCGTAATAAACTCGTCCGTGATCGGCGCTCCGTTTTCCGTGTAATAGCCGGAAGCCTGATAATCCTTCAGTACACCTTCCACCTCGGTTTTCAGGGCTTCCGAAAATGTGACGCCGTTCAGTGTCGTTTTGAGGTTTTTCAGGTCGAACATGTTGCAGCCCGGCGTTTGTACTATCTTTTCATTCAGGCTGTTGATCTTTGCGCTGTCTGAATGCACCACGTCCGTATTGCCCTGAAGATCCGTCCAGAAGTCCTTGTCAGACATCTCAGGCGTCACATCCGGCATGTAGATGACCGCCTTGACGGGGGACGGCGAAAAAGCTTCCCCGGCAGCCTGCACCGTCATCGGAGCGACAAGGCAAAGCGCCATCACCCCCGCTGTAAATACCATCAGTTTTCTTTTCATCTTTTTTCTCCTTATCTTTTTATTTATCAGGAACGGGAATAAAATACATCCCTGCCCTCGATGGTGAATCTCACATTCTCTGTATCATAATAATCCCCGTAGATATCATATATGGTATAGCTGAAGGCGTATTCTCCGTCAGGCATGAGGGCGTAGATCAGCTCATCATTACCGTTGTAGATATATTCCTCACCCTCATACACTATCTCTTCATCATTTCCCGGCTCCAGGCTTACGGCATCGGAGATCGGGATTATCGCATCACCGTTTTTGAGCTTCTTCATGTTTCTGGCTGCCGCGCCGCTGTCGCTGATACCATCCCAGACTGCGTAGATATAAGCTTCGCCCGCTTCGTAGTCGTGAATGAAGAGCAGGTTTGTCCTTTCACCGTTCAGCATCACAGGAGCCGCATAAATGTCGTAGCCATCCTCCTGCGACTGTATCTCTACGGTAAGATTCTGTCCGTCGGGAAGGGAGAACCAGGATCCGTCAAAGTTGTCCTTCACCTCTCCCGTGTCCCAGTCTATGTTGAGGTCCGCTGTCACGCCGTATTCCACGAGGCAGTTTTCCTCGCGATCGAGCATAAATACGTTTCCTTCGATCTCAAGGGCGTTCATGATTCCCTCCTCCGAAAGCCTGAAGGAGAAATTGCCGTTCTCATCAAAGGAAGGCTCCCTGTCAAAGGTAATATTTCCGCTATGCCCCGTCTGTTCGAAGCTGTCATAATAATCATAGGCATCATCAAAGGCCGTCACCTCGTCGGCATCCTGGGTCTGGGAGGACTGCCAGAGATCAAGGTATTCGGAATCCGAGTAGCCGTCTGTGTTTCCTGAATTTGCGTTGGCGTAAGCCGCCCTTGATACAAAATCAAAATAATAAGGGCTTATAGCCGAAGAACCAAAGGTTGAAAGCTCCTCCGAGCCCTCTATCTGCAGCGGATAATATGTGGAAAGTCCGGTAGCGCCCTGCTTGTTCTTCCCGTTTCTCATATATACTACTATGGAATCAAGCACGGAAGCGGCATCTGAATCATCACCGAAGACGCTCCCCGCGTTTTTGATCATATCCCCGAGATCCACCATGTTCGTATAGCCTTCATTCGGAGTGTTCCCGCCGTAGTTCGCGCTGGAATTGATGGCACGGGCTACCTTTGAAAGCATCTCCGTATTATCCTTCCCGTCGGTGTTCTCATAAAGCTTCACAGCAAAGTTGTTGAATTCTTCAAGGAAGCTGTCGAGCGCCGAAAGGTCTATGGCAGACAATGTGCAGTCGGCCTCTTCCCCTTCGGCGGCGCAGCTTTCGTAAAAGCTGTCACAGGTTACCTTACCGAGCTGTGCCCCATCAGCGTCTCCATTCTCCGAAAGGAAGGAGCCTATCGTCACATAGTCCCAACCGCTTCCGGGCTCCACCTCCTCCGATGCGTACATATAATTCGCGTAATTTGCAAGGACATGGGCGCACTCTATCGCTCCCATCAGGCAGGCATCAAAGCCAATGAACTCGAAATTGTCCGTCATTTCACCGTAAACATCCGAAAGCGCGCTGTCTATCTCGCCAAGGGAAAGGGAGTCGTCATTGAAAAGCTCGTCAAAGCAGACGCCCGCGATGCTTCCTCCGCCATGATCCCACAATATCACGCCCATGTTTGCCGCCGGATAGTTCTTCACGCCCCACTTCAGGAAGTCGGCAAGGGTTGAGCTTTCTCCCATTGAAGCAAGAGGCGCATCCTCAACGTGCTCTATTTCCCCGTTTTGAATGACGAAGCGGCTGAGCTTGCCGGGATCCGCGTCTTCCCATGCCCACGATGAGGCGCCTCCGGTCTGGACAACGAACTTCATACCGCCGTTTTCGGTTCCTTCCGCCATCTCTATCATGTCACGGGTTGCGCTTCCTCCGCCCGACTCAAGATCGGAGCCGCAGTGATATACGAATATGGTCCAGGTCCCCTCCTCGCCCATACTCTGGGTCTTTCCTTTTTTGACCCTCGATACCTTGACAGCGCCGTCATCGGTCATCGCCATGACGGATCCTCTCTTCGCCATGATGGCTGAGGGATCCGTGACGCCTTGTCCGGTTCCCCCCGATTCGGGATCCTGAGCTTTTCCATCTCCCTGCCCCGCGCAGCCCACAAGGGCAAACGTCATTGACAGAGAAAGGACGAGTGAAGCGATAACCTTTCCCAGTTTCTTCTTTTTCATTTTTCGTACCTCGCTTTGGGATCCTTAAATGTTTCCTGCTTTGATCTCTAAGTTCGTTTTTTGGTACTTCCGAAGAGCTGCACGCAGCGTGTGCACTTCTTCGTTCTTTTCTATAAATATATCATTATTCAAGGTTCTTGGGTACTGAAAATTGTGGGGAGATTGTGGAATTTGCGTGTTTACATGATGGAGAATTTAGGGGCAAAGACGCTCCTGCAAGTCTTATATAGAACTGACTAACATCTGTTTAAGCAGCCGAATTGTCAGAATATTGTATGACTGTCAGTTTCCGGAATTAGATCATATGTTTTGATATGTCACTGATTTTTTGAGAATGCTCTGATTTTGCCGGTTTTCTTTGTGATCCTGACTTGTTGTTTTTAGGGCAAACAAGTTTGATTTTCGTTTTTCTATGAATTTTACAGAAAATATTATTGTGAAATGTTATTTAATATTCAGCTTGTCTTTTCTTAAACCAACAGGCCTATATTTTCGGATTTTCTTTGTGTTTTCAGGAATATTACGGATATTTTTGTTTAATCAGTTATGTTATCCGGAATAGATGTTTTCTGTATTCCATATAAATGAGTTTCCACTTATATATCCGATCAGATACCCGCTCTGCCCTGTCTCGGACGATCTCCCGATGCGCTCTGTTCAAGGTATAAAGTCCGGCCTGACGATCATGTTGAAGCCGGAAAATGGCTGGTCAAAGGACCGCTGACCGATCCGTGGACGGCGGATCCGGCAGTTCCGGTGAGGACTGAAGCAGTGCCGGGTCATGCCGGCGTGTGGTCAGCCGACCGGGTAAGCCGGATGAGCCGGGTGAGCTGGGTGAGCCGGATTTTCCGTGCCGGCGGACAAGCGGGAGGGGCGCCCCGGTGCAATATGTTGTATGTTGTATGTTATATGTTATTTGTTATGCGTTTCTTACTTCGGCCTTCTTTGTCTCAGGGGTGTGAAGCAGAAGATTGACGCCTCCGGAGATAACATATAACATTTAATATTACTAATAATGTTACAATAAATAAATTTATGTTAAAATATAAAATTTAAAATATAAATATAATATAAAAACAAGAATAAGAGAATAAAATCAGGTAACGAAATTATAACATAAGAATAAAAAAATAAAAGATAAAATAAATAACTAAAGATAAAAGATAAAAGTAAAAAGAATATAATTTAAACATAAAAAAATGAATAAAAAGTAAAATGAGAGAACATTAAAATACAATATGAAATAAAATGAAGTAATTAAATGAATAAATATAGGTAAGTAATGAAGGCATAAAACAAAGAAATGAAATATAAATATAAGAGAAAGAAATAAAATAAATGACAAGAGCATAAGATAAAAACAAAAAGAAAAATAAAAAAATAAGATAAAAAGATAAAAATAAAAGCGAAAAAAATATAATAAAGAACAAAATTTTTATATAAAAACACAAAATATAGAAGAAAACCATCTGACATCCACTATTCCACAAAAATAAAAATTGAAACACAAAAACATAGGTGATATAACGGATAATACATCACAAAAACAAAACACAAAACAATATCCAAATAATGGAACCGGAGGTTCATTATGAAAACCTATGTAGTCGCAAACCAGAAGGGCGGAATCTCGAAGACTACAACCTCGATAGCCCTTGCCGATATCCTGAAAAGACGCGGAAAAACTGTTCTTTTCATCGACGCGGATCAGCAGGGGAACGCGACGGATACCTTCAAGGGCGAGATCGAGGGCATGCCGACCCTTTATGACGTGCTTCTTGGCGACCATATCAAGGCTTCTGAAGCCATTCAAAAGACCATAAACGGCGATATCATAGCCTCAGACCCGCTGCTTCGGGAGGCGGATTCAAAGCTTTCCTCCGACCCCGAAGGCGAATACAGGATGTCAATGGCCCTGGAAGGCCTTGAAGGCTATGATTACGTGGTTATAGACACGGCTCCGGCACTTAACTGGATACTTCGAAACTGCCTTGTAGCGGCGGATGAAGTGATAATCCCGGTCACGGCTGACAGATACGGGCTTCAGGGACTTTCAAGCCTCGCCGAGACGATCGGAGTCATCAGAAAAAGGCAGAACAAGGGGCTTTCAGTAGCCGGCCTGCTCCTTACAAAATACAACGGAAGAACGAACCTGAGCCGTGAGATAAAGGACAATCTTGAGGAGATAGCATCATCAATGGACACGAAGCTCTTTGATACGACGATCCGCGAGAGCGTGAAGGTCCGTGAGGCCCAGGCGATGCGGAAAATGCTCTTTGATTACGCTAAAAACTGCTCCTCAGCCCTTGATTACGAGGACTTTGTGGATGAGCTTACGGAAGGAGAAGATTGATGGCACTTCACAGATCAAGCAAATTCAACGCAGCTGATGGCCTGTTTGAAACTGAAAAACCTGCCGCTCCTGAGACGGAAAAGGAGAAAAAAGCCGAAAAAAAAGCGGAGCTTCAGGAAAGTAATAAAGTTGAGGAGAATCTCGATAAGTTGACTGAGGGTACAACTAAAGCAGCAACTGAAATGCCCCTCAAAACAAGGGAACTTGCGCCGGATTACATGGCGAGCATATCAGCATCAAAAAAGAGCGGGTTGATTGACGAATCATCGAACCTCGCCCCCGCACCCGCTCCCACTCCCGTTGCTGATGTTTTTAAAGAGGCAACGGAGCCTGCCAAAGGCGAAGCAGAGAAAGCCGAACCTTTAAAAAGAGCCAAAAAGAAGCTCTCAGCAACAGCCATAATGCCAAGAAAGGTTCCGAAAAAAGCTTCTGAATCGGTAATAAACAGGACCTACACTATCGATCAGGGAACCTATGACCTCATGTCCGCCCTTGTGCGCTTTATGAGGGACAGCAAGGTAAAGGATGAAGAGACAGGCTACCTCATCAACGAGTCAGCCTTCATCAGAAGGGCGATAAGGACAGAGATGGACAGGGTCTTTGACTCAAATGACGAGGATTTTTCAGAATCCGTAAGGCAATACCTTGACAAGCCCCTGAAGAGCAGCCCCTCAAAGATCACTTATTGATCATCCAAAAAGCCTGCAATCTGCCACTTCCTTGACAAAAAAGATAATGTTAAAATATCAGACATCGGGGATCATCCCGGTGTCTTTTTTAAAGAGGAAGAATTATGTCAGAGCCCTATGTACTGCCCGCTCGCGCGGAAAAAAAAATCAAAATAGCGAGGGAAACCTGCCAGCCTGTTTTCATCTACGGTGTCACCGGCTCAGGCAAGACCTCTCTGATCAAAAACTCAAAGGAAACAAGCAATTGCCTCTATGTTTCGGGAGTTGACGAAACGGCTGCGCAAGTAGTTGAAAGAAAGATCATCTCGTCGGAAAAACGTCTGAAGATAATCGCGATAGACGACCTTCCTTTTATTACCGACGAGCGCTTCAAAGAGATTATAAAAAAAGCGGCCCTCGACGAAAATGTCTGGCTGATACTCTCAGGCCGCGGCCGTCTTCCGGAATGGCTGAAGCCTGCGGACTTTCGACGGAAATTCATGGTCATAAACGAGTCTGATCTCCTGCTCGATCTGCCGGAGATCCAAAAGCTTCTGCTGCGGCTCGAGATCACCCTTGAGAAAAATGAAATAGAGCGGCTTTCCACCTTCGGCGAGGGCAATGCTTATACAATATATTCACTTGCTGAGCATCTAAAGGAGGGCATGCCTCTAAAAATGGCGTTTGAGCTTGAGAAGCGGCCCCTGATCGAGCGCGCCAAAAAGTTCATTATCCCTGTAATGCCAAAGGATGTAAGGGAATTTCTCATGGCTATGTCAGTCGTTGATTCATTCACTGCGGAACTTGCGGCAGTGATCTTTGGCGTCCCTGACATTAAGCCCTATATCCGCGCTGTAGAGGAGTTTTCAAACTTCGTTTTGAGGGAAGGCAACACCTACAGGATGAGGATCCAGGGGCTTACGGCTTTCCGCGAATATGTTAAGGAAAATGTCAGCGAAAACGCAATGTGGAAGTACTATGAGCGGGCAGGCAAGTGGTACGAGGATCACGGGCTTGACCACCTTGCTATGACGCTCTACGAAAAGACCGGCTCGAGAAAGCGGATAAATGCCCTCCTTTTGAAGAATTCAAGAAAGGACCCGGGAACAGGTTATTTCTATGAGATGCGGCACTTCTATTTCTCCATATCAGAGGAGGAAGTATTATCAAGTCCTGAACTTATGGCGGCTCTCTCAATATTAAATTCCATACTCCTTGACATAGATTCCTCCGAAAAATGGTACGAAAGGCTGAAAGCCTCGGCAAATGAATCGGCCCTCGCAAAGAAACAGCGGGTTGATTTTCTCATCAACTCGCTTGATATTAAGCTCCCCCACAGGAAAACGGCGGATGTGATCCCAGCTTTAGAGCGTCTTTCCACTTTCCTTGATGAACATCCCGATCAAACAATAGATTTTTCCGTTACAAGCTTCCTCCCCTCGGTTCTTGACGGCAAGAAGGACCTGTCGGAATGGGCAAAAAACCCGAAAGAGGATATGCAAAAGTATCTTGGGCTTTTGTCGGCTTTTCAGGAGCCTCTTCGAAAGGGGCTTTTCCCGCTCTTCCTTTCCGAATGCGCTTATCAAAAGGCAGAAAGCCCTTCCGAGGTATTGAAGCTGCTTTCTGAAGCACGTTTTGAGGCAGATCACGGAGGCTCCTCCGAAACACTCTTTGCCGCAGCAGCTTTGAACGCGAGACTGTTTTTGTCCTCAGGCGAGATAGATTCAGCCGAGAACGTGATCAGATCCTTTTCCGAAAAGCTTGAAAGCTTCGGGAATGACGAAATAAAGCTAAAGCCCAATGTTGAAGCCGTAAAGGTACGTCTTTCCATGTACCGCGGCGATATGGAGACCGTTTCGGAATGGCTTAATTATGCTCCGAATGAGGAAGAATTCTTCATGGACCAGCGCTTCCTTTACCTTACAAAGGTCAGGGCATATATAGCGAATGAAAAGTACATCTCCGCCCTCTCCCTCATAGAAAAGCTCTCCTATTACGCGAAGATCTGCGACAGGACCATCCTCAATGCAGAGCTCCTGACCCTCTCCGCTGTCATCAAACAAAGAACGAATGAGCCTTACAAGGACGACCTCCTTCGCGCCCTTGAGATGATTTCGTCTCTTCATTTTGTAAGGATAATGTCAGAAGAAGGCCCCGCGATCATCCCTCTTCTCACTGAGTCCTTGAAGGATATTGAAAAAAATAATAAAATTGATAAGGACTTCTTCGAAAAGCTCTATTCGCAGGTGAAGAAAACGGCAAATTATTATCCTCTTTATCTCAAGGCCGCGGTTGCAGACGTTCCGTCGCTTTCCGAGCGCGCCATCACGATACTTCGGATGCAGAGCGAGGGAAATACCATGAGAGAGATCGCTGAAAAGCTTTCAATGAAGGAGCCGACAGTCAAATATTATATCAAGAACACCTATCTCAAGCTTTCCGCCTCTTCAAAGACGGACGCTGTAATAAAGGCAAAGGCGATGGGGCTTTTATAAGGAGAAATGTTAGATAACATTTATTATATTCTATGAACGCGAACATACTGACTGATGCCAATATCGAGGAATACCTGCCGCTGATCCCGCCGGATCTTCCGAATATGGAGCTTCGGGCCCTCCATTTCATGGGAGTCTCTGTTTTGGAGCAGCCTGCCGGCGTCCTCATCTTCAAGGAATCAAAGAAAAGCGGGGAAGGTGACCTTCTGTACCTTTATGTAAGGCCGGAGTTTCGGGGAATAGGCGCGGGAAATGAGCTTTTTTCCCTGCTCAAGGAAACCATGAAAACAAGCGGCACAACTACGCTTTTTATAAATTACTCAACGGAGAATGACAATGACACAGCCCTCCTCACCAGCTTTCTCATAAAGGAAGGCTGTGACCTTGAGTCTCTTGAGCTCAAAAAGGGTTATGTCTATCTTTCCGAAGCCATACAGAGCCTTTCCGAACACGGACTCATCAAAAGCGAGGGGAAAAACCTGCAGCTCCTTCGAAAGCTTCCGGATCGAAGGAAAAACCAGATCCGGCTCTGGATAGAGGATCATCTTTCCATAGATGCCCGCCCCTACTTCACCGATGAATCCCTCTCCCTTGCCGCTCTTGAGAATGACACGATAAACGGTATCATCCTCGTTCTGAATGTGAAGGATCAGCTTCGGATGGATTATCTTTATACGGAGAAAAAAAGCCCGGTCTTCCTTGTTACCTGTTTGATAGCCTCGGCCGCAAGGGAGGCGGAGAGGCGGTTCGATATGGACGATCCGCTCATAGAGGCTATGCTTCAGAACGAGCAGACGAGAAGGGTCTGGACCATGCTCTTTGGTGAGCCTTCGTTCAATGAATCTTACATTTCCGGAGAGTTTTCACCCGGAAAGCTGCTGCTTTTGGAAAATTAATATTCAAAATACTGACCTTTTAGATAGTTACAAAGAGATATTATATTTCTATTATGGTAAACGGTTCACACCGTAGAACGTTGAAAGGATATTATTTTAAAGCATGAGCGACTATATGCCACAGGAGATGCTCAAAAAGAAGCAGCTCGAGATCAATCTTACAAAGGACAAGGTAAAGGAAGAAAAGAAAGAGCTTTCCTACCTGAGCGCCATGAAATACGACGAGATGAAAGCCCAGTCAGCGCGCTTTGGAACTGTCTTTGACAAGTCGCGCGACTACTCAAGCCCTGCTGTCACTGAAGCTCCGGTCTTCAAGGCAAAGAATGAATTCAAGCTTAAGCGCAGTGAAAATATCGAAAAGGGAAAGCAGCTGACTCCGGACGCTACAGCTTTTACGCTTGAGATCCACAACCAGATCCGGTCAGCGGATGAACTGCTGAAAAAAGACTATCTCGCGGTAAACGGCGTGACACTGCTCGGTCTTGTCGGGCACCTTAAGTCTGTGCATTTCAGCCCGAATATGCTCCTTCCTTCAATGATAAGGGCGAATTTCATGAATTATTACACTCTCGCGCGGGAATGGGAAAGCTACAGCTCTTTGGAAAAGACGGACGGCGAGGCGCTTCCAAAGGCTCTTGAAGAGCTGTACCGGATCTTCTACCGGCGGATGAGCCTCTACTGCAGGGAAAACCGCATCAACCTTGACGGTACTCCGATGAAAGAAGGCGAGACGATCGGGGAAGCTGAAAATATCACACAGTATGAGGCCGAGATCTTTTCCGATCTTTCAAAGGAATATGACAAAGTAAAGTTAAAAAAAGATGTTGAAGATCCTGAGAAAGAGCCCATTCATTTTGAAAAGGATGAGCTTCAAAAAGCGGAAAAACAGCCCACAAAAGAGGATAAGCCCCGTGAGGACCCTTACGTCTTCATCATGAGTCTGAGGGAGATGAAGCCGAAGGAAAGGGCGCTTTTGTCCCCTTCCATGAAGCAGCTTGACAAAGAGCTGAAGGATCAGATCAAGCAGTCAAAGGATCCCAAGGAAAAGGCCATACTTCAAAAAAGCGAGCAGCTTCTTTCGAGCTGGATAACATATACCTCTCTTCAGATCGCGCTTTCAAAGGATCCTGAAAACAAGCCGCTCTGGAAAAGACAGAATGATTATCTCAATGATCTTCGGCTGCTTGAAAACAGGTTCCTTACGCCGAATGAGTCCGAGCTTGTCCTGAAGAATCCATCGAGCGCGGACGAAGCATGAATTAATGTAACACATGGAGATGGTTCATGGCTGACAACATCTTATTAAACTCGAAAAAACAGCTTCATAAGGCTTTGGATATTTCGACGGCAACAGCCCGTCAGGTGAAGGAGCATTTTTCACACGTCTTTAAAGAGACAAACATTTCAGATGAGCAGCTTGACTCTATGTCAGCTGCTGATTTTCTTGTTATGGCAGGGAAGGCAAGTGAAGAAGATCTTAAAATGCCAAGCCCCCCTCCCGCAATGTCCCAGGAGGAAGTGGCCGGTCTTCGAAAGTCACTCCGGAATGCCCACAAAAGGCGTATGGCGGCCTATGACAACGCAAAGGACTCCTATGATTCAAGGGTGAACGCCCTCCTTTTGAATCTCGAAACAGATGAGAAAAGGCTTGCTTCTGAAGAAAGAAAGCGGGCAAAGGAAGAGCAGGAAAGACGAAATCATGAAAAACGTGAGCCGCAGCGTGTCAGGCTTCGCGGCGCGCTTATCGACGAGCCCGCGATAAAGGCCTGCCTTGAAGCGATAAAGGCTGCAAAAACAAAAGAGGCGCGCCTTAATGAGATAGATCAGCTCTATACCACTGCCGCTTTCATCCTCTTAAAGGACGAGGACATATCAGAGGAGCTGTCCGGACAGTACAAAAACACAGCGGATTACTTAAAGACCGTTGACGGAGTACGATTAAGCGCTGTTGAGATAGAGGATGAGGATCTCTTTGCATCCACCATGACCACTCTTGACACCTTTGAGAAGAAATTCAAGACTCTTGACAAAAGAAATCTCATCGCGAGGATCAAACGCTTTGAGCTTGCAGACGTTTTTGACGAAGAGCTGAAAGACTTTAAAAATGAGATAGATCAGGCCATCTCCAAAGAAGAAGATGATATCTCCGAATATACAGACACCGTCATCGCGAACTGGGGCGGTTTTGAAGCCTCAGCCCCTGCCCTCTTCGGCCTCGAAAGGGACACAGAGCTTGAGGATCCCACCATATATGTTACTGAAGACCGCTTCAAGGCATATATGACAACGGAAAAAAGGGTTCAGTACAAAAAGGATCTGAAGCGGCTCATGTCGGAGACCGGTTATACCGAGGATGAGGCACGCACGGTTCTGATGCTCCAGAAGCGAAACGAATTCTGGGAAAAAACAAACAAGGAATGTTCTGAAAGGACCATCCAGAGCCAGGTTGTAGGAACCGCCCCGAAGGAGGACTTTAAAAAGGGCATCTCTTCCTACTCAAGCTATGTGCCGGCCTCACTCGGTGAGAAGCTTGTAAAGGAAAGCAAGGGTTTCCTCTGTGCCATCCCTGCCACGGCAAACCCCTCTATTGTCCTCCTTCGCCCTTCACTTCCCGAAACCATTACATTAAAGGCAAAGGACGGAAAACCGGAAAAAAAGATCCCGCTCAGGCGCTATTGGAATACCTATATGAAGACCATCGGGCGGCTCCTTTTTGATGAGAATAATAAGCTTAAGGAAAATGCCCTTGAATCGGCTCTTAAGATCGACTACACCCTTACCGATTCAGATCAGGACGAACGAGGCGGGGAAGCCTTCAGAAGCGTGATCCTGCCCGAGATGGCCTCCCTTCTGAAGGCCAATGGAAAGATTAAAGAGGAGCAGGCAAAGGCTGAGGCAGCAGAGATCTGCGATTCCCTTCAGAGATTATTTTCAGATGTCCATGTCAGGGGTGAGATTTCTGCCGCGAATGCGATAAATGCCCTCCAGGATCTGGATAAGCTTGATGAGAAGGCCCTTACAGATGAAGCTATGACCCTTGAGATCGGCGGCAGAAAACTAACAAAAGAAGAGATAGATGAGGCCCTCCTCTCACTGAAGTCGGACTCAGTGAGAGCAAAGATACAGTTTCAAAAGCTCCGCGATCTTGATATTGAAAGCAAAGAGACACCGATCTTCAATACCTGCTCCGGAAATGCCTTTTTTATCCGGGATCTTCAACATTATATCACCGGAGAAAAAAGGCCCATGTTGGAATACCATCTGATTGATTACCTTTCAGAAAAGGATAACCGCCTTCCGGTAATGGAAAAGATCCTGAACAATTTTGAGAACTTAAAGCACCAGGTGCCCCGCAGCGCCCTGCGTGGTCACGGCTATAAGGATATCGAAACAGCATGGAAGGATCTGAACGAGCTGTACAAAAAATTGAAAGAGACTCCCGATGACTTTAATGAGGATGATCAGGAGAGATATATTCATGTCGCGCTTTTGTTTACGAAGTATGAATTCCATGAGGGGGCAAATATCATTTCAAAGCCCGAGGAGAGCTGGACTACAGAAGGCTTCGCAGCCGAAACGACCCAGTATCTGGTCGAGCCCTTCACGATGAACGGTGCCGTGGGACATTACAGTGGGGCGCCGGAATACAACAAGGCCCTTGAAAGTCAGAGTGAGGATCCTGACGGCTTTTTCCAGGCCTGCGCGCGTAGGGGAATGAAGGATTATTACAATATGGATGATCCGATCGCTTCTGACAGAGCTTCCTCCGTCAAGGTGATGGTAAAGGATCTGATCATAAAGCAGCAGAGGGAAAAAGGGGCAATTTTAGGAGTGTAAGATGACCGGCATTGTAAGATTGAGTGAAAAAGAGGTTGAGAAGCTCATCCCTTCTGTCTTTCCCTCGGATCCTTCAAAAAGGGATTTTGCGCTTTCCTTCATGGCAGATAATGAGCTTTCGGTGGGAGTTCTTTCCGGAACGATAATAAAGGGCATAGCCTTCATCAGATATTTCTATGTGGATCCTCATTTTCGGAGGATAGGCGTTGGCAAAAGCCTTCTTGATGAGGTCACAAAGAGGGCCGACTCCCTTTCCCTTGCCGTCGGGATCCCGGTGAAAGAAGAGGACTTGACTTCAGACCTTGACGCCCTCCTCTTCCGCTGCGGCTTCAAAAAGGAGGCTCCTCTCCCCCTGCTTACCTTTTCGCTTAATGACATAAAAAATTTTTTGCCCGCGGAACCGAAGATGCCTGAAAGGGTTGTCCCGCTTGAAAAAGCGGCTCCCAGGCTGAACGCCTATTCAAATTTTCTCTGTTCAAAGGAAGGAGGCAGCTATCCCCCGATACAAAAGGATGAGCTGCTTCCCGAGAGCGTATTTTATATTAATGAAAATAAGATCGAAGGCTCCCTTCTTGTTTCAAAAAATGAAGAGGATCTTGAGATCATCTTTCTCAATTCAAAAAGTCCAAGAATGCTTATGGAGCTGATCATCGCTGCCTTCCTTCTCACAAAGCAGCATTACCCCATGTCAACGAAGGTATATTCCGCCTTTTTGAGAGAAAACATCTTTGAGTCCGCAAAGAAGATCACCGGGCAGGAGGGCGCAGATTCAAGGATGATCTATTTCGAACGCTCCCCCAAATGAACCCCGGGGACGGAGTTAAGGGCTCATTTTGAGGGTCGAAAGGCTGCCGATCCCTCCAACAACAAGAAATGCTATCCCGGCCGCAAAAAGAACCGCAGTATGTATCGAATCTGTTCCCGCGATCTCAAAGACCCCTCTTAAGAGCGATGCCATTGTGACCGCGGCAACGCCTGACCTCCACAGCCTAAGCGGAACACTGGAGCGGAGGAACACTCTCTTGTTTTTCATATGAAGAAAAAGCAAGAAGGCCGGAAACACGCCGAGGACCAGCGGCCACAGAAAAAGAAAAGTCATAAAAAAGCTGAGCACTCCGTGGGAAAAATTATTGTAAACAAGAAATATGAGAAGGCAGAAGGCACTGATGAAAAGGTAGATCAGCATTATCCTCTTTACCCTGTATTCATAGACGGCTTTCGTATTTTCCATATCACATTCTCCCTTCGATGATATCATGTCCCGACATAAATAATGTCAGAGACCGCCCTTTCATTTGTCCTGTTTTTGTTCGTGGTCGGATTGTTTATTATGCGGCCGTTGAAATACATGGTGGAAGATCCCCCGCCGTCAAGATTGTAGGCGACGGTGCAGCCAAGGGTCTTCATTATATCCGCCAGCTGATAGAGGCTTAAGCCCTCGCTTTCATTCGTGCGTCCGTCGGAGACCACAAAGAAATAATGTCCGGGCTCGACCATCCCTATCGCGGTCCGGGGATTTGAAGTCATGGACCGCCCCACCTCATCATTTTCCGAAACCGTGACCACGCCATTTTCCACAAGTCCGGGACCAAAGGACCAGATGTCGGTCGCTCCCTTTTCCAAAAGCTCCTCAGCGGAGATCTCCGATTCATTTATTATCTCCATCCTGCCGTCGGAATAAAGCACCAGGTCCCCGGCACTGTTTCCGGGAGTGCTCCGGTACAAAAGGGAATTTCTCATGACATAGCCCGTATTCCTGAATCCGTAATAATCTCCGTTTATGGCAAGTATGGCCGAAAGCCTTTCAGCCATGGATGAGGTCGTCTCGGACACATTCCGCCCGAAGGAGTCCTCGGCAAGGCCTGACTTCAGGGCTGAAAGGTCTGTGACCAGAACATCCGCGATATATATTGTCGTATCGTATTCCCGGACCTCGTAAAGCCTTATATCAAGATCATCGCTTTTGTAAGTATTTTCAGTCACTTCCGGGAGTGAAGCCTCCACGGCGGAACTTAGGGACGTGCTTGCGACCACTGACCCTGCTGATGTCGAGCGCTCTATGAAATGGAAGGAGGAATCCTCTGCTTTGCCCTTTTCCTCAACCTTTGATGCGGCTTCAAGCTCGCTCACCGACACCACGTCTTTTCTTATCACAAAGGTGTCAAGCAGCGCGAACACGGAATATGAAACGAGCGCTGCCGAAAAAACAAGGGGATACAGCCATCTTCTCTTCATAAGTCACCTTCCTTTCGGATATTGCCTATGAAGAGAGTCTAACCGTATCTCCTTAAATGAATTTAAAAATGGACACCTGACTCCGTCCCCAAAAATGAGCTATTGATTCCATCATCAATAGCTCATTTTGGCATATAGTCCTTATTTCAACAGCCTTTGCAGTTTCTTTCGCGCGGAGGCGTCGATCTTTTGCCAGAGGCCCTTCAGCTGTCTCTTGTGGCGGCACAGCTTCTCGGTACAGTTTTTGCAGGTCATGAAATCATTGGTGTTTTCCGAGAAGCGCTCGGGGTGCCTCGTGAATGTGACCTCCCACCTTATCAAAAGAAGGCCCGACATCGCGAGCAAACTCCAGGTATAGGGCGCCGGCACGAAGAAGAGCGGCGTGAACATCATCGCAAAATCCCAGTTGTAGATGCGGCAGGTGACGCAGCAGCGGTTCTTCATCATGAAGGTCTGGAAGGGGCAGAAAAATAATATGCAGATGATGTCGCAGACCGAAAAAGCCGAGGACAGAAGGATCATGAAGTCATTGCTCACTATCCCGACAAGGTTCAGCGCTCCTATCGCCACATTACCGCCGATCCAGACCAGCGCCACAAGGACCGTGGCGTGATTGTCATCTATCTTGATCTCTGTGCGGCCTGTCTTGATATAGTTCTTTGCGAACTGCTTCTGGCAGCCCGGGCTTCTGATCTTCGATGGAAAGAACCTGAAGAACATCTCAATTGTAAAGAGCAACCAGAAGATAATGATGAGCGCAGGATTCTTTTCTATGATGAAGATGACGTCTTCCTCCCCTATGACAAGCTTTCGCACCCAGAGGATAAAGAGGGTCAAAAAGAGCCCGCCCCTCCATATCAGGCTGAAATAATGGGCAAACATAACAACCGAGATCCTGTTTTTGTGAGCCGCTTTTTTGCTTATTGTTTTTGTATTATCATCAACACTCATAAAAAAAATCCTTTTGATATGATACGCAGATTTTGTAATTATATCATTTCCCAAAAGAAAAATTGCGTATAATCTATGTTAAGTATCACAAAAAAAGCCTCCCGCCGCGCAGCGCGGCAGGAGGCTTTTTCATTCACTTTCAGTCATCATACTCCGAAATTGTATTCATCATGGCTGCTGCAGTTTGAATCTGAGAATATCTCATTGCCGTTCACCTTTATCTTGACCCAGACGGTACGTACTTCTCCGCCCCAGGAGATCTCGATATCCTCCGCCGCGCCCTTGTCAAGGGTCCAGAACACACCGGTGTAAGGCCAATCTGTTCCAGCGGCAACATCAAAGCTGAAGCCGAATTCCGCATACTTCCCGTTGATCTGTCTGGACTGATCGCCGGTGCTCTCATCCATGAGCTTTTCCCAGCCGCCGAGCTGAATATTTCCTTTTTCATCAACTCCGGTTATAGGCCTTCCGTAAAGCTTCTGGGACTTGCAGCGGTAAGCACCGCCGTTGTTGGTCTTAAACTTTACTTCTTTTCTGGTCTCGACAGTGGTCTTTACAAATTCAGCGGACTTCGTGACCGTTGCGGGAGAGCCGTCATCAAGGAAGTGGGTGCTGTAGCTCAAGAGAGCTGATGCGGAATTCTTGTTGAAGTTGACATCCTTCGCTATGATCTCGTTCACCTTGGAGACATCCTTTGTGTTTGCTACAAGCTCACCGGCTGTGGCTGTAGAGCCTCCGTAAGCGTATACGCTGAAGGTGGTATTCTCCATGACATTCTTGATACTGTCATTGTTGCTGATGGAAGTGCCGGCAATGGAAGCTTTCCATGCCAGCGCGACATCTGAAGAGGTTGAATCAGTCGAGAATCTGACTACTATCTTTCGTCCATAGGAAACACTGGTCACGGCCGCAAGACCGGGATTTGATTCATCAACACCGTTTGCCTTGAGGTCATCAACCGTCACGGCATCAGCCCCGCTGTCCACCACAAGGTCTGAGATAGTGAGGCTGTCAATCCTCGCAGTATAATATATCTGGTCGAAGACCACGAGCATCTCCTGCTTTCTGCCCTCGGATATAGCCTTCAGATCTACACCGAATTTATCATCTGCGTCCTTTATGCCAAGATCAGCCTCAACCTGTTTCTCGGAATATACCATACTGGAAGTACTCTTCACCTTTGCGGCGGCAGTATTTCCGGTATCAAGCCATTTCGTGACTATTGTATTGATAGCGGCCTGAACAGAGCCCTGGGTAGGATTTTCCACTTTGACCGGAGGTTCGGTAAGGTTGTTCAGATCAACACTTATCTCCACCGGCTTTCTTTTGATATCTCCGCCTACTATAGCACTTGGTTTTCCGTCAACAAGCTTTGAATCCGCATGGATGATGGAGCCGGGCCAGATGTCGTTTTTGTTTGCTTCAAGGGCGCCAAGCTCCGCGGTACCCTTTTCAATTGAATCCTTGACTCTGCGGACTATCACAAAGCTATTGTTGGATCCGGAACCGACATTATTGGGCTCTAACGTGACGTCGGTTCCCTGGTCAAGAAGGAGCTTTGCCTTGTCCTTTCCCTGAAGGATCTGCTTCAGATATGCCTCGAGCACCCTGCCCTTTCCGCCGCCGCGGAAGGTCTCCTCCTCCGCCCCCGAGACGGAATTCTGGGCGTTGGTCGAAGACGAAGCCTGGTTGCCGCAGCCTGTGATGGCCGCAACCGTCATGCAAAGGCTGAGCGCCAATGCGGCAGCGCCTGCGATCTTTCTTTTTCTCATACTCTTCTCCTTTTCAAACAATCTCTGTACTAATAACAGATATAGTCTGCTCATTTTACCACGAAAACCGCTGCAATTTATGTCAGGTTTCTGTCAGAAAACAGGAGTTTTTTATGCCCGCAGAGGCCTTAACAAGGCTGGAGAAAAAATGCTATTATTAAAATTCGAAATGTTCTGAACTTCCAAAAGGAGACTTGAACCAATGAAAAAAAGATTTTTTGCATTAGTGACGGCACTATGCCTCGCCATACCTCTTTTTTCCTCCTGCGGAAAAATCTCTGATACCACAAAGACCCTTTTCATCTATATGTGCGGCTCAAATCTTGAGTCAAAGAACGGCCTCGGCGGAAAGACCATAGACGAGATCCTTTCCGTCAACTCCAACCCGAATACAAGGATAATCATCGAGACCGGCGGTTCCAAACAATGGCATTCCCACAATATCGATGCGAAAAAAACAGGGCGGTATGAAATAAGGGACGGGGAACTCATGCTCATAGAAAGCCTTGAAATGCAGAATATGGGAGAGAGCAGTACACTCACCGACTTTGTCGTCTGGGGGAAGAAGAATTATCCTGCAAAAGAGAGTATGTTCATCTTCTGGGATCACGGCGGCGGCTCTGCCTATGGCGTCTGCTCGGATGAAAATTACAATTACGACACGCTCTCATTTACGGAGATAGAAAAGGGTTTTGCTGACGCAAAGCTTTCCGAAAAATTCAGCATCATAGGCTTTGACGCCTGCCTTATGGCATCACTCGAATCCGCGAAGGCTGTAAAGGACTACGCGAGATATATGGTCGCCTCAGAAGAACTCGAGCCCGGAGGGGGCTGGGATTACAGCGCCTTTCTACCTGCCTTCTTTCAAAATAATGATCCGGTGGAAACAGGGAAGGTCATCTGCGATTCATACCTCAAAAAATGTCAGGACAAAAAAAGAGAGCGCTTCTGCACGCTGTCAGTCGCCGATCTTTCCAATTATGACAAAATGCTTCAAAGCTTTGAGGATGCAGTGAAATATATCAATCAGGCGACTGAAACGAAGGATTATTTTTCTTCGATCACCGCGGCCGCTGACGCATGCGAGCATTTCGGCGTAAACAATATTTTTGAGGGCGGATCGAATATGATCGATCTCTATGATTTCCTCGAAAAGGCTACCCTTTACGCGGGAACGGACCGCTCAGCCGTTGAAAAGAATATCTCCTCCTACATCCTTTATTCCGTGAGCGACAGCGACAGGTCTGCAAGCGGTCTTTCCTTTTACTATCCTATCCTTTACAAAAACGGCGAGATAAGGGATTACATAAATCTCGGAGTATCGGAGCAATATAATAATTATCTTCGGACCTATTATCTCAATGTGCCTCCGACGACCATAGAGTTTCTTGACAAAGGCCATGTGAATGAAAACGGAGCCTTCGAGATCACCCTCTCCCAGGGAAGCAAAAAATATCTGAGGCAGATTTATTATTATCTTTATGAAATAGATGAAAACGGGAAAAAGACACCTGTGTTTACAGGTCTTGATATGAAAAAGAACTGGAACGACATGAAGTTCTCCATGGATTTCAAGGGTACAGGGCTCGCCCTTCAGGGGCATGAGATCGATGCGCTTCAGACCTCGGACAGCCCCACCTATGCCGACTTTATCACTCCTGTGCGCGCAGATAACCAAACGACTTTTCTTCGTTTTGGGCTTTTAAAGGATATAGACAAAAGCGGTGAAGGGCTATACCTCGTAGAGGGTATCTGGTCGGGCTTTGACGAGAGCAATCTCCCGAATCTTGACCTGCACCCCCTCCTCCCCGGAGACAGTATAGAGCTGATAAAAACACGGATCCCGACTTCGACCGATTACAATTCAGATAATAATACAACCTTCACAAAGGTCGAGATAGAATACGATGGTTCCGGGATCTCAAGGATTCCTCTTGAAGGAAAAAAATACGAAGTGTATTATACCGCTATTGATATCTTCGGAAACTTCTTTCCTTCAGACGAGGCGGAGATCGAAATGACAAAGACGAAGGAAGAAATCCTGGAAAAACTCCCTGAAAATGAGCAGGCCGGAAAGATCACAAAAATCTCGCCTTTGAACGAGCCGCAGAACTGAAAAGATCAGGACGGGTTCCGGTTTTATCCGGTTCCCGTCCTTTTTTGTTTTTGTATCTCAGAATTTCAGCACTCTGTCTTTTGAATCGGCGATACCCGAATCGAAGGTCGCATAAATCACATCCGCTATGCGAAGCCCTCTTATCTCCCCAAAATATGAATCCGGGAAATCGGTGATCTCCGCCTTTTTTTCAAAGCTCTTCGTCCCCTCGTTCCATGAGTAGGCGCTAAACGCAAGGTCCCTGCTCCCGTCTTCAAAGTAGACCGAAAAACCAAAGAGGTTTTCATCCCTGTCTATGAGTATCGCCTTGTGTGAAAGGTCATATGGATAAGAACCCTCTGTCACCTTCTCGCCAACGATCACGGGCTTTGCGGGATCTGTGATATCAAACATCAAAAGCTTTGTGCCAAGGGTGCGGCCGCTGTTGGGATCAGTCTCATAGCCTATCCCAAGGAGCCGCCCTTCTCCCCACGGATGAAGATAATCGGAAAAACCGGTGATCTCAAGGCTTCCAAGCATCACAGGATTTTTCGGATCGCTCACATCCACGGCAAAGAGGGGATCCATGTTCCTGTAGGTGATGAAATATATGATATTATCTATATAACGCGCTGCGTATACCATCTCGTTTTCGGCGATCCCGGAAAGCCTTCCGATTTCATTCAGTCCGCTGTCAAAGATAATGAGCCTGTTGTCCTTGTCCCCGGAGCGGCCGAAGTCGAGATTGCTTGTGAGTACGAAGAGATTTCCGTTTTCCTCGTGGATTGCGAATTCATCCATTATGGAGCCGTCTACCGTAGCGCTTGATACCGCGTTGAAATAACCGTCTTCATAGGTGAAGCGCGCGATGTCCGTCACAGCCTTTCCCGTTTCGTAAAGCCAGTTCGTATTATAAAGATAGATGGAATCCTTCGTCACATAGGGCTGGCCGCCCGCTGACATTATCATGCAGGAATCTATCTTTTTCCCGGGGTCTTCCAATGAAACCGAGCCCATGATAAAGGAGTTTGAGCCGGGATCCTTTGGAAGATAAACGTCTCCGGGCGTCAGGGCTTCTCCGCCCGCGTTCGGATAATCAAAGTTTACGGATTCCGCCACCGCGACGCTGTCATCAACGATATGATCATCAACTGTCATCGCCGAAGAGTCATTTGAAAAGATAATGAGCTTTCCGTCGACGAGCCTTGAGGTGATATAATATCCGTCCTGCTCATATCTTGAGAGAAGCTTTGGCGCGCTCTTGTCCTTTATGTCGTAAAAGAAAGCCACGCTCTTATGCTCCCTGTTCCAGTAATAGCCTGTGATATATGAAGATTCAGAAACGGAGGGCTCTTTGGAAAGCTCCGCCTTTTCATAGACATTGCAAAGGATAATGAGCTTGTCGTCATGAAGATAAAGCTCATTTACATAAGCCTCCTCTTTCTCATTTGAAAGATCGATCACGGAAAGCTCTTTCATATCAGAATCTTCTACATTTACGATATGTACCTTGCCGTCCGAACCCCTGTAGATATGGGCATCGTCGCATTTTACAATGTCGCTTTCGTCGACGCCTTCCTCCATAAGATTTGTATCGGAATGAGAAGAGGCTGCGGAGGCACTCCCTGCCGCCGCTATCGGCGCTCCTGATACGTTTGAGTCGGCGTTTTCCGCAACCGCAAGATCCGTCGTGTATTTGAGGTCTCCTGCTCTTTCCTCATCAACCTTTTTGATATATTCCTTTATTTCGTTGTCGCTCTTTGCGACCCGGTAGGCGGTCCCTGCGTCGGAGCGGGTGAAGGTCTTGGATTCTGATGCGGGAGTGTCTTGATTTTTTGCAACGGACGCTACGCCTGCTGCTGTATTGCTTTGCCCGTTTGAATTTGCGTTGTTTTTTTGGAATAATGTCGGTCCCACCGCGACCATCACTACCGCGAAAGCTGCGGCAGCAGCGGCTATCGGGATGAGATACTTCATCACGCCCTTTTTCTTTTTTCCTGAAAATGTGACGGGCTTATTCGAAAGCTTCTCCCTCATGTTTTGAGGGGAAATGCTCTCGGGAACTTCGATCTTTTCAGCATCGTTTTTTATTTCTTCGATCATCTCTTTTTCATTCATGATAATATCCTCCTCTTTGATCAGAGTTTTTCATCTTACTTACTCCGGTCGGATGCCGATCCCGTAACTCGCTGCTTCGCAGCTTCGAACGGTATCTGGCTCCTCAATTTTTGAAGAGCCCTTACTTCCCTGCTTCTCACGGTTGATGCCTTAAGTCCTGTGATTTTTGCTATCTCACGGCTCTTGAAACCCAAAAGCACATGCATGACTATGATCTCGCGGTCCTCCGTCGGGAGAGCAAAAAGCGCTTCAATGACATCGGATCCTATTTCTGAAAGCTCATCTGAAAATGAGGCGCCGTTTACGCTTCTGAAGGCTCCGCTACCTTCCTCCCGAATGTAATTTTCACTTCCTTCTCCCTCCGGCATGAGCTCTGAAGGCTCGTTCAGGTAATAGGCCCTCTTGTTTTTGCATTTCACCCAGAGTATCCGGTATATCCAAGAGCGGAAGGCCTTTGGATCCCGAAGAGAGCCTATCTCATTCCATGCGTCCACGACAGTATCAGAGACCGCATCTTCCGCGTCTTCTTTTCTTCCAAGCGAGAGAAAGGCGCTTCTGTAGAGGTTCTTGTACATTGTCTCATAGAGGCTTATGAAAGCGTCGCAATCACCGTCGATCGCCCGCGAAACTACATTGATATCGATATCCATATTTTCGTCCTCCAGATGGATAGTATGGAAAAAAATCGATTTTGCTGCATTGGAGATAAAAAAAGATAATTGAAAAAAAGAAAAATGGAGCATATGAGATTCGAACTCACGACCTCTTCAATGCCATTGAAGCGCGCTCCCAACTGCGCCAATGCCCCATGAAACCCTGTCTTTCGACAGGCGAGGATATTTTAACATATTCTCAATGGATGTGAAGACTTTTTTGACGAAAAAAGCCCGTGGTCCCGGCTTATCACCGAAGACCACGGGCGTTTTTATGATCACTTGTTTTTGCAGACCTTCCTGATAACAAGAGGCCAGATGCAGAGGGCGAAAAGCACCATTATCGCATAAGATATCAGATTCCCCCAATGAGATCCGAAGGCCTGAACAACTGTCGCAGGGGCGAAATATCTTATCCATGAGAACATGATGGCGGCACCGATGCATGTGACCATCGCAAGGCTCTTTGTGTCTGACGGGATCTCGTAATGGATGCGGTGCCTCTCTATAAGGCTTCCGATCAGAATGCCGAAGAGCAGGCCGCTGGCCTTGAAGGAGTCATTCATCATGACCTTTGGATCAACGATGAGCTTGTCTCCCACATAATCCATCGGATAAGGCTTTTGGGTGATATAGATGAGCACGGCGATCACAGCGATGATGCCTATTATCGTCAGTATGTCCTTCGCTCTCTCCTTGCCCTCCAGCTTCTTTTGAGCGAAGCCGAATATGATAATGATGGCAACGGATTCGCAGATGCCGACGAAAACGTCCTGGGGAGTGTGGACTCCAAGGAAGTTCCTGGAAAAGCCCGTGAGCAGAACCATTATAATGCAGATGACAGAAAGCCATCTTCTCTTTACCCACTGCCAGACGGCTGTCGTTCCGTAAGTGATCGTCGCGACCACCGTGTGTCCGCTGGGGAAGGAATAACCCGTCGCCGCCACCTTTGAGTCGCCGGCAGGCTCTATAAGGTCTGACCTGATCCACGGCCTGTAGGCGCAGGCCGTCAACTTGATAACGCCGTTCACTACTTCTGCCGTTCCCCAGCTTAATATGAAGCGGTAGCCCCATTTCTTGTCAGCGCACCAGAAAACGACGAAGGGAAGGAAGGGCATGATCTCGACGGCGACCTTCGAAATAGCATTGAAGAATTCGTTGAACGCCTGCCCCGTCGCGTTTCTCATTTCCTGTAAAACAAGCAGGTATTGAATGTCCATTTATTATCCTCCGTATTCTATTTTTGCTACAACGCGTAATGATACAAAACTTGGTTTTCTCAGGCAAGGTTTTTTTGCCGCAGATAAGCTACGGATTACAGTTTTTGCAGGGAACATAACCCCTCGAAATTATTTCCTCCCGCGTACTATGAACATCTTCTCTGTTTTTGGCTTTTATGGACTTTGCACTGGCACAATAGGGGTAATGGAATTTTTTCGTATTGTGGTTCAAAACATAGTCCTGCGCGACATTGTCAGTATTTTTGATCGGCGCGTTTTCGGGCGGTGCAGGTGCAGGTGGTGCAGGTGCCGGAGGTTCAGCGGCGGGAGCTTCTTCGGCTGGAGGTGCTTCTGCCGGCGCTTCCGGCGTTTCATTGGCTTTGGACTGACCTTCCTCATCACTACCCAAAAACTCAGGTCCCTCACTGCTTCCGTCAGAATAATTTATCGTAATGCCGGGCTGGACATTGTAGCAGAACCTGCAGAGCTGTATTTTATCATCCTCCACAGACTGCGCCTCGATCAGGACTCCCCTTGAAAGAAGGTCGTTTTCGAGAAATACCGGCGTCACACGGTAATGGACGTGATGCCCCGTGCTGCTGACATAATCTGCGACCTTGTTTTCAAAGGGCTGCATTCCGTCCACATTCATATAGCGGGTCCCGGTGATGAGATTATCCTCGTTCGCGTTTTCCGCCGTGAGCTGGTACCCGATTAGATGGCATCTGTTGTAAAGATAATTCCCCTCTATCCCGGCGTACTTGACCGTGTGCCATCCGGTGGGCTTTATCGTTCCTATTATCCCTCTTGATTCCGTAGGCATCAGCTCCCGACAGACGTCGGCGTAAGCTGCACCGCAGCGCCCGAGGGAATCCCTGCTTGAATATTTTTCAAATGGTTCGAGAGTGAGGGCGCTCCGGTCAAAGAAGGGCTTGTCATTATTTATAGCTACGGAAGGACTGCCGTCGTAGGGCGGGACCATTGAATAGAAATCCTTATAGGTTTTCTCCGGGGCAGCGTTATCGGAAGTCTCTCGGGAAGATGCGCGCGAAGACTCACCAGACGATTCATGCGATGTCTCACGGGACGACTCGTGGGACAGCTCGCGGGAAGACTCGCGGGACATTTCATTGGAAGATGCGCTGTTCCACTCTTCCCCGGAAGGCACGCTTTCAAGTATATCAGACAGCCGGAAACCCACATTCCCGCAGCCTGCAAAAGAAAACGAAATGACCGCCGCCGAAAGCAAAGCTGTTATCTTATATCTCTTCTTCATCCCGATTCCCTCCTCAAATGACAGTGTGACACGGTGACTGCCCTTTTGTCAACGCCTGAGTTATGAGCCAGTCAGGGGGTGAGCCTTGATTAAAGAAATGAAGTTTTGTATCATTAGCAATCAAAAAAGGAGGTGTCTCATGCCGTTCATCAACACAAAAGTAAATGTCACGATCCCCGAAGAAAAGGAAAAGGAGCTTAAAGAGCGTCTTGGGGAGGCGATAAAGCTCATCCCCGGAAAGAGCGAGCAGTGGCTCATGCTCGCCTTTGAAGATGAGTGCCGCATGTATTTCAAGGGTGATGCCGGAAAGCCGCTCGCATTCGTTAATGTAAAGATCTACGGTTCCGAACAGAAGGAGGCCTTTGATCATCTCACAGGAGAGATCACAAGGATAATGAATGAAGTCCTTTCGATCGAGCCTGCAAATGTCTATGTCGCGTATGAACCGATATCATCCTGGGGCTGGAACGGCGGGAATTTCTGAAGGTTTCGGACAAGGGGACATTTCCATTTTATGAGGGAAATGTACGTCATTCACCAACACTCTGCAAGTGGGAGTTTTTTGCTAATGAAAAAGCGGAGCACGACTGCTCCGCTTGCCTACTGGCTCACGTGAAGAGTTTTATAAGAAAATGTTTCCGAAAATGCAAGTAATTTTTTTCAGCTGAACGAGCAGGTCGAGGTGGTGACGGAGCTTTTGTTCTGTCCGTCAGAGCAGTAGGCGGATATACTGTAGGTTCCCGGAGTGCTGTAATGCAGGGGAGTCGAATAAGGCCTGTAGCCGCTGCCGTTTACATCCACATATATCGCAAGGTTCTGGTTTGAGGAAAGCACTATGTCTATGCCGTAGCCCGACATTGAGCTGACGGAGATCGAGGGCGAGTTCACGAAGCTCCAGTAATAGCCGTCGTTGCCGGGGTCAACCGGCTGCCCAGGCTCATCAGGTCCGGGCGTTGTTGGATAGTCAGGTCCCCACACCCAGGGCCAGCCGTCGGGCCAGCCGGGAGGCGGGTTCTGATTGCCGCCGTTGTCTCCCCCGTTGCCGGGATCTGTCGGCTCATAAGGCTCCTCCGGCTCATTCGGTCCCGGTGTAGGCTCCTCCGGCTCATTCGGTCCCGGTGTAGGCTCTTCCGGTTCATAAGGTCCCGGCGCAGGATCATCATTATCATTTGACGGGTCAAATATCTTTGTAAGGTCGAGGCCGCCCGTCACAGCGCCGTATCCATGCCGGTAGGTAATTCCGTCCGTCGCATTCAAAAGCCTGCTTCTGACAAGCTTTATCGCGCTTTCGTCATCCGTCCCGAACTTCGCGGGGTCGGATGCATATATGAGGGCTGCTGCCCCCGCAACCACGGGAGACGCCATGGAAGTGCCCGAAAGATATTCATACTGCCCGTTCAGATAGGTTGAAAGGATCTCATCACCGGGAGCCACGATATCCACGGTCTGTCCGTAATTGGAGAAATATGCAAGAGACCCGCTGTCATCAGAAGAGGCAGCAACACAGACCGCGTCGGAAAAAGCAGCGGGATAAAAAGCCCCCGATGACGCGTCATTTCCGGCAGCGGCCACGAGGGTAATTCCGCTTGTCCTGAAGCGCGAAAGCACATTGCCGTAAAAATAAGACGCCGTCGCTCCATCCATGTAGCCTCCGAGGCTCATATTCACGACATCCACATCCTGCGCCACCGCCCAGTTCATAGCGGAGAGGAGATCCGCCATCTGGAAATACCCCTCGGCATCCCCTGCCTTTGCTATATAAAGGGAAGCCTCGGGCGCGATGCCTGCACCACCCAGCCCGTTGTTCCCGCGTCCTGCCGCGATGCCTGCCACATGGGTTCCGTGCCCGTTGTCGTCCTCTGCCGTGCTTGTGCCTCGAACAAAGGTGGCCTGCCCTTTGATGTTTGGAGCAAGATCCGGGTGGTCGAGGTCGCAGCCCGTATCTATGATGCAGATCTTCGCACCATCTCCCCGGGTTGTATCCCAGGCTGTCATTGAATCTACAGCCTCATGCTGCCACTGGTACCCGATGTAAGGGTCATTCAGATATGTATCGCAGAGCCTGAATCTGTACTGGGGCATTATGGCTGTATTTACGGAGATGTCGCTCTCTGCCGCGTCCATTACATTTTCAATGCCAAGCGGAAGTGAGAGCGTCGCTACGCCAAAGCTAAAGTCCTTTACCGAAGCGTCATACATCGACGCGATCTTTTCAGCCTCTGCACGGCTCGGCGCGACGCATACCGCCTCATATCTTTCATAATCCTTTCCCGCCTCAAGGAACCCCAGCATATCAGAGATCACTTCAATGCTCTCAGCGGTATCGGAGCGGCTGCTGAAAGAATATGAAAAGGCTGATGAGGATAATGAATAGGAGTTGACATAGGTATTCCCGCCATAACGCAAAACACGAGTCCTCGTATTTGCGGAATAACCGTAATCGGAATTCACATCAGAATATCCGCTGTGTACCGAGAACCAGCCTATGTCTTCATTTTCCCAGCCGTTCGAAGAAAGCCATTCGTGCTCACTATTGTCGGAGGTGAAATTGTGGGCGCCGGATTGGGCATTTGGATTGTATTCCCGGTAGATCGGCGTTTCTTTTTTGTCATCCGAATACCAGCCGATGCCCTCATCTTTCCAGCCGACGGATGAAAGAAAATCCCTCTCAGCCGAGTCCGTCGTATAATGGTGATCGCCGGAAATTGGATTATAAAGCCGATACACAGGCGTTTCGGAACGCACGGGCGCTACCCAGCCCACACCTTCATAGACCCAGCCAAGGCGGCGAAGGCCGTTTCTCTCATTTTTGCTTCCTGTGTAGAAATGCTCCCCCGTCGATCTGTTGTAGAGCCTGTATATCTCCGTTACTTCTTCGTATCCGCCTGCTGCCGCCGTGACAGCCTCTTCCTGAACAGTCTTTGCGGCGCCATCCGTATCAGCGCTCTTTGCGAAGGCAAAGTCAGCGGAAAGCGAAAACAAAAGCGCCGCGGAAAGGAAGACTCCAAAAGATCTTTTTATTATTTTTTTCATAAGCTCCCTCCTTTACAAAGACCGTTCAGTGGCGTCAGCGTTTTTCAGGCTTTAAAATAATTCGCGAGCGAGAAGTCCGTAGGCAAGGGTATGGTCGCCATATAGATGCTCGCGATAACGAGGAACACCAGGCTTATCACAACGAGTATGATACGGTTCGGGATGCGCTTGAATATCCCGACTATGCCGAGCAGGAAGAGCACGAGTGAATAGAACACGCTCACAAGCCCGTATTTGTCGCCGTTTGCGTTGTCCGCCATTCCCTGCTCAAGAAGTGCCTGCGACTCCGCAAGCTTTTCCTGTGCCTCGGTGAAATAGCTTTCCTTGAAGCCCTCTTTATTGAAGGGGTTTTCAAGAGTGTTCTGCCCGCTTGCCCAGACTATCGCATCAAGCATCTGCGGCGAGCAATTGTCTGTCATGAGCTTCTGCATCTTTTGATCGATGGCATCCGCCTCTTCCTTCAGTCCCTTTGACCTCGCGATCTCGGAGTCAAAGGAATAATCCACAATGGTGTTCCAGACCAGCATATCCTGCATCATTACCTGGGAGGCCTCGTTCCAGTCCGCGTTTCCTTCAGCGGCAAGGTTGTTGCTCTTTGTGTAATTTGTCGCCTGGTTCCCGCCGTGGAGTGAACTGATCCAGCTTGCCCAGGCCATGAGAAAGGCTGTGATGCCGAGGAGGATGGCTATGCATATTTCAAGCCGCGCCTCAGTGATAAAAGGCTTTTTCCCTCCTGCAGCTGTTTCATTGGTTACTTCCGTTTTGTTGTCTTCTGATGCCATGGCATTTTCTCTCCTTTTTTGTACGAAAGGGTCCGTTTGATCGTCCTTTGACCCGATGAGATCCTATTGCACGTTTTATCAATTATTATCATTCTGCTGGTCAGCGATGTTGTCGCATATGATCGCAAGGGCAACTACCAGATCCTGCTGGCCGGCATCAAGAGTACGGATACGATAGCAGTCAGACCAGACTGTACGTGCAGTATCCACATGTCCTATGGTGGCGCCGCCTATCTGGATGTCAAAATCAAAGCCAAGCAGATCTCCGACGATCTTCAGTTCCTTCCCGTTCACTGTCCCTGTCAGTTCAGGCCTTGTGAGCTTGAGTTTCTTCTTTATCTTTCCTATTTCGCTGCCACCCTGCATGATCGTATATTCAGGCATCACAGCGATCATCTTTTTCTTTAGCTTGAGCACTTCGTTTCCGGATTTTTGAATGGAAAAATTAAGACGGGTTACATCGCCTTCAACATGGTATACCGCGGTCTCGTTTTCATCAAAGACATCAAACTTGGGCTTTATTGAAATGGCCTTCTGCTTCATGAAAAGTGCCGTCTCGTCTCCGCCAGAATTGCTTACTACAGACACTTGCTGTGACTCTGTCACGGCCTCCCCACTCTCCAGTTTCTTCACTATCTCCAAAAGCTCGTCCACTGCGCGGTCTGCTATTGAGGTTTCTTCATCCTTATGTCCCAGGAACATATCAAGCCCCATACCAAGGGCCGCTTTTGCCCCGTTCTCCATGATCTTGCCCATGATAACGTCTTTTTTGTTGATCCGGACAAATACGTCGTACTTTCCCCCGACATTCCTGTACATGACGGCCTGTGTGCCCTTTATGTCTCCCATTTCAGGCTTTCCAAAGCTGACCTCTACCGAGGAAAGCTTTTCGAGAAGATCCTCATTGGTGAAGTTCATGGTATTCTTAACGCTCGCATATCCCATGTTCCCGCCGCTTGACATGTCAAATAACCCCATTTTTACCTCCTTTTTTTGAATAATTGATAGATCATTTCATTTGATAAAAAAACCGCCGTGAGCCTGATAAGTATAGCTATACCAGGTTCGCAGCGGTTTTTTACTGCCTTTTTTTACCCGATGAGAGCGACCAGATGAAAAGCACATCTGCTTCACCGCAGGAAACGATCGAAAAGGCAGAAGATCTTGAGCTTATTATCTTGCGTATAGTGCGGTATAGCCTGTGTTAGGATCAGTTACTCCAATGACTCCTTTTGCAGAATCATATGTGAAACTTCTTCTCCTTCTTTTAATTGACTTTTTTGTTGATTTAATGCCACTCATTTATGCCTATACATCATCAATTTTATTTTTTCTTTTTTTTAAAGTCAACTATCCAAAAGGATAGTGTTCAACTATGGCTGTTTACCAACAAATAGTTAATGAACCCCGGGGTCCAAAAAATCCGTTTCTTGCTGAACCGATATGGTTTATGCTACAATTTTTCGGTATCGTAATAGATTTTTTATGAAAGGAGAACGCTTGATGAAGAAATTCGGCACAAAAATCGGTGCGATCGCGATGTCAGCCGCAATGGCTCTTTCCTTCGCGCCCGGCTCAGTCATCACTTCCCTTGCGGCAAAAGGCGAACATGAGGATCTGATCGCCACTTTGCAGCAGGCAGTGCCTGTTTACAGCCTGTACAATCCCAACAGCGGGGAGCATGTGTTCACGATTCTCGAAGACGAACGTGATAACCTTGTCACAAACGGTTGGGAAAACGAAGGCGTAAAGTGGTATGCCCCGACGACCGGCATGGATGTTTACAGGCTTTACAAGCCGAATGCCGCTGATAACGCCGGGAATCCTGTTGGTGACCATCGCTACACAACGAGTACTTCCGAGAGGGATGAACTCCTTGCGGCAGGCTGGCAGGAGGGAGATGCTGTTTTCAAGTCAGTTGTGATACCCGGCCCCTATAGTTCAGAAGTTTACTGCGTTTACAATCCAAACGCTTATGCCATTGGGATGTCAGGCGCCCATCATTTCACGATCAACGCTGACGAAGTAAAGGGGCTTCTCGAACTCGGCTGGCAGGAAGAAGATCCCAAGTTCGATGGCTATTATCTTGACATTGATGAAATTGAGGAAGCAGATTTTGATATTTATCTCAACAATGATTCACCCAGGGTTGGAAACTTTCTTGAAGTGACCGTGGAGCCGGGGGAAACAGATGTTACATTCCAGTGGTATCTGGATGGTATAGAGCTGCCTGATACTGATCAGAACTTCCTTATCGTTAATAGCGATATGCTCGGGTCAGTTATCTATGTTTCCGCAACAGATGCACACGGGCATACGGTTTTTTCAGATATGACGGATCCCGTGGCGGAGGAAACTCTTTCAGTTTCGATCGACAAAACTTCGCCCGTGGTTGGCGACATCCTGAATGCGATCACGAATCCTGATGATGCTGTTGTTACTTATCAGTGGTTTCTCCAGGGTGACGAGCTGCCTGAAGCCGATCAGGACTTCCTTTTCGTTACGGAGGACATGATCGGAAAAGTGATCCAGGTTTCCGCAACGGATGAAACCGGACAGACGGTCTTTTCGTGGAATACTGAGCAAGTAACCGGAAGTGGAGAGGATGTTCCGGGAGGCTTGGTAATGAATAAGCAGGATGCGGTGGCACTTCCGGAAGACGTAGCCACGGCATTTACCGAAGCTGCCGGAACCACGGGACTCGTCCCCGTGGCGTATGTAGCAGAACAGATCGTATCAGGAACAAACTATATGATCCTCTGCCGCGACGAAAAAGAGTTCCGTATGATCGTGATCAGCCGTGACCTTCAGGGCGGAGCAACTCTTGAAAATGATGCGCCGTTTGTTCTTTCCGACTATGTTTTTGGAAGCAGCGAGGCTCAGGATGAAGTACTTGCAGGCGGATGGCACACCCCTGCACAATTGACAAAGCTGCCGCTTCCCGAAGATGCGGAGGCAGCCTTTGAAAAGGCGCTTGACGGCTTTGTGGGCAGTACGGTCGAGCCCATGGCTTTGCTTGGCACGCAGGTCGTCTCCGGCACAAACTATGCCATTCTCTGCAGCGTTACGCCGGTCACTTCCAATTCCATACCGTCAGTTGAGGTTGTCACTGTCTACGAGTATCTTGATGGTAATGCGCAGTTTGCAAATTTCAGAACGGTCAATCCCTCTGACTTCAGCTGATAAAAGACAGTAAACTGACTGATCAAATGCCGGGGAACCGGATAAGGTACTACATAAAGATCAAGACCACAGAGAAGATCTGTGGCCTTGATCTTTTTTCACGCCTCATTCGCTGCCTTTTATGACACCTCTTCCTCGAGGGGAAGGCTCTCCCCCTCCTCCTGGTCCGAAAGCAATGCTTCGATCCTCTGATCCATCAGCTCATCCCTCTTTTCCTTCGTTTCCTGAAGATGCTTTTCCCGGAGCTTTTCAAGCTCCTGCTTGTGCTCGATCATCTTTTTGATGCGGGAAGCTATGTCATTTTTTTCATCATCCTTTTTCTTCATTGCGCGCTCGTTTTTAAGACGCCTGTCCTGCATGCGCTTTGAAAAGTTCGAGCGGTCCACATTATTTTCACCTGTTGTATCAAAGGCAAGGACCCTCGCCCCATTTACTGCGGCTTCCTGCCCGTTCTCTTTCATGGCAAGATCGACATGCTGGATGGTCCCTGCGGTACCGCTCTCACGAAGGAAGATTCCGGTCGAGCGGACCACGCCGTCCCTGATGCCGTCGGCTCCTCCGAGGGTAAATTCGCTTTGCTGTTCGCCGAGATAGATCGCACCTATGTCCGCTTCCTTAAGGTTCATCAGGATATCATTACCCTCATCATCCTTGCACCAGACCCTCAGTTTTTCAAAGATCTCATCATTCTCGTCTATCCAGCCGTTCCCGTCGGAATCATATTCACGGAGGTCGGCAAAGCCGTCCCCGGACTTCGTTCCGAAAAGCTCGTTGCCGTCGTCGATCTTTCCATTATCATTTTTGTCGAGGGCGAGGAAGCCCGTGCCCTTTCCGAACATCGAGATCTCGTCCGCCTCCCCGTCGCAGTCGATATCAAACCTGAAGGTCTGGTCCTTTATATCAAGGACATCCTCCCCCACATTCACGACCAGCGGATCGAAAAGCGAGTTGTTCACGGCAGGGAAGGAGACATTCATGTACTCCGTATAGCTCCTGCTCATATAAAGGCTGATGTCAAAATCTATCGTTCTCCCGTCCTCGGTCACGGCGCGGCCCGATGCCGAAAATGCCATCTCCTCGCTCTCCTGATAGGTTACGAAATTCTGCGAATAACCGCCGCCTCCAAAGGCCCCGAAGGATGAGAACCTTGAAAACAATTGCGACAGGATATCATTCTGAAATCCCATCGGTGACCTTGCCCCGTTCAGACCACTTGAAGCCCCTGTCTTCCCAACTCCCCTCATGGAACTCAGGTCATCCATGTTGTAGGGCGACATGGCACTATCTGAAAGTCCGGGCTCATAGCTGTCCCTCTTTTCGATCTTTGAGACCTTGTCGGCAAAACCTCCTCCATATGCCACTCCCGCTGCACTCATCCCTGATCTTGAAAAGCTCCTCCCTGAGAACATTTCGATACTGCTTTCCGCAATCCTCATAGCTTTTCCTCACTTTCTTTTTGGGCGCAAAAAAGGCGCCTGCCTCCAATGGCAGAAACAATCCATTGAAGTAAAGCGCCTTTCCATAGCTCATTATTTGGTTGTTATACAAAGATAATCGGAGAGCTTTTCGATTATCTTAACCCCTGTTTCAAAAAAACATCTGTTGCCGAAAGGGCATGAAAAATGCTATCATCTGCAATATAGAAAAGGAGGCTCCTATGAAGCGAAGAGAACAGCTTTCAAAGATGAGTTCCAATATGGCAAAGATACAAAAGGTGATCGCAGTTGCGGGTTTTCTTGCAGCCGTCATTGCGGGAGTCATCAAGGGCCTTCGTGACAGTACCGAATACAGGTGATCTTGAAAAGGAGGGTTGAAATGAAAAAGTACGAATGTACGCTCTGCGGCTATGTCTATGATCCTGAGGTAGGGGATCCCGACGGCGGTATCGCAGCGGGAACAGCTTTTGAGGATATCCCCGAGGATTGGGTATGCCCTCTCTGCGGCGCAACAAAGGCTGACTTCAAGCCGGTGGACTGAAAAAAAGACAAGAGCCTCCGCTGAAGCGGAGGCTCTTATTTTGCCAAAAGATCCGTCCCCGTGTCACTATGTCATCAGAACTCAGGCTCGATCAGCCCGTAGGTGTTCTTGTACTTCCTCTTGTAGACCACATTCACTTCGTCCGTCTCGGCATTCCTGAACACGAAGAAATTGTGGCCGAGAAGCTCCATCTCAACGCAGGCATCCTCGGGATACATGGGCTTCAGGCCGAAGTGCTTCGTGCGGGAGATCTTCACCTCGTGCTCGTCGCCGTCGCTGTCTCCGTAAAGCACGTCCTTCTCGATGAAATCCTCGCTGAAGTAAGCCGCTTCCTCCGTATCCTTCGCGCCGCTCTTTTCCTTGTCTATGATGCGCTTACGGTAGCGGCGGAGCTGGCGCTCTATCACGTCAACAACAGCATTGATGCTGTCGTACATATTGTCCGTGACTTCCTCTGCCCTTATCACATGCCCCTTTACCGGGATCGTCACCTCGATCTTCTGGCGCTCCTTTTCGACGGAAAGAGTGACATTGCAGATCGCGTCCTTCGTGAACATCCTCTCAAGCTTTGAAAGCTTTGATGTGACAGCATCCTTGAGACCCTGTGTGAGTTCTATGCCCTTGCCTGTGATATTGATTTTCATATTGGTTGGCTCCTTCCATTGAAAAGATGTATAATAGTTTGCATGAAAAGATGTATAGTGAACGACAAAAATTATTTGTCGTTCACTATAATGCCTCCGGCGGATGCGCACGGATTTTGATTGGAAATTTGCCGCTGAAGCGGCCAAAATCCGGCGCAGCAAACGCCAAAGTAAAAAGAACTTTGTCGTTTGCTATAATATTATAACATAATCACCAAAAAGTTTGGCACATTAAATGGAGAATAATAAAAAAACAGCTCTTGTCACCGGTTCATCCCGCGGCATTGGCGCCGCGTCAGCGATCGCTCTTGCGCGTAAAGGCTTTTCAGCGATAGCGCTGCTTGCCGGAAAAGACAATGAAGGACTGCTGAAGGTCAAAGGCGAAATAGAAAAAAACTTTCCGAAAACGAAGGTTCATAAATACCTTGGAGATGTTGCAGACGAAGCCTTTGTGGATTGTCTTTCAAACGATCTGCTTGAAAAAGAAGGCAAGCTTGATGTCCTTGTGAATAATGCCGCCATATCTTTTAACGGTCTTTTACAGGATATGACCTTCGCTGAATGGAAGCGGATAATTGATGTGAATCTTTCAAGCCTCTTTCTTACATCGAGAGCCTTCATTCCTTCCATGCTGAAAAACAACGGCGGAAGGATAATAAATATCTCCTCCATGTGGGGGCGGGCCGGCGCCTCATGCGAAGTTGCTTATTCTGCTTCAAAGGGCGGTGTGGAAGCGTTTACAAAAGCCCTTGCAAAGGAGCTTGCAAGAAGCAATATTGCTGTGAATGCCATAGCCCCCGGAGTTGTCGACACAGTAATGAATGACAATCTCTCGCCTGAAGAAAAAATAGAGCTTGCTGAAGAGATACCCCTCGGACGTTTTGCAACGGCTGAAGAAGTAGCAGACCTTGTGAGCTATCTTTCAAGCGCGCCTTATTATCTCACGGGGCAGGTCATAGGTATCGACGGCGGTTTCATATGAAAGGAAAATTATGGACGAAAAAAGGAATTCAAAGCACCCCTCCATACTGAGTCTGAACGACGCGCCGCAAAAAAATACAGACAGGGTCTCCTTTGTCTGTAAGGGCTGCGGCCAGACCTTTTCAAGGCTCACTGCCCAGGGCTTCTGCGAGAAATGCGCTGATTACGAGCTCTACAAAAAGGTGAAGGAATATGTCCGCGCTCATGACAATGTGAATGAGTGGATGGTGGCGGATGTTTTTGACATCCCGGTCGAGCGGGTGAAGAACTGGATAAGGGAAGGTTATCTTTCCTACAAGGATCAGAAGAATGTAACTCCGATCTATTCCGGAGGCTCAAAGCTCAAAGGAACCTTCAAGGACTCGGGCGACGGGCACGAAGGCTGGCACAGCGACGGAAAATGAAAAACCTTAATCCTCCATCGCCTGCATGAAGGAGAGTGTAAGCTCGGGAGCGTGCATGGCAAGGACACGGAGGATGTTGTGGAGGAATGTGCCTGTGAAAAAGAAACGGTAATATCTTATATCTATCGAAGCACAGTATACAAAATAATGGATGAGCGGACGGGCGCTTTTTTCAAGCCTTTCTGCTTCATCCTTTTTTAGTTTTATGTCCGGATCCTTTGAAAGCCGGTCGATCACGGCATCAAGGATCTCTTTTTCCACATAATGTCTTCCTCTTTCGCCAAGGAATCTGAGATTGAGATAAAACTTGACCTTCACAGCTCTTATCTCAAGCAGCTTTGAAAGCTCGATCAGGTTCTGCCTTATCTTCAGCTTCTTTTGAAGCGGCGCTCCGAGATAGGCTCCCGAAAGAAATGAAAAACTCTCCTGATAATGAGCAAAATATGTCTTCCTGCAGGACTCTATGCCCTCCTTCACTCCCGCTGAAACGGAAAGATTTGATGCCATGAACCTCATATAGGTTTTAAGGAAGGCGGCCTGATCAAAGGAGAGCGCCCTTTCAAAGAAAGCCCTCTTTTTTCCGGGATCAAAGCAAAGCTCATTAAACTGCCTTATATCAGTTCCTATTATGCAATGGAGAGAAAAGCCCGAAAGAAATTCTATGATCTCCGGTGCCCCAAGCTTTGAAAGGTTCTCCTTCACCTTTGGAAGAATCTCCTCATACCCGCTGCTTCCTTCATTCGGGATCAGAGTATCCACGACTCCTGCATTTGAAAAGCCCCATATTACCGGTGCGAGCATGGGGACCATATCCTTTGGATTCACTGTATTGTGAATGTTCTTAAAGCAGCCGCCTTTTTCCCTTGGAAAGAGCATGGGGCTCTCAAAGGGATAGACAAATATATCCTCCGGTATGATCCCAAAGCTGTCTTTATCCTCTGTGACCCTGACCCCGACATATTCCGCGAAGGCTGCCGCCCTGCTGTAGCCTGAGACCCAGAGCTTAATCCTTCCCGAAAGATTTTTTCTGTGAGAATCGAGATAGCTCTTGAGAAAAGAGACAGCTACCTGCCCTGTCTTTTCAAAGCCGTATGCAAGGCCGCTCTCACCAAGAAGGGTATTGCTCATCCATTCAAGACCATAGGATGCTCCCCTGAAATTTAAGGCTATGAGTGAATAATCATTTATCTTTTTCTGCGCGGCAATAAGCCCGAGAGAGAAAACCCCGGGCTCCTTTAAAAAATCATCATTTACTTCAATGTCATCAAAGAAGAGTTCCGATAAAAGCCTTTCCGCATTTATCGAAGGCCTGCTTTCGCTTTTTGACGCGGTCGGAAACGAGGCCATTGAAAAGCAAAGAGACATGGTGCGAAGCTTTTTGTTGAGTACGAATGAACTTTCATCAAACCAGGCATCATCATAAGAATAATGCCCGGTTGAGTCCTTCTCCTCATTATAATCTTCAAAAAGAAAATCCCCTTCCCTTTTCATCTTCTCTCATACCTTAAGACTATTGCAGAATAAGGCTTCATCTCAAGATGCACCCTGCCGTTTTCCACCTTGTGATATTCAGGCATCATGGTATAGAATCTCTCGCCTGTCATGAAGAGTCTCTCCATTGAAGCACCCTCGGGAACCTCTGCCTTCCAGACATTTACATCCTTCTCAAAGACGGCTCCGCTTGAATTCACTGCCACGACTATCTTCTCATCAGATGTGAAGCGCCCGTAGCTTACAAAATTCCAATCCGTATCAAGGAATATGAACGCGCCCTTCTTGAGCGCCGTATGCGATCTGTGAACAAAGATGATATCACGGTAGAAATCTATGAGCTCATAGTCGCATTTTCCCCAGGGGTAGGTCCGCCTGTTGTCCGGATCCGTGAAGCCGCACACTCCGGCCTCATCCCCGTAATAGATCGTGGGGGCGCCCGGCCAGGTCATCTGCATAACGGTTGCCACCCGAAGGACAGCCTTGTTCACATCCTCTTCGGCTGCCGCACTGCCAAGCTCACTCACCCGACCAGCCTTGTGATTCGTCCTTGTGAGGAACCTTGAATGATCATGATTTGAAAGCTCGTTCATCGAGCAATAGAGGCTCGGTGTCAGAAACTGCGTCATACAGTGCCGCATAGTAAGTTCAAAGCGCTTGCCGTCGCCAAGAGCCTCCGGAACGAATTTGTCTGAATGCTTCTCCATCCCGGTCAGGAACCAGGAAACAGGCTCCATAAAGGCGGAGTAATTCATTATCGTATCCCACTGATCGCCCAAAAGCCATGGAGTGGCATCATCATACTGCTCGGCGAGTATGATCGCGTCGGGATTTGCGCTCTTTACAGCGTCACGGAATTCCTTCCAGAATTTGTGGTTGAACTCCGGACTGTGTCCGAGGTCCGCTGCCACGTCAAGTCTCCAGCCGTCACAATTGTAGGGAGGGCTCACCCACTTCTTCCCTATCTCGAGAATATAATCGCAGAGTTCCCGGCTTCCCTCATAATTCAGCTTCGGCAGCGTATCATGCCCCCACCAGCCATCATAGGCATTGTTGTAGGGCCACTTGCCATCCGAAAAGAACTGAAAATAATCATGATAAGGAGAATCCTTTGAAATATAGGCTCCGGGCGCGTAGCCGCTCTGACCTTCATATATCTTCTCCCGATCCATCCATTTGTTAAAGGAACCGCAGTGATTGAAGACTCCGTCAAGGATGACCTTGATCCCCTTGGCGTGAGCCTCTGTCACAAAGTAGGCGAAGGCAGCATTTGAATTTTCAAGATTGTATTTGTCAGTCACACGCTTGATATATTTCGTCGCGTGGGAATTGTCATAATCTCCGTCAGAAAGAAGCTCGCCCCCGTCATTCATTATCTTTGCATAATGAGGATCAATGAAGTCGTAATCCTGGATATCATATTTGTGATTTGAGGGGGAGACGAAAATCGGATTAAAATAAATGACCTCGACCCCAAGGCTCTTTAAGTAATAAAGCTTCTGCTCGACTCCCTGAAGATCGCCGCCGTAGAAATCACATACGTCAAAATCAGCAGGCGGTCTGTCCCAATCCTCGACATGATGGGAATAGGTATTTATATAATGATATTCGTTTGTAAGGGGATCATTTGACTTGTCACCGTTGCAGAAGCGGTCAACAAGTATCTGGTACATCACGGCACCCTTCGCCCAGTCAGGTGTCTCAAAGCCCGGCACTATCTTGAAGGCATACTGCCGCCTCTCATCCCGCGACACTCCGTAGCGGTCGAAAAAGAAGGTCTCGCGCGAGCCGTCATTAGCCCTGACCTTGAATACATATGAAAGAGGCTTGTCGGAAAGCCTGATGCTGATCCTGTAATAATCAAAGAGAGCGGTCTCTGCATCCCGAAACATCGGGGACTCGATAAGATGTGACTTAAAGAACACATCAACCCTGTCGCCGTGAGCTACACGAAATCTTATCGTCACACCCTCTCCCGGCCTTGGTTCCATGGGGGAGAGGAATTCCTTCGTTCCGTCAGAAAAAAACGCTTCAGTATTGATAGACATTATTTCTGCTCCTCAAAACAGCTTTCGAATTCCTTGCGGTCGATCTTCTCCTTTTCGATGAGAAGAGCGGCAACCCTGTGAAGCACATCCATATTTTCTTTGATGAGCTTTTCAGCGCGGGAATAGCATTCATCCATGATACGTCTGATCTCGCGATCGATGTCGGATTCTATCTCGTCACCATAGCCCTTCACATGGCCATAGTCGCGCCCGAGGAAGACCTCGTCCTCGCCCTCATGATAGCAGACAGGTCCCATCTTTTCCGACATCCCGTACTTCGTGACCATATCGCGCGCATTTCCTGTCGCAACCTTGAGATCGTTGGAGGCACCGTTTGTGACATCGCCGAAGATAAGTGCCTCCGCCACGCGCCCTCCGAGTGAGACCGTGATCTCCTCGAGCATTTCATTCTTTGTTGAGAACAATCTGTCCTTTTCGGGAAGAGCCATGGTATAGCCTGCGGCGCCGCGTCCCGTGGGTATCACGGAAACCGTATATACAGGGCCTACATGAGGGAGCACGTGATAAAGTATCGCATGTCCCGCCTCGTGATAAGCTGTGATCTTCTTGTCCTTTTCGGAAACCACCCGGCTCTTCTTTTCTGTACCAAGTCCAACCTTTACAAAGGAGGACTTGATGTCCTCCTGGGTGATATATCTCCTGCCCTCCCGGGCAGTCTTGATCGCAGCCTCGTTCATCAGGTTCTCAAGATCGGCTCCGGTGAAGCCGACAGAAGTCTGTGCTATCTGCTCAAGATCAACATCGTCGCCAAGTGGCTTGTTCTTTGTATGGACATTCAGTATCTCAAGACGCCCCTTCATATCCGGGCGTCCCACATATATCTTCCTGTCAAATCTCCCGGGACGCATGATGGCCGGATCGAGGATATCCACACGGTTTGTGGCTGCAAGGACTATTATCCCTTCATTAACCGCAAAACCATCCATCTCAACGAGGATCTGGTTCAAGGTCTGCTCCCTCTCGTCATGGCCGCCGCCCATACCGCTTCCACGGCGTCTTGCGATAGCATCTATCTCGTCTATGAAGATAATGCAGGGACTGTTCTTCTTTGCCTCGGAAAAAAGATCTCTCACTCTTGATGCGCCGACACCGACGAACATCTCCATGAAATCAGAGCCTGAAATGAAGAAGAAGGGAACGCCTGCCTCACCCGCGATCGCGCGTGCAAGGAGCGTCTTTCCTGTACCGGGAGGTCCCTCCATGAGAAGGCCTTTGGGTATCCTCGCACCTACTTCTGTATATTTCGCGGGATCCTTAAGGAAGTCAACTATCTCACCGACTTCCTCCTTTTCTTCATAAAGCCCCGCCACGTCCGTAAACCGGATATGGTTATCGTCCTTCCCTGTCATCTTTGCGCGGCTCTTCCCGAAGTTCATCATACGGCTTCCCGCAGCGCCTGCGCCGGAACCGCCCGAGGACTGGGCTCCGAGGATCATCATGAAGAGTACGAAGACTATGAAGATGATAATGAGCATCGGAAGAAACTGCATGAACCAGCCGCCCGAATCCACATCATTTAAGACATAGTCGAAATACCCTTTATCCTTCAAAAAGGTCTGGAACTCATTGACATTTGAAATATAAAGAACGCAATGGACCGTGTCCGTTTTGCTTTTGTCAGAAATAAGTGTGATCGAGGCAGAGCCTGTGGGAACCTGGCTGTGCTGATCTATGATGACGGAGGCTACTCTTCCTTCGGAGAGTGCCTTTTCAAAGCCTTTTTCTGATATAGTGGATCTTTTGGTCCCGGAAAAAGCGAACCAGAGCACGACTACCAGTACTATTATTATTATATAAAGGCCAAATCCCGGTCTTCTTCTAACCTGCATCTATTTGCCTTTCAAAACTCCACAACCCCGATATAGGGAAGGTTTCTGTATTTCTGGTCATAATCAAGACCATAGCCCACAATAAATTCATCCGGAACCGTGAAGCCCGTATAATCAACCTTCACGTCCACTTCTCTCCTGTCCGGCTTGTCGAGGAGTGCGCAAAGCTTCACCGATTTCGCCTTCCTTTCACGGAAGAGTTTGAGCAGGCAGTGAAGGGTGTTTCCTGAATCTATGATGTCCTCGCAGATGATGATATTTCTTCCCTCAACGGGTATCTCCACATCCTGCTTTATAATTACCTCACCGCTTGAAACGGTCCCGGAGCCATAGGAGGAGGTGCTCATGAAGTCTATCGTAACGGGGACCGTGATCCTCTTTGCAAGCTCGCATGTAAAGAAAGCTGCTCCTCTTAGAACTCCGACAAGATATACACTCTCTCCTGCATAGTCCTCCGATATCTCTTTTCCAAGCTCCCTTATCCTTCTGTCAAGTTCCTCCTCGGGGAGCATCATTTTTATTGTTTCACCGGGCTCGGCCATTTCTATTCTCCTCTTTTGTATTCCGCCTTCAGGATGACTTTTGTGTTTTTTGTGACCCTCGCGTCACATGAATCCCTGACACCTGCTGCCCAAAGAACATTATTTTTGCCTGCAAGAAGCGGAATCAGTTCTCTTTCTTCCTTCGGCACCTTTTGATCTATGAATATTCTTCGAAGAAGGGCTCTGTTTCCACGGGAGTCGATCACCATGAAATCGCCTTCTTTAAAGGTCCTTATCTCAAAAAAACCGCCCTCTATCCTATCATAATCAAAGTATTTTGTATATCTTGAACAGGGGATGAAGTCAGGGTTTCGGGCGAATTCAAGCGCTTCATCGCCCTTTATGAAACTCACCTCTATCCTACCCTTTTTTATGTCCTCTTTGGCTTCTCCTTCGCTTTTGATGATCACTTCGTCGTAAGTCGTGATCGCGAAATGATCTCCGGGAAGGTCTGTCCTCTTCCCCGGCGAAAGCCCCTTCCTTGCGCTGTCTATGATGGCCTTGATATGAGCTTCTCCGACATCGCGGACGCTTTCGAGTTTCTCCTTCAAAAATGCCATTACAAGCGCCTTTGAAAGAGCGGGATGGGAGTCATTAATATCAGAGCGAAGAAGTCGGCCCCCTCTTTTTTGAAGCAGCTTCTTTGCTTGTGAATCAACAAAATCAGCGCTTTCAAATATCTTTTCGCAGGCAAGCGCTATGTGTTCAACCGCCCTTTCGTTTATTAAAGAAAGCTCGGGAAGGACATTCATCCTCAGTCTGTTACGGCTGTATCGCACGTCTCTGTTTGTATTGTCAACTCTTGCGGTATAAGGATAATTCTTCAGTTCGTCTTCGATAGCACTTCGCTTTACATTAAGGAGCGGTCTTATCAGTCTTATCTCGCCGCAATTTGTATTAAGTCTTGATGCAGGCCTCATTCCGCCAAAACCGGCAGGTCCTGTGCCTCTGATCAAGCGAAAGAGCATGGTCTCAGCAAGGTCTTCAATGTGATGAGCGACTGCGACAGCGGCAATTCTTTCATCCTGCCACGAAAGGATTTCTTTTGCTATAGCATCGAAACGAAGTATCCTCGCGGCTTCCTCAACACTGACACCGCTGTGATCTCTTGAATACGCTATAGGATCAACGTCGAGGACCTTAAGGAGCAGCCCTTCTTTTTCTGCGAACTCCTCCGCGAAACGTGCGTCGGAATCGGCTTCCTCTCCCCTGATATGATGGTTCACATGGATGAGGCGTAGTTCAAAGGAAAGCTCCCCGGAAAGCTCCTTCAACAAAAGCGTCATCAAAAGCGAATCCGCTCCGCCCGAAAAGGCCGATACCACAAGGCTTCCCTTGGGAATAAGTGCATTTTCGAGTATGAAGGAGCGGACCTCTTTCATTATCATTATTTTCTTGAAGCTTCAAGGAGCTTCTGCTTCAATTCGTTTTCGATATTTCCAAGCTCTACCTCGGCTGCTGCGCGCTTCTGCTTGCCTTCCTCCTGGATTCGAAGGACCTCGTCAAGAGTGGAGATGAGCTGCTCGTTTGTGTGTTTCAGCGTCTCTATGTCAACGATGCCGCGCTCGGACTCTTTCGCGCTCTCGATCGTCGCTACCTTCAGGGCGTCGGCGTTCTTTCGAAGGAGGGCGTTTGTCATATCATTAACCTCGCGCTCAGCCTTCGCAGCCTGACTCGAATGCTCAATTCCGATCGCGATCACCATCTGATTCTTCCAGAGCGGTATCGTATTTACGATCGTGGACTGGATCTTTTCAGCCATTGCTGTATCGGAGGACTGGACCATACGTATCTGCGGACCTGTCTGAAGCGCGATCGTCTTTGAAAGTTCAAGGTCGTAGAGTTTCTTTTCAAGCCTGTCGCACTGGGCGGCGATATCCTTTGCCTTTTGAGCATCCTCGGGAAGCCCTGATTCAGCGGCCTTCTTCTGTGCATCAACAAGCTCGCCGTTCCTGATCTCCTCGAGCTTTTTCTTTCCGCCGAGGATGTAGAGCGAGAGCTCCTTGAAATATTTGAGGTTCAGGTCATAGAGCTTGTTCAAAAGATCCACGTCCTTTAAGAGGACAACCTGCCGTTTCTCAAGCTCGTTTTGGATGGTCTTTACATTTGTCTCGACCTTGGAATATTTGGTCTTCATGTTCTGGAGCTTGTTCGCGCCCTTCTTGAAGAAGGCGAAGAGCCCCTTGTCATTTTCGTCGACATCAAAGTTCTTGAGCTCGCCGATAAGGTTCGTGATCATGTCCCCGACCTCGCCCATGTCCTTTGTCTTTACGCTCTCGAGGGTCCTCTCGGAGAACTCTGCCATCTTCTGCTGGGTGCCGGCACCAAAGGCCATTACAGCGGCTGCATCTTTGACATCAAGCTTTGATGCGATATCGTCGACTTGTTTCTGCTCCTCCTCGGTAAGCTCATTGAGCGGGATATCGATAGTGGGAGCAGGATTCACGGTAGTTGACGGAACCGTCGCCGTCTCCTTTCCCGCCTCCATGAAGATCCTGTCAAGCTCTGAAATCTCTTCCTTTACCTCTGTCTTTACAGTGGTGCTTGCATTACTGTCCATCTTTTTCCCCTTTCATTGCCATATCCGGCGCGATGCCATCCTGCGACATCATATGCTTCATTACATTTATATCCGATGAAACGTCATAATACTGATATTCGAACATATCATCAAGGAACTTGAGGAAGGCCGCGTTTATCGTATCCATGGTCTCTTCGATCTCGTGCTTTGACCTTTCTATATTCTCGCCACCTTCGGGCTGCTTGTAAAAGCCTGCATAAGCCTGAAGGAGCTTCACCGTAGTCGGAAGATAATAATTCATCAGCTTCCTGATCCCTCCGGCGTTTTCCGGCCTCTCCCTCACCTGGGCAAAGATCCTTTTCATTATACTCTCAAGATCATAGAGCTTGTCGGACATATCCTCAACATCGGGGATCTCGTCATTGATCTCTCTTATGGTCCTGATATAATCCTTCCCTTCGGTAAGGATCTTCATTACCTCCGGATCGTCGGAATAGAATTCCTTGTCTGTCGCATCCTTGTTTTTCTTTTCGTCCTCCTGCCTCTGCCTGAAGGAGGAGTCAGCCGCCTCATAGCTCTTGTAGGCCTTGTCCGTGAGCATCAGAGTGGTCTCGAATCTGTCAAGCCTCGCGTAAGGATAGACGCCTCTTTTGATCAGCTGCTTCACATCTCTTTTTACAGTGTTTTTCGGAGTGCCTGTCCTTGCGGAAAGATCGTCGAGAGAGATGTATTCGGAATTTCCGATGACATCCATATAGCTTTGTATCCTTGAGATCAGTCCCGTCCTCTTGATACCTCCCACAAAAAGCCAGCCGAAGAGGAAGGTGGCGGCTCCAAAAAAGATGGTGGAAAAAATATTGATGGGCGAGGGATTTAAAATGAGCGGGGCTATCCCCGAAGCCAGCATCGAAAGATTTGCAATCCCTCCGAGGCCGCCTATCAAAGTGATCGCAATGGGGGCTGCCCTTGAAGGCTTCACTACGGACGGCGGATTGAAATTCTGCTGATTTGGCTGTTTCTGCCAGTTCTGGTAATTTGGCTGCCTCTGCCAGTTCTGCTGGTTTGGCTGTCTCTGCCAGTTCTGGTAATTCGGCTGTCCCTGCCAGTTCTGCTGTCTCTGCCAGTTGTTCTGGTAATTGAAATTGTTAGGGGGTGGAGTTGTTGAACGTCGATAAGTGGAACTGTAAGGATTGGCATTCGAAGAAGCGCCCTTATTTCTTTGGGCGCGGTCGGTCACATCATTAACCTTCCTGCTTATCTCTTTCCCAAGATTTGAGAAGTTGCCGCTGCTTACAGCACGGCCCACAGAATTTGCTATGGTCTCCCCAAGATCGGCTATATCATCAAAGTTCATAATGGGAATATTGTAGCCGATTTCCCCCGTTTTTCAAAGGGGGAATGTACCAAAGGGTCGGTTCTTTTGTCACTTTTGTGACACGGGGACGGTTCTTTTGTCACTTTTAGCGCCAAAAGAACCGTCCCTCCGGCATCAGATCCTTTCTTTTCAGGCTGTAGGGCGATGAATATACTTTTCGAAGGTCATCGAGATAATTATACTCCTCAGTCAGGGCAAATTCCTTGCTCCACATCATATAATAAAGCCAGGGCACTGTGCCTTCTGACAGCTTTTCAATATCAGGGTAGACTCCGGTTTCCGCAAGTGCAACGCCCTTATCATCGTTTGTAAGCTTTTTAAGGCCTTCATATTCATCAGAAAAGTCAGAAATAATATGCTTTCCGGGATAGGTGTCACAGGAGATAAGGTCGCAGCAGTCATCTCCGACATAACCCTCGGGAAGTCTTGAATTCCACACCCAGATCAGATTTGAAAGTTCCTTTTTGCTTGAAAAATGTTCAAACATCAGATGATAGAGTCCTTTTGCAACGCGCGGTCCCTTCGCTCCCCACCAGAACCAGTCCCCGTCCGACTCGTGGAAGGGTCTCCATAGCACAGGGATCTTTCGCACAAAAAAGCCTGAGAGCAGTTCTGCCATAAAGTCAAGATCGCTTACGAATGCGTCTCTTTCCTTTGTTCCCTGAACGAGTACCCTTTCGGCGTCAAATTCCGTATTCTTCGCATAGAAGGCCTTTCCCGTCCCGTACATGGGAGAGAACCAATGCCAGGTAAGAGTGACTATCCCACCGGAAAGTCCCCATTCGTAGGCTCGCTCTATAGTCCCCCTGTTTTCTATGACCTCTGTTTCGCAGTCGGGATCGGCCTTCATATCCCTGATATTGGGCGAATAAGAAAGGAGTTCAAAACCAAGGAGAGCGGGTTCCTCACCGGTCACAGCCTTGATATGTGAAAGTTCCTCCATCGGATTTGTCTGCGTATGCTGCCCTGTGAGAATGTGCTTCCCCTCGATCCGGGCGAAGAAGTCCATAAGCCTCTTTGCTTCGTCGGTAGCGTTTTTTGTGACAAGGTTGGTTTTCATAAATCGAATCCTTTCCGAATTTTGGTCCCTTGACTACGATGCCACTATACTCGCACTTCGTCTACGCCTCGTGCTCGTTAAGTGCCCCTGTATCGCAAGCTCTAAACTCGCTATCGCTCGTTAAGACCTTGCATATCCGTCCCCTGGGTTCATTTTAAAAAAATCCCGGAACAATCATGCTCCGGGATGCGTCATTATCATTACTTGTTTCCTTCGCGGAAAACTATCTCGTTTTCCTTTACGAGGCCGCCCTTCATACGCGCCATATTCTCTATATATTCCTCGGTCTTCGTATATGCCTCGTAATCCTTCAGCTCCTCGCTCTTCACCTTTTCAAGCGCAAGTTCCTTCCGGAGGTTCTTTTCCTCCATTGAGTAACTTTTCTGCTTTCTTGAAAGCGAAACAAGCTGAAAGACCATGACGACCATAAGAAGCGCGATCACTATAAAGATATAAAGCCTCGCGGAGGTCTTCTTTTTTCCTGAAACTGCTCTTGTCATAAACACTCACTGAAAAAAATCATACTCTTAATTATCTTTATCGGAAAATAATATAAATACTTAACCCCTCGGGGAAAAAATTTTTGGTCCCTTGACTCCGTCCCCTGGGATCATTGTATTTCTTTGTATTTTCAGAGGGTTTCGTACATCGAGTCGGCATCTTCCTTTTTCACTGTTTCCGCAACGGATTTCACGCAAACCTTCACCTGCTTGTCGCCGAAGCCTATCTCGATAATGTCTCCTGCTTTAATGTCCTTCCCGGCCTTTGCGGGGGTTCCGTTCACCGATACCCTTCCCGCGTCACAGGCCTGGGCGGCTACAGTCCGCCTCTTTATGAGGCGGGATACCTTCAGATATTTGTCAAGCCGCATTGCAGCCTCCTTTTCTAAATGAACCCAGGGGACGGAGTCAAGAGACCATTGTATCTCTTTGTATTTTCAAAATGGTCCCCTGACTACGATGCCACTATACTCGCACTTCGTCTACGCCTCGCGCTCGTTAAGTGGCCCTGTATCGCAAGCTCTAAACTCGCTATCGCTCGTTAAGACCTTGCATATCCGTCCCCTGGGACCATTTCATTTTAAAAAAAGAGAGACAGGGAAACGCCCCTGTCCCTCCGAATAGTGAAGCTTGGCTTCACTTCTTGTTCACTATATCCTTCAGCGCCTTTCCGGCCTTGAATTTCGGAGCCTTGGAAGCCGCGATCTTCATTTCTGCACCTGTCTGGGGATTCCTTCCGGTGCGGGCCGCGCGCTTTGAAACCTCGAAAGTTCCGAAACCAACGAGCTGAACCTTGTCATCCTTCTTCAAAGCCTCTGCCACAACATCAGTAAAGGCCTTAAGTGCAGCCTCTGCATCCTTCTTTGAAAGATCAGCCTTATCAGCCATAGCTGCTACAAGTTCTGTCTTGTTCATGAATAATTCCTCCTACAAATAAAACAGATACCTCTTCGCCCGGGCTGGCGGCCCGAAAGCGAAAGCACATCAATACTTATAATGGTTTAGCACTCCCATGTCAAGGGGACGCGGACAAGGGGACGTTTCCCTTGTCCGTAAATTTCAAATTTTCGGACAAGGGAAACGTCCCCTTGTCCGCGCCTTGTCCGCGCCCCCTTAGTCACTGCTTGAAAGGGTCGAGAGCATATCTGATATAGACTGAAGGTACTGAAGCTCGGCATCATCAGCATCATAATCCCCGTCTCCGTCAAGATCACCCGAAACCGACGTGCTTGCGCTCGTCGACGAAAGCGCGCTTGAGATCGCACTTGAGATCGCACTCGACGTCAGAGAACTTCCCGCCGAAGATGAAGCCGAAGATGAATTGGAAGACGAAGAAGACGCACTTTGCGAAGATCCACTCTTCGTAAGGTCAGAGCTGTCAAGCGTGATCTCGGCACTCTTTGAATTCACATAAAGTGTCCTCGACCAGGTATCATAGCCATCGGCCTTGATCTTCAGCGAATGCGCCCCGTATGCGACCTTCATCGGCTCGTTTACCGCGACCAGAACATTGTCGAGATAAACCGCCGCTCCCGGAGCATCAACCCTGAAGGTAAGGTCGCAGGTCTTCGGCCCTTCGCCCTTCAGTTCCAGAAGGTCGACTACCACAGTATCTCCGCGGGCGACCTCAACCTCCTTCGTCCCGCCGTAGCCCTTGTTCGCGACGGTCACTGCATATTTCCCCTCCGGCACCTCAACGGTCATATCTCCGGGACTTACCATGACAAATATACGGCTTCCTATCTGCATCAGGCTGTCGGCAAAATCCGCCGTGTTCGTAAACATGAGATTGCCATGCCCTGTCGTGATCACGATAGAGATAATGTCATGGCCTTCGCCAATCACCTTCAGAGTATCATTTTCCGTGATCGTCGATATGTCGCCGGAAACATTTCCGTTAAGGACCACTGTATTGGACGTTATCCTGTAATTTGAGCCCATTGTGGAAAAGACATTTCTTGAAAGGTCTATCTTGTAATTCGTGACATCATCGAGTTCAAAGGCTCTGTCAGTGAGCGTAAGCTCCTTCAATATCCTCCCGTTTTCGGTATTTTCCGCGGATAGCTCGACCACCCGCCCCGGAAAGAAATCAGTCACCAGGGCGTTTCCGCCGTATCTGTTACGGAATTTCGTGAGCACATTCCAGATGTATCTTGTAAGCCGCCCTGTGGAAATATCCTTTAATGTAATGATCTCAGCAGGAGTATCTATGTCCTGGATCATATAAAGGCTGCCGTAAGTGCTCTCCGCCCCCGAAGATAATGAAGAACTGTTTACAGACGACGAAGAAACCCTGCCCGAAGGTCTCCCCTCTTCAAAGGAGCAGGCGCTAAGGGACAGCGGGATCAGAAGACTCACTATCGATATCAAAGAAAGGATAAGCAGTTTCTTTTTCATTATTTTTCTTCCTGATAATAGGATAGCGCTCTCTTTATAAGCTCTTCCTTTGTATTCAATGACGGGTCGTCGATCACATCATTTAAAAGCCGCCTCATCACCCGGCCGGTGACAGGTCCTCTTTCAACTCCTGCTTCTATTATCTCTCCGCCCGAGACGGCAAGATCCTTAAGCGTCACGGGAGACATTTCTGCTTTGATCTCTTCAAAAAGCTTCGCTATGCTGTCAAGGTCGCTCAGCTTTTCTTTTCTGTGGTAATCGCTCTGGCCAAGGATATCAGCCCTCCTAAGGGCGAGAAGATCCGGGTAATACTCCATCCCTACTCTTGCGATCTCACGCCTTACATTCTTCTTTGTAACGGGATATCTTTCGTCATGAAATCTCACTAGCCGGACCGTATCCTCTATAGTCGCATTGTCGAATTTCAGGCGTTTCAATATATCCCTGGTCAAATCGGCGCCGAGCTCGGGGTGCCCCTTGAAATGATCCCGCCCGTTTTCATCAACCTTTCTTGTCACGGGCTTTGCCACATCATGAAAGAGCGCGGAAAGCCGAAGCACCCTCTCGGGCTTTGTATTCTGCATCACATGAAGGGTATGCTCACCAACTGTATACATATGATGCGGGGTATTTTGTATCGTCTGCATCATCCTGTCAAACTCGGGAAGGAATATCTTTGTAAGCCCCGCCTCATAAGCCTTTCGAAGATAATCAGGATGATCTGAAAGGATTATCTTCATGAGTTCAGCAGCTATCCTTTCCTCGCTCACCCTTGAAAGCCCGTGTGCTAAGGTTCTTATAGCGGCAAAGGTCTTTTCTTCTATTTTGAAGGAAAGGAGGGCCGCGAACCTTACAGCCCTAAGCATCCGAAGGGAGTCCTCGAAAAAGCGTTCTCTCGGATCTCCGACACAGCGTACTATCCCTTTCTCAAGATCCCTTTGAGCTCCGAAAAGATCTATGACTCCCGAAGCATCATTGTAGGCCATTGCGTTTATTGTGAAATCCCGCCGCTTCAGATCCTCGAAGAGGGAGGGTGAAAATCTGACCTCGTCAGGATGCCTTCCGTCAGAGTACTTTCCGTCGATCCTGTAGGTAGTGACCTCGTAACTGTTTCCGTTCATCCTGACAGTCACGGTCCCGTGCTTGATCCCGGTATCTATCGTCCTTTTAAAGACTTCCTTTACCTGCTCCGGAAGGGCAGATGTCGTAATATCCCAGTCATCGGGCGTTCTTCCGAGCAGGCTGTCGCGGACGCAGCCGCCGACCACATAGGCCTCGAACCCCGCCCGACCAAGAATGCTTATTATCCTTTTTACATCTTCAGGTAATCTGATCATCCATCGCCCTTCTACGGCTTAAAAAATAATAGGCGGAGGAATTTCGCTCCTCCGCCCTCTCATGCGGCGGACGTGGATCGAACACGTGACCTCTTCCGTGTGAAGGAAGCGCTCATCCCGGCTGAGCTACCGTCGCATCTTTTATAGATTAAACTTTTTTCCCTGTCCCGTCAAGACAGGCTTTAAGGAAACGCTGAACAAAGCGTTTCCCTAAGGATCTGTAGCGAATTAATATGTACATTTAATTCTGCTACAGCTCCTTAAGCAAAACCATCCTTAATACGCCTTCCCCCAGTACACAAGCTTTTTCGCATCCTTCCCGCAGCAGACACACTTTTCATCGATCATCTCCTGTTCAAAGGGCATGCAGCGGCTGGTCGCGGTGGTATCCGCCTTGATCTTTTCCTCGCAGGAAACATCACCGCACCACATGGCACGGACGAAGCCGGGCTTTTCTTCTATCGCCTTTTTGAATTCATCATAATCATGTGCATCCGAAATATGAGAATCAAGAAACGCTTCCGCTTTTTTCAGCATATCGGAATGCATCTGCGAAAGCTCATTTTTTATGAATTCAGCTATGCCTGAAAGAGAGGCTTCCTTCTTTTCACCCGTATCTCGGCGGGCGACGACGCACATTCCCTTTTCGATATCCTTCGGTCCTATCTCTATACGAAGCGGGATCCCGCGCATCTCGGCCTCAGCGAATTTGAAGCCCGGGCTCTTGTCCGTAAGGTCACACTTCACCCGCAGCCCTGCTGCTTTGAGCTCGCCCGAAACCTCCTCAACCTTATCAAGGACGCCCTCGGCATTCTGCCTTATGGGAACTATCATTATCTGTACGGGAGCGACCTTCGGAGGAAGGACGAGTCCGGAGTCGTCGCCGTGGACCATTATCACTGCGCCGAGCATCCTCGTTGACATTCCCCATGAGGTCTGGTGCACATACTTTAAGGTATTGTCCCTGTCGGTATATTGAATGTCAAAAGCACGCGCGAAACCGTCGCCGAAGTTGTGGCTGGTGGCCGACTGAAGAGCCTTCCCGTCATGCATCAGTGTCTCTATGGTATATGTCTGCTGAGCTCCTGCAAACTTTTCCTTGTCGGTCTTCTGCCCCTTCACAACAGGTATGGCAAGGAACTCCCTGCAAAAATCCGCATAGACATTGAGCATCTTTATAGTAAATTCCTCTGCCTCCTCACCGGTGGCATGAGCCGTATGCCCCTCCTGCCAGAGGAACTCGGAGGAACGAAGGAACGGCCTCGTCGTCTTTTCCCAGCGGACGACCGAGCACCACTGATTGTAGGTCTTCGGAAGATCCCTGTAGGACTGGACTATGGATTTATAAAGCTCGCAAAACAGAGTCTCAGAGGTGGGGCGCACGCAAAGCCTCTCCTCGAGCTGATTCGCCCCGCCGTGTGTCACCCAGGCGACCTCGGGCGCGAAGCCCTCCACATGATCCTTCTCCTTGTTCAGAAGGGATTCCGGGATCAGCATCGGAAGATAACAGTTCTCGACCCCGACCTCCTTGAACCGTCTGTCAAGCTCTCTTTGAATGTTCTCCCAGATGGCATAACCCGCGGGAAGATAATTCATGAACCCCTTGATGGACGAATAGCTCATGAGCCCCGCTTTTTTTACAACATCGGTGTACCACTGCGCGAAATCCACATCTCTTGATGTGATCTCTTCAACAAGTTTTTTGTCTGCCACTTTTTTGCTCCTTATCCTTTTTCAAAAAAAAATATTATATCTTCAACCGATACCCCATCCCCCACACGGTTTCAACATACTGGGGATTGTCACGGTCCACCTCGATCTTTTCCCTGAGTTTGTTCACGTGAACCGGCACTGTTGCGAGATCCCCATACTCCTCCGAGCCCCAGACCTCTCTGAAAAGATCCTGCTTCGAATAGACCTTGTTGGGATGCGTCATGAAAAAGTAGAGAAGCTCGTATTCCCTGACTGTGAGCCGTTTTTCCTCACCATTTACGAAAACCCGCTTTGTCTTCCTTTCAAGCCGAAGCCCCCGGACCTTCAAAACATCCTTCTCAAGATCGGCGATCCCGATAAGCCTTGAATAGCGGCTGAGATGCGCCTTCACTCTCGCTACAAGCTCCCCCGGTGAAAAGGGCTTTGTCACATAGTCATCAGCCCCAAGCCCGAGTCCCTTTATTTTGTCTATATCTTCCTTCCTTGCGGTAACAAGGAGTATCGGGATATCCTTTTCAAACCTCACTCTTTCAAGGAGTTCAAAGCCGTCCATCTTCGGGAGCATCACATCAAGGAGCATGAGGTCATAATCAGTGGAAAGCGCCTTCTTCAGGCCCTCCTCACCGTCATGGGCAGTCTCTGTTTCATAGCCCTCCGCGGTAAGATAATCCTCTTCAAGCCCTGCTATAGCTTCATCATCTTCGACTATAAGTATCTTTGCCAAATCAAGCCTCTTTCCTGTATTTTTTCAACGTGAAGCCTATTGTAGCACCCTTCCCTTCTATTGATGAAGCGAAGACATCACCGCCGTGATCATTGATTATCTTTTCCACTATCGAAAGGCCGAAGCCGCTTCCAGGAACCTTTGCGTTTCGGGACTGGTCCCCTCTGAAGCTGCGCTCAAAGATATGCGGGATATCCTGCTCCGGAATCCCCTTTCCATTGTCCGTCACAGTAAGTCTCACGACGCTTTCCTCCTCGTCGAGATAGACCTTTATCTCGAGGGGAACCTCTTCACGCCTGTATTTGATCGAGTTTCCGATTATATTGTTTATGACACGCCTTATCCTGTCCTTGTCTGCAATGATCTCAAGGGACTCCGGAGCCTCGGCAAAGAAATATATCATACCGCCCACATTCTTCAGATCAAGTTCGGCCGGGCGAAGGACAGAAGCCACAAAATCCACGGCCTTCACATGCTCAAACTCATATGAGACCCCATCATTATCTATCTTCGAAAAGAGTGAAAGCTGCGCGAGGAGCGAATCCATATCCTTCGCCTTCTCCATGATGGTGCGGATATAACGCATCCTCTTTTCCTCAGTATTCGCAACGCCGTCATAGAGACCTTCGGCATAGCCGCTTATTGATGTGAGAGGTCCTTTGAGATCATGGGCAACATTCGATAAAAGCTGCCGCCTGTCCTCCTCCATCTTCAATATCTTCTCGCTGTTGTCCTTGAGATGCGCCCGCATCTCCTCAAAGGCTTCCGCAAGATCGTCTATCTCGTCCCTGCCCTTTGATTCGATCGAAAAATCAAGGTCTCCTTCCTCTATCCTCTTTGCGGCCTTTGACAGCATTCTGATCCTTGCGACAAGGCTCCCGTAGATCCAGAGGATGAGGACAACGCTTGTCAGAGAAAGGATAATGATAATACTCGCCGCCACATCACGGAAAAAATCTTCGTCCGGTCCCTGAAAAAGATCGGATATTCCGCGTCCCTTCACCCGCATAAAGATCTCAAGCGTCAGAAGGATCAGAACGCAGGGAACCAGAGTGCTTATGAAAAAGGAGACTACAAGTCTCGTTCTTATCTTCAAAAAGAACCTCCTTCTTCCGTAAAAAGAAAGCGGCTGCGTGGTATCATCCGCCGCAACCGCTTCATTGTATCATAAGTCTCTTCAGTTTGAAATTAAAGATACTTCTTTAATGCGTCAACCTTGTCAAGAGCTTCCCAGGGAAGATTGAGGTCATTTCTCCCGAAGTGGCCGTATGCCGCGGTCTGCTTGTATATCGGGCGGCGAAGGTCGAGCATCTTTATGATGCCTGCGGGACGAAGATCGAAGTTCTCCCTGACAGCTTCATTGATCTTTGAAACAGCTACCTTCTCTGTGCCGAAGGTCTCAACATTTACTGAAGTAGGCTCAGCAACGCCAATAGCATATGAGAGCTGGATCTCACACTTGTCTGCAAGTCCTGCTGCCACGATATTCTTCGCAACATAACGCGCTGCATAAGCCGCAGACCTGTCCACCTTCGTGCAGTCCTTTCCGGAGAAGGCACCGCCGCCGTGACGTGCCATACCGCCGTAGGTATCGACTATTATCTTTCTTCCGGTAAGACCTGCGTCGCCGTGAGGTCCGCCAATCACGAAACGTCCGGTGGGATTGATATACATCTTTGTCTTGTCATCGACAAGCTCCTTCGGAAGGATGGGATCAAAGACATATTTTTTGATATCCTCGTGGATCTTCTCCTGAGTCACATCAGGGTCGTGCTGGGTTGAAAGAACAACAGCCTCAAGTCTCTTCGGCTTTCCGTTCTCATCATATTCGATGGAGACCTGAGTCTTCCCGTCCGGACGAAGATAAGGAAGCGTCCCGTCCTTCCTCACATCCGTAAGCCTCTTTGAAAGCCTGTGAGCAAGGTCGATAGGATAAGGCATATAGTCATCAGTCTCGTTCGTGGCATAGCCGAACATCATACCCTGGTCGCCTGCTCCCGTATCAAGATCCTCTGATGTGTCGCCGCCCTTTGCTTCAAGCGACTTGTCAACGCCCATCGCGATATCAGCGGACTGCTGATCAAGTGCGACCATTACAGCACAGGTGTTGCCGTCAAAGCCTGTAGCAGCGTCATTGTAACCGATCTCATTCACGGTCTGTCTCACGATCGAAGGGATGTCGAGCTTTGCCTTTGTAGTGATCTCGCCGGTAACGAGAACGAAGCCGGTGCAGGCTGCTGTCTCGCAGGCAACACGGCTCATGGGATCCTGCTCCATGCATGCGTCAAGGATCGCATCCGAAACGGCATCGCAGACCTTGTCAGGATGTCCTTCCGTAACAGACTCACTTGTGAAAAGTAATTTCTCCATTTCAATACTCCTTTTTCTCATAAATAATGCAGGGCATCTGTTTGCCCTGCAAAACTGCCTCATTAAAATTACTCACTCAAAAAGGCATTGTCAAGGAAAAAACTCCCGTATTTATACAAAAGAAGTCTTTTGATTATCCTCCTCCATCTCCTTGTAAACCTCGACCAGGGTTTTGTACAGAAGGACGGGATTGATGGGCTTTGCAAGATACCTGGTGACGCCTATCTTCTTGCTTCTCTCAACCTCATCGGAAAAGATGTCGGCGGAAAGCATGACTATCGGTATCTTCTTCGCGTCATCCCTTTCACATGCCCTGATCGCCTTTGTTGCCTCGTTTCCGTCCATCACGGGCATCCTCATATCCATGAGGACGAAGTCAAAGCCGCCATTGTCGTGGCCTACCCCTGAAGCCTTGAAGGTCTCAAGCCCCTCCTTTCCGTCGCAGGTCAGGACTACTTCCATACCTTTTCTTTCAAGGACCTTTTCCTCAATATCACGGTTCAGCTCGTTGTCCTCGCAAACCATTATCCTCTTTCCGGAAAGGATCCTGTCTATCTCAGCCATAGGATCTTCCTTCTTTTCCTCGCCCTGCGCCAAAGGATCGGCCTTCTGCCCCGGGTTCTCTGCTTCCTTCTCTGTCTTTGCTATGAAGCCGGGAAGAAGGAAGCTTAATGTAAAGCATGATCCCTTGTCGAGCTCGCTCTCGACCTTGATGTCGCCGTCCATCAGGTCCGCGAACTGCTTTGCGATCGCCATTCCAAGTCCTGTTCCCTTCTTCGCGTCATTGCGGTTCTCCTGGGCGAAGGACTCAAACATATGCTCCATGAAATCCTCCGACATTCCTATTCCATTGTCGCGAACTACAAAAACAAGTGAAAGGTTTCTCTCGTCTGTTTCAACGACAGACACCGTGATCCAGACAGTACCCTCTTCCTTTGAATAGCGGACGGCATTCGTGGAGAAGTTGATAAGAACCTTTTGAAGCGCTGTGCGATCTGCCGATATGATGTAATCGTGCTCTGGGAAATATTTTTCCACCCTAATCCCGCTCTGCTCCGCCATCGCTTCCACCGGCACCATGCTCTCCTCAAGGAAGGTGCTCAGTCTGAATGACTCGGGATGGAGCACCATCTTTCCGCTCTGCATCTTTGAGATCATCAGGGTATCATTGATGAGATTCAAAAGCACCTGTCCGGAGAGCTTGATCTTGTAGAGATATTCGCTCACCTTCTTCTCGTCCTTTGTCTCCATCGCGATCTCGGAAAAGCCTATTATGGCATTCAAAGGAGTCCTCATATCGTGGCTTATCCCGGAGAAGAATTCATTTCTTTTTTCATTGGACTGACGCCCTGCCTCCACGGAGATCTTTGCCTTCTGATTTCTTACGAGAAGGATGACTGCAAGCATCAAGGCCACTATAAGTCCGAAGATCACTATGGCTATCGCAATGATCAGTCCCGAAGGGACATTTTCAAGGAGAGTTCCTATGTTTGAAGAATTCATGACGGAGCCCTGAGCCGAGATGCTTACAAAATCAGGTCCGGTAGCTCTGATAGCCTTGTTGAGCGCTGTATAAAGGTCTCTGCTTTCCGGCGCTACCACTCCGCCTATCGGAAGATAGGTCTTCGGGAACACAGTAAGCTTCACTCCCTTTAATGAATGCTGATTCAAGGCCCAGGTCACAGCGGTAACAGATCCGATATAAGCGTCTGCGGTACCTCTTGTCACAGCGCGGAAGCCGTCAGACGCAGAATCGACCGTTACAAGTTCGATCTCATCACCGAGCTGTTCCTTTATACAACGCATAGTCCTTACGGTAACGGTAGCCTTTTTGATATCACCTTTGAGATCACTTTTCGTGATCGCCCCGCACTCCATCGTGATATAAGGTTCGGTAACAAGAACATGATCTTCAGTCGCTATTATGGTATCCCCGTAATAATGAGCATATATGTCGAGCTTTCCGTTTCTTAAGTCTTCAAGCGCATCTTCGGTAGAGGAATAAAGGACATAATTGAACTTCACATTAAGCTTCTTTGAAAGCAATTCATAATACTCAGGCAGAATGCCTTCAGGTTCATCTTCCGCCCCCTTCTTGGAATAAGGCTCCGCGTCTTCCATAATACCAACGGAAAAACTCCTCTTGCTGTTTAAGAAGATCTCCTCATTTGTGGAAAGCGGAGCCATCCCGTCAAGCCTTGTGGTGACATATTTCTGATAGAGGTCAGTAAGGAAGGAGGGCTTGTCCATGATTATTCCCTCTAAAGCACTGTCAAAGGCATCCCGGAGTGCCGTATCACTCTTTCGGAACATGAAATAAGCACTCTCCTGTGAGAATGCTATCAGTCTCTTGAAGCCGGCCGGAACCATGCCCCCTATGAGAACGCCGTCGACTTCGCCGCTGACAAGACCGTCCCTTGCCGCTGCGTCACTCTGATAGGTCTTGATATCCGGCTTTATTCCTTTCTCAGCGCACAGCTTTTCAAACGGCTCAATAAAGCCGGAATCGGAAGCGGCCCCTATCCTCATCCCTTTGACAGCTGTAAGATCATCCTTTTCATAGCGAACCTCGTCCGCCCTCACAAAGATGCTCGAAGCCTCTGTCACCACAGGGTTTTCGGAAAAGATGAACTTTTCCTCTCTCTCGGGAGTCTTCAGAAAATCCACGAGCACATCAAGCTTTCCCCCGGAAAGCATATTCTCTGCCTCTGAAACTGAGTCTATGACATTGATCTCTATATCCATGTTTCCATAGGCACCGATCTCCTCGAGAAGCTCCACATCATAGCCTCTGAAGGAGCCGTTTGAGTCCTTGTAGGCATAGCCCTCGGATTCAAAAAAGCCCGCGCGGACAATCTTCCTTTGAGAAGATGCTGCAACGGAATTTAAAGGAAATAATGAAGAAAAGGAAAAAGACAATAATAAGACAGTGGAAAAGATGATCGCTATTAATCTCTTCATAACTGTTTTAATCCCCCCTCTGATCATCAGAATACAAACAGCGGCTACAGTATATCAGATTCGATGGCAGAAGTGAATTCTTCGTGCTATCATAGTAAAGTCACTTTTCGGAGGTTTGTATGAAGTCGTCGGTTCAAAAATATAAGGTCAGCGGCATGTCCTGTGCAGCCTGCCAGAACGCTGTAGAGCGGGCAGTATCAAAGGTTGACGGGGTTTCGTCCTGCTCTGTCTCTCTCCTCATGAACGAAATGTCCGTGGAGGGTACAGCTTCACAAAAAGAGATCGAAAAGGCAGTTGAAAAGGCCGGCTACAAAGCATACATCCCCGGAGATACCTCTTCAAAGGAAAATCTTTCAGCCAATTCAGACAGTACAACAAAGAGACTTCTTAAGCGCCTGATATCAAGCATCATAGTGCTTCTGGTCCTTATGTATTTTTCCATGGGGCATCATATGTTCGGTTTTCCCGTGCCCCCCTTGTTTTCAACCCATGTGAACCTCGGCATCACTGAGATGCTCCTTACCATCATCATCCTTGTGATAAACAAAGATTTTTTCATATCCGGCGGGAGAAGCCTCCTTCACCTTTCGCCGAATATGGACAGCCTTGTCGCGACGGGTTCCTCGGCCGCCTTCATTTATTCACTGGCAGCGCTTTATCTGGGCCTTACGGATTATTATTTTGAAACCTCAGCCATGATCGTGACCTTCGTCACTATAGGAAAGACACTTGAAGCCTATTCAAAAGGCAGGACTACTGACGCGCTTAAAGGGCTTATCGACCTTTCTCCGAAAACTGCAGTGATAGAAGAAGACGGTGTTGAAAAGGAGATTCCCGTATCGGAGCTGAAAGCAGGCGCCCTTGCTATAGTCCGCCCCGGATCATCGATCCCCTGCGATGGTGTCATAGAATCCGGCTCTACAGCGGTAAATGAATCGGCCCTTACCGGCGAATCAGTCCCCGTGGACAAGAGCGTGGGCGACACAGTACATGCCGCGACCATGAACGAAAACGGCTTCATCAAGGTGCGTGCCACAGGAGTCGGTGACGATACCCTTCTTTCAAAGATAATAAATCTTGTTTCCGATGCCTCTGCTACAAAGGCTCCCATTGCCCGTATCGCAGACAAAGTGGCGGGAGTCTTCGTTCCCGTCGTAATGCTTATAGCCCTTGCCACACTGATCGGCTGGCTTATCGCTGGAGCTGACTTTTCAATCGCTCTTTCACGGGCGATCTCGGTTCTTGTAATATCCTGCCCCTGCGCCCTCGGGCTTGCGACTCCCGTTGCAGTAATGGTTGGAAACGGCGTAGGAGCAAAAAATGCGATCCTCTTCAAGACTGCATCCGCTCTTGAAGAGGCCGGAAAGACCTGTGTTGCAGCGATCGACAAGACAGGGACGATCACAAAGGGAGAGCCAAAGGTGACTTCTGTGATCCCGGCCGAAGGAGTCTCGAGAGACGCGCTTCTCACAAGCGCCTTTGTGCTTGAGAAAAAGAGTTCTCATCCTCTTGCAAAGGCGATAACGGCCTTCTACGAGACTATCATCGAAAGTGAGGAAAAAAGTCTTTATGCAAGAAACCGTCTCTCTGAAAGCGTGAGCGCCTTTACTGAGCATCCCGGAAACGGTATTACGGGTGTTCTCAACAATGAAAAGATCGTTGTGGGAAACAGGAGATTTGTGGAAAAATATATTTCGCTTCCGGATGATGCCCTTTCATTTTCCTCGGACGCCGGAGATCGGGGGAGTATTTCGATCTTTGTCCTTCGAAACGACGAATATCTCGGACAGCTGATCCTTTCTGACGAGATAAAGGAGGATAGCGCTGAAGCTGTTGCCGATCTCAAAAACCTCGGAGTCAAAACCATTATGCTCACGGGCGACGGCGTCGGCGCCGCAAGGTATATAGGGAAGACTGCGGGAGTTGATCTCGTCATCGCAAAAGTCCTTCCCTCCGACAAGGAAAAGGTGATAAGGGATCTTAAGGAGAGTAATGTAAACAGTAATGTCCATGTGGCGATGGCAGGCGACGGCATCAATGACGCACCTGCTCTCGCGCGGGCTGACTCAAGCTTTGCGATCGGCTCCGGCACCGATATCGCCATAGATTCCGCAGAGATAGTTCTTATGAAAAACTCACTCTCGCTCCTTCCTGCAGCGATACGTCTTTCAAGAGCAGTGCTGATGAATATCAAGGAAAACCTCTTCTGGGCTTTCTTTTACAATGCCCTCTTCATACCTCTTGCGGCCGGTGTCTATCAGGCCTTGTTCGGCTTCTCACTTGAAATGAGCCCCGCGGCAGGTGCGCTCGCGATGAGCCTTTCCTCTGTTACGGTATGCCTTAACGCTCTTCGGCTTAATCTCGTAAAGCCCTTTGACAAAAAGCATGACAGGCCAAAAAGAGGATATGGCTTTGATATTGATAATTTTTCAAACAATGAATGGCTCATAGAAATGAAAGAAAAGGAGATCAAAATGGAAAAGACAATGACCATCGAAGGCATGATGTGCGCTCACTGCGAAAAGAACGTAAAAAATGCGCTTGAAGCCATAGACGGCGTTTCAAGCGCGGATGTGAGTCATGAAAAGGGAGAGGCTCTCGTTCACCTTTCCTCAGAGGTTTCCGACGAGGTCCTCAAAAAAGCGGTGGAGGAAAAGGACTACAAGGTGATGTCGATTGCCTGAGAATTATCCTTGAGTCTACATGGTGCTGACTATCGAGAGACTTCTCTCGTGCGAAAGGTCAACCACTCTCCCGTCGTCATACTTCACCATCGGGCGTGAGAGCGAGGATTGATTGATATAGATAATGTCAACCCGCGCTCCGTCCGAAAGTATGACCTTTGAATTCTGATAATAATTTGCTATATGCTCAAGGAAGGTGAGGACATATTTCGGATTGTATTTCTGAAGCCCGTCCTTCTCGAAGTCAGATATCACCTCGAAGGCGCACTTCGGTGAACGATATGCCCTTATCGCGGTCATGGCATCATAGACATCGGCTATGGCTATGATCTCTGCAAAGTCATCGGTCTCATCCCCTGTGAGTCCTCTTGGATAGCCGCTTCCGTCGCAGCGTTCATGATGCTGCAGAGCGGCTTTTACAATACGCGGATCCATCCCGGGTATCTGCTTCAATATCTTGAAGCCATGCATGGGATGCTCTTTGATCTTTGCAAATTCCTCAGGTGTAAGCTTCTCTGTCTTTGAAAGAATATCCATCGGAACAAGCATCTTGCCGATGTCGTGAAGCAGCCCGGCAAGAGTCAGGATATCGAGATCCTGGCGGGAAAAACGAAGCCACTTTCCGAGAGCCCTCGCGACCATTGCCACGTTCAGGCAGTGAGCATAGATCACGTCATCATTGCTGCGAAGTCCCCGGAGAAGATCAAAAAGCTGTATGGTAGATCTGGACTGGAAAAGATCCTTTGACTGTGAAAGAAGTTCCTCCATGGACATATCCGATACATCTCCGTCCAAGAGGGCATTGAAATTGTCCCGAAGAGAGGCAAGCGTATGCGCGTATATGATCTGAAGCTGCTGATAATCATGATCCATGGACAGCGCGTTGGTAACTCCGAGATTGTCGGGTATGGTCCCGTGGATGCCCCTTCTCGGCGGAGCAGGCTGCACATCAGGTTCCGGTCCCGAGTCCTGGAAGAGTGAAGGTTTCGCGGGCTGAGCCGGAGTGAAGGCCTTGGGCGCAGGAGCAGGCTGCGGCTGCGGTGCCGGCTGCGGCTGCGGTGCCGGTTGAGGCTGCGGTGCCGGCTGCGGCTGCGGTACCGGCTGCGGCTGCGGTGCCGGTTGGGGCGCAGGCTGCGGCTGAGGCGGCACATTCGTGCTTTCCACCTTTGCCGCTTCATCCTCAACGGTAACAGTCTCTATCCTGTAAAAAGAAAGCCGCGCGATGAGCTGACCTGTCATTTCACTCCCCTTTTCAGCGATGACCTGTCCTCTCTTTGTGATGATATCCTGCGCGGCTATCATTCCCGGTCTAAGCTTTGAAACCTCAACCTGTCTCATTGTCCGGCATCCCCCTGAACTGAAAACTGATCTCAGACAATTCCCTTGTTTATCTTGTCGATGATAACGGGAAGTTCTGTATCTATCTTGTCATTGTCTATCTGGCAGGTACCGGCGTTCGTATGGCCGCCGCCTCCGTATGAAAGGCAAAGCTCCCCGATGTCATATTTTGAAGCGCGGTTGATGATGGATTTTCCTATCATGACCGCTGTATTCTGCTTTTTGAAGCCCCATGCAACATGGACAGATATTTCTATCTCAGGATGCATCGCATATACCATGAATCTATTTCCGGTATAGATGGTCTCCTCGTTTCGAAGGTCTATTACCGCGACCTTGTCATATATCTTCACAAGCCTCTCAAGCTGCTCCTTGAAAAGGTCCTGCTGCTTGAAATACATGTCCACGCGTTCCTTCACGTCGGGAAGCTCGAGCACCTCGTCAATATTGTGGTCCACGCAGTAATCAATGAGCTCCATCATAAGGTCATAGTTTGAGATACGGAAATCATGAAATCTCCCAAGCCCTGTCCGCGCATCCATTATGAAATCCATCAGCACCCAGCCGGTGGGATTCAGTATCTCTTCCTCGGTAAAGTCGGCGGAATCACCCTTGTCAACAGCCTCCATGATCTCCTGATTCACGACCTTGAAGCGCTCTGCCCCGCCGTAATAATCATAAACGACTCTGGCTGCAGATTTCGCACCGCCTACTATCACGAATTTTCCCTGATATTCATCGGCCTTGTTCCTTGTAAGCTCGCTCTCGTGGTGATCAAAGGCAAGCCCTACTCTCGGATCAAAGGGAAGGTTCGTCGTGATATCATTCTCCGTGATATCTATCTTCCCGTCCTGAACATCCTTCGGATGCACGAACTTGATCTCGTCTATCATATCGAGTTCCTTGAAGAGCATCGCGCACACGAGCCCGTCAAAGTCACTCCTTGTGATAAGCCTTTTCTTCCCCATCTTTTTGCCTCTTTCTTTGGTAAGTATTATATTTATGACCTTTTATATAATACACTAAATCTGTTATAATGACCACAAGTGTTTTTTGATGTTTTTTCCAGAGGAAAGAAAATAATGAAAAACGGAAAATATCAGATCGGCGTCCTTTGCGGGAACACTCAGACAGACCATCCCTACAGGCTTTTGAAGCGTATCAGTGAGGGCCTCGACAAAAAAGAATGCGATGTATATTTCTATCTCGGAACGGAGAGCGAAAGCTTCCTCCGGGGGCATTCCTACGGGGACAAGTCCTATGACTATCAGTATCTGTATATCTACGATTACAGGGAGTTTTTGACTCTCGACGCGATGATAGTGTCTTACGGCACGATCTGCATATACAAGCCCCGTGCCGCCCATATCTCAAAGAAGCTCTTTTCTCTGGATATCCCGATCATCCTCCTTGAAGAGGTTGCGCCGGAGGGAACGGATCTTATCTATCTCATAGCAGACAACTATGAGGGCCAGGCCGCGGTGGTAAGGCACCTCATAGAAAAGCATCAGCTGAAGAACATACTCTATCTCAGGGGGCCCGTTGGGAACCGTGACGCCGACGAACGCTTCAGGGCCTATCTTGACGTAATGGAGGCACACGGGCTCGAGGTCAGAGACGAGATGATCGGCACCGGCGACTTCAATGAAAATGTGGACGTGATAGTAGAAAAGATGCTCCTCGACAATCCCGGGGCGGAAGCCATCGTGTCCGCGAATGACGAGATGTGCCACGGCGTCTACCGCGCCTGCCAGAAGGCGGGGCTCGTCATTGGAAAAGACATCGCGGTCGCCGGTTTTGACAATATAGAAAACGCGCAGTACATGAAGCCTCCGCTGACTACAGTCCGCCAGGAATCCGATCTCATGGGTATCGAGGCCGCGAAGAAATGCCTTGCGGTCCTTAAAGGAAAGGAGGCTACCTCCGAAAGACTTCCCGTGCGCTTTATCGAGCGTGCCTCCTGTGGCTGTGATTACGACCCGGACTCTGAAACGGCTCTTCGGGGAGACTCGGATGAGACCGAACTCATGCAGTCCCTTTCCGACCGAATCGAGGCTTATCACAACTTCCAGACGAATATCTGGCTCGGCTCAGTTCTCGTAAGAAGCCTGATGGAGGAAGACTCGGATGAAGCCTCCTTCTTCACCGCGGTCGCGGACAGGATGAAGATCCTCGGCGCAAAGAGATCCTTCCTCTTCCTCGGAGACCCGGTGACCTACAACAGCGTCACCGACTGGAAGAAGCCCGAGAACTTCAGGCTTGTGATGAAGCAGGACGGGGATCTCGCCGAAGGCTACGGCCCGGATGACGCGATCGAGATCAACGACGAATGCACCATGCAGGACATAGTATCCGTCAAAGGTCCCGGAAGACAGCTCATGAATTTCCTGATCTATGACAGGGAAACACAATACGGCGTCTTGATGGTGGAGATCGATCCGGAGGATGTGCGTTATTTTTATATCATATCCCTTCAGATCGGAACAGCGCTGCATTTCTTTGAGCTTACCAACCAGCACAGGGCCTTCCAGAGCGAGCTTGAATCAAAGAACAGGGTCCTTGAATGGTCATCGACCCACGACCCTCTCACCCAGCTCTACAACAGGGACGGGTTTGTGAAGAAGATAGACGAGCTTCTGAGAAAAGGCTTTAACGGCCGTCTCACGGTTCTCATGGCAGACCTTGACCATCTGAAGCAGATCAATGACAAGCTCGGCCATGCCGCCGGGGATGATGCCATTATCAATGCGGCAACTATACTGAAAGAGGCGATCTCCGACGACGGGATAGTCTGCCGTTCCGGCGGGGACGAATTCTATATTATCTATGTCCGCAAGGACAATGAAGACATTGAAAAAAAGCGTCTCACCATCAAAAAGATGTGCGACGAATTCAACAGACATTCGACAAGAAAATTCATACTCTCGATCTCAGTCGGTATCGCCGATGCGGACGGACTCACGGTCGAGACCTATTCCGATTATTTCACTGAGGCGGACAACTCGCTCTACGACGCGAAGCTTCTCCGTCCCAGAAGCGTGATCAAAAGAAAGATCACAAGTGCCAAAGAAACAAATGAGTGAAAATGAAAAAAGGCGAAAAAAAAGCAAAAAACAAAACAATCGTTGATCAAGGCGATGTCATGAATTCTCTTTCCGGGGAAAAGAGCCGCGAGGAGGATATCCTTCTCCACAATGAACTGACCATGGGATATATGAAGCAGTTCATCTGGGAGATGGATCTCTCCACGGGTGATGCTGTGCTTTTTGAAACCGACTACACCAAAAAAAGATGCGCCGAGCACGGCCTTCCCACGGACAGGACAAAGGTCTTTTCCTACATAATGGAGCGGCTCGACGAGGAATCAAAGAAGATAATAAAGTCCTCCATCGAGCTCCTTCGAAAGGGGCGCGAGGTCAATGACGTGATCCGCTATACTCCGGAGGTGAAGATCCCCGACCGTATACTCCGGCTTCATATGACCCCCATCATATCAAAGGACGGCACCATAGAGAAGGCGATCGGAACTACGAGGGACATCACGGAAGAAAACTTCAGATCCAGCGAATTCCGGCGGGAGCTCTCTTTCTTCAGGTCCATCCGGGATCCAAAGCTCTATCTTGCTTCGAGGATCAATCTCTCAAAAAACTTTCTCGTAGAGAGCCGCCCCGATATGCCTTCCTACAGGGAGACCCTGACCTATGACGAGATCACCCGAACGGGTCCGGGCTTCCTCGGAGAGTTAGAGGACGGAAGAAGGGTGTCTGCCGTGCTTGACAGGAAGACCCTGATCAATGATTTTACCGAAGGAAGCAGAAAAAACACATTTATAGTCAAACAACTCATCCGGGGGAACACCGTCTGGGTAAGGGTTATCACGGTCATGCTTGAAAACCCCGATACAGGCGACATTGAAATGTTCTTCTATTCAACGGACGTGACGGAAACAGAGCTTGAGCGGAGGATAGTCTCCCGTCTGAGTCAGGATGTTTATGAATCTGTCGTCGTAATAAATCCCAACAATTCCTCCATGCGCTTTGTCGGAAGGATCCCTCCCGAGCTCACCCACGGTAACGGAGATATGTTTGACTATACCGCAAATCTTTTGCAGGCGGTCGAAAAAAATGTCTGCGAAGCGGACCGGGAACGTGTGATCTCGCTGTTCCAGCTTCCCAAAGTCAGATATTATCTTAAAGAAAATGATTCCTACGCCATCACTGCCGATTGGACCGACAATGATGGAAACAAGGTCTGGAAGATGGTGCAGTTCTCCTTTCTTCTCGATTCAAAGGAGATGATCCTGGCCTGCGTCTCTGATGTGACTGAATCACACATAAAGGAACAGTCCATGATCGACGGTCTTCGAATGGCGCTTGAGAAGGCGAAAAGCGCGGACGCCGCGAAGAGCCAGTTCCTCTCAAGGATCAGCCATGATATCAGAACGCCTATTGGCGCTATACTGAACCTCACTGATTTTGCGAACCAGGATATCTACTCAAAGGAAAAGCTCCTTGATGACCTTTCAAAGATCAAGACCTCGGGCACCTTCCTGCTCTCGCTCATCAATGATGTCCTTGATGTATCAAAGATCGACTCGGGCGTGATCGAACTCCATGAGGATGTTTATCCTCTCAAAAATTATCTTACAAACATAGAAAATATCATCAATCCGATGTCAAACGACAGGTCGCTTTTCACCAATATCAAGACGGATTTTGGCGATGTCACGGCTATAGTCACTGATTCCGTGCGGCTGAATCAGATCACCTTAAACCTCCTTTCAAATGCCATGAAATATACCCCTTCGGGAGGGCGGGTATTCTTCTTCGCAAAGACCTCTCCGCTTACGGATGTTTCTGAGGAGATGAAAAAGAAAGGGCTCGATACCCTCCTGTCATTCGATGTTGACGACACCGGGATCGGCATGTCGGAGGAATTCCAGCAGCACATGTTCGACGAATTCTCCCAGGAGGCATCAAATCCCCTGAGGAGGAACAGGATAGGCGGAACCGGCCTCGGCCTTGCGATAGTAAAGAAGCTCATAGACCTGATGGGTGGGACCATTACCGTCAGGTCCGCCCTTGAAAAGGGAACCTCGATCCATGTGGAGCTTCCGGTAAGGGCGGGAACTGATGACCTTACAGCAGAGGAAGATGTTGATGAATCATCACAGGGTTCCATCTCCGGTCACATCCTCCTTGCCGAGGACAATGAGATCAATGCCATGATCGCGGAGCGGATCTTCAAGGACATCGGCGTCTCGATGGACCGCGCGGCAAACGGCACAAAGGCTCTTGAACTCTTCACCGGACATTCGGAGGGTTATTACGATGCCATCTTCATGGATATCCAGATGCCCGAGATGGACGGCTATCAGGCCACGAGGGCAATACGTTCGTCGGATAAAAATGACAGCGCCGCCGTCCCCATCATCGCTATGACCGCGGACGCCTTCACGGATGCCATGAAGAAGGCCCTCGACAGCGGAATGAACGACTACACCACCAAGCCTCTTGATATCAAAAAGATCAGGGCGCTTCTCAAAAAATATATCAAAAATAATGAAGGGAGATAATCAAAAGAAATGAAAGAACTGATGCTCGGAAACAAAGCCGCGGCAAGAGGACTCTACGAGGCCGGCTGCGCATTCGTTTCAAGCTATCCGGGTACTCCGAGCACGGAGATCACAGAAGAAGCTGTAAAGTATGATGAGATCTACTGCGAATGGGCGCCGAACGAAAAGGTAGCCCTCGAAGCGGCATTCGGCGCCTGCCTTGCCGGAAAGCGCGCCTTTGCGGGAATGAAGCACGTAGGGCTCAATGTAGCCGCGGATCCTCTCTACACGATGTCCTACACCGGCGTCAACGCAGGCCTCATAATAGGAGTTGCCGACGATCCGGGAATGCATTCATCCCAGAACGAGCAGGACTCAAGGCATCACGCCATAGCATCAAAGGTTCCGATGCTCTCCCCCTCCGATTCCGCCGAGGCGAAGGAATTTGTAAAAAAGGCCTATGAGATATCGGAGGAATATGACACCCCGGTCCTTCTCAAGATGTGTACAAGGGTCTCCCACAGTCAGTCCGTGGTTGAACCCGGTGAAAGAGAAGAGCATTCAAAAACTTATGAGAAGACCATCTCAAAATACGTGATGACTCCTGCCAACGCGATCCGCCGTCATCCCTTCGTGGAGGAGAGGACGAAGAAGCTTACGGAACTTGCGGAAACTAGTCCCCTGAACCGTATCGAGGGCGATGGAAAAGAAAAAGGAATAATATGCGACTCGACCTCTTATCAATATGTGAAGGAGGCAACTGAAGGCGACCCCACTGTTTCGATACTGAAGCTTGGAATCGTAAACCCTCTCCCCGTAAAGAAGATACTCGATTTTGCGAACGGGAAAAAGGAGCTCTTTGTAGTTGAAGAGCTTGATCCGATCATAGAAAACCATTGCAAGTCACTTGGACTTTCTGTCCATGGGAAGGATCTTCTCCCGATCACAATGGAATTCTCCCAGAACATTGTAAGAAAGGCCCTCGGCTATCCCGTGCCTTCAAGCGCAGGAGACGGCTTTGATATCCCGGTAAGGCCTCCCGCAATGTGTGCGGGCTGTCCTCACAGAGGACTTTTCTTTGCGCTGAAGAAGAATAAGTGCACAGTCCTTGGTGACATAGGCTGCTACACTCTCGCGGCAGCGCCTCCGCTTGGAACAATGGAAATGACGCTTTGCATGGGTGCCTCGCTTTCTGCCATCCACGGCTTCAACAAGGCGGGCGGAAGAGACAATGAAGGCAGGACTGTTGCCGTCATCGGAGACTCCACCTTCATGCATTCCGGAATGACGGGACTTGCGAATATAGCCTACAACCAGTCAAACTCGACCGTTGTGATCCTTGACAATTCTATCACCGGAATGACAGGGCATCAGCAGAATCCCCTGACAGGAAAGAATATAAAGGGCGATCCCGCAGGCCATATAGATCTTGAAGCTCTGATCCGTTCCATGGGGATCGAGCATGTGCGCGTCGTCGATCCTTACGATCTTAAAGCATGCGAGGAGGCTGTGAAGGAAGAACTTCAATTTGAAGGTCCTTCCGTCATCATCTCAAGACGCCCCTGCGTCCTCCTCAAATATGTAAAGCACAATCCGCCGCTTTCAGTGGATCCCGAAAAGTGCCGCTCGTGCAAGGCCTGCATGCAGATAGGCTGCCCCGCCCTCTCGATGAAAAAGACTGCGGTTGTGGATGAGACCCTCTGCGTCGGCTGCGGGGTGTGCAAACAGCTTTGTGCGTTCTATGCAATCTCTTAACGAGCACCAGCGAGTTTAGAGATTGCGATACAGGGCCACTTAACGAACACGAGGCGAAGCCGATGTGTGAGTTTAGTGGCATCGGATATGCAATCTCTTAACAACCTATTTTTATTTCGAAAGGCAGGTACCTTACTTTGGCAGAACATTATTTTCAAAAGGAGATCGAGACAGCACCCGTAGAAGAGATCAAAAAGATCCAGAGCGAGAAGCTGGTAAAGCAGGTAAGGCGCGTATATGACAACGTGCCCTACTACAGGAAAAAGATGGAGGAAAAGGGCGTGACGCCTGACGATATCAAGTCGGTTGATGATCTTCACAAGCTTCCCTTCCTCTCAAAGGCAGACCTTCGGGATGCCTATCCCTACGGGCTTCTTGGCGCCCCCTTGAAGGACTGCGTCAGGATCCACTCCACCTCCGGCACGACGGGAAAAAGAGTTGTCGCCTTCTATACCCAGCATGACATAGACCTCTGGGATGACTGCGCTGCAAGGGCTATATGCGCGGCAGGCGGGACTCCTGATGATGTATGCCAGATAGCCTACGGCTTCGGCCTCTTCACCGGAGGCGCCGGCCTTAACGGCGGCTCCCACAAGGTAGGCTGCCTTACCGTTCCGATAAGCTCCGGCAATACCGAGCGCCAGATAATGTTCATCCGCGATCTCAACGCGACGATACTCTGCTGCACCCCGAGCTATGCAGAATATCTTGCTGAGTCAATGAAGGAGATGGGACTCTCACCCGACGATATCCCGCTGAAGGCCGGCATCTTCGGAGCAGAGGCCTGGAGCGAGGAGATGCGTGCTGATATAGAAAAGACTCTTGGCATCAAGGCTTATGACATATACGGACTCACCGAGCTTTCCGGTCCCGGCGTATCCTTTGAATGCTCCGAGCAGAACGGCATGCATGTAAACGAAGACCATTTCATCGCGGAGATCATAGACCCCGATACCGGGGAAGTCCTTCCGGAAGGATCCTGGGGCGAGCTGGTCTTCACCGCTGTCGACAAGGAAGCCTTCCCGATGATCCGCTACAGGACAAGGGATGTTTGCATGCTTTCAAGGGAGAAATGCTCCTGCGGCCGTACCTTTATCAAGATGGCAAAGCCTAAGGGAAGGACCGACGACATGCTCATCATCAGGGGCGTCAATGTATTCCCGTCACAGATAGAGACAGTGCTCATCAACGAGGGCTATCCCGCGAATTATCTTCTCGTGGTGGACCGCGTGAACAATACCGACACTCTCGATGTACAGGTAGAGATGACTCCCGAGATGTTCACCGACAATATCGGTGAGATCGAAAGCCGCCAGAAGAAGCTCGAGAACGGTCTCAAGAATATGCTCGGCATCAAGGCCCATGTTTCACTTGTAGCTCCGAAGACCATCGAAAGGTCAGAGGGCAAGGCGAAGAGGGTCATTGACAATAGAAAGATCTGAAAGGGGGAACAAAAATGAGTGTCAAACAGATATCCGTATTCCTCGAAAACCGTCCGGGAACACTTCAGAAAATGACTGATGTTCTCGCGAAGAACAAGATCAATATGCGCGCCATCTCCCTTGCGGAAACAAAGGATTTCGGCATCGCGAGGGTCATCGTGGATGATGATTATGAAGCGACGCAGGTGCTGAAAGAAGAAAACTTCATCAACTCCCTCACGCCGGTCCTCGCGGTGGAGATCAAGAACGAGGTCGGCGCCCTCTCAAAGACGCTTCAGGTTTTCTCCGAGGGCGAGATCAATATCGAGTATATGTACTCCTTCCTTTCGGTGAAGCGTCCCGAACACGCCTGCATGATATTCAGGGTCACTGACACCGCAAAGGCTGAAGCCTATCTCGGAACCCACGGGATAAGGCTTCTGAACCAGGACGAGCTTTCGGAGATGTGAGTTTTCAAAAAAGAGCACTGCCGCAGTCGGACAGGCAAAACGGAAGAAGTCTGAAAGGAAGATATCCCTTCAGGCTTCTTTCTTATTCACCTTCGTCATGGTCAAAGAGTTTGCTTTCGTTGACTTGTTTTTTTAAAGATGGTAGACTATCTTTCGTTAATGGCGACAGTTTTTTTCAGTTTTTTGGAAGCAGAGGGATCGAGTTGGCTGGAAGAAGGAAGAATCCGGTACAGACAGAGGCTACAAGGATGACATTTCTTGAGACGGCCTTTGAGCTGTTTTCTTCAAAGAGCATAGAGACTGTATCAATGGTTGAGATCGCGAAAGAAAGCGGATATGGCACGATAACCCTTTACCGCTATTTCAGCACCAAACCGGCGCTTGTGGTAGCCGTAGCTGCATGGAAATGGGGAGGATTCCTTAATGAAAACCAAAAGCGTAATCCGTCCATCGCTAAAGACGCTACGACAGCGGCTGAAGACTTCGAGTTTTATCTCTATTCCTTTCTGAACCTGTACGAAAAGCACAGAGCTATGCTCCGCTTCAATCAGTATTTTAATATTTATGTTCAATCGGAGCATATTTCTTCCGAGGTAATGGCGCCCTATCAAAAGATCATAGAAAACATCAAAGGGCGGTTTCATATCATATATGAAAAGGCAAAGAAGGATAAAACCTTGAGAACTGATATACCGGAAGAAGAGATATTTTCCACTACACTCCATATGATGCTTGCGACAGTGACACGTTATGCTGTCGGACTTGTTTATATCCCGGAGGATGATAATTTTGACCAAAAAGAACTTCTGGCACTAAAGGAGATGTTGATGGACAGATACAGGGGAATAGTCTATGGCAAATGAGAGTATCCAAAAAAAAGAAAAGGATAAAAGCGTCATATTTATCTTTACTGTGGTTTCTGTCAGTTTTCTGCTGGCGATCATCGTATCCATCGTGTCTCTTGTCATGCTGGCAAGGGAAAACACAAAGGAAATAGACACCATGCTTTCTTATCGGATATATGATCAGATCTCCAGCAACCTGAATGAACCCATAGTTGTCGCAAGGACCATGGCCTGCGATGCTTTTTTGGATAATTTTATAAAAGAAGAATCCACAATGAGTGAGGAAGAGGCCATAAAGATCATGCAGCAATACCTCAGCAGATTAAAGGGCGGGCTGTCCTATGATTCTGCATTTCTTGTTTCGGAACGGAGCAGGCGGTATTACACCTATGAAGGGCTTAATAAGATCGTCGATCCGGAAAATGACAGCCACGATATCTGGTATTCCCTTTTTGTCGAAAAAGGCGCTGCCTACGATCTTGATGTGGATAGTGATGAGATGAACGGAAACCTGTGGACAGTATTTGTCAACGCGCGCATTGAGGACGGAAACGGTGAGCTTCTGGGTGTATGCGGGGTCGGAGTGCAGATGACAAATCTGCAGGAGCTTTTCCTGAAATGTGAAAAGGAGTACGGGGTCAAGATCAATCTTGTGGACAGCGAAGGCATGGTTCAGGTGGACACACAGGATATCAATATAGAAAATGCCTGGATCACAACAGATGCCCTCGGACGTGAGGAAGCGGAGGCATACCACACGCAAACCCTGGCAAACGGCGAGTTTGCAGTCACAAAGTACATAGAGCCGCTCGGATGGTATCTTGTCGTACAAAGCAATCCTACATCGATCAGTAAGGAGTATGTACATGTGATCATTCTGAATATAGCATTGTTCCTTTTGGTAATGGGCGTGCTGTTCTTCATGATAACGGCCATTTTGAAGCGCTCGAAGAAGGAGAGGGAGGACAGGGAAAAACTGCTTCTTATGTCTGAACGCGCTCTGGCGGCGAGTGAGGCAAAGTCTTCGTTTTTATCAAGTATGTCGCATGAGATCAGAACACCGATCAATACGGTTTTGGGTATGAACGAAATGATATTGCGGGAAGCTTGTGACAAAAATATTCTCGAATATTCCTCAAACATCGATAATGCCGGAAGGACTCTTCTCTCTTTGATCAACAGCATTCTCGATTTTTCAAAAATAGAAGAAGGGAAAATGGAGATAATCCCGGTTGAGTATGATACGGTCTCCGTCATCAATAATCTTGTGGCAGCTGTTTCTGAACGCGCGAAGGAAAAGGGGCTTGAGTTTTACGCGGATATAGACAAAGACCTTCCGGCACGAATGGTTGGCGATGATGTAAGGCTTTCTCAGGTGATCATGAATATTCTGACAAATGCCGTAAAGTACACAAGGGAGGGCTTCATAAGGCTGACCATAAAGCCGGAAAACAAAAGCGGGAAATCGATAGAGCTTTATGTTGCTGTAGAAGATTCCGGAATAGGCATCAAGAAAGAGGATCTTCCCAAGCTGTTTGAATCCTTTGAGCGGCTTGATGAGGTCAAAAACCGAAGCATAGAAGGAACCGGGCTTGGCATGGCGATCGTTTCCAATCTGCTGAAGATGATGAACAGTAAGATAGAGGTTCAAAGTGAATACGGCAGAGGATCATTATTCTTCTTCAGCATCCGCCAGGAGATAGCAGACGCCACTCCTGTAGGTGATTACAAAAAAAGACCCAATATCAGCATAAAGCAAAATGAGGCAGAGTCTTTTACCGCCCCGGAAGCGCAAGTGCTTGTGGTTGATGATAATGAAATGAACCTGAAGGTTGCAAAAAACCTTTTGGGCTTATTCAAAATATCTCCCGAGGTGTCGGGCTCGGGATATGATGCGATTGAAAAGGTGAAAAAGGATTTCTACCATATCGTTCTTCTGGACCATATGATGCCGCAGATGGATGGTAAGGAAACCTTGAAAAAAATGAAGGAAGGGAATTACCTTGCGAAAGAAACAAAGGTAATAGCACTGACTGCAAATGCCATCGCAGGGGCAAGAGAGGATTATCTGAATGCGGGCTTTGATGATTATCTGTCAAAGCCCATAGAACTCGAAAAGCTTGAAGGTATATTAAGAAAGTGGCTTCCGGAGCACATCATCAGGGAGGCTTTGGCAAAGGAAAAAGACACCGGTGGCGACGAAGAATTGTTTGAGTTTTACCCCTTTGAGGATCATGCAGAGAAAGGCAGTAAAACGACAGATGACGGATCTTCGGAGGAGGGAACTGATCTCTTCGGAGAACTGGAAGCCCTGGGCATTGATACAAAGGCAGCCCTCATGTTTTGCGGAGAAGATCCCGCATTCTACAAAGAGCTGCTTGATAGCTTTGTTTCATCCTGTGGGGAAAAGAAGAAAGAGCTTGATGATCATTTTTCAAAAGAAGCCTGGAAAGATTTTGAAATAAAGATCCACGCCTTAAAAAGCATGTCCAAAACCATAGGGGCTATGGAGCTTTCAGATATGGCTTTTGAGCTTGAAAAAGCTGCGGAAGAGGAAAATAAAGAAAAGATCATAAAGGGATATCCGGTGTTTGAGTCAAAATACCTGAAATTGGCAGAGAACATCAAAGCGATCCTGTAAAAAATCAGCGGAGGAAGAAAAATGGCAGATTGGGTAATTATAGTCGATGATGATGAAACAAATCTCAAGATGGCAGGTCATATCCTGAGCAAAGCCGGAATGCGAGTTACGGCGATGAGATCCGGGGAGGCCCTGCTCAAATATGTCGAAGAAAAGGAAATTCCGGATCTTATCCTTCTTGATATCAAAATGCCCGGACTGGACGGCTTTGAAACCCTGTCAAGGATGCGAAAGACCGAGAGGGCAAAGAATGTCCCCGTTATTTTCCTGACTGCGGATGAAAAGGATCAGACTGAAGCAAAGGGGCTTTTGGCCGGAGCCATGGATTTTATCAAAAAGCCGTTTGTTCCGGAAATACTTACGATCCGTGTGCGGCATATGATCGATCTCGACCATCTTCAGAGAAATCTCGCCAATGAGGTGGAAAAAAAGACCAAAGAAAATGAGAGGCTCTTTCTTCACGTGGTGTCCTCACTGGCTTCTGCCATTGATGCCAAGGATACCTATACCAACGGTCATTCATCGAGAGTAGCGGAGTATTCAAGAGATATCGCAAGGCGGTACGGCTATGAGGAGAAACAGCTTGATGAAATATATATGATGGGGCTTTTGCATGATGTCGGGAAGATAGGGATACCGGATGCCGTTATCAACAAGCCGGCAAAGCTGACAGAAGATGAATATGAGATCATAAAGACTCATCCTGTCCTGGGTGCAAGGATACTTGGAAAGATCAAAGAGATGCCGTCCCTTCAGATGGGAGCAAGATGGCATCATGAAAGATATGACGGAAAAGGTTATCCTGATCAGTTGTCGGGAAAGGATATCCCTGAAGGGGCAAGGATCATTGCAGTGGCGGACTCCTATGACGCCATGACGAGCCACAGGAGCTACAGAAAGCCCCTCCCTCAGGGAGTTGTAAGGGAAGAGATCGAAAATGGCATGGGTACCCAGTTTGATCCGGAATTTGCCCGGATCATGATAGGGATGATAGACGAGGATACGGAATACTTGATGAAGGAAGAGTAAGAATAATATGTGGATCGTAAACTGCATTTTGATCGTTATTGGATCGGTAGCCGGAGTTATAGGCATCGGCTTTTTCCGGCGAAACAAAGAGTCGAAGGGGAGGATGCGCACATATATCTGCGCTCTTGGGGTCTTTTCCGCGATCTGGTGTATCACCTATGGGGTAATAGGTATTACTGAATATCTTTCGATCTGTGATCCGGTCCGGAGTATTGGAGTTGTATCCATTACCGCTTTTCTGGCATCGGAATTATTCCTTGTGACAGAGATATCCGGTGCGAGAAAATGGACGGTGCGGATCGCAAGATTATTCGCCTTGGTCATATCGCTCCTTGATATAGTGATATATGCCCGGTTTGGAATGGATATCTATATGAGGTCTGAGGGAAGAACGACCTGGGTTGCAAATCCTGAATTTGAGATCAACAGGCGCTTTCATTATCTTTATATCATTCTGATGTTTCTTGAACTGTTTATATTTGGGCTCATTTGGTTAAAAAGAAACAGGGTAAAGAGACTGCGGCATTTTCTGACAATGGTTTTTGCCGCTAATTTCGCCATGCTGTTTTTCACCCTGCCGGACACCATCCTTCCAAGATTCGGCTACCCGGGTGTGGCCACTTCCGGCATCGGCGCCGCAGTCTGCGCCATCGTGATGTGGTATGGCGCAACACAGCTTTCTTCCTTTGACATACGTATGGGAGGGATCAGGGATAAGGTCTTTGAATTTATCAACGCCGGTGTGGCGGTGCTTGATCTTTCGGGCAGGACAGCCCTTTTGAACCGCTACGCAGCCGAAAGAATGCCAAACAGAGGCAAGGACGGATGCACCCTCGATGATCTTTTTTTGCTGAAGGACGCCACATCAAAGGAAATACTGAAAAGCTCCGAGGAAAGTATCTATTCCGCCAGATTCTGGGATAAGGAAAATGCGCACGCCTACTCCGTCCGCATCAACGGCGTGAAGGACAATTGCGGTGAGATCTTCTGTTATATGTGCGTCTTTGTTGATGTTACGGAGGAAGTGGAGGCTATACAGAAATATGAGATCGCCTCTGAGGCAAAGAGCCGCTTCCTTGCGCAGATGTCTCATGAAATACGTACACCCATAAACGCGGTGCTCGGGATGAACGAGATGATCCTTCGGGAGGAAAAGGACAATGATATTCTGGACTATGCAAGGAATATCGATTCCGCCGGAAAGACACTGCTCACCCTTATAAACAGCATACTGGATTTTTCAAAGATCGAGGACGGGAAGATGGAGATCATACCCGTGAAATATGATACCGCATCCTTTATCAACGACCTTGTAAATTCAGTGCTTCAGAGGGCAGATGCAAAAGGCCTTGCCTTTGAGGCAAATATTGACGGGAACATTCCCTGCACACTTATCGGGGATAATGTCCGCTTTTCGCAGGTGATAATGAACCTGCTCACAAATGCCGTGAAATATACAGAGCAGGGGACGGTCACCTTTACCATGAAACTTGATAAGAAGGAAGGGAACACCGCAACGCTCAATGTATCTGTGAAGGATACGGGGATCGGGATAAAGGATGAGGACAGGGACGCTCTGTTTGAATCCTTTGAACGCCTTGATGAGATAAGGAATCACAATATTGAGGGAACGGGACTCGGGCTTTCCATTGTTACAAACCTGCTCTCGCTCATGGGAAGCAGGCTTTCGGTGGAAAGCGTCTACGGAAAGGGTTCCTGCTTCAGCTTCATTCTCCGGCAGGAAATTGCGGATGATACACCTATCGGGGATTACAAAAAGAGGCTTAAGGAAAGCTATGAAAAAGGAAAAGAAGAGGAACTCATAAACGCACCCGGGGCAAAGATCCTTGTAGTCGATGACAATGAAATGAACCTGAAGGTCTGTGTAAACCTTCTCAAGCTAATGAAGATAAATCCGGACACTGTATCTTCAGGCATGGAAGCCATCGAGAGCATGCGCAAAAACGTCTATGATATCGTTCTCCTTGACCATATGATGCCGAAGATGGACGGGATAGAGACCCTGAAAAAGCTACAGGAAGAAGGGCTTGTTCCGCCGGAAACAGTCGTCATCGCGCTTACTGCAAATGCGGTGGTTGGGGCAAGGGAGATGTATCTTGAAGCCGGCTTTGATGATTATCTTTCAAAGCCGATAGCACTGAAGACGCTTGAGGAAAAGCTGTTAAAATATCTTCCGAAGGAGAATCCGGGCGTATCGGCTTCACTATCAAATGCCGAACCGGATGAGGCTCCCGTTGATGATGAAGAATTTCTCGAATTTGCCCCCAACGAGGATGATTCGGGCGATGAGCCTGAAAAAGAAATCGACGCTTCGCTTTCAGAATTGAGGGAAAAGGGCCTTCAGGTGGATGATGGGATTGCTTATGCGGCGGAGGATGTAGATTTTTATATTGAACTGCTTAATGATTTTTGCAATAAGCATTCAGAGAGGTCAGCGGATCTTCAGCGCTTCTATGAGGCGGAAGGGATAAAAGATTACGAGATACTCATTCATGCTATCAAAAGCAATGCCAGGATGATCGGAGCAAATGAACTTGGTGAATTGGCAGCAAAGCTTGAGAGTGCGGCTTCAGAAAGCAGGAGCGACTTGATAAATAAAGAACATGCAGCATTTATGGACAAATACAGATCTACCGTGGAATTGATCAGAGATTCTCTAAAACCTTAATACGGACAAGGGGACGTTTCCCTTGTCCGTGGACAAAGTACGGACAAGGGAAACGTCCCCTTGTCCGTCCCGGTCACAATATATCCGGCAGGCTCGTCATTATCGTATCGAAGCAAAGCGTAAGCGTTTCAATTATTTCTGTTTCCATTCTTTCTCCGGTGATCCCGGGGATAAGAGGCACCGCTGCCTTGAACATCAGGGTTTTGAGCGGAAGCTTTCCTTCCGTGGTGGATACCCCATAGCCGCCGATCGGGATAACGCTGTTCTCCGAAGCAAGTTTTACCAAAAAACCACCGATCTTTTCTTTTTCCATATCGGAAAGATCATTGAGTTCGATAAGGACGCTAAACAGTGAAGCTCCCTCCATCCTTTCGTCATCAGGGAAAAAGAACACATCTGCAAACACGTCTTTGCCTTCGATCTTTTCCGGAAGCATCACGGTCAGTACATCCGTTGAATCCTCGGAAGTGCTGAGCTTTGCCGCCACATGAGCTTCTTTCAGTTTTTCTTCTACACCTTCTAATATTTTTCTCGAATCTTCTTTATTCATATCTGCCCCTCACCTTATCCCATCAGCTTTTGCGCGATCATTTGTATTGTCGGATGCGCATCATCTCCCTTTTGTTCCGGGAAACGGACTTTGAGCCCCAGCATCCTGACCATCTTAAGAAAAGCCCTTGACGTTTCTGAAAGCCTGTCCTTTTCTTCATCCTGTTTGAGATAGGGCTGCTCTTTATCGCCGTCCTTATAAAACAGTTTATCATAGATAAACATTGAATAATTGCTGATCACGTGCCTTGTCATGGACTCGACATTGCTGAAGCCAAGCTCTGCCGCCATCTCATTTCGCATAAGCTCCCTGAGCCTGTCATTTTCCTTCTGGGAAAGCTCCTCTCTTTCCGGAACCATTTCCTTCATCAGATCATCCAGTCCAAAGAACTCGTCGACAAGCTTTCTGTGATCCTCTTTTTTCTTGTAATGCTCGAACACCTTCACAGCCACCGTATTTAAAACGGAAGCGCCTGCATAGGCAAAGGCGCCAAAAGGCCCTGCAAAGAGTGCTACAGCAATGCCTGCCCCATTCATGCAGAAGGAGTCAACCGTCTTTAACGCGGCAGTGGTCTTGTTCCTTCTGTCTATGGACAGGATATTGTCTGCGTAATCCGCCTCCCTTCCGGTAAGGGTTCCCTGTTTTTTCAGGTTCTTCACCCTGTACCATGCGATCCCGTGATTGATCCAGTCCTTTGCCTGTACGACCCCATCCACCACATCCACGGCCATCTTCGCCCCGGACACGACTGCAGTAGCTGTGGCAAGAGCGCTTCCCGCTGTCTTCAGCGTCGCTGCAAGGCTCTCTGCTGCCGCATCCCCGGCCGCCGCCATGGCTGCAGCCTTGGCGCCCATTACGGATAAGCCGATCTGAAAACCTCCGGCTCCTATGGCCCAGGCAGAGCCATATATACCCCTCGCGTTTTGAAGCGTAGCGTTTGTCACAGTGGATAAACTGAGATCATCTCCGTTTTTGATCACCGTGGACATCAGCTTCACTGTACCGATCAAAGCGCCCATAAGCCCCACTACACCGGTAAGGGAAGTAAAGGCTCCTGCGGAAATACCAAAATTTGCAGGCGCTTTTTCCGCTCCTGTATGAAAGCAGTAGACCTTGTCTACCTTGGAAGCCAGAAGCGTTGCCTGGGACGCAGCAACAGAGGCACCGGCCGCCCCTTTCATGATCTTCTGCCCCGTGGTCGCCCTGACGGCCTTCAGCTTGCTGTTGTCAAGCTGCCTGGTGTCAAGATGATCCGCCTCATCCCTCTGCTTGTCTCCTATTACTGCTGACTTTTCCAGCCATTCAAAATCCTCATCTCCGGCAGCGATCCCGATCCTCAAATGTATATCGATCTTTAAACTGGCAAGTTCTCTGTCTGCCTCCAGCATTTCATCAAACAGATCCTTCGCCTTCTTGCTTTTCTCATCCGCTATGGCCGATTTCGATTCCTTTTTGAATACCGCATTATCTGCTTCCTCCATGGCGCTGCGGCATTCCTCCAATGCCTTGATCGCATCCATGAGCTTTTTGTTCCTGTCGGCTTCTTTCGCGGTAAGCGCTGTGGACATTGCAGTAAGATTTTGATCTTCAAGCGGCTGCTCCTGAAGTTCCTGCTGATTTTGCTGCTCATGCTGTTCCTGCTGCTCCTGAAGTTCCTGCTGATTTTGCTGCGCCTGCTTCCTCTGCTTCTCCTTCTGCTCCTGAAGCGCCTCAGCACTGTTCAGAATATCGAAGGTGTCCTCGTTTTCCATCCGGATATGGGAGAAAGCCTCCATCGTAGAGACGACATCCTTGATATCAAGGAGCGCCATTGCTTCCTCAAGCCTCTCCTCGTGAAAGCTGTTCAGCTTCTTTGCGAGCTTCTTTCTCTTTGACCCTGCCCACATGAAGCCCGGAAGCCTGCTCATCTTGTTCGCAAAGGCCGTCTTGTTCGGAATATAAGAGATCTGGGTCAGAGCCACATGCGCGGGGGTAAGCGTACCATTCAGCCTTCCCATTTCTATGGCTCCGTATACCAGAAGTCTGCTGCGAAGAGGCAGGGAGAGAAGCTTGTCTATAAAAGCGGTATTGCTTTTCCCCTTGTTCAGCTCTGATACCACATACTGATCTATCTTGTATATTCCTTCAATCTGCTCCGCAGAAAGGGTCTTGTCCGCATCGCTGCTTTTCTCAATAGCCTCTGAATTGTCCACCTCTCTGGCATGGGTTATAAGCTCCTTCTTTAGGTCTCTTTCACTCCCCTTCAGCTTCATGTCATTAAGGAGACGGTCCTTTTTCTCCCGGTTTTCGTTTTCTTCACCGGAATAAAGGTCATATAGCCTTGAAAGCCTGTCCAAAAGCTCCTCGATATCTGCCTTTCTATTGGTTTCCTCGAGGTTTTCAAAGTATTCCTCACGATACATCACGATGGCTTTTTCATAAGGCTTCGCAAGATGATAAAGCCTTTTTGCCTTATCCTCAGCCGTCAAAAACGGGTTCTTATCAAGCTCCTTTCTCATATGCATAAAGGTATTGAAAAAGTCCTTGCCCTTTTTGGCAAGCTTCACCCTTTCTTTTTTTGACTGATAAGTATTAAGCACCTCTTCAAGAGACAGGTTTTCCTTTTCGATGTTCATCCTTGTCACATCATCAAGCTTCATGGTTTTGAGGATCCGATCCCTCTGAGCCGCTGAAGAAGAATAAAGCGACGGCTTTAGATTATAAACCGTCTTCTTCCAGTCCCGCTGCCTCCTTGAGAGCCGCTTCTGCTCCTCTATGGTATCGCCCTCATCGAGTCCCAGGATCTCGAATTCCACAAATTCGCTCTTTGCCTCGTCAGACAGTTCTTTACCGCTGAGGTGATCATTTGTCTGGCACAGAAAATCCCGGATGTTCTCCCCCTGTACGGAGGTAAAGATGCCGGACTGACCAGCCTTTGCCCGGTACAGCTCACTCATCAACGATCCCTTCGTAACAAGCTTTCCCCCGTCAGTTTCAAAGGAAAGGAGTTTCTTTTCAACCAGTTTCATTTCGTCGCTCATATATTAACCCTCCGAAACCAGAAGCCTCATGTACTCCTGCACAAGATATTCCTGTTCAGGAGGATTGAACACCTGGCTTAAGCCTCTGTAAGCTCCTTCATCCTTCACGCAGAGAAGGATTCGAAGATCACCTCTTTTGTCCTTCTCTGCCGCCTTTACCACCGAGTAGAAAAGCGGCATGAATAATCCCTTCTTTTTGGCCTCATTGTTCAGCACAATTTCAGAGACCATCAGTGTCCCTTTCTCCGGCATTGAGCATAATGCGCATCCCACCGGCTTCCCGTTGATCAAAAGATAGCGGGACAGCTCTCTTTCCTCCTCATCAGGAATAGCGTGAAGATCATCAAAGCCCTCGAGCCCCTTTGCCTCCTTCCATGAGACCATGGGCGGGAGCTTTTCCTTTTTCTGCTCCAGAAGCTGAAACACGCCGGGAGCCACCATATCAGAAAGCTGATAGTCGAGAAGCCTCCCGGTCAAAGTCAGTGGAATATAGTCCCTTTTGGTAAAGTATCCATGAAACTCCGCCGCTTGTTCAACATCTATTATGATTCTGCAGAGAATGGCACTTGCTCCATTATCCCTGAAAAACTCAGCGCAGTAGTTCAAGAGCTCGCCGGCCTTTCCCTGCTCCCTGAAGCCTTCCATGGTCTGGAAGTGATCAAGCCATATGCTCTGCTTTTCATGGAGATCTTCGGAAAACAAGGCGTAGGAAACAAGCTCTTCCTCTTCATAGCCCGCGATAACGATCCGCCTTGCCTTATCGTTTTTTTGGACCGGAAACAAGGTTTTGGGAAGCTCTGCCTGCCCGCTCAAAAACGGGCCGAAAATCCGGTATTTCATATTCCTCCTCCATTTGCCAGCGAAGCGTATTTCACCGCAAGGTCCCTCGCCGCCCTAAGGGATATCATCACGGACAATTCTGCCTGCTTCAGCATTTCATCGTCTGAAAGGTCATCAGGAAGGGGGGTCTGGAGGGTGTAGATAACCGCATTATCCTCCAGATCAAAGCCCAGTGTCCCGACAGGGTACTCATAATTTTCCGTTACCGACTCCGCGCACAGTGGCAATATGATATCATCCTTCGCATCGAAGCAGAGCGTATATCTGCATACAAATATCCGTCCTGCTTCCTCTTCACCGGGCTCAGAAAGCATATGGAAAAAGAAGTTTCCCTCGCCTGTGTTTCCATTTATTCCAAAATCCGGGAAGATTACAGTCCTGATATCCATCTCAAGGCCTGTGTCCTCTTTTGCGAGAAATTCATTTTCATTTCCCTCGAAGTCCAGTTTTTGCAACAATTCCGCGGTCGTCATGCGCCACCTGCCTTTCTTTTTTTCACCCTTGTGACCTTCACCGAAGAAGTTCCACTGCGGTACCTCATCAAAAGCAAATCCTTCATGGTTTCAAGTTCTGCCAATGCATCAAATCCTCCCTTCGGGACAAACACAAGTCCTACTGCGTATCTTGTTACTACTGCAAGCATCAAATGAAGGGTTTTGCCGAACATCATCTCTTCCGGCTCATCAGTCCTTAAGGTCTTATCCTTCTTTGCCTTCAAGTACATCCCGTGAAACCGCTCCTGAAGGCCTTCGATCATTCCCTGATAAGGCTGCAGCGTCCCCTCATCAATATGCTCCGACTGCACATATACATTGAAAAACTGATTGAATCGTAAAAGATCCCTGTTGTTTTTGTACAGCATCAAAAACGAATCCAGATAGAACTCGAAAAAATCTGCAGCGGTCATGTCCTCATCTTCTGATACCGGTCTGCGCTTCTCATTTTCTTCCAGGAACTGCTCCCACTTCCATGTAGCCACGGCTATCACAAATTTGGGCTTTGAGCTGAAATACCGGTATGCGCTTGTACTTCCGCAGCCGACAGCTTTCGCGACATCCCTCATGCCGACGGCTTCGATCCCGTTTTTTGAAAACAGCTCATATCCTGTTTCCAAAAGCTCCTTTCGTCTTGCCTCTGTATTTTCTTCTCCCTGAGCCGTTGTCCACATTCCACTTCTCTCGATCCACAAATTTACAGCATAGATCGGAAACATTACACTGCATCCACTTGGAACAGACTGTATCAAGAATTGACGATTCTGTCAACCCTTTAATGAACCCCGGGGACGCAGTCAAGGGCCCATTAATTAGTGCTTGCGGAAAAAAAGCAAAAGAGATAATATGTATGGCGAACGCGTTCAAAAGCGTTCACATTTTTTTCGGGGTCATAGCTCAGCTGGGAGAGCGCTGCGTTCGCAATGTCCAAACGTCCAGTGGACGTTTGGAAGGCACGCTTTCGACGCGCTATGCGCGTCGGTGCCCGGACGAGGTCGTGGGGAGAATCCCATTGGATCTATGATTATATAAAAATGGTATTAAAAGAATATTCGGGGTCATAGCTCAGCTGGGAGAGCGCTGCGTTCGCAACGCAGAGGTCGTGGGTTCGAATCCCATTGGCTCCATGAGGAAAAGGATGGTCTGTTTTACAGGCCATCCTTTTTCTCATATCTTCAAATGCCGGTCACCCATGCCTCTGCGGTAAGAAAGCAGCGCGCGTTCGCAATGGTCGGACATCCGGTGGATGTCCGACGGGCACGCTTTCGACGCGCCATGCGCGGCGGTGCCCCGGACGTGGTCGTGGGTTCGAATCCCATTGGCTCCATGAGAAAAAGCTCTTGCAATCTCTTGTCCTTCAGACTATCATTCTCTTTGAAGGCAGAATAATTCTTATTATCCATTTTCATTTTTAAGGCGATCTTCGCTATCAGTTTTTTTATTTTCCTGCTTTCAAATCCATTTTTTGTTAAGGCAGGAGTACGTCTCCTGCAGGACTAGTTTTCTGAAAGGAGATTTCATTATGAGCACATCAATTAAAATCAATCGTAACGGAAAGGTCTTTTATACGATCCGAAGCAGGTATGTCTTCAATGAGGTTATGAGAGATGAAAGCACTTGTCTGGAATTCCTCCGCCTTGTATTTCCTGAACTTCACATTCAAAGTATACGGACAAATTCCGAACAGACGATGGAAAACCATCTTGGAAAAAGAGGGATCCGACTCGATATCTATATTGAGGAGCAGGGGGCTTCCAGAATCATCGACTTAGAAATGCAGGTCGCAGATTATCCATCAGAGTTACCAAAGAGAACCCGGTACTATTCTTCAACTATAGACGGATGGCTACTAAAGAAAAATGAAGATTATGAAAAGCTTTGTGATACAATAGTTCTGTTTATATGTCCATTTGATCCCTTCGGCAGAGGGCAAAAAATATATACCTTTGAAAATATCTGTAAGGAGGAGCCTTCACTGACTCTGCAGGACGGGCAGCAAGTCAGGTTCTTAAATACTGTAGGTGTGAAAGGCAACATATCTGAAGAGCTTCAGGCGGTATTTGACTATATAACCTCTGATGACGGGGAAGCAGAGGAGTGCTTTGCCAAAAGGCTTAAAGAAATGGTAACAGAGATAAATGCAGACGTGGAAAGGATTGGTGTGGTCATGACGTTTGAGGAAGAACTTCAGCACGAACTTCGGCACAATGACAGTATATGGAAACGAAGGCTTGACGAGAAAGAAGCGCTGCTTGAGCAGAATGCCGCGTTGCTTGAACAGAACGCCATTTCGCTCGAACAGAAGGATTCGCAATTGCACGCCCAAGCGCAGCTCATAAAAGATCTTCAGAAGCAGATTGAAGCCCTGAAGAAGGGATAATTTCAAGAGACAGCACACTGCCTAATTCGAAGATTGCATCTGCTATCCGTATTTTTGCATACGAAGAAAATATTTTAAAGGTATTCTGTCGGAAGCGCGGAAAAACCGGGCCAACGGTGACTGAGGGAGCATTGCTTTATGCCTAAAGTAAAATCTGAATACGAGGTTGAAGAACTCTACATCGACAGGCTTAGCGAACTGGGTTATGAATATGTAGATCTTAAGAATTATGATGATGTCTGCTCCAACTTCAGGGAGCAGTTTTGCAAGCTAAATTCAAAAGAACTGATAGTAGGAAAGGGCGTGGCTGAACTCTCGGATGCGGAGTTTGACCGCATAATGCTGCGCCTTGAAAACCATACTATTTACGAATCGGCAAAGATACTGCGAGAGCAGTGGGTTCTGGAGCTCGACAACGGAAAGACTATATATGTCGTCTTCTTTACCAATGATGAAACGAGGAATCTCTATCAGGTCACGCATCAGGTGACCATGGATCCCGAACATAAAGATGATGTCCTATACAAGAACAGATATGACGTCACAATTCTTATCAACGGCCTGCCCCTCGTTCAGACTGAACTGAAGCGCCCCGGCATTGAGATCAATGAGGCCGTGAACCAGATCAACCGCTACAGGAGGTTTTCCTTCCGCGGTCTTTTCAGGTTTATCCAGCTTTTTGTGATCTCAAATTCCACAATGACCAAGTTCTGCGCAAATATCAATGAGAACGATCCATTCGGCCATAAGCAGGACATTCTGCGATCCCTGACCTTCTTCTGGACCGACGAAAACAATGTCCGGGTCAATAAGCTTATGGACTTCACAAATGCCTTCCTTCCGAAGTTCCATCTGACTGAGATGCTCAGCAAATATTTCGTTATCAAGGATACAGAGCCTGTCCTTCTTGTTATGCGGCCTTATCAGGTATTTGCCGTGAAGAGGGCATTTGACCGCATTATCATGGCTAATACCAATGGCTATGTCTTCCATACCACGGGTTCCGGCAAGACCCTTACCAGCTATAAGCTTGCCTCTCTGCTCCGGGACGATCGCCGGATCGGGAAGGTGTTCTTCCTTATCGACCGCAAAGACCTTGATGACCAGACCGTTGATGAATACAACAGCTTCGAGGCCGGTTGCGTTGACCAGACCGACAGTACCTACAATCTTGTGAAGAACCTTCAGGATTCGTCAAAGACCCTGATCATCACTACAATACAAAAGATGGCTACTGCTCTTCGTTCAGACAAGTATGATGCCATCATGGATGTGTTCAAGCAGCAGAAATGCGTCTTTATCATTGATGAGTGCCACCGTTCGCAGTTTGGAAAAATGCGGGCCCAGATCAGAAAGCATTTCGAGAACTCAAACTATATCGGCTTCACGGGAACCCCTATCTTTGCCGAGAACAAAGGACCGCAGGGGCAGACGACCGCGGATATCTTCAATTCCGGGAAGCTGGATCCATGCATTCACAAATATATGATCAAGGAGGCCATTGCTGACGGAAATGTACTCCGTTTCTCTGTCGAGTATATGAGAAACATTTCCATCAAGGACCTGAAGGATCAGAAGATCGACCCGAACGCTCTCGATGATGCGGAATACTGCAAGCGTCACAAGATTGACCTTGAAGAGCTGTATCATTCCGATGAGCGTATCGCCGCCATTTCGGAAGATATCCTCGGACACCTGGATCAGCACACAAGGCTGGAGGACAGCAATGTTTACACTGCCCTCTTTGCCATCGACAAGATAGAGACGCTTGTGAAGTATTACAACTACATGAAGGAACACAATCCGAAAGGATACAAGATCGCGGCCATCTTCACTTATCAGGCCAATCAGGACATGGAGGAAAGCCCGGACAAGCACGCTGTTGAGCATCTTGAAGTCTGCATGAAGGACTACAATGAGATGTTCGGAACAGATTATGACCTGAGCAAGTTTGATGCTTACCGCAAGGATATTTCAAAGCGCATGAAGCAGAAAAACCTTCCCCAGGTTGACCTGCTTCTGGTCGTGAATATGTTCCTCACAGGCTTTGACAGCAAGGCTACGAATACCCTGTTTCTTGACAAGAACCTTGTGTGGCATTCCCTTGTGCAGGCATACAGCCGCACCAACCGTATAGACAAGGCTACAAAACAGTTCGGGCAGATAGTTACTTACCGTAATATCAAGAAGGCTCAGGATGATGCCCTGAAGCTTTATTCGGGCGAAGGAGACCCGAACGCCTATCTGCTCCAGACCTATGACTTTTATGTTTCGGAATATTACAGGCAAGCTGAAGAAATGCGCTCCATCGTGCCTACTCCCGATGATGCGGGGAACCTTCAATCAGAGGATGATATCAGGGCTTTTGTCATATCCTTCAGAAAGCAGGCAAGTATCTTAAGTACCCTGAAGACCTTCTCGAAGTTCGACTGGGCTGACCTTGCCCCGGCTTTGGACGAGGATGAATACGCTGATTTCAAATCGTGGTACCTCTACTATTACGACAAGCACAAGGGAGGCGGCAAGGAGTCTATCCTTGTGGATGTTGACTTCAATATCGAGCTTGTCAGGACCGACAAGATCAATGTCGTATATATCCTGAACCTTCTGAAAGACATCAACCGCAAAGACAAGGACGAGATGAACAAGTCCGTTGACCTTATCCTCCGCGAGATCGAGCGGTCTGATAACGAAAAGATGCGCTACAAGATGGACATTATGAAGACCTTCGTGAAGGAACGCTTCTTTGAGCTTGACCCTGACGCAGACATCATTGAGGCCTTCAATGAGTACGAGCATGAAGTCATGCAGGCGGATATTGAGTCTTTCTCTTACGAGAACAAGCTTGATACCGTTTTTGTCTCCAGGATCATCCACGAATATTTCATAGACACAAGATCTGTCACAAATGAGTTCCTGAGAGTGGAGCTTCAGAATCAAGGTGTAAAAGGCTTGCTGCGGGTAACTGAATATATCAAGCGATTGAATGCATTTTTGGAAGACAGCTACAACAAGTTTACGGCAGAAGGCGTGTAAGAAGGAGAGATTATTTTGGCTGACAATGTAAAAGAAAAGTCCGCTGAGCTTGCCCGGCAGCTCTGGGCGATCGCAAACGAGTTCCGCGGAAACATGGATGCTTCGGAATTCAAGAACTATATCCTTGGTCTGATCTTTTACCGCTACCTGAGCGAAAAGACCGAGAATTACATGGACGATCTTTTGAAGGATGATGAGATCTCATACGAGGACGCTCTGAAAAACAAAGACTATGCAGAGGTGGTAAAGGGCTGGTCTCTTGAACACCTTGGATATGTGATAGAGCCGCAATATATGTGGAGAAGCCTTATCGACAGGATAAGCGGATCCACATTTTCAGTTCAGGATCTTGAAAAGGCGGTCAGCTCCTTTATGGCATCAACTCTCGGGCAGGAGTCCGAAGCCGCCTATTCCGGGCTCTTCAATGATATGAACCTGAAGGCAGACCACCTTGGGAGAGAGGTATCTGAGAGGACTGCGCTCATTTCAAAGGTAATGCAGAAGATCGACGACCTGTCATTTGATGTGAAGGATACGACCTTTGATTATCTTGGAACAGCATATATGCAGCTTATCGGACTGTTCCAGAGCGGTGCCGGGAAGAAGGCCGGGGAATTCTTCACCGCAACCTGTGCGTCCGTCCTTCTGGCAAGGATCGCATCTGCAGGCATGGAAGAAGCAAAGAATGTCTGCGATCCGTGTGCCGGATCCGGCTCCCTTCTGTTGGAGGTCAAGAACCATCTGTCTGCCCACAAGATAGGACATTTCTATTCACAGGAGCTGAACTCGACCACTTACAACCTCAACCGCATGAATATGCTGCTTCATGGAGTCCTGTACAAGGACTTCTCGGCATACAATGACGACACTCTGACAAAAGATCCTTTTTACGAAAACGGCCGCCCGGTGCTGTTCGATATTCAGGTAAGCAACCCACCTTATTCCGCTACGAATACGGCCGCAGACCCGTCCTATTTGGAGGATGTCAGGTATGCCGCCTGCGGCGTTCTTGCTCCGAAGACAAAGGCTGACCTGCAGTTTGTGGAGCATATGGTCTATCATATGGCTGACGATGGGCGTATAGCCGTACTCCTGCCCCATGGTGTCCTGTTCCGGGGCGCGGCAGAAGAAAAGATCAGAAGGTATTTCATCGAGACCCTGAATGTCCTTGATGCCGTCATCGGACTTCCGGCCGGGCTTTTCCATGGAACGAGTATCCCGGTAGCCTGTCTGGTCTTTAAGAAGACCCGAAACGGCAACTCAAACAACATCCTGTTCATTGATGCCTCGAAAGAATATGTTCCCGGAAAGCCTCAGAATACGATCTCTGACGAGCAGATAGATAGAATATATGACGCGTACGTCAACCGAAAGAATATCGAAAAGTTTGCTCATGTGGCATCAATGGACGAGATCATAGAAAACGGATACAACCTGAACATTCCCCGCTATGTCGATACCGCAAATGAAGTCGCGGAGATCGACCTCGCCAAAGTAGCGGCAGATATAGAAAAGATTGATGGCGAGATCTCAAAGGTGTCCGAGGATCTGAAGGCTTCCTTTGATCAGCTTGGGCTGAAATATCCGTTTTGAGGAGAGCATTTATGGATAAGAAGCAAAAGATGGTACCGAAGCTAAGGTTTCCGGGATTTACTGACGATTGGGAACAGCGTAAGTTATATGAAATTGCAGATAAAGCAGTGGATAATAGGGGAAAAACACCTACAATTTCTGAAGATGGAACACATCCATTGCTTGAAGTTGCAAGCCTTGGAAATGGAACTCCTGACTACTCAAAAGTAACGAAATATCTTAGCGATGAGACATTTGAAACGGAATTGAGAGCATATATAAAAGAAGGGGATATTCTGTTTTCTACAGTAGGTAGTATTGGATTGGTTAGTCTTATGGATGCTAATGAAAATGCAGCTATTGCGCAAAATATAGTAGCTTTTAGAGCTAACGAAAAATATGATTCAAAGTTCTTATATGCAATGCTTTCTACTGAGGATAATCAGTACAAAGCACAACGTATTGTAATGGGGGCTGTCCAGCCAAGTATCAAAATATCACAGTTAGTTGATGTTGAATATTGTGTGACAGAAAACATAGATGAGCAACGTAAACTTGGAGACTTTTTTATTGACCTCGACAACCTTATCACCCTTCATCAGCGTAAGCTCTATCAGATGAAAAACTACAAGCAGGGGCTGCTTCAGAAAATGTTCCCGAAAAATGGAGAGCATATTCCGGAGATCCGCTTCCCGGGTTTTACTGATGCTTGGGAACAGCGTAAGTTTGATGAGTGGGGCGATTTTTACTATGGTCATAGTTGTCCCAAGTGGTCTGTAACAGAAGATGCTACAACACCATGCATCAGATACGGAGAACTTTACACAAAGTTTGGGGCGAAAATTGATAAGGTGTATTCATATACAAATATGCCTCCCGAAAAGCTTCGATTTAGTAAAGGAACCGAGGTTTTAATACCACGAGTCGGAGAAGATCCGATGGACTACAATCACTGTACATGGCTTTCTTTAAAGGGTGTAGCGATTGGTGAAATGATTTCTGTCTTTAATACAGATCAGGATCCATTATTTTCCGCAACAATGTTTAATGCAACACTTCAAAAGGAATTTGCAATCAGAGTTGAAGGCGGAAGCGTTACGAATTTATATTTTGATAAGCTGAGAAATATAGATATTTCGTACCCGTCGTTGCCGGAACAAAAGAAAATCGCAGCATTTTTTGAAAACATAGACAACCTTATCACCCTTCATCAGCGTAAGCTGGATCAGGTGAAAGAATACAAGAAGGGACTGCTTCAGCAGATGTTCGTTTAGGAAAAGCTTTTGTAAAGTACACTGATTAAGCATAATGTAGGAGCATTCCTATGAAAAAGCTGACAATTATTGAGATTACAGACATATATTTGGAGAACGCTAAACCCAAGGATGGAACCCTCTCTCGTGAACATGGTTTCACTGAAAAATCTCATGATGATGAAATATCTATAGCGAGTGTTCTCTTTACCAACTATGGTGGAGATATTGTTCTATTGGCAGAAGAATCCTTTCGAAAAGAGAATCCAGATTACCGATGGAACGGTAAGCTTTGGGATTTGAAGACTCCAAGCAAAATAAAAAATCTTGGTAAACTTGTACAAAAGGGTCTTAGCCAGATATTCACCTCTCCCGGCGGACTGATCATAGATGTATCGGGGCTTAAGGAGCCTCAAGAAAAAATTGAACGTGCTGTTGAAGAGCGGATGCAAACCTCTATGAGGCACACCATAGATGTTATCTTCATAAGAGATCAGACTGTTGTGAAAGTGCTCCGTTACAAAAAATGAGGAGCACTCCCCACCCCTAATGGGCGAGGGCTCCTCATACCTATCTTATAACATTTTTTCATGAATTACGCAATTCTTTTTTATACTTATAAAAGGTATTTCGGCTCACCCCGACAACCTTGATACACGCCCGATCGTCAAGGCTTCCATTGAAATCCTTGCTGTACTTCAAGATTTTCTCTTTAGCCGGACCCGCTTTCTTCACCTTCAGTTTGTTCCCTGGGCGCTGCCCGATCTGCTTTCCGTTGAGGCGTGCAGTCTCAATACCTTCTCGCGTCCTCTGGTGAAGATCCTGCACCTCTTTTTCCGCCTGCTCAAAGGCTATGCGGATCTGCTTGGCTGCCAGCTTCCGAAAATAGTTGTTGAGACCCTTGAAAATCTCGTCTTCGTCCGTGCCCTGCAGCTGTATCCGATCTTTCATATTCTCGGAATAAACAGCCGTATCTATATAATGCTCCTTTAAAAAAATAAGCTGGACGTCGCGTTCGTAGAGTTCGAAGTAAGTCTCTATGCCTTCATCCGCATTTCTACTCATTCGGGAGACGGAATCAAAGATGATGGTATCCCCTGCTTTTGCTTTTTTATAAAGCTTTCCCCATTCAGGGCGATCCATCTTTGTCCCGGTAAAGGCCTCCTGGACTATGATCGCCTCCGGATATTCTTTCTTGACGTTCCGGATCTGGCGCTCGATGGATTGCTCCTTGCGGCTGATCCGGCAGTATCCATAGATTCTTCCGCGTTCTTTAAAGATATGCCCGTCCAGTGGCTGAACAAGTTCAAAAAGATTCTTTCCGTCCTTAATCACATAAGACTGCTCGTAAACCGTAACGGTCAAGTCTTTACCCTTATACTTCGGGTTCTTTTCAATAAAACGCTCTATAATCTCTTCTTTGTTGATATAGATTACTTTCAAAGGCTCAAACATCGACTACTCCTTATTTCCGGAAATATCTTCTAAGAGCTTTGAGGCTTCGAGATCCGCTTCGTATAGCGCCAAGACAATAGGATATTTTTCCATAGCCTCACCGAGAGTTTTGTACTGCGCTTTCTCCTCAGAAAAGCCCATATGCCACCTTATCGCAAAGATTTCATGCTTTTTCAGTTTCATAAAACAGTTGATAAGCATTACGGACTTCTCGCCGTGTCCAAGCGGGATAGAATCTTTTACTTCATACCGAAGAACGCTCTCCCATACGTAGTCGCCCAGACTATCATGTTTTACCTGCCATTCTTCCGCAGCCGCTACTTTTTCGGGATCATAGGTCTTCTGGTTCTTTGTACCTTGCACATAGAAGTTTATCTTGCAGATGTCATGCAGGAGTGACATGACGATTAGGCTCTCGTCCGGTATCTCTTCAAGGATCTTTTTCCATACCGGAGACTCTTTCTTTGCCATAAGGCAATCGTAGACATTAAGGCTATGTTGCAGGAGTCCGCCTTCATAGGAGGAATGATACTGTGTTGATGCCGGGGCCTTGTAGAAGTCTGTCTTGTCGCGTATGTAGGTCATGAGATCGTCCTTGCCATCTCTTTCAACGGTTGCCATCAGTTCTTCAAATCTTTTGATGTTTTCTTCTCTGGTTGACATAGCGATACTCCCCCTTTCGTCATAAATTTAATGTTCGTTTGTTCTGGTACTATCATTATAAAACAAAAGCGCTTTTTCCGCAAGCGCTTTTGGTATTGTGCCGAAGGACGTCAGATTTAACACCAATAATGGTCTCGACCACAGCCATCGGTTTGATCTGGAAGAGGTGCAAGAACGTATTGGATTGTTTGATTTTTTTTGCAGGTGTGTACAGTATATCTTTTGCGTTTGAAAAATCAATATTGTGCCGCTCCCTCCAACCTGACGGAATTTCATCTTTTCCGACTTGGGTAAATTCTCAGCCGATTCGGGAATGTCCCGAAAACGACAAGTTAGAGGGCCAGCCACAGTTAATAATGAAAACCCTCCAAGAGTTTTGACGCCCTTGGAGAGTGTTGGTTGCCCCGACCTGTTGGTGCAGATTGGGGTTTGGGTTGGCTAGTTACTGTTTCCTACGTGGGTAGGATGGTTTACTGAGCCGTTGCTTCCACACCGTTCGAGAAGTCTACTACGTTCATATAGCCGCCCTCTTCTCTCACACAGATGATGTAGTAGGTCTTGTTTGGCTCAACGGACACATCAGTACCCTGGAGAGTCTTCGTGCTAGAATCGTACTTCAGTAAACTCATATTGGTATCTGGGTCATAAAACATGTCATCTGCCTTCAAGTAGAACTTGCATTCGCCTTCGACAACCTTATCGTACAATCCGGTAATTGTAGCTTTTTCATCGGTAACTGAGATATTACCTAGGCTAATCTCCGCCTTTTTCCAGGTAACAGTGCCGACTCCCTTCACTTCTTCGGTGCCTCCAATATCAAGGGATAGCAACCCTCCGAGAACTTCCACGAACAGCGGCCCTGTTTTAAGAGTTCCAAACGTCGGTTTGATCTCAAGGACACCTCCATCCCCTGTCGAAAGCTCGATGGCTGTGATGTCGGTTTCGTTCGTTCCGATGATGTGGGATTTAAGGGATTTATTAGCGTAAGCCACTTCGTTTTTGGTCACGGTCACCCCGGTGAGAGGTGCCTTCTCGCCCGATTTGAGCGGGACGGTTCCATTAAGAGCTCCTGTGATGTTGTAGGTCGCAGGTGCTGCAATGTCCTCTGCCTCAACAACTGTCGCGCCCCATGTTGCAACGGCAAGGGCGTCATCGTAGAAGTTTCCACCAATTGCTTCAATGTACTTTCCTGCGGTAACATCCACATAGGTAGGTGCTGTGTACTCTATCCAGCCTGCCACGCTCACCTCCGTTCTTTTGTACATCGCTGTAGGAGCGGAATCAACGATACGATAGTACTTATACTCTCCCTCTCCCTCTCCAGTGATGGTAAGTTTGGTCTTGCCTGCGTCTGCTCCTTCCGCTGTCATGGTAAGGTTAAGACCTTCCGCCAGGGTAGACTCCGTAACTGTAATCGTAGCCTCAAGCCATTTTATCTTCGCTGGGCCGCTCCCCGGGTTTCCAAATTCACGTTTCTTGATTTGACCACTTAACTTCCCGTCCGCATCTGTAGTAAGTTCTACCGCGTAACCACCATCAACAATAAATCCCGAGAGACTATTCGAAGTATAAAGCTCTCCTGCCGTATCGAACACGTACAGAGTAGAAGGATTCGTAAATGTGATTGTCGTAGGGGGATCCGTGGAAAGGTTTGCCAGGTCCGCCGTCGCCGAAACTGCTGCTACCTTCTCGTTCTTGCTAATACCTAAATATGAAGGTGCTGGTTTAACCGTAAGCGGAACTCTCTCACTCTCAGCATTCGGTTCTACTTTCGCCGTCACATAATATGTTCCTGATGCTAATGCAGGATTACCGTCCTTAGCGATAAGAGTCAGTATCGTACCGCTTACTTCTACTGTAGCCCTCGTGGACTCATCTGTGCCAGTCTCAGTATCATACACTTTCCAAGTTGCGCTATCATCTACTGCCGCTTTAAGCGTGAAGGTAACTGATTGTGCCAATTTGTCGGCAAGTGTGGCTATTGCAGATGAGAAAGAAGGCGTTTTGGTTGGAGGTGCTACATACTTCTGAACGGTCAGTGCATCTGACTTATCACTCTCTGACTTTCCGGCCTCGGTCAATGTCACATAGTATGTGCCGTCACTCGTAGGAGCAGTATTAAATGTAAGAGTCAGAGTGGCACCTGTATTATCTACAGAAGCAAAGAGGTCATTTGTTACGTCTGTGTACACTCCCTCGCTCTTTGTGTATACTTTCCAAGTTCCATTGGGGATTGTCTTTAATGTGAACTCAACAGCCGTAGCTCCTGCATCAGTCATCATCTTTGTGGTATCGCCTAAGAAGGTCGGTGTCGTGCTCTTAGGCGCAGCCGCAACCGTCACCGTATAGGTTCCAATAGTCTTCCCATCCTGCGCAAGTACGATGACTTTGTCGCCGGTGGTTAGAGCTTCATTTCCATCTAACCCTTGAGTTGACCCCCATGTTTCTGCCGTGACTTCTGCTCCCGAATGAAATACTTTATAGCCTTGTACGGTCGAATCAAACCCAGCAGTATTATTCTCAAGCGCCCACACCGTAGCTCCAAAGGGAGCGCCGATAGCTTTATCATTTTCGTTTAATGTCCAACCTGCATCTGATGCACCTTCCACAAGGACAAGGGTGGTTACGTTGCTCGCCGGCTCCGTCCATGTTACCGTCATCATGTATGTCGAACCCGTTTTATATGCGTCTGGAAGATTATTAAGGTACACTATGTATTCCTGACCGCTTGTAAGGTTGTCTTGGAGGGTCAATGTGTAGGCACCTCCGGCGGTAACTGATACGCTCGAAATCTCCACATAGCCGTATTCGCCATCTGTATTTATACCGAAGAGGTCCTTCGCGTTCTCGACTCCGCTCAACGTCTTATCCAACGTAACAACAACTTTGTTAGCCGCCGTCGCTTCGACAGACACAATATTGACTTCCTCTCTCTCGACGATGCCGATCTCCACATCTGCCACGGTCAGCGTAATGGTATCCGTCGGATCCTCATCGTCCGTGATTGTTACTTTGTACTCCGTAACCTTTGTCGCATTGGTCACTGCGCCCAGATCATAGGTCAGGCTCGTACTGTCTACACTCACTTCAGGATGAAGATTGTCCTCTATCGTGCGGATTTTATCAGAAATCTTACGCTCGAGTATGTCCGCGACACCGATATCTGTTTTATAATACACGTAGAGCGGACCCGTTACGGTCACGTCATCCGGGGTTAGTGCCTGAATCTTCGACGCCTCAAACGTAGCCTTTACGGTTACGTTAGCCGCGGGCATGTTGAACCAGTAGACGGTAGTTGTCGTCTCTCCGTCAATATTCCCCTCTGTATCAGAATTGATTGTATGGTCCTCTTTCCCATCGTAGTAATTCAATGTCTTAAGCTTATAACCCTGAGCCGGAGTCGGTGTCACAATGATTTTGTCGCCCCAGTGTGCAGTAGCCTTATCAACAGTCACTGTTCCGTACTCTATACCGGTCGCCACAGTCACACTATAGCTGGTGAGTGCCCACTTCGCTGTCAAAGCCAGCGTAGCGTTACCATTAGCGATAGCGGCCTTCACATTATAGGTCGTGTCCACCTTGGTCTGCACATCATTCGGATTGGTAAACCATCCGCCGAATGTATAGCCTTCCTGGGTCGCATCTGGAAGCTCTGTCGCGGTAAGAGCCGCATCGTTCGCATACTCGACTTCTACGTTGTCCTTCGTGGTAGCCTCTCCAATCTTACCACCATTAAGATTATAGGTGATGGTCAGCTTGTTTGCTGTCCAAATCGCCTTCAGCGTGATGGTCGATCCTGACGCCTCACTTCCGGCTACAGCCGAAACTAAGGTCTCTGCCGTAACTGCCGGTGTAGAACCGTTCAGGCTCCAGCCCTTGAATGCATAGCCATCTTTGGTTATCTCTGTCGGAAGAGTGCCAAGTGTAGCTGATGCAGCCTTTTCGGTCAGGGACTCTGCTGTACCTGTTCCTCCATCCTTATCAAACGCGATGGTGTAGGTGTTCTCTTTATACTTAGCCTTCAGAGCCAGCGTAGCATCATTGTCCTTAAGAGCAGCCTTCACATCGTAAGCCGTGGTTGCCTTCGTATCAAACTCTGTTTCCTTGGTGTAATACCATCCATCGAACGTATAGCCGTCCTTGGTAGCCGCAGGGAGTTCTGCATCGGTCAGAGCTGCCGACTCTGAATACTTGACGGTCTTGCTCTCAAGGGTAGTTGCTTCGCCAATCTTACCACCATCAAGATTATAGGTGATGGTCAGGGTGTTCGGTGTCCACACCGCGTACAGAGGAACTATATTACCCGTACCCGCCTTAGCAACTAATGCCGCAACATCTGCTGAAGCTCCGCCTATATAATCCTGCGTAGTCGCTCCCTGGCTGAATGCCCAACCAGCGAATGTATATCCGGTCCTGGTCATGCTTCCCTGAGATGCAAGTTCTTTCGTCGAATCTGCATTTGAGAAGGTAGCTAACTCGGGAACATCTGTCGTCGTCCCGTTGCCATAATACCGAATCGTATATGTCGCAACTGCTTCCCAAACGGCGTAGACAACCACCGTATCCGCTGTGGTCGTGTTCGTCTCAGCCAGATAAACAAGAGCAGTAATCTGGTGTGCGTCGAGCCTTGCGCCTGCAATAACATCTGGCTTTGTATCGTTCTCGTTCAGCGCCCAGCCAAGGAATGCATGACCATCATTAGTCAAACCAGTCCCTGCCGGTGCCATAAGATCGTCTGTCTCGATTGTGAAGCTATTCGGTGATACAGGAGCCGTTCCTATTGCCCCATTTGCGCCAAACTTCAGAGTATACGTCTTCGCCGTGAACTCTGCCGTAACAGTCACGTCCGATGCAGGCATAGTGAATTTGTTGCTTGTAACTTCTACATCATGGGATTCTCCGTCCTTCACAGACCAGCCCGTGAACTTATATCCCCAAGCCGGAGTGGCCGTCAATGTAATCTCTGCACCCTTTGTAGCCTGATTAGCTGATGCTGAAATCTTGCCGCCCTTTGCAGGCTGATTAACGGTGATAACGGAGTTGCCTTCCTTAGCTGCAACAGGACTCGTTGTAACATCCTCATCAGAAGTACTCGTCCCAGAAACGATAAGCTTGATATACTTACCGAACATCGCATCGGTCACAGCAAGGGTCTTCGCTGTAGATACCTGCTCCCAGTCAGAGGAATCTGCGGCGTCAGCTGTATACCACTTGTACGTTGCACTCGAGGTGTTCGTACCGCTTACCGTCGCAGTAATCTCGTCCCCAACCTTCGGATTGGTTTTATCAATCGAAACCTCATTTACCTTAACACTCGTATCAGTAGACGGTGTAGAACCACCTGAACCACCACCAGAACTACCACCGGAACTACCACCAGAACCACCCTCGGAACCACCTTCGGAACCGGAGCCACCATCTTTCGGAGGAATGCTCCCGCTCGTCTCATTATCACTAGAGTCCTTAGAACTCGTCGGTATAGAAGATCCGGAGTCGTTAGTAACGATGCTTGACGTAGCTGTATCCGGAGTGGTTTCAACCTCAACGGAATCCTTCTTAACGACTGCCTTCGCATCCTTGTTAGCGCCTGTGATATCCACTGTCGTCGTATTGCTGGAGTCACCGTCAACGGTCGCCTGAGCGGCGCCTTCCAGCTTAACGGTCCCTACTGTACTCTCACCGTTCGATGTAACGCTTACATTCGCATCCTCAGCGCTGGTCGTTACTGATTCAATCTTAGCAGTACCGTCAGCCTTAACCTCCACGTTTGTATCTGCGCCGGATGCACTTTCGGCAACAGTTACTTCATTGATAGTAGATTTACCTGAAGCCGAAACCGCAAGCGCTGCGCCGGCAGCTTCCATTTTAACAGTACCAACCGCCGCATCACCTTCTGTAGAGAGAGTAACGTTTGTCTTCTCGTCCTCTGTGCTGGATGCCTCTTTGGAAACATCTATTTCGCCGATAGTAGATTTACCTGAAGCCGAAACCGCAAGCGTTGCGCCGGCAGCTTCCACTTTAATAGATTCAACCGCCGAATTATCTCCTGCAGAGACAGTAAGGCTTGTCTTCACGCCCTCTGTGCTGGATGCACTTCTGGCAACAAGTATTCCGTCGAGAGTAGAGCCATCTAAAAGCGTAATATCAAGGCTTCCGCCGGCAGTGTTCACAGCAGCAGCACCAATCGCCGCACTATCTTTTCCAACGACATTAACATTTGTTGCGGCGTTTACAGCTACAGACCCTACTTCCGCATTGGCGGAAAGCGATACATCGATTGGATCCTGAGCTGTTACCATAAGCTCATCCACCGTACCGGAAAGGACCTCCAAGGTATTGACACCGTCAATTTTCCCGTTAAAGATCAGGGATTTAAGACGATTAAGAAGGGCATCGACTATGATATGAACCCGTTCTGTGTTATTTACCACAATATTATTATTCTTCCCTTTTTCGGTCCATGTATCCGCTGCGATAGACCTAAGATCGATACTGCGGAACGCACCGGCATTCGTAATGCTTGCCTTCGGAGCGTCTACGACCAGATCTACAAGCGCATAGTCTTCTTCCGGAATTGAAAGTTCAACCTTCTTATTGGTTGCTATCTTAAGATCAGTGAGAGATGTGGTTGCGAGAACAGCTTCCAACTCTTTCTGAGTTCCAACTTCCTGAACGTCCTTTACTTTCCACGCAGTGTTTTCATCTGCCCAACCGGCTTCCATCAGGAAATCGTGCTCTTCCTTATTTGTAGTGTAGTTATGTCCACCATCGTTCTTGTTGTATTCGCGGTAAACGGTCATACCGTTCTTTCTGTCTGCCGGGAATACATAAAAGCCCACACCTTCAAATCGCCAGCCGAGTGATACAAGGTTCTGCGCCTCAGCCGCATTACAGGTGTAATGATGGGAACTATTATCTGCCGGTGCATTCGGATTATATACACGATAAACCGGAGCAGCATCAGAGTCACTTGCCTTTACTGATGCATCATAAGCAACACCTTCATCATTCCAGCCTGCTTTTACGACAGAATCGCGCTCGACTACAGACAGGGTGTAGAAATGCTCACCGCTGTTTGGATTGTAAAGGCGATATACCGTTCCGCCTTCAATGGCTTCTTCAGCGAAGTTACCCGTGCCGAGTCCATCTTCACTATAGGTAAGCGTACCATCTTTGGCGCGCTTTACGTTCTCGGGTAAAGATGCCTCATTGGCACTCTTCACGTTCTCGGGTAAAGATGGCTCATTAACTGCGACTTCTTTCGCGGTAGCCGCATCCGCCGGCAAGCTGATCCACGGCACCAGCCCCATAACCATCGCCAGCGTGAGCAAAAAGCTCAGCAGCTTCCTTTTGATCATTTTTTCTTTCATACACATCTCCTCTCTTTACTGATCATTTTTCGGACAAAAAAAGCCCGCAAGAAACCTTCCGGTGAACCGGAAGCTTCTTGCGGGCTTTATCCACAAAAGCGCTATTATGCTGTCTGTCTGTCTGTCTGTCTGTCTGTCTGTCTGTCTGTCTGTCTGTCTGTCTGTCTGTCTGTCTGTAAAAGATTATGCGGCTCTGCCATATCCTGTCAACCTCTTCTAATAAAAAAAATTGCACAATTATTCTTTATTATACATAGAAAGCATTACATAACCATTACAGGGGCTCCGCATAGCTGTTCCTTAGGACTCGTTCCGGAATGATTTGCGGCAACTGATTTGTTAAAGCAGGAGAAAAAATCTCCTGCAGGTTTGCATTACCGAAAGATAACGACATGAAAACAAAGGTAAAGATTGAATGCGATGATGGTCTTGTTTGTTCCCTTTTCGGGGGTTTTTCCGGAATTCTGTTGGCTTGCCATAATGTAATCTTTATTATTATACGAGTGAAAGCATATTCTTCTCGACGTCAAGCACCAGATCCATAGGGTATTTGCAGAAATTCACGATCTCATCCGGCGTATGCCCGTCTCGGAGCATTTCTTCAATTTTCTCCCGGTCGCGCTGATCGCGACCTTCTTTAAATTTCTTTTCCGCTAACGCAGCTCCAAATCCACCCATCTTCTTCACCTCCGCTTCGATCACGGGATCATTCCCGGTATATTTATTGCCCCGATCTGTCTCGCTCTTAAAGATTCTTGCAATGATTTTGCAAGGTTGGGGGTCGTATCATACGATTCAGAAACAGAAAACAGTTCAAAAAAAAAGAAAGAGGTAAATACAATGACAAAGATGAATGAAAAAACAAAAGGTAAATGGAAGGCAAGGCTTCTCGCTGGAGCACTCGCGCTCTCGATCGCATTCCCTGCAGGAATAATGTCGCAGGCACATGTCGCAAAAGCCGCATCTATTACAGAGGAGCAAACGGTCTCGGAGCTTTCAAAGCTTGCAGATGTGGGGATCACTACCGCATTTGTCACCTTTGAGGAATATGTCCCCGGCGGCAAGGTGATCTCTCCGATGCTGAAGTACATCCTCGGTGAACTCACTGGCGGCGACAGGGAAATGTCCCTCGAAGACATCAACGCAAATATCAATGGTCTCTATGAAAAGATCAACGACCTTGAAAAAAATATATCCGATGACATGAAGGCGATCGGAAACACAGGGCTTTTTGACTATACCATGCTGACACCGATGAATTCCTCGATAAAGAGCCTGACCAGACATATGAATGGTTATAGGACCGGTGATTATACAAATGCGCAGGCACTTGCAAAGATCGGAGGAATGGTCGGCAACGGCAGCGACTGGAGCAAGACCAGCCACCCGTTCATGACCTTTACGAGCGTTGTATCCAAGATGAATGAGGCCGATCCTCTGACGAAAAAAAGCCTGTTCAAAACGATATATGACTATTATGCCTCAAAGTCCATGCTGAGCGGTGAAGCCTATGATCAGTCGAAGGTGGTCGTTGACAGGATAATGAAGAATGTGATGACTTCCTACACAGTACTTATGGAGTGTCTGATGGCTCAGCTTGAATACAATGCACTGCCGGACATGACCGGTGTAGACCCTGTGGATCAAAATAATATCTGCAATGACAACGCTACTATCATCCGCGAGATGAATTTCCTTACCGAGCAGGTTTTCGGAAATGTTAAAGACGACAGCCTGAATGACGCAAACACTCTCATGCAGAAGTATCAGGAAACCTTCCCGGAGGACTTCAACAGGCTCATCATTATCGATAAAGGAAAAGGTGCCTATGTACTCCGTAATCTGCCCAATGTGGCTGTAATGAGGCATGAACTTCAGCGTCTAACTGATGAAAAAAATGCCAGGGACATTTTTAACAACTGGAAGGATGGTATGAAAGGAATGAGCAGCGAAATGGTGAAGGATCTGGCCGCCTATGCAAAAGCAAAGGGTATGACTATCAGGGAGTTCCTCACATCATACGGTTATGATATGTCGCTGGTTCCGAAGAACGCGAATCTTGTCACAAGCAAAGCATGGGCCGATAAGTACGATGCAAAGAGGGCCTTAAGTTCCCTGGCCGGGTTCGCGTGGTATCACGCATACTACAGAGGGATCAATGTAGATGCAAAGGTTTCCGGCGACAGCGAGGTGAAGTTCTGGACCCGTGGAGACAATATCTGGACCGATGGCTATGAAAGCCATTATGAGCAGGGAACCGCAGTGATCATATAAACCAAAGCAGCGAGGAGGTTCAACAAAGGCCCGGAAGACACTGTAAATGGTGTTTTCCGGGCCTTTTATTGAGTTTTTGCTGCCATATCTCCGGTAAGACTACAACCTGATCTTCGACAGCATATCCGCCATCGTTCCGTGCCCGAAATTGCTGTTCTTTCGTTCATTATCCTTTTTGTTCCTGCTGCCGCCTTTTTGAGCAGTCTGGTCTTTCCGTTTCTTTTCGGATTTTTCATCTATCATAGTAAGGCTGATCCGGCCTTTTTTCTCATCTACCTCAAGAACCGTAACATCCACGATATCTCCTACAGATACGACTTCAAGAGGATGCTTGATAAATCTGTCTGACATCCTTGAGATATGAACGAGACCGTCCTCATGAACTCCGATATCAACAAAAGCACCGAAATCGATGACGTTTCTGACAGTTCCTTTGAGCCTCATTCCGGGCTTCAGATCCTTCATTTCAAGGACATCCGAGCGAAGAACGGGCTTTGGCATCTCTTCTCTTGGGTCTCTTGCGGGCTTTTCAAGCTCGGAAAGAATATCAAGAAGTGTGATCTCACCGCAACCAAGCTCTGCGGCCAGAGCAGATGCGTCCTTCAGGTTTTTCCTGAATGAGCGGATGACTTCTTCATCTTTGAGATTGCACCCCATCTTCTGAAGAAGGGCTCTTGCCTGACTATACGATTCAGGATGCACTGCCGTCGCGTCAAGCGGTTCATCACCATCTGCGATCCTGCAAAACCCGGCGCACTGTTCAAATGCCTTGGGGCCGAGCTTTGAAACCTTGAGAAGCTCCTGCCTTGAATGGAACCTCCCGTTTTTCTCCCTGTATGCCACAATATTTTTGGCAACAGCGGGACTGATGCCGGAAATGAATGAAAGAAGTGAAAAAGAAGCTGTATTGAGATCCACTCCTACGCTGTTGACCGAATCTTCGACAACTCCTGTAAGTGTCTCACTAAGCTTCTTTTGATCCATATCATGCTGATACTGCCCGACACCTATCGATCTCGGCTCTATCTTCACTAGTTCCGAAAGCGGATCCTGGACGCGGCGAGCGATAGATACAGCACTTCTCTGCCCCACATCAAATTCCGGAAATTCCTCTGTTCCAAGCTTGCTGGCGGAGTAAACGCTGGCACCGGCTTCGTTTGTGATCACATAATGGATATTGCTGTGAAGCTCTTTGAGAAGTTCCGATACGATCTGCTCCGATTCCCTTGAGGCCGTTCCGTTTCCGATCGAGATGAGAGTGACATTATATTTTTCGATCAGCGCTTTCAGGACTTTCTTTGACTCTTCGACCTTGTTGTGAGGAGCCGTTGGGAAAATTACTTTTGTATCAAGTACCTTTCCGGTAGGATCGACAATTGCAAGCTTACAGCCTGTCCGAAATGCAGGATCCCATCCGAGTACTGTCTGTCCTGCGATCGGAGGTTGCAAAAGAAGCTGCTTCAAATTCTTTCCAAATACTTCTATCGCTCCGTCCTCGGCTTTTCCTGTCAGCATATTTCTGATCTCGCGCTCTATGGAAGGAGCGATGAGCCTCTTGTATGAGTCCTCTATGGCAGCTCTTATCACCGGTGCCGTATATTGGTTTTCCGAAGTAAACACCTGTTTCTCAAGATAATGTATTATTTTTTCCTCCGGGGCCTCGATCGAAACCGTAAGTATCTTTTCCGCCTCACCGCGGTTTATCGCAAGCACTCTATGGCCCGCGATCTTTGAGACTCCTTCCTCAAAATCATAATAATTGCTATATACGGACTCCGCCTCGGGATCTTTTGCTTTAGAGCATACCTTTCCCTCTTCCGATGTGACACGGCGTATATATTCCCGATAGGTTGCGTTGTCGGAAATGTCTTCGGCTATTATGTCAGATGCGCCGGCTATTGCAGCGGCAGCATCGATCACTTCCTTCGATTGTGCCTTGAGCTGATCTTCTTTGGAATCGGATTCGGGCTCGATCTTCCCGGTCACAAATTTTAATGCCTCTTCTTCGATCGGCTTGTCAGCGTCCTGCTTCATTATATATGCGGCAAGAGGAGCGAGACCTCTCGTCCTGGCTGCATCCGCTCTTGTCTTTTTCTTCTGCTTGTACGGCCTGTACAGATCCTCAACAGTCACAAGCTTTTCAGCGCCAAGTATTGCTGCTTTCAATTCCTCGGTAAGCTTCCCCTGCTCGTCGATAAGACCGATAACCTCTTCTTTTCTGGCTTCAAGATTCCGAAGATAAGTAAGCTTTGTATGAAGAAGCCTGAGTTTTTCGTCATCAAGGCTTCCGGTCGCTTCCTTCCTGTATCTTGCGATAAAGGGGATCGTGTTCCCCTCATCTATCAGCTTGACAGCTGCTTCCACCTGCGTATTTTTTGCGCCGATCTCTTCGGCGATGATCGAAATGATGTCCATTTTTTCTCCTTTACGATTTCGTCCTGCTCTCAATTTCACATACAGAATACCACATATAACGGAATTGTGGAATGACAAGGGGGACGATCCTTTTGGCGCAAAAAAACCAGAGGGACGGTTCTTTTGGCGTTAAAAAAGCCAAAAGAACCGTCCCCCTGTCACAAAACCATGTCTGTTTCGATTTCACCCAACCTTCACAGCAAGCTGCGTCAGAGTCTTTCCGTTTCTGTTCATCTCTTGATATTCTTTCGTGCAAAGAGTAAAACGGTTGAAGGTCTTCCTCGCCTCATCCGGCTTTGAAAACGCTTTCCAACAGCCTGAGCATTTGACTCCTGTGCGCGGGTGCTTAATAAAACCCTCAACGTCCGAGGGCGGGTAACCGAGAAATAATCCGATCTCGTGCGGAAAATCCTCTTTTTCCTTCAATCTCGAAACCAACTGAACAATGCAGCGTTCGGGGCTCTCTAAATGATAGCCTCTTTTTTTCAGTATCTTTACGGCTTTTGAATCCTTAAGATCCTTTTTCAGATACTTGGGGCGATACAGATAGATCAGTGCAAAGCCATCTGTGATCTTCAAAGGTATGACCCGGATTCCCTTGCTTAGCAAAACACGATTGAGGTCTCTTAACTCGCTGTAAATATCTTCTCCATCCGTGATCCTGATCGAAAACATATTCCCCGTCTTTATGCCCGCAAGCGTAGGGGAACACTTCCTTACGATCAACTCATCCGACATAATTACCTCCAACTATCAAATGTTAGTATCTTCTAACACCTTAAAAAATATAACACCCATGCCTTTTAATGTCAATGACACTTTTTTTAACGCACATAAAAAACCGGACAAGGAAAACGTCCCCTTGTCCGGCTGAAATACAAAAAAATACAATGAACCCTTGACTCCGTCCCCTGGGCTCATTACACCCCTGTCACCTCACCTCGTGATGTCCCCGTAGCACTCAGGACGGCGGTCGCGGAAAATTCCCCAGGACAGGCGGAATTCATCGATCTCATCAAGGTCGAATTCGTGAATCAGTACTTCGTCACTGTCCCGCCCTGCGGATTCTACTATATCTCCCGTTTCGTCCGCGATAAAGGATGAGCCGTAGAACAGGAGCGCGGATTCCTGCCCGCCGTTTTCCTTTGAAGGCTGTACCTCTTCAAGCCCGTAGCGGTTTGCGGCAATTACAGGCATGACATTTGACGCCGCATGTCCCTGCATGGCACGGCGCCAGTGAGGGGCGCTGTCCGCATCAAGTATCGGTTCCGAGCCTATGGCTGTAGGAAAGAACAGCAGCTCCGCCCCGTTTATCGCAAGAGCTCTTGCGCTTTCCGGAAACCACTGATCCCAGCAGATGCCGACTCCGATATTTCCGAAAGCTGTCTTAAAAACCTTGAAGCCGGTATTCCCCGGAGTGAAATAAAATTTTTCCTGATAATAATGATCGTCCGGAATATGGGTCTTTCTATATATGCCAAGAAGAGAGCCGTCTGAATCAATAACTCCACAACTGTTGTAAAGCACCTTACCATCCCGTTCAAAAAAGCTAATGATAAGGACTATTCCAAGCTCTGCACAAACACCCTTGAAATGCTTCATGGCTTCATTCTCATCAGCGCTTTTCGCAAACGAATAATAATCATAAACCCGCTCCTGGCAGAAATACTGTCTTTCAAAGAGCTCCGGCAAAAGTATGATCGAAGCGCCCTTTTTCACAGCTTCTCTTACCAGTCTTTCCGCATGATCTATATTCTCTTTTACATCACGGCTGCAGGACATCTGGATCGCACTGACCTTTACTTTTCTCATTTTCCTGCTCCTTTTGGAATCTGCTGGGTAATGCAGTGTATATTCCCTCCGCCCACGATTATGTCTCTTGCGGAGATCGGCACTACAGTTCTTTTTTTAGAAAGCCCTGTCATTATCTCAACCGCTCTCCTGTCGCTTTCTTTGTTTTTTCCTCCGAATTGGGGCAAAAGGATGAAGTCATTGCAGAAATAGAAGTTCACGTAACTTGCTGCAAGTCTCTCTCCTATTTCACGAACGTCTTCACCTTCTTCGAATTCGTATCCCAAAAGATCCGACTCAGTAACAGTTACCGGAATGTCAGGGATCGGAAGCTTGTGAACTATAAGTCCTGCTGCCTCAAGGACCTTGAGGTCAGACAATGACATTTCATATTGGGGATCATCCTTGTCATCGGTCCAGGCCAGAACCACTTCATCCGTATCAATGAAAGCACAGACATTGTCGACGTGCTCATTGGTCTCGTCATTATAAATCCCTCTCGGAAGCCAGATGATATGCTCCGCGCCGAGAAACAGCCTGAGCCGCTCCTCAATTTCAGCTTTTGAAAGACCGGGATTCCGCCCTTTGCTAAGAAGGCAGCTTTCTGTAACAAGAAGCGTGCCGGCTCCGTTTGAATGGATGGAACCGCCCTCCAGCACGAAATCCCCTGCGTCATAATGATCATAATGCGCTGCTTCGCAAAATGATAAAGCCAGGGCATCATCCTTTTCAAAGTGCCGGTAAAGCCCGTCCACCTCACCGCCCCAGGCATTGAAGCGCCAGCTGATGCCTCGCACCAGACCTTTATCATTCTTTACAAATGTGGGCGCCGTGTCCCGTGCCCACGCATCATCGGTGGGGATCTCCAAAAACCTTACGTTATCAAGATCGCCCAGCAGCTTAAGGGCCTTTTCCTTTGTGCGATCGCTTACAACCACATAGACCTTTTCGCACTCCGCGATCTTTCGTATGATCCCGGAAAAAACCTCCGCAGCCTTTTTTGCCTGATAGGGCCAGGAGCCGGGGCGCTCGGGGAAGATCATTATCGTTGCCTCATGGGGCTCAAACTCCGCCGGCATGAAAAAGCCGTCATTTTTCGGGAAGGAATCAATCTTCATGAAAGCCTTTCCTTGAAATCCTCATAGCCAAAGCTCTTTATGACCTTATAATTACGATCCCTGTCAAGAAGCCCGATATCAGGGAGTCTCATTCCGTTGAAGGTATTGTTCTTCACCATGGAATAAATTGCCATATCCAGGAATACAAGGGTATCCCCCCGCTTCAAGGGTTCGTCAAAGGAATAATCCCCAATCACATCCCCGGCGAGGCAGGTCGCTGAAGAAAGCCTGTAATCGTATTTCTTTTCACCCAAAAGTCCCGAATCATAAAGCGGCGGCCTGTAGGGCATTTCAAGGACATCCGGCATATGACAGGCTGCAGATGTATCAAGGATCGCAATGTCAATATCATTATGGACGACATCAAGCACCTTTGTCACAAGGTATCCCGCGTTCAGGGCAACCGCTTCGCCCGGCTCAAGATAAACCTCAACCCCGTATCGTTCCCTGAAAGAACGCACCAGTTTGATCAGAAGCTCCCTGTCATAATCATCTCTTGTAATATGATGTCCGCCGCCGAAATTCACCCAATCGAGATCCTTTAAATATTTTCCGAATTTTTCCTCAAAGACCTTTAAGGTGATCTCCAGAGCATCCGCGCCCTGCTCGCACAAGGTATGAAAATGAAGCCCGTTGATAAACAAAAGCACATCTTCGTCAAAGGCTTCGATCGTTGTCCCAAGCCTCGATCCCTTTGAACAAGGGTCATAAATCGGACTGCTTTGGGTGGAGCATTCGGGATTCACCCGGAGTCCTATATTTTTCCCTTTGCATCTTTCGTGATACCTGAAGACCTCAGCCGGGGAATTAAAAACTATATGGTCACTTAGACTTGCGATCTCGTCAAATTCGTTATCCCGATAAGCCGGCGAGAAAACATGGACCTCTCCCCTGAACTCCTCTTTTCCGAGACGTGCTTCATAAAGGCCGCTTGCAGTCGTACCGTCAAGATACTGCTCTATCAAAGGATAGAGTGAAAACATCGAGAAAGCCTTCTGTGCAAGAAGGATCCTGCAACCACAGGCCTCCTTGACTTTCCAAAGGATCTCCAGGTTCCTTATCAGCTTTTCTTCATCCACGACATAAGCAGGAGTATTTATTTTTTCAAACAATGACAGATCGATCAATACTCACTCCACAAGTACCGGATTCTCATCAACTACGAAGGGCAGGCCGTATTTGTTCAACGCTTCCATATAAGGGTCAGGATCAAACTCTTCTACGTTGAATACGCCGGGGCCGCTCCAGGTTCCGCTTGCGACCATGGCGGTTCCTATCATGGCGGGAACACCTGTGGTGTAGCTTATGGCCTGGGAACCAGTCTCTTTGTAGCTCTCCTCGTGATCGCACACATTATAAATATAAATGCTCTTTTCCTTGCCGTCCTTAACGCCGGTAAAGATGCATCCGATATTGGTCTTGCCTTTCGTCCGTGCGCCAAGGGACGCGGGGTCAGGAAGAAGGGCCTTCAAGAACTTGATCGGAACGATCTTCTGCCCTTCAAACATCACGGGATCGGTCCTCAGCATCCCGACGTTTTCAAGGCATTTCATGTGGGTCAGGTAGCTCTGCCCAAAGGTCATGAAGAAGCGAATACGCCTGACTCCGGGGATGTTCTTCGCGAGTGACTCTATCTCTTCGTGGTGAAGGAGATACATATCCTTTTGCCCCACCTTGTCAAAATCATAAACCCTCTTTATCTCCATCGGCAATGTCTCCACCCAATGCCCGTCCTCCCAGTAGGAGCCGTTGGCGGAAACCTCCCGGAGATTGATCTCGGGATTGAAATTGGTGGCGAAGGGATAACCGTGGTCGCCGCCGTTGCAGTCGAGGATATCGATGTAATGTATCTCGTCAAAATAATGCTTCAGGGCATAAGCCGAATAAACCTGGGTCACGCCGGGGTCAAAGCCCGTTCCGAGAAGCGCGGTGAGCCCGGCTTTCTTGAACTTCTCATCATAAGCCCACTGCCAGCTGTAATCAAAGTAGGCTGTAAAGCCCTTCTCCCTGCAGCGCTTTTCATAGATCTCCCGCCACTTTGGATCCTCAGTATCCTCCGCCTCATAATTTGCGGTATCCACATAGTTCGCCCCCGCTTCGAGGCAGGCATCCATGATGGTGAGGTCCTGATAAGGAAGGGCTACATTGAGCACCGTGTGGGGCTTGAACTCCTTCATAAGGGAAACGAGTTCTTCCTTTGAATCCGCGTTGACAGTCCTCGTCGTGATCTTTGCCGAAGTCTTGTCTTTCAGCTTTTCTGCGAGGACGTCACACTTTGACACGGTCCTGCTCGCAAGCATTATCTCCGTAAAGAGAGGGTTCTCGCAGCATTTGTGGATCGCAACGGTAGCAACTCCGCCGCAGCCTATCACCATCAGTTTCATAGCATTATCCTCCTCAGAATTCTATTTCCTTGTTTCTTCCTCAACCAAAAGATCCTCCACATATTTCGGCAGCATGAAAGCTCCCGTATGAAGGTTTGTAGTGTAATACCAGGTCTTGATCCCCCGCTCATTCCAGCGCTTCGCATCAAGATCCCTGATCGGATGGTACTTCTTGCTGGCAAAGCCAAAGAGCCAGTAGCCTGCGGGACAGGTAGGGATGTGGGCCTGATAGACACGGCTGATGGGGAAGCTCTTAAAAGCCTTCCTGTGCATGGCCCGGCAGGTTTCCTCGTCCTCGTCAAAGAAGGGGCTCCCGTGCTGATATACCATTATCCCGTCATCCTTCAGGGCCTTGAAGCACGAGCCGTAGAACTCCTTCGTGAACAGTCCCGCGGTATGGCCGAGCGGGTCGGTGGAATCATTTATAATGAGGTCATACTCGTCAGTCTTCCCTCGTAGGAACCTAAGTCCGTCACGGTTGTGAAGCCTTACCCGCGGATCATCGAGACCGCAGGCGTTGTCCGGAAAGAACTCGCGGCAGACATTTACGAACATCTCATCGGGCTCCACCACATCCATCTCTTCTATCTCTTCATAATGGGAGAGCTCGCGCGCCACGCCGCCGTCCCCGCCGCCGATGACCAGGACTTTTTTCACGCAGGGGTGGACGGCCATCGGAACGTGGACTATCATCTCGTCGTAGGTAAACTCGTCTTTTTCTGAGAAAATAACGCTGCCGTCAAGAGTAATAAATCTCCCAAATTCCTGCGAATCAAAGACGTCAATCCTCTGGAAATCGCTGGTACCTGAAAAAAGCTGCTTTTCCACACGGATGGATTCCTTGACATTGTCCGTGTGCATTTCGGAAAACCAATATTCCATTTACCTGACCCTTTCAATCCTTTAATACATTAAGCCTCTCAAGGCTCTCGTCCTCGGGTCCCTGCATGGAGCAGCCCTTTTCCTTGGCATAGAGAGTATAATCTATGAGTTCTTCCGTGATCATCTCTCCGGGTGAGAGGATCGGTATGCCCGGAGGATAACACATTACAAACTCACCGCAGATACGGCCAGCGGTCTCTTTGATAGGGACCAGCTCCTTGTCCGAATAAAAGGCCTTCTGGGGTGTGGTCGCGACGATCGGGGCAATGTATTCCGAATTGTGCTGCTTGACCGCGGGCTTTGAGTAGAGCCGCTTGATATCCTCCAGGGCGCCCACCAGACGCTCCACATCCTGTATCCTGTCGCCAATTGAAATGTAGGCGAGGATGTTTCCGATATCGCCAAATTCTATCTGGATATCATATTCATCACGGAGGAGATCGTATACCTCGATGCCCGTAAGCCCTATGTCCCTTGTGTATACGGAAAGCTTCGTCACATCATAATCAAAGATGCTGCTTCCGTTCACAAGCTCCTTTCCGTAGGCATAATAGCCGCCGATGGAGTTGATCTCGCTCCTTGCGTACTCCGCCATGTTCTTGACCTTTTCAAAGGACTCGCGGCCCCGGAGGGCAAGATTACGCCTCGAGATATCAAGGCTTGAAAGGAGCAGGTAGCTCGCGCTGGTGGTCTGGGTGAGGTTTATTATCTGCTCGACATACCTCGTGTTTACGTTTTCACCCAACAAAAGCAGGGAGCTCTGGGTGAGGCTCCCGCCGGACTTGTGCATGCTGACGGCCGCCATATCCGCCCCTGCCTCCATTGCGGGAGTCGGAAGTGTTTCATTGAAATAAAGATGCGTTCCGTGAGCCTCGTCCACAAGCGCCATCATATTGTGCTTATGGGCTAAGTCAACGATCGCCGCAATATCCGAGCATATCCCGTAATAAGTAGGATTATTTATGAATACAGCCTTGGCATCAGGATTTTTTTCGATAGCCTCCGCTACCTTTGCGATCTCCATACCGAGGGCTATCCCGATATGATTGTCAACCTCCGGGTTCACATATACGGGTTCGGCGCCGCAGAGCACCAGCGCATTGATCGCGCTCCTGTGGACATTGCGGGGGAGGATGATCTTGTCGCCGGCTTTGCAGGTAGTCAGCACCATGCTCTGCACCGCGGAGGTCGTCCCTCCTACCATGAAGTAGGCGTGGGTGGCTTTGAAGGCTTCCGCCGCAAGCTTCTCCGCCTCCAGAATGACAGATGCCGGATGGCAGAGATTGTCGAGGGGCTTCATGGAATTTACATCAAGCCCGACGCACTTTTCACCCAAAAGCGTTACGAGCTCGGGATTGCCTCTTCCTCTCTTATGCCCGGGTACATCAAAGGGCACCACTCTTTGTTTTCTAAATCTCTCAAGCGCCTCATAAAGCGGTGCCGATTTTTGTTTTTCCAGATCCATTACCTGTCCTCCCATAAAATCACCTGCTTTCTCATTAAGCGTCTTGTGATTTGCTGCCAATCAGGAGTCGGCTGGCTTGTCAAAATGAACATCCAACTGATTGAAAGGAATTGATATCCCGACCTTGTCAAGTTCAGCAATGATGACCTTTAGCGCCTGGCGGCGCGCGCGGTCACGGAAAACGGGATCGCACCAGTACTTCACAAGGTGCTCCACAAAAGAATCCTTGAAATGATTTGCGCCCTCATACTTGCAATCCTTAATATCAGGCTGTTCCTTGATCTTTTCTGCGATATCGGTCATTATCTCCCGAAGCCTCTTGTCATCCTCATCATATGGCAGCGGTAGGCGAAGCAGCTGAAGCTCTGTCAGAACCTTTATCTCAACGATATTTCGGTTTGCGACTGCAAGAACGGAATTGTCGTCGAGATCCCTGATCTTTGTCGAGACCAGGCCGAAGGAAACAACCTCTCCCGTGATACCGCCATAGACCACAACATCTCCTATACTGAAATATTTGTCAGAGAGAATGGTCGCGCCTCTTATGATATCCTTCAAAGCATCCTGCACTATGAAGCCGGCTATGACGGCAAATATACCAACCCCTGTGAGCATGGACGAGATATCAACACCAAAGATTGAAAGCAGCGTGAGTACGATGAAGAGTATCAACGCGTATCTGACAACGCTTCTCGTAAGCTTTAGAAAGGTCCGTGTCCTTGCAGAATCAGCCATTTCAGCTGAAACCTTCTCATATCTTGTCTTTAAGAAGTGGACAATGAGCCTGTATATAAAAAGCGCGACTAGGACAACTATGGCCGCAGCTATAAGCTTTCCGATCGGCGACTCGGTCAGTAACTTTACTATCTTTTCTCCGATTGTCATCAATACTCCGATCTATTTCATTTGAAAAGTGCGTTGATGTCCGCCGACCTCTTCACTAGGAGGAACTGGTCATTGTTTAAGAGGATAACATCAGTCACATTATTCTCCTTCACGAAGGCCGTGAGATCATCCTTGTAATAACGGTAATCCACAATATAGACCTTGTCGTAATGATCCGTAAGGAAGGGCGCAAAAGCGTTTCCGTAGGACTCCTTGATGAGAACACAGGAGGTGCCGTCAGAGATATTCGGATTGTCGATCACAGAGAAGGGCTGGTCACCGCCGATGAAGGCAGAATATTTCTGTCCGCTCTTGTAACCGGACACATCATGGACGATATTCCACTTCGTCTGTGTGCCGTCCTTTGTTGTAAATGTAAAGGTATTGGTTGCTATCGGGATAAATACCTCAACCGTGTCCGGATTTGCCGCAAGTGCCGGCGACTGCCCGCTTGAGGAATAAAAGCTTCCAAGGAAATCAGGATAAGACGCTGTCTGGTATTCCGACTTCTCGTGGGGCGTAATGCCCTTCGCCTTGCAGAAATCCCTGTATGTATAATAAGCCCCAAGCTGCGTCCAGTGGTGATCCGTCCTGAAAAAGATATACTCGCCGTTGTGGCTTTTCAATGTATCAAAAGTAGGAACAGTCTTTACAGAAGGATCTATCCTCGAATAGGTGTATTCGATCGCCTTCTTCTGGTCGGAGACACCGACCTGCTTTTGCACATCCTCTGAAAGGCAGACACCTGAGGAATTTGGAACGATAATATCATAGACTGTCGTGCTTGCGGGAAGCTTTGACCGGACAGTATTTACCATCGAGGCGTAGGCATCACTGCCCTTCTGGTTGAAATAGAACATCTCAAAGCCGGTACCGTTCGCGATCAATATCTCGCCTGCTGTTTCCGGAGTCACAGTGATCGCGTGATCCTCTGTCTGCGCAGGCTCTTCAGGTGCCGCTGAAGAAGCTGCCGCGGATGTTCCCGCTGATGTCGACGCAGACGTCCCTGCAGACGTCCCCGAAGGTTCCGTCCCCGCCTTTGCTGAAGATGATGCTGCCGATGTCTCTGCAGAAGTATCCGACTTTTCGTTTCCGTCATCAACAATGAGTGGCGCGGGCGCAACTGTTGTCCCTGCATCCGGGATATCGTCTCCCTTCGCATTTGACTGATTTACGATAGTCGTGGTTCTTATACCATAGGCCTGCTCGAGATTTGAATGCGCGGTAAGGAGCGCGTCCCGAGCGGGATAAGTCTCCGAATACCAGGTTGAGACCTTGTCAAAGAAATCTCCGTTCCAGAGCCCGTCGAGTGTCAATGCAGGAAGCTTTGCCAGATCCCTCTTCTCAACATATGACCTCGTCGGCCTCAGCCAGAACAAAAGCCCAATGACAGCAAAAACTATTACCACCGCCCCTACAGCAGAAACAAACACCCCCTGCCACAGTCTTTTCTTTCTTTTTTCTCTTCTATCTCTTGTCATACGATATCCCATCTTTTACCCAACAAACCTATCGAACAAGGGAGGCGCAACACGCAGCATACGCAGCGGGTCCTGATCCCCAAATGATACCTGATATAGTGTCCCCGCGAGTACAAGCAAGTGTTCCTCCGACCGCTCCGCAAGTACCAGCAAGTGTTGCGCCGACCGTCGTGTTTCGCCTCCTGTCCTAAAATGTATTGTACAAAAAGGCTTGAAACGTCCCTCCGGCTATAGCTATTATAGCCAACACGAGGCATACCGCCGCAATCCCTGCCCTAACAAGATAAAAAACTGCATAAGGAACCCTTCCGGCATCCCGCGCCCTTACAAAGGCATCATCGATCTTTTTGAAGAGCGGCGTTGAGAAGAGCAGCGCAAAAACTATGAAGAAAATATTGTTCTGCACCGTCGTCGCCACTGTAAATGAGGTAAATCCTGCTTTTGCGGCAGTTCCACCAAAAAGGCCCTTTATTGCGGTACCGAGTACTGAAAAATCCGTGAATCTGAAAAGCACCCAGCCGAAGTTGATCACCAATAACGCATATATCCTCCCAAGTATATGAGGACCGCCTGCATCCTTTTTCGGTGCACTTTGCCGTTTCCTTACGGCATTTTCTATCACTATGAATACAAAATAATATAGTCCCCAAAGAATGAAATTCCATCCGGCCCCGTGCCAGAAGCCTGTCAGAGCCCAGACTACAAGGAGATTCAGTGTCGTCCTTGCGCTCGAGCACTTTGATCCTCCAAGCGGTATATATACATAATCCCTGAAGAATGTTGAGAGCGATATATGCCAACGTCTCCAGAAATCCCTGACCGATATCGCGGCATAAGGGAAATTGAAGTTTTCAGGATAATGGAAACCGCACATCGTACCAAGCGCGATCGCCATATCCGAATATGCCGAGAAATCAAGGTAGAGCTGCACCGAAAAGAGAATTGCCCCAAGCCATATACCAAGAGTTGGGGAATTTGCGATATTCTCATTCATGGGTGCGAGTGTTGACGCAAGTGTTCCGCAGTAATCCGCAAGCACTGCCTTCTTGAAAAGCCCTATCACAAAGCGGAAGAGTCCGCTTGCAAGCGCCTCTCTTCTTACAGCCCTCTTGTGAAGGTCCGTCCTCATGTCCTTGTATCTGACAATAGGACCCTGAAGGACCTGATGGAAGGTCATTATATATGTGAAAAAGATAAGAAGGCTCTTCTCAGAAGGTACTTCTTCCCTGTAAACATCAGCCACATAGGAGATGAGCTTGAATACATAAAAGGATATCCCGAGAGGAAGAACAATATTGAGGGGCTCAACATTATCAAATACTTTTCCCAGATTTCCAAGGATGAAATCCGTGTATTTGAAGATACAGAGAACCGCGATGAATATTATCACTGAAAGAACGAGATAAAACTTCGCGGTGGACTTTGACTCTCTGACATTTGCGCCAATGAGCCTTCCGAAAAGGTAACCGAGAAAGCCCATGAACAGTATGAGTATCAGATATTTCAGTCCGCCAAAAAGATAGAATATGAGCGAAAATACAAAGAGGACTATATTCCTTTTCTTCGTATCCGGCATGATGAGATAGACTATCATGAAGACCGGAAGGAAGAAAAGCAGGAAGATAAGCCAGGTAAACGACATTTCAAAAACCTTTCGTAAAAGAGTATCTCAAAAAAACGGTAGAATAATAATCAAAAAAAACCTCACCTACTCGTCCCAGCCCTCGTGGAACCTGTAATGTATGCTGATATGATGCAATGCCTCCCCCTCATTTAATGAAATCTCGCTGTCAGAACTTACCGCGGGAAGATCAGGCTCTTCCTCCTCCTGAAGTTCAACCCTTATCCATTCATACATGGAATCCCGGGCGTCATCAAGGGCCGAGTTGAGATCAGCCCCCTTGAAATCGCACATCATAAGATCGGGAAAGTATCCTTCGAAACTCCCGTCATCTTTTTTTCTCACAACTGCCGGATATACAAAAGTCAAAGCATAACTCCTTCTTTGATCACAGGAAATGCGCCCGGAGTTCTTCGCCTGAAAGGGGTGAAAGATAAGCCGGCGCTATATCAAACATTGTCTTTGCCCCAACGATACCCTCACTGTTCATTCTGAAAACCGCACGGGCCACCGCTGCGAGGACTGAGCCGGTAAATTCGGGATTTGAGTCAAGCTTCAGTGAAAACTCTATCACGTGTTTGTTCTCCCCCGTGCTTCCGGAATAGATGACAGAGCCTCCGTGGGGAAGTCCCTTGTGCTCAGCGTCAAGCTCTTCCTTTGTTATGAAATTTACAGTAGTATCATAATCCGAAAAATAATTCGGCATATTCTTTATCTCTTTTTCGATCCTTGCCTTGTCAGCGCCCTCTTCAACGACTACAAAGCACTCTCTCGTATGCTTCTGTCTCGTAGTAAGCGTGGGGTTTTCGCCATTTCGAACCTTTTCAAGCGCTTCGGGAACGGGAACGGTATACTGTCTCGCGTCAACGACTCCTTCTATCCTCCTTATGGCGTCACTATGTCCCTGGCTCACTCCGCGTCCCCAGAAGGTATAATCATTCCCAGCAGGAAGGATGCATTTGGAATAAAGCCTTGCGAGAGAGAAAAGCCCGGGATCCCAGCCCGCGGAGATCACGGCCGTCTTCTGCCCTCTCTTGCAGGCAGAATCAACATTCTTGAAATGCTCGGGTATCTTTGCGTGGGTATCAAAGCTATCGACTACATTGAACATCTCGGCATATTCAGGAGTCATCTTCGGAAGGTCCGTTGCCGAGCCGCCGCAAAGTACAAGCACATCCAACTTGTCGCGAAGATCCGGAAGCTCATCAGCCGAAAAAACCTTTACATCAGAAGCAGTCTTTACAGTAGAAGGATCACGACGGGTAAATACCCCAACAAGCTCCTCGTCTGAATTGGCAAGCACTGCCTTCTCTACACCTTTTCCAAGATTTCCGTAACCCAATATCCCGATTCTTACTTTCATAAGTTTCATCCTCCGATTTTATTTATATTTTCAACCCTTTCAGAAGATCACCAAAGGAAGTCGTAAGCTCACCTCCGCCGTCATAATGAGAGAGTTCCTCCCGTGCTTCCTCCCTGTCCTCTTCCTCAAAATCCTTCATGGAAAGGGATATCTTTGAATCCTTTATTCCCTTTACCTTTACCCTGACCTCCTGTCCGACAGAGAGGACCTTGTCAAGCCGCGTTACTCTTTTTTCCGAAACCTCGGAAATATGAAGAAGTCCCGAAAGCCCGTCAGGAAGATCTATGAAGGCTCCGTAATCCTTGATGGAAGAAACTTTTCCGTACAGCACCTGTCCGACTTCCACGGCCTTCACCTTTTCCGCCTTTTCCATTGCAGCCTTTTCCCTCAGCAATTCTCTTGCCGACAGCACCAGTTTGTTTGCTGCCTTGTCTGCAGTGACGACTCTTACGGTAAGTGTTCTCCCGACATAGTCCTTGAGGTTCTCCTCCTCAACATAGGATAATGAAAGGCCGGATGCCGGAATGAAGCCCCTTATACCTTCAAGCATCGTGGTGACGCCGGCCTTCACTGCTTCCTTCACATGAACTTCAACGGGCTCGCCGCTTTGCTTTAATCCAATAAGCCTTGCCCAGCCCTCAGCATCTTCATCCACCTCAGGGGCAACAATGTCATTTACACTTCCGATTTCCTTGAAGGGCCTCGACAGCGCCTCTGCAAACTCCTCATTTTCCGCTGTCTTTCCCTGTCCTACTTCCCTTGCTTTCATAAATAATACTCCAAAATAATCCTATTCTAAAGATACAAAAATCGCGCACAGGAAATCCCGTGCGCGAAAATCAGAAGGTATGATCATTTAAGCTTCTGCGCAAGCTTCGCGATCGGCGCGAGGGTCTTGTTCAGCTCGTTGATAGCTTTCACAAGTGCTGCATTTGAATTTGATGCAGAACTTTGTGCAGCGTTCCTTCTTGTTGCTGCCTTCGTTGCCGGCTTTCTTCCTGCCGTCTTCTTTGCAGTTGTTTTCTTTGCCACAGTCTTCTTGGCTGCTGTCTTCTTTGCAGCAGTCTTCACTGCTGCCTTTGCCCCGGTCTTTTTTGCTGCCGGTTTCCTGCCGGGCTTTTTCTTTTCAGCCGCCTTTGCCGTTTCCTTTTTAGCCGCATTCTTTGTGCCGGGCTTCCTTCCCGGCTTCTTCTTTTCAGCTGCCTTTGCTGTTTCCTTTTTAGCCGCATTCTTTGTGCCGGGCTTCCTTCCGGGCTTTGCTTTCTGTATCTCGGCAGGAACAGGAAGTCCTCTCTTCTCAAGATAATAAATATAATATCTCCTCAGCTCGGAATAATAAGCCGAAGCCTTCTTTTCATTCCCTTTGTAGATCTCAACCAAAAGCGCTCTGGCATCCTTTTCAAAATTGTCAGACTTCATAAGTGCCTCAAAGGTTTCTCTGTCCTTGAGCTTCCAGATACCGAAAGCCTTCGACAGCGCAACATTTGCGGATTTGTCGGAAACATTCTTTGATAAAAGATACTCCTTGAACGCTTTCTTTTCCTCTTCAAGCGCAAGATCAACATTTGCAGCCAAACCACACCTCCAAAATTTTTTAAAAAAAGAAAAAGTAATAAACAATGGATGTATTCTAACCAATTCACCCAATGTGTGCAAGATGGTTAATTATATTTTTTTAATTAATAGCACAAAAAAATCCGGCGGAGCAAAACTCCGCCGGTTCTTTTTTTTATTGTTTTTTATCTCACCTTGAACTGTGATACAAGGTCATGCAGCGAATGAGACTGCTCTGTGAGCTCGTTTGAAACTGCCGAACTCTCCTGCGCAGTCGCTGAGTTGTTCTGGATGACTCCGGAGATCTGCTCGATACCACCATTGATCTCCCTCATGCTCTGTGCCTGCTCGTTTGCCATTGAGCCGGCCTCTCTCATCATCTCTGCCAGGTTGTTTACTGCCTCTGTGACCTGCATGAGAACTCCCTGGGTTTCCTTCACTATCGCATTTCCCTTGTCGATCTCGCTGAGCGCCGTATCAACAAGCTCATGCGTACGCTGAACTGCCTCATTACTCTGCATTGCAAGCTCGCCGATCTCTTCTGCGACGACTGCGAAGCCTCGTCCGCTTTCTCCTGCACGTGCCGCCTCTATCGAAGCATTGAGAGCAAGAAGCTTGGTCTGTGAAGCGATCTCCTCGATGGAGCTTGCGACCTCTGCGATCTCCTTTGAGGAAGCCGTGATCCTGCTCATAGCCTCTGTAACCTGATCCATCTTTTCCGCACCCTTTGTCGCTTCCTGCTGAGCGTTCATGGACATCTCAACGCCCTTCTGAGAGGTGGATGCAAGCTGCTCCGTATGCTCTGTGACTGTAGCAACTGATGCTGTAAGCTCTTCAACTGCGGCCGCCTGATCTGTAGCACCTTCCGCAAGTTCGTTGGAGCCTTCAGACATATTGGACGCGCCCTGTGAAACCCGGTCTGTTGCCTCCCGGACATCATTCATCGTATTGGAGAGACGGTTCGTAATGGTATCCATCGCATCCCTGATCGGGCTGTAATTTCCAAGATAAAGCTCGGGATTTGCAGCTCCGACAGTGAAGTCACCGGAAGCTATGCTGTCAAGTGAGAGCGAGATGTCGTCGACGATACGCTTTGAAACCAGCGTCGATTTTTCCATATCCCTCGCAAGAGTTCCAAGCTCGTCCTGTGCGTCGTAATTGACATTCACATCGAGCTGTCCCTTTGACATCATCTCCGCGACCTTCGCAACCTCGTTCACCGGCGTCACGACGCTGTGAGTGAGCTGCTTCTGCGCATTTCTCATGAATACGATAAGGAGGAAGAGGAATACGACCGAAAGTCCTATCATTACAAAGAATATGATCCTGATGATAAGTGACATCCTGGTCATCTCGGTTGTGACATTCACCGTCATCTGGCGGGCATTCTGAACCGCGTCGGCAACTGCCGGACGAACCTCTTCATGCATCTTTGCATAGAGCTCGTCAAAATTGTCAAGCTGTCCGTCGGCAAGCTCCTTGCCCTCACTGAACATCTGAACAAGCTCGCTTCCCAGACGATCAAGGTTCTGGACATCCTGGTCGAGAGCCTTTACAAGCGGCGTCTCACCGCGGTATTTCTTCAGGTTCGCGACATCATCCTTCAGATTTTCGATCATCGTGACATCGAATTCCTCGATCTCTTCCTGACGCGTCGCAGCATCCTTTGTAGCGACAGCCATCCATGCCGATTTTCCGAAGTTCTGATTGTGGATACGAAGAAGTCCCTGATAAGTGTTCTGCTGATAATAGTTGTTGGTCATGCTGTTCAGACCGATGAAGGTGACGATCGTTGTCGCAAGAAGCAACGCGATCACAATGAAAAGATAAGTGTAGATGCGCTTGAAGGTATGTCCGAATTTCTTTTCGACCTTCATGTTCTTCATCTGCTCGTTGTCGAGCATTACTAATGATTTGATGCCCATAGTCACTGTCCTCCGTTTTCTAATGGAAGGTTAAGGATTACAAAAAGCACTATGCAAATTAGTATAGCGTTTTTGAGGGCAAATAGCAATTGTACTAGATTGTTTTTCCGTACTTTTTTACTTGATGCTTTTTCTTGCAGACGAGGGAAAACAGGATTATTCTATAGGGTGTTTTGCAAAACTTGAGAACGAACAGGAGAATAACGAAATGACAATTTCAGGTCCTCTTCTTGTGGTCACGATCATCACGATAGCCATCGGTGTACTCAACTGCTTCTTCGGCTACTGGTGGTTTCGGGTAGGTCTTGTGATCTGCGGTCTTTTGATAGGCGCGGTCATTGGCGCCCTCGTCGCGCTGTTTTTCGCTCCGAAGCTCATTATTGTTCTGATGCTGGTATTTGGGATAGGACTTGCGCTGCTCTTCGGGTTCCTGAAAAAGGTAGGTCTTTTTGTCCTCTGCTTCTTCACGGGATCCGGGATAGTTGCGATCCCCGTCTTCTCGACCTACCTTATGGAGCCTCTTGCAAGGGCTGCAACCACGGCTCTTTCAGGCGGTTCAGACCTCTTCCCTTCGCTGAACCTGACCTCGCCCCTTATTATCTCGATCCTCATAGGACTTGCGGTGGCGATCATAGCAGTGATCTTTGAAAAGCCCGTGGTCATCATTATCTCTGCCATCCACGGAGGTGTGCTCATCGCCGGGGCTGTGGCAGGCATTTTCAATTTCAATGATATGACAAAGACGATCTTTACGATCGTCCTTGCAGTGGTCGGAGTCCTGGTTCAGAGCGGGATCTTCGGGGTTCTTAAGAAAAGGCACTGAAGAAAACCCGACTCAAAGCTTTTCCCTTATCTCTCTTTCCGCGGCGTCAATGATGCCGCGGAAATTTTCTGCCGATATGACTGTCGCGCCCTGCGAAAGGACTATCATGCGCTCCACCCTGTCGCTTGTCGCGACACGGACTGATGAATCCCTTTTCCTTTTGATCGCGGTCTTTTCTATGTACTGGTCCGCGGTCTCAGCGGTCGCGGTAAAGACTATATGGATATTGTTGTAGCTGTAGGTTTCTGTCCCGTGGTCTTCAAGAAGATAGGCGTCATAGACCACGATGGTCTCGCAGCCTGTATAAGCTGAATAATTCGAAAGTATATCATTGAGCCTTCCTCTTGATGCGTCTATGCTTACCGAGGCAAGATCCTTTAATTCATCCCATGAAAATATCACATTATAGCCATCAACCAGGAGGAGATCACTCTTCTCGAGGATCGGAAGATCAACCTTTTCCTTTCCTTCATAAGGCCGCTTTCTCTCGTCAAGCGCCCGCTTTATTGCAAGCTCGTTTTCCCGCTTTCTCTTTTTTTCAATGTCGCGGTCCCGCCCGCGGGGCTTCTCCTTCTGATTTGCGCTTTTTAAAAGCCCGTTCATTATAGAGTTTATGTCGCGGCTTTCACCCGTATTTTTTCCTGATGAGCCTGAAGCGAAGGACGTTTGACTTTGCTGCTTCACCGGATATACATAAGGAAGATGCATATGACATTCCACTTCATCCCACGGCACATAGACACCCGCGCCGTGCGAGCAGAAGATCGATCCGGCCGGATTCATGAGATCCCGCTCCGGGTCATACGAAAAACTTTCTATCACTTCTTCTCTCTCTTCAATCTCACCGAAACCGAAGGGCGTAATCTCAAGACTTCCCTCCCCTCTTGTAAAAGAGGAAAAATCCTTTTGATAATCATGAAGCTCTGAAGCGGGAAGAGTTCCATGTATGAAAACGCTGCCCGGATCATCTGATTGCACCGGAGGCTCCGAAACTCCCCTCATATTGCTGATATCGGTAAGTACCCTTCCTGCAAGGTCCTGCGGAACTCTCATCGAAAACGAAAGCAGCGGTTCAAGCAGTATATTTTCAGCCCTCATCAGGCCGTGTCGAAGAGCCCTTATCGCAGCCTCCCTGAAATCTCCGGGCTCTGTATGCTTCACATGACTCTTCCCGGAAACGAGGGTTATCTTTACATCCGTAAGTCGAGAGCCTGTAAGTACTCCGCGCAGGCCTTTTGTCCTTTCAAGAAGGAAAAGGGTATCCAGAACCTGCCTCTGATAAGTCTTTTCAAGGACATCGAAAGGGCAAGCCGAATCTATCAAAACGCCGCTGCCCCGCTCGCCTTCAGATATCAATAGATGCACCTCGGCATAATGCCGCAGGGGTTCATAATGCCCGACTCCTTCTATCCTTCCCCTGATAGTCTCCGCATATACAGGCCTTTCGCTCAAAAGATCGACCTTCATATTGAAGCGGTCGAGAAAATTTGATCTTATTATCTCTTCCTGAAGCGCTCCCGATATTGAAAGATGATAATCCCCTCTTTCCCTGTCAGCTTCTATCTCAAGATACGGCTCCTCTTCCGAAAGAACGGAAAGCGCGTTCTCAAAGTCATTTTTGTCAACAGAAGGATCCGGGACCAGCCTCATTCGCATCATCGCTGTATAAAGAGGCCTGATATCTTTGTTTATTGCTCCAAGCCCCTGACCGGCATAGGTTTTTTCAAGTCCGCAGACAGATACGATATCACCCGGAAAAGCTTCGGAAGCATTCTCATATTTTTCTCCCGAATAGAGCCTTATTTCCGTTACCTTTTCAGGCAACTCATCATCTCCTGTGATCACAGTATCCCTGACTTTCAGGACTCCGCTCATTATCTTCATAAAGGTGAGGCGGCGGTCGTTTTTCTCAATTGAAAAGACACGGGCTGAAAAAGGATCAGACTTCTTCTCTTCATTGCAAAGAGGTGAAGTGAGCGAGACAAGGCCTTCACAAAGCTCGTCTATCCCCTCATTCCTGAGTGCTGAGCCAAAGTACACGGGATTCAGCTTCCCCGAAAGAAAAAGCTTTTCCACGCTGCCGACGGGAAGGTTTCCATTTTCAAGATAGCTTCCAAGAAGTTCCTCATCAAGGAGGGCAAGTTCCTCGGCAGTCTCATTATCATTAAGGCGTGAAGCCTCTATGCACTGATCTCCAAGCCTTTGTCTGATGTCGGAAAAAAGTCTTTCCCTGTCAAATGAAATGAGATCAGTCTTGTTCACAAAGATAATAATGGGAACCTGATATCGCAAAAGCATCTTCATCAGAAATTCAGTATGGGAGTTGACGCCGCTTGAAGCGGATATGATGAGGATCGCAGCGTCAAGGACTGACATTACGCTTTCAGCTTCTCCGGTGAGGTCCGAGTGCCCGGGGGTATCAAGAAGTGTGAAGGGATGATCAAAAAGCGTAAGCCTTGCCTGCTTTGAAAAGACAGTAATGCCGCGCTCGCGCTCTATTTCATTATTGTCAAGAAAACTGGTGCCCTTGTCGACTCTGCCGGCCTGCCGGACGGTGCCGCCCCTGAAAAGAAGCTGTTCCGAAAGAGTGGTTTTTCCCGCATCCACATGGGCAACTATTCCAAAGACAGTGTTTCTCATAAAGCCACCCTACATATGCAGTCTTTTTTTCATCTCACTGAAAAGAGTTATTCCCCTGAAGACAAGGATCCCTGCAAGAGTCACGATACCTGCCAGAAAGCTTATCTGCCAGATCAGAATATGGGTGTCCTTCAGGATCAATACGACGACGATCCATGAAAAGACGATGGCAGCAAGATTTACCGTAAAGCATACGACCACATTTGTGTCCCTGCCTCCGAGTGCCGCGATGAAATTCAAAATGATAAGCGGTATGAGCGGGCTTGGGATGATCGGGATAACCTCCGGATACCATAAGGAGCTGAGCCCCAAAGCCAGCATTCCTGCGACTGCGCAGCGGAATATTATCCCCGGAATATATTCATGGGATCTCCAGATGCTCGTAAATGTGACCTCTCCAATGATAAGCCAAAGGAGCACGAGGAAGGTCTTCCCGAAAAAGGTCCTGTAATCCAGAAGGAGGGTGAAAAGAATTATCGAAAGAAAGGCTATCCAGAACAGGATATGTTCGACCTTGTAAAATATAAAGTACTTCCTCTCTTTTTTTACAAAGGGGAAGAACCTTACCTTCTCATCATTAAAGCCTGAAAGCTTGTTTCCGCAGAGAGGACATTTTTTTGCGCCGTTCCCGACTGAGATCTTGCATTTTTCACATTTTCTCATCAGCGGATCACCCCCGTAGCATAGACTGTTACAGGAACGCCGTCATGCGAAAAGGTCCTGACAAAATCCCTGATCACGTCAGTCTGTGTATAAGGATTCGTGATCCCTATCACAAAATTGTCCCCAAAAGAATTTACGCAAAAGAACAGATTGTGGGAACTGCAGTACATGCTGTAATAATCAACAAAGCCTTCCATCTCTTTCGGGAGCGATACCCTGCCAAGGTTTGAAAGCACAGCTGAAGCGCCGGAATTCGTAAGGAAGGAGAAAAAGCGAAGGGCACCCTGCTTCAAAAAGAGGGGCACTGCGCGGATGACGCCATTTTTCTGAAAAGCCTGAATCTGCGCTATCTGGGCAGATATCTTTTCCGGCGTGAGATTTTCCTTCATCGAAAGATCATATTCCTTCGCGACCTCCGAAAGGCTCTCATCTCCCGTAGGCACGCGGGAATATTTGATATCGCTGAAGAAATTCCTGATGGATTCCGAGGGATAAAAGCTCCGGAGATTTACCGGCATCTCAATGCTGACAGGCATCTTTTTCACGGCAAGGGGCATATTATTAATGAGAGCCATCACAAGAGCTGAACCAATAAGGCTCGTGACCGTAACACCCAGAGCCTTCGCACGGGAGAGTATCTCCTTTGACGGCATATGAACTTCGATGAACTGGAGCTGGTCAAAGGGCAGCTTCGGCGAGAACTCGCGGAAGGCAGACTTTATATCTATCTTGTTTTTCCCGGCCTGCGCTTCGATATTATCAAAGCTGTTTTCGGAAAGCTTTCCCTTTAAGGGACCTGCACCGTAGTCGAGCGTCGAAAGCTCAGCCGGATGCACCCTTTTTAGATAATTAAACAGCAGGAGATTTACAAAATCGATGGCTCCGAAGCCGTCGCCAAGGACATGGAGCATATCAAAATTGATCCGCTTTTCATGATAGCTTATGAGATAATGAAGTCCGGTCTCATTATATCTTTCATACAGTTTCGGGCAGACGCGCCTTCTCTCCTCCTCGACAACAGGTTTTAAAGACACCTCTTCCATATAATGCCAGAAAAGCCCCCTGTGGATCTTCACATTGATCTGCGGACGAAGGCGGGCTGTCTCCTCGGCAGCCTCCTGAAGAACATCTTTATTTATATACTCTTTCAAGGTGACGCTCACCCGAAGAGAACGCGTATCTCTCTTTACCATAGTCGCGAGAAAGACATTCGCGACATTATCCACCTGATACCAGTCGCCTTTCATTGCTTTTGTTTCAACAACTCCTCCGCTTTTTCACTTCATCATTATTTTTTTGCGGTGTCAGGGACACGGATCAAAAGTTTTCTCTTGAGGACGGATAACCTTGCGTCAGCGCACTCTCCCCCAAATTCGCCGTCGAGAGAAAAATTGACGGCAGGCTCGCAGTGCATGATTATCTCTGATGCCTGGAAATGCTCCATATATTCGTTGTTGAGATCTCCTGCAAGAAGCTTGCTTATGACCGTATTCACATCAAAGGGACCTTTCGGCATCCTGATCAAGGTCACCTCAAAAAGCCCGTCCTGCATGTCGACATTGTTGCCGAGAACTCCGGAAAAACCGCCGACAGACTTTGTATTCGTGATCATCCCGAGGGCATAGTCGCCTTCATATTCGCTTCCGTCGCAAGTCGCCTTTATATGATAAGGCTTGATCTTGCTGAACTGCAGAAGCTCCGGAACGACTCTCATCATGTAGGCCGCGTGGCCGAAGATATTTTTCATGTTCTGGGGCGTGTCATAGGAAATGTGGGTGAAATTCCCAAAGGCCGAAACATAGACAAAGTAGTTTGAATCATTAAACATTCCTATGTCGTAGCTTTCGGTCTTTCCGTCAATAATGACCTTTGCGGCTTCGGAAAGCTCGGACGGCATCCCGTGGCTTGCCGCGAAATCATTGGTAGAGCCGGCAGGCATATAGCCGATCGTAATTTCGGCTCCATCCTCCCTTTGCATGATCCCCTTCACCACTTCATCAAGAGTACCGTCTCCTCCCGCCACCGCGATGAGGCCATACCGCTTCGTATCAAGTTCTCTTGCAGCCCTCTCGGCGTCGCCCTTTTCAAGGGTCGGGCGCACGGTGACCTGATAGCCGCCCCGCGCAAAGACTTCAAGTATCTCCGTAAGTGAAACCTTCACCTTTCCCTTGCCCGCGATGGGATTGAATACAAAAAATATTTCCTTTTTTTCGTCCATGTTTACGTCCTCTCAAAAATGATGTCAGATACTGTTATCGAAACACTCCGTGCCGCGAAAAAACCAATATATATGAAGTCCGGATCTATTGCGGTGAGTTTGAAATCATAGCCCGTTGAAACGGGGCTGTAGCCTTCGATCGCTGCCCTGTAGCCGTCTGTTGTCGATTCAATGCAAAAGGAAAGCTCATCTCCTTCGTGCGGTGCTTTCCTTAACTCTCCTCCCTCAAATACAAGGCGTCCGCTCCTTCTCGCAAAGGTATTTGCGCCTTTTGGGTGCGAGGGATTGAAGATGATGCCCGCTGAAACATAATCACCCAATAGTTCGCCGCTTGCTTCGTTGATATAAATATCATCCCGCACCATCAAGCCGAAGGCGGCCGAATCTGCCGGTCCTTTCGCGGTATTATAGGAATCAAGCCTGACCTTCGCTTTAAGACAAAAGGCCTGATCTGCCGGAAGCCTCAGAAAATACATTGCTATCCCGTCACTTTTTTCAGTGACCTTTCCGTTTATCCTGTCAAGGCCGGATCCGATATGGATTTTTCCATCCCCGCCCGAGAAGGAAAAAGATTTTGTATTTCTGCAATCCCCGTCATTTATATCTCCAAAAACGGTAGCATACCATCTGTTTTTGTTTTGATCCAAAAAGGACGGCCAGAAATCGGAAAGCTCCTTCGGGCTTTCATACACAGGCTCCCTGTAATCAAGGTTTACAGACCTTTTCACCCAATACGCGGCTTTTGAAAGCGGGTCATCATATTCCTTTTTCAAAAATAATGAAAGCGGGATGCCGGCTTTTTTTATATCCTCCGCGATAAGATAAGCGTTCACCACTGCGCCGAAAAGGTTTGTATGTGTATCATCGCAGGATATCTCTCTTTTCCCGGTTCGCGCATGCATGAAAAGTGTATCATTTTCCTTTTCATCGTCCGTATCCACTTTGAGGGAAAGGACGCGTGTCTCTCTTGTGAGGTCGCATACCAAAACTGAAAGCGAAAGCTCCCTTTCAAGGTCTTTTGAAAGCCTTCTGATAGCTTCTGCGTAGTCCCCGTCATTTGTGACATGCACTTTTTCTCCGATATAGGAATGCGTCTCATCACGCCTTACTATCGGTGTAACAAGGACTATGCCAAGACCCTTGTCGGAAGCGGGTTTGATATACCCCTCAAAGAGGCTGTGCGAAAAAGAGCCTTCTTTTCTGAAATCTCCAACAGGATCTGTAAAGGTTACTTCGCCTCTTTTCTCATCATTGTGCCCGAAGCCTATGATGAGATAGTCGCCCTCGCTGATCCCGTTCAGAAAAGTCTCATAGTTTTTGTGGGAGCGAAAGCTCTTTGAGCTCGTGCCGGATACCGCAAGATTTTCTATCCTTATGTTCTCATCAAAAAAATATTTAAGCCCCTCTCCCCATCCGGTTCTCGGCATATAATAATTGTCTGAAAAAGCGCTCACGGTGCTGTCACCGACGAGAAAGAGCGTGGGCTTTTTTGGCATTGTCTTTCGTCCCTCTCACTTCGTAATGAAAAGGCGGCCCCGTTTTCATGGGACCGCCCCGCTATCATTTATTCCTGATTCAGAAGAACCTTTCAACAAGTTCTCTTGAATATTCGCAGGTCTCGTCCATATCGCCGAAGGACATCACCTCTCCTGCGTAATAGGTATCATTCTCGCCCTGCATTCCCTCGACCTTCTCATACCAGCCCGATGCATAGGTCTTTGAATCGACATGAGGGAAATAATACCAGTCTCTCTCGTAATGCACAGTTTCCGCGGGATTCTTCATTGTCTTCAGATCCTCGAGGACCGTGTTTTTGCAATCATCGTAAGGAATCTCGGGATCACCCGTGTGATTTCTCAGAGCGTAAGTTGTGATCATCTGGGAATCGTCATCCCTCCATCTCCTGTAATAAACCATGAGATGTCCATAGCGCGCGGGATCCATGTTGTCGAATATATAATAAGATATCTCGGGATGATCCTCGGGCTTCGTCGTAAATGCAAGCACATCATAGCGCTCATAGTCTATCTTTGAGAAAAGCTCCTTTTCCTTCTCTGTTGCGTCAAAATAATCAGGCAAAAACTGAAGAGGCGCTGTCACGATGATCTTGTCATATTTTTCGACCTTGCCGTTTACGGTGACATTGACCTTACCGCCCTTCCTCTCAACCTTTGTGATGTCGGAATTCAGGCGTGCGGGATTTTTCAGCTTTGCGTTCAAAGCCTCATATATGGACTGCGTCCCGTCCTTCCAGGTCCAGAGATTTACGTTCACGAAATTCATCGTGGTCTGGAAATCAAGGTATTTCAGAACATAAGCTGCGGGGATCTCATCAAAGTATCCGTAACCGAAGGCCGTGAACGGTCCGATCCATATATCCTGAACAAGCTCCACTCCGTTGATCTTGCAGAATTCATTGAAGGGAAGCGCGAGATCCTTCAGATTCTCGTTTGTCCCGCTCACCTTCTCCCTCTCGGGTGTGACTGCATAGCCGTCATAACGGCCCTCGGAAACTCCGCGGTGTCCGTTCACATCATAGCCCTTGTACTTTGTCTCAAGGATCTCCGCGAACTTCTTCATCTGATTTCTCATCTTGAGAAGATGCGGAACCTTCAGAGGATTCTTCTTCGGATCAAAGGGATCGATGACCTTTCCCGATGCGTCCTTGTAGTTTCGATTGAGCTTCGGACCGTCATGAGTGATGCCGCAGAATTCCTCGATGTCATGGACTGCGTAATAGGAAGGCACGCCCATGATAGCCCCCATCTCATAGCGTCTTCCCTCGTACTCGGGACTGTGGCACTTTCCGCCTACATGGTCCTCCTTCTCAAGGATGGTATAATTCTCATAGCCCTTCTGCTCGAGATACATACCCGCGGAAAGCCCTGCAGGGCCGCCGCCAATGATGCAGATCTTTGCGTCTTTGCTGATACTTGACATTTTCCCCTCCGTTCGTTTTGAAAAACAAGAATTGATACATTATCTGTAATAAGGTTCTTTCAATCTCTTTATGAATTCATTTTCGGGAAGCGGCCTGTCGTAGAAATAACCCTGAACAAACCTGCAGCCCATGCTCTTCAAGAGCGCTATATGCTCTAAGGATTCGGCTCCCTCGGCGATACAGGACATCGAAAGCTCCTTTGCCATCTTTATCACGTGCCGTACCATCACGAGGTTCCGGTCCTCGGTCTCATCATTGTAAAGGAAGAAGCTCCTGTCGATCTTCATCTCGGAAAAGTGGATATCCCTGATCGTCGTCATTGAAGAATAACCCGTACCGAAATCATCAACGGATACCTTGATGCCGTCTGAAAGAAGCTCGCCGACAAATTCCTTCAGCTTCTCGAATTCCTCATCCTCTTTGGTCTCCGTGACCTCGATCGAAACGAGATCATGAGGGATATGATAATCATCTATTACATGAATGATCGAAGGCACGATGTCGGGAGTCTTCAGGTTCATCCTTGAGAAATTGGTCGAGATCGGAACCACGGAGATCCCTGCGTCGATCCAGGAACGAAGATTCCTGCATACCCTCTCAAGCATGTACATGTCAAGCTTGCAGATCCTCCTGCTCCTCTCAAGAACTGAGATGAACGCTCCCGGAGGAAGCACCCCGTCAGGACGGACCCAGCGGCAGAGCGCCTCTGCGCCTGTGAGCTTATTGTTTTCAATATCCACCTTGGGCTGGTAATAGGCCTCGAACTCACCGTTCTTCAAAGCCTCGGGAAAGACATTCTCCACCCTCTTGATATTCATGATGATGGAGGATATTTCTTTATTGAAATAAAGATAAGACGTGTGGCGCGCGAACTTCGCGATGTTCATGGTGTCGTGGGCATTGTCCATGGCATCATCCACTGTGGTCCTTTCATCGCATTCATAGATGCCTGCCACGGCGGAAACAAGTACGGATTCGTTTTCGGTTCCGGGAACAGTGATCTTTGTTCCCTTTATCATCCGAAGGAACTGGTCCATCTTGTCCCTTTTGATGACTATGCAGAAATTGTCGCCCCCCATTCGAAAGAGGGTCTCCTGCCCCGAGAGAAAGAACTCGATCCCACCGACGAAGTCCTTCATCACCGCGGTTCCCGCGTCACGTCCGGCGATCGCGTTGATGCCTGCCATATTCCTGATGTTGAAGAAACAGACGTTGTAATCCCTGACCTCCTTTGTAGCAACGAGACGGCCCAGAACCTTTGTACCGTAGCGGACATTGTTCATCTGAAGCTGCATATCGTGGGTCATGAGAAAATCAATCCGCCCCATGGCTTCAATGAGCCTGTGGCGAAGCTCCTCCGGGGAAAGCCCCATGATCTCGTCCAACTTGAGATTCATTTCATCATTATTCATAAAAGCTCCGAAAGAATGGACAAAAAAAACAAAACACTTAGGACAGTATAATATGTTTTCGCGGAAAACTCAATTGCGATTAAGAATGGGAAAATGGTCCGGCGCGGACAAGGGGACGTTTTCCTTGTCCGGATTCTGCGAACCCGGACAAGGAAAACGTCCCTTTGTCCGCGTCCCCTTGTCCGCGCCAGGGTTACACTATCTGATTCAGCCAGACGTTGCTCTTGACCATGAAATAGCCGATGGCATTTTTGATGAGCTCTGTGAAGGAGACTATGAAATATGCCCAAACGATGGGTATTCCGGTGAACCGGAGTAGTATTGTGGCTGTCGTCACCATCACGCCCCAGGTAAAGACGCTGTCGAAAAGGAAGGTGACGAAGGTCTTTCCGCCGGAGCGGAGGGTGAAATAGGAACTGTGGCTGAAGGCGCAGAAGGGCATGGCAAGCGCCTGGATCACGATGAATGACACGGCAAGGTTCCTGATCTCCTCCGATGTATTATAGACGCCCGGGAAAAAGCGCCCGACAAGGAGCATGAGCCCCGCCATGATGACACAGGCAAAGACCGAAAAGAATATCATCTTGTTGTCGGCGTCCTTTGCCTTGTCGAGCTGTCCGGCTCCGAGGTACTGCCCTACCACGATGGAGATGCAGGCCCCGAGCTGTATGAAGACGATATTGAAAAGATTGCCTATGGTATTTGCGATATTGATGGCCGCGACCACATCTATCCCGCGAAGGGAATATACCTGATTCAAGGTCGTCATCCCTGCTGCCCAGAGGATCTCGTTTATGAGAAGGGGAGCGCCTTTTATCATTATCTTTTTGAAAAGATCTCCCGGGATCAGAAGGCTCTTGTATGCGCCGCGCAGGAAGCGGTTCACTTTCAGATGGGTGTGCGCCCAGACCACGACCACGGCAGTCTCTACAAATCTTGAGATCACGGTCGCGATGGCTGCGCCCTGTACTCCGAGTGCAGGAAAGGGTCCGATGCCAAAGATCAAAAGCCAGTCAAGGAGCGCATTTACGCCCACGCCAAAAAGACCTGCCAGCATCGGAATGAAGGTCTGGCCGGTCTCCTTGATCGCCGTGGAATAGGCCTGGGTAACGGCGAATGGCGGAAGGCTTATCAGAATGATCGAAAGATAAGAAAGAGCAAAGCCCCGCGTAAGTTCAAGCGCATCTGCGTTTCCCGTGTCATTAAGATAAAGCGAGATCAGATTGTTCCCGAAGAAAACGAAGATCAGGATCGCTATCACTGTGATCACAAGGATCACCCAAAGCCGCATCCTGAAGGTGTGCATATGCCCCTTGTGGTCGCCCTTTCCGAAGAACTGGGCGCCGTAGATCCCGGGTCCGGCCACTGCTCCAAAGACAGCGAGGAAAAAGACGAAGACGAGCTGGTTTATGATGGCAACGCCCGTCATCTGCTCCGTTCCGAGCTGCCCCACCATTATATTGTCAAGCAGGCTCACGAAATTCGTGATGGCGCTCTGCAGTATCATCGGTACCGCGAGCAGTATGTATCTCTTGTAGAACTGCCTGTCGCCTATATATTTCGTTTTGAATTTTTCAAGCATTATTAATGATTTGTTACTCCTGTGACATCTTCAGATACTTCTCATAACGGGCGCGGGAGTCCTCGCTTCCGATCTTGAAAAGGTCGACGGCATTGTCGGGGAAGGTGCGGCGGAGAGCGGAATATCTCGTCTCCCCGTCAAGGAATTCCTCATAATCGACCGAAGGCTCCTTTGAATCAAGTGTCATGGGGTGCTCCTTCCTCGGGTCATATCTGTAGAGGAACCAGTAGCCGGCATCGACCGCTTTCTTCATCTCAGCCTGCGTCGTTCCC
>Ga0256407_10000140_pt1 | contig 180914 bp, 155 predicted proteins | sample RumenRJG_04DNA_FD_193489 | JGI IMG/M metagenome (GOLD analysis project Ga0256407, IMG submission 193489) | Bovine rumen microbial communities from Lethbridge, Alberta, Canada - RJG_04 | ecosystem: Host-associated > Mammals > Digestive system > Stomach > Rumen | place: Canada: Alberta... | reverse complement strand
TTTGGAGACGAACTCTTGAGGGGCCCATAGTTCACCTATACTGACTGAGTCTCAAAGGTACAACAAAGAACACCGTAACTCCATATTGAAATCACGGTGCAAAGCTAAAAGAGGGACCCACACCGCAAGGTGTGGGAGGGATGGATCGAAGCGGAAGGTCCGAAGGACAATACCGCTTGCGGTCCACGCCTGACAGCAATACCGCTTACGCCACTCCGGCAACCTTACCCTGTCAACTAAAAAAGAGGGAGACCTCAAGTCTTTTTGACTTTTTGGTCCCCTCTTTTTAATCGGGATATGCAATCCGCGGGATCCTACTCGGCCTTGATGGCGAAGATGATAACCCTGGTGTTGGTGCCGGAGGTCGTCACCGTGACTTCGGTGTCGGCCTCAAGGGCGGAGCCGAGGTCCATAGTGTACTTGTCGCTCGAAGCTACGGTCAGGGTGTATGGAGAATTATTGTTGGCTCCCGCGTTCGCTGCAGGATCCACGGAATAAATCTCAGTGTCTCCGACCTTGGCTACCAGCTTCGTGGCCTTGTTGTTCCACGAGACGGCGTAGAACGTAACCTTCTTGGTTCCCTTAGGAACCGACAGGGTCGCTTCGCCTGCCGCTTTGGATGTGCCAAGCTTGAGGACGGAGACTCCTTCAGTGCCGTTTACCGTTGCCTCCTGGGTGCTGGCATTGGTGCCGAGAGTCCAGGTTACATTGCTCGTGAAATCATCCTCGAGGGCAGGCTCGTCGCCGCCACCGGGCTCGTCGCCGCCTTCGCCGGCCTCATGGCTGACATAATAGGCATACATGACTTCGATCTTGTCGTTAAAGGAACCGCGGAAGCCGATGAGGGTCACCTTGTCGCCCGCCTTAAGGCCGAGGGAAGCGTAGGACTTGTCGTTCGAAGCACCGTAGCCGAGGTTAGTGGCGGTAAGGCCATAGACATACACGGTACCTGTCTCGTCGGTGAGGTCGAAGTTGCCGTAGGTGGTGTTGATGGTGCCACCGATGGTTCCCGTCAGCTGGTAAGGCTGGGTGGATGACTCCTCCGCCGCATTGAACTCGGCTATGGTCACAGTCTTGGGCTCGGCAATCTCGCCGCCGGGCTCGTCGCCGCCTTCGCCACTCTCATGGCTGACGTAGTAGGCGTACATGACTTCGATCTTGTCGTTAAAGGAACCGCGGAAGCCGATGAGGGTCACCTTGTCGCCCGCCTTAAGGCCGAGGGAAGCGTAGGACTTGTCGTTCGAAGCGCCGTAGCCGAGGTTCGTGGCGGTAAGGCCGTAGACATACACGGTACCTGTCTCGTCGGTGAGGTCGAAGTTGCCGTAGGTGGTGTTGATGTTGCCGCCGATGGTTCCGGTCAGCTGGTAAGGCTGGGTTGAAGACTCCTCCGCCGCATTGAACTCGGCTATGGTCACAGTCTTGGGCTCGGCAATCTCGCCGCCGGGCTCGTCGCCGCCCTCATCGACCACGCTGGTTGCGATGATGTTGACATAGACTCCCTTGCCGGAAATCCCGTTGAAGTAGCCGGTCACTGTGATTGTTTTTCCGTTGAGTGCATCGAATCCAAGCGAAGCGATGGGATAGGAGACGCTGCCCTTGCGGGTCGCGGCTCCGGGGACCTCGACGTTGAAATAGTTCCCGCTCTTGCGGAGAATACCGGTAAACTGGATGTATTCAGCGGTGGAAGACGAATATTCATCCAATGATTCCGTGATGATGGCCGGCTCGGGATAGACGACCTCGGCGCCGGAACCCGCGAAGGTGAACCCTGTGACTTCCGTCAGTTCAACGACGTCATTGTACATGATCTTTTTAGCACCAAATGTAACGAGATCGCCGATAGCAGGCGTATTGGCGATGTCATAGACATAGACGGCGCTTGTCCCGTCTGAAACGACATATCCCCTCCTGGAAAGCGCCACGACGGTGGATTCGCTAAGGGTGAATGATTTGTCATCAGGCTGCTGGATAGCCTCGGAAACAGTGAGGACCTCCTGTTCGGGACAATCCTGGATGACCGTTATGGTTTGGGTGACATCATTGCCCTTGAAGGTTACGACAGTCGACCTGGCGACACCCTGGGTGTTGGCCTCGGCCTTCAGTTTGACCACCTTCTCGACAAGGGCCCTGGAGTTCACGTCGAGGGCGAGCCATGAATCGGCGAAGGTGGTCTCTACCTGGTCGATGTTGGTCTTGTAGACGACCTCGAAGTTCTGCTCCTCGGATGAGATGTTCACGGTAGGCTCCGAGATGATGATGGCGTCGTTCTGGAGCTGGTTGATGTTGATGACGGTCCCGTTGTCGAGCGTGACCACGGCCGAACGGGCACCATAGGTGTCATTGGAAAGGACATTGAGGACAACGTTCTCGCCGACGGAGACGATGGTGACCCAGTCCTGGTTGCAGTCGGCGGAAGCGGCCGCATAAGGGAGAACCAGTTCACCGCCGGTCGCATCGACGGTCTCATTGACGGTAACTGCCGGATTCTCGCCGCCTTCGATCGAAACTACCTTGACGAAGGAACCGCCCTTGTCGTCGGTGAGAATGAAGAGGATCTTGCCGGATACGATGGGATCGGGGGCCGTGACGGCGATGCTGCCGGCCCTTTCGGAAGACTCGGTGAGCTTGACGGTCCAGCCGTTGTTCTCGAAGGTCTGCAGGTCGACCACGGCGTCTTCGGCCGCCTTGATCTCATAGGTTGTGGTCACTGTCTGCCCGGCCTTCATGCCCTTGAACGCGGTGTCGTCGAAGAGAAGCTGGAGCTTGACTGCCGTCGATGCAAGGGGAAGGGTGATCACGGTGCCGTCGGCAAGGGTGAAGTAGGCGTTCTCGGAGTCGGTGGTCACGCTCTTGAATATGCCCTCGGGAGCGCTTTCCTGGCCCTGGACCTCGTTCCAGGTCTTGCCGCCGTCATAGGAAGCCATCCACTTTCCGTCGGCGATCTTGAGCTGAGGAGCGACCCCTGAAGCGGCCACCTTGTTGCCGTCCGCATCGGTGAGGAATTCCCCGTTCACGGTCCAGTAATAGGTGCCGTCCTCGCCCTGGGCGACGCTGATGACGGGAGCCTCAGCGTCCTTGCCGTCCCGGCCGTTTTCACCGTTCTTCCCATCCTTTCCGTTGGAGATGGTGGCAGTATTGCCATCGCTGAAAGTAATCACGTAGCCGTTTGAAGTGGATGCCACGGAAGTGACACTGACATTGCTCTGGAGAGCCTCGACCAACTGGCGGAGGGTTCCGATGTCCGAATTCATGGAATTGCACCTGGATTCGAGCTCGGCCAGCTTGGCTTTCTGGGAATTAAGCTCATTCCAGATGTCCGTGTCGTCATACTTGCAGCCGGCGAACAGGAGCGCCAGCGGCAGAAGCATAAGAAGGATTCTTTTCATGATTGTTGATTGATTATTGTGTTGTGTCAAAAACATATGCCCATATCTTGACAAAAATAATCAAAATAACCGGAGGAGCAGGCAGTCCAAGACCGTTGGCATGGAAAAGTTATCAACCGTCCTTTGTTGACAACTTGTTCCAGATGTAGACCTTGTCGCCCCGGCGGACCTTCCCCGCGGAGACGGGAATGGAGCACAGGTCGCCTTTGGAAGCCCTGGGGACGGGATCATATTCAAGACGGACCTCCCTCACGGTCTCCTCGACCACTCCGGTAGAGGGTCCTGTGATGAGGACATCGTCGCCTGGCTCGAGACTCCCCGACTCCACCAGGATCTCGGCTACACCGATCCTGTCGAACCAGTTGGTGACCTTCCCGCAGTAGACTTTGCGGCGGGTCGCCTGGCTGCCGTAGACTTCACTCCACTCTCCCAGCCTGGCGCCCTGGTAGTATCCGTCCCAGAAACCACGGTTGAACACCTCCGAAAGCTCTTCCTTCAGTCCGGCGGCCAGACCTGCGGTGAATGTCCCGTCGCAGATGGCATCCGCCGCCCTGCGGTAGCAGGAGACGGTCCTTCTTACATATTCGGAACTGCGGGCACGGCCTTCTATCTTGAAGACGCGGACTCCCGCATCCGCCATCTTGTCCATGAACTCTATGGTACACAGGTCCTTGGGCGACATTATGTACTTGTTGTCGACGACCAGGGCGTTGCCTGTCTCCAGGTCAGTCACCCCGTACCCCCTCCTGCAGACCTGATAGCACTCACCCCTGTTGGCGGAAGCCCCGTAGGAGTGGAGGCTCAAATAGCACTTGCCCGAGACTGCCATGCACAGCGCCCCATGGGCGAACATCTCGATCCTCACAGCTTCGCCGCCCGGGCCTTTTATTCCCTCACGGGCCACCGCGTCGTGGATCTCCCTGACCTGTCCGAGACTGAGTTCCCTGGCCAGGACGACCACGTCGGCAAAGCCGGAGTAGAACCTCAGCGCCTCGACGTTGGAGATGTTCAGCTGGGTGGAGGCGTGCACCTCCACTCCTCTTTCGCGGCAATATGAGATCACGGCCATGTCGGAGGCTATGATGGCATCCACGCCACATGCCTTGGCTTCGTCCACCAGGGCGCGCATCCGGCCAAGGTCGCCGTCATAGACGATTATGTTGAGGGTCAGGTAGGTCTTGACGCCGGCCTCCCTGCAGGTTTCCACGACGGAGCGCAGGTCCTCCTGCGAGAAGTTGTTCGCGGAATGGGAGCGCATGTTGAGATCGCCGACTCCGAAGTAGACTGAGTCCGCGCCTCCTTGGATCGCGGCCCTCAGGCACTCGAAATTGCCCGCCGGAGCCATTATTTCCAATTCTTTCCTGTCCATGTGCTTTCAGTTGGCATCTTTCCTGTCCATGTGCTTTCAGTTGGCAGTTGCAAATATACTGCTTTTTGTTTTTTTTGATTAATATTGCAGTTGCGTCCGACAAGGCGGACGCTTTTGTCTTATGACCATCAGAATAAACCTGGAATATTTCACACGGCAAGGCGAAACGATGACCCTTGTCCTCAAGGATGGCGGCAGGCTGCCCATGGAATGCATATACAACGGCATGTGGACCGTCGCCGTCGATCTCCCCGCCCGCAGGAAGGGCCTGGAGTATTCATTCGAAGTGGAATCGGACGGCAGGACTGTCCGGCGCGAATGGCGCGGCCACAGTTTCATCCTTCCCTCCGGGAAGAAGTCCTTCAAGGAATGTGAAGTACGGGACTGCTGGCACGACCGCCCCTCCGACTCTCCGTTCCTTAGCAAGGCCTTCACCGATGTCATATTCGGAAGGAAGGCATCCGTACCGGAGAAAGCCGGGAACCTGGCATTCTGCGTCACCGCCGCCTGCATCCGCAAGGACGAGACCCTCGCCATTACCGGAAGCGGCCCTCTGTTCAAGGATTGGAAGGAACCAGTGCCCATGACCTGCAACGGGATGCCCTCATGGAGCATCTGGCTTGACGCCGAGGCCCCCTTTGAATTCAAATTCGTCATCCTCGACACCTCCACCGGGGAAGTCAAGGCCTGGGAATCCGGCCCCAACCATTTCTTCGCCGAGGTGCCCCGGAAAGGCTCAGCCATCGCCGTCTGCGACACCGACCCTGTCTTCGAAGGAAGGACCTGGCGCGGCGCCGGAACCGCAATCCCCGTCTTCTCCCTTCGCAGCGAAGACAGTTTCGGTGTAGGAGAGTTCGCCGACATAAAGAAACTTGCCGACTGGGCCGCCATGACAGGGCAGAGCATCATTCAGCTGCTGCCTGTCAACGACACCACAATGACCGGGACCTGGACCGATTCCTACCCCTACAACGCCAACTCCACCTTCGCGCTCCATCCTCAGTTCATGAACCTTCCGGCAGCGGGCGTGAAAGTGACCAAGGAGTACAAAGCCCTCCGCAAAGAGCTCAACGACCTTCCTGAAATCGACTACGAAAAGGTCAACGACGCCAAGAGGAGACTGCTCCTCGAAGCCTTCGAAGCCAAGGGGGCGAAGGACATGGAGAGCCCCGCCTACAAGGCATTCTACGATGCCAACAAGCACTGGCTTGTCCCCTACGCTTCATTCTGCGTCCTCCGGGACATCAACGGGACCCCCGAGTTCGGCAAATGGAAGACGAATTCCGTCTATTCCGACTCACGGATCAAGGCCTTCTGCAAGAAGCATTGGAAGGAGACCGGGTTCTACTGCTGGGAGCAGTTCTGCCTGGACAGCCAGCTCAAGGACGCAGTGGCCTACGCCCATTCGAAGGGAATAGCAATCAAAGGCGACCTCCCCATCGGGATTTCCAGGACCAGCGCCGAAGCCTGGCAGTTCCCCAGGCTCTTCAACCTCGACTCACAGGCAGGAGCACCCCCGGATGCATTCTCTGCGGATGGCCAGAACTGGGGCTTCCCCACCTACAACTGGGAAGAGATGGCAAAGGACGGATACGCCTGGTGGAAGTCACGCCTGGGCAAGATGAGCGAATATTTCGATGCCTTCAGGATCGACCACATCCTTGGGTTCTTCAGGATCTGGGAGATTCCGGTCGGCATATCTTCCGGACTCCTCGGCCATTTCAATCCCGCCCTGCCCTACTCCGCAGGGGAGATCAGGGACGCCGGCTTCGACCCCAACTCAGGACTCTTCGTCCCGGACCCTCACAAGGACGGCTGGTACCACCCGGCCATCGGAGCCCGCAGCACCGACGACTACCGTGCCCTGGGGCCTGTCCCGAAAGAGAAGTACGATGCCCTGTACAACGACTTCTTCTACCATCGGCACAACGGGTTCTGGAAAGAGACCGCGATGAAGAAACTGCCCGCCCTGCTTGATTCGACCAGCATGCTTGCTTGCGGGGAAGACCTCGGAATGATCCCCGCCTGCGTCCCGGAGACCATGAAGGAACTGAACATCCTGTCGTTGGAGATCCAGAGGATGCCGAAATCACCGGAAAAGACCTTCGACGATCCGGCCACCTACCCCTACCTGTCCGTATGCACGACAGGGACTCACGACACCTCCACCCTGAGGGGATGGTGGGAAGAAGACCGGGAAGCAAGTGCAAGGTTCTTCCATGAGATGCTCCACTGCGAGGGAAACGCTCCCTATTTCTGTGAACCGTGGGTCTGCGAAAGGATCCTTGCCCAGCACCTTGCCTCTCCGGCGATGATGTGCATCCTCCCCCTCCAGGACTGGGAGTCCGTGGACGGCGAAGTCAGGTTCCAGGGCGACCCTTCTAAGGAACGCATCAACATCCCGGCCAATCCAAGGCACTACTGGCGCTGGAGGATGCACACAACCATCGAAGACCTCATGTCGAGGACTGGCTTCAATGCGCAGCTTCGCGGGATGATCGAGGAATCGGGCAGGTAAGGCCTAGCCCATGTGGCTGAAACGCCGCGGCCCTTCTATGCTCCTCCAGTAGTCCTGGTCGAAGGTTGTCGGACGGACGAAGGCTCCGTCATGGTCGATCGTGAACTCCAGGTAAGTGATCTTGTATCCCTGCGAAAGGAACATCCTCTCGTAGAAGGTCTGGACTTCATACAGGGCAGGGTTGTCAATGCTCCTTTCGCCGTAAAGGTCGGTCGTGGAGCAGAGGACCTGCAGTCCGTTCTCGCGGGCCACCGCCTTTGAATATTCATGGAGGAAGCGGCTGTCCGTCTTGAGGCGGACTATGCCCCCCTTCCTGAGGAACTTCCTGTAGCGTTCAAGGAACACCGGGCTAGTCAGGCGGCTGTTCTCGCTCTTGAGCTGGGGGTCGGAGAAGGTCAGCCATATCTCGGACACCTCACCCGGCGCGAAGAAAGCTTCGATGAATTCTATCCGCGTACGGAGGAAGGCGACGTTGGGAAGGTTGCCCAGGGTGGCCTGTTTCGCCCCTTTCCAAAGCCGTGCTCCCTTTATGTCGACACCGATGTAGTTGCATTCGGGATTCCTTTGGGACAGGTCGATCGTGTACTCCCCCTTTCCGCAGCCCAGTTCAAGGACGATGGGAAGGTCACGCGCGAACATGGTCTCGTTCCAGCGGCCCTTCACCGGATGGTCATGCAGGCGAAGGCCTGCCTCCGGACCGCCGGTCTTGTCCAGGACCTGCCTTGGATCAGGCTGCAGCAGGCAGCGGAATGTCTCGTTCTCGGCGAACTTCCTCAGTTTGTCATGTCCCATCTATTTCCTCCTGAATATTATTCCCATTCCCCGGAGTTCTTCCGGATTTCCGGGGACGCGCACCTTGAGGCGCCAGTCCCCGTATTCACCGACCTCGAGCCTGTCCTTGTAACGGAAGACAAAGTCACGCGAGTAGTAGGAAGAGTCCGTGGGATGGCCGAACCTCATCACCACCTTGTCCTGGACCACCGAGTCGGAAGGAGAGACAAACCTGACCTCCAGGATGACCGAATCCGTCGAGAACGGCACAAGAGGCTTCCTTTCGAGCCTTGTGTAGAAAGCCAGGCTGTACGACCTGGTGGAATCGTCCATCGGCAAGGTGAAATTGTAGGTGTCCCCGTATTCAGCCTTCTCCCTGGTCACGAAAGGTTCCTGGGAGGAAGGCCTCGAGCATGAGAGCGCGGCCGCGGCGAGCAGGAATATGAGGACAGGCCTGCGCATGCTCGTCATTTGTTCCTGGCTTCACTGCCACGGGACTGACGGTGCCTTGCGCTTCCCTGGGCGGGATTGCCCTGGGCGGAAGGATCGCCCTTGCCGCCGGAAATGCGTTTCTTGTTGCGGCGCTTGCCCTTCTTGGGCTTGTCGAAACGGGTTATGCTGTCGTCTCCCACGGCGGAAACGAACTGAGGGCCGACAGGCTCCGGTTCGAACTTCAGGGATTCCGGCCTTTCTCCGTCCCTGTTCATGGCTATGATTTCCCTTACCTCTTCGGTAGAAAGCGGGTACAGGTTCGACAGGGAGCCTTTCTCGTAGGAGAAGTACATTATCTCGCGAAGGATGTCGGTCTTCACAAGGTAGGCCGGACCGTCTTCGAACTGGAGAGGTTCCTGTACCTTGGGTATCCTGGACTGGGCGTCAAGATAGCTTGCCACCTCGTAATTGAGGCAGCACTTCAGCTTGCCGCACTGTCCGGCGAGTTTCTGGGGATTGAGGGAAAGGTCCTGGGTCCTTGCTGCAGAGGTCGAAATCGACTGGAAATTGGTGATGAAGTTGGCGCAGCAGAGTTCCCTTCCGCAGACTCCAAGGCCACCGATGAGGCCGGCTTCCTGACGGGCGCCGATCTGCTTCATCTCGATCCTGATACGGAACTCCTCTGCATAAACCTTGATCAGCTGGCGGAAGTCCACCCTGCCGTCCGCGATGTAATAGAAGATGGCCTTGCTGCCGTCGCCCTGGTATTCGACGTCGCCTATCTTCATGTCGAGGCCGAGTTCGGCAGCTATCCGGCGGGCCTGGATCATCGTGTCCTGCTCCTTTGCGATGGCATCCTGCCACTTTGCGATGTCGAAAGGCTTGGCCCTGCGGTAGATCTTCTTGAAGGGGTTGCTCTCCGGGTCCAGGCCCTTGCATTTTATCTGACGGCCCACGATCGGCCCTTCAAGGGTCACGATGCCAAGGTCATGGCCGTTGGCGGCCTCCACTATCACCAGGTCGCCGGTCTTGATTCCCTGGCCGGAGGCATTGACGTATATCCCTTTCCTGGTGTTCTTGAAACGCACCTCGAAAAGGTCCTTGAACTGTTCCTGGGTGACTCCTTCAAGCCAGTTGTAGTCCTTCAGCTTGCAGCATCCCCTGCGGTAGCTGCATTCCGGGGCGCCGGTTTCCTTGTCCTGGGTCACCGTGCAGCCGCGGTTGCAGTCGAACCTTATGTTTTCGTTGTCAGTATTCTCCATCTCGAATCAAAAACTTAAGTACAGCCTCCCCACAAGGTCACAGAACAGGATTTTCTGGTTCACGTTCCTGTCTATGAGCATCCTCGCCCGGTCAAGACCGGCAAGCGCGATGCGGGGGAAAGTCTTCCTGCACCGGGAAGCGACGGTCCTGAGGAACTGCTCCTCGTCCGGGGCAATGCCGGCGATAAGGGTGAGATTCTGCTGGATCAGGAATATCTTCCTGAGGCACTCACCTGCAAATATACAAAAAGCTTTCTGTTTTTCCCGCGAGCCCAAAGCCGCCAGTTCGTCGCCTATCGGCAGGGCTGAAGGCAGGTCCCTGGAAGCCAGGGCATCCATCAGCCGACGGAAAATGTCCATCATGCCAGCGTGCCCTGCCCTGTCGGAAAGGAAGCTGACTGCTTCCCCGACGCTGCCTCTTGCCATCTGGGCAGCCGCCATGGCCTCTTCCTCGCTCTTGGAGAAGCGTTCCACAAGGACCTTGACGATCTCTTCCTTTGAATATGGAAGGATCCGGAAGGACTGGCATCGCGATGAAATGGTCTGAAGGACTTTCTCGGGAGCATGGGTAACCATCAGGAAAAGGGTCTTCTCCGGAGGTTCCTCCACTGCCTTGAGAAGCCTGTTGGCAGCCGTGGCGTTCATCTTCTCGGGGAGGTAGACCACAACCGCCTTGTAGCCGCCCTCGACCGAAGTCAGGTAAACCGTCCCGAGGACCTCCTTCGCCTCGGCGTTGTTGATCACGGTCTGCTTGCCCTCGACTCCGAAGGCATCGCTCACCTCGCTTTCAAGGGAGAACGGATTGGCTGCCATGAGGTCCCGCCAGTAGCCCAGGAACAACTCCGCCCGAAGGTTCTCGGTCTTCTCCTTGACCTTGGAGCCGGAAGCAACGGGATAGATGTAGTGGACGTCAGGATGGATCATCCTGCCGACCTTGTGTTCGTCGCGGAAGACCTCCGAGAGGAAGGCCAGCACTATGTCCAACGCTCCGCAGCCATCGTTCTCGTAGAACATCATGGCATGTGGGATCCTTCCGCTCCGGGCCATGTCCCGGAGCGCCTTCACCACAGCGGTGTTGCCTGTTATGCCGTCAAGTGTCATTCGGTCCTGTCTGCGGTAAAACGTGCGATCTGTGCAAGATAGTCTTTTTCAGCCGAATCCGGCAGCACCTCCAGTGCGGCTCCAGCCTTGCCGACATATTCCTCGAGCCTTTGCCTGGCGTAGTCGATCCCCCCGCTGCGCAGGACGAAGTCGCGGATGCTTTCCTTGTGCTCCGGGTGCTCGTCGATTTCCATGACCTGCCTCCGGATCCTGGAAGCGGTTTCCGGATCCGTCCCGGCCAGGGCGCCTATCAAGGGGATGGTTATCTTTCGCTCCGCCAGGTCTATCCCGACTGGCTTCCCGATGGTCCTGCCGTCCGAATAATCAAAGAGGTCGTCCTTGATCTGGAACGCGGTGCCAAGGCTGACGGCATAGTCCCTGAGAGTCGAGACCAGGTCCTCCGGCGCATCGACGGAGATAGCCGCGGACCAGACGGCCGCCTCGAAGAGAGAGGCGGTCTTGCCATAGATGATCCGCAGGCAGTCAGCCTCCGTCGTGTCGCAGCTGGCAGCCTTCTGAAGCTGCAGGATCTCTCCTTCGGCCAGGTCGCTGAGGGTCTTCGAGAATATCCTTATCACCTCCCCTCCGTGCTTCCGGGAAGAGAGGATGTTGTCCAGGGCCTTCGTAAGCCAGAAATCTCCGATCAGGACTGATGCCGGGCCGCCGAGGATCGAGTTGACCGTGGGCCTTCCCCGCCTCTGAGAGCTGCTGTCGGCCACGTCGTCGTGCAGGAGGGTGGCATTGTGCAGGAGTTCCGCGGAGGCTGCGAACCTGATGGTGTCCAGGGTCACCCTGCCGCCGGAGCATGACCTTGCGGCAAGGAGCGCCAGCAACGGACGGAGCCTCTTGCCGCCGTTGGAAATGATGGCCTTGTTGGTGGCATCAAGGAGTTCCTGGTCGGTTGCAAGGGAGCAGCGGATCATCTCCATGGTGTCCGTCCAGTCCTTTCCAAGGAATGCCTTTATTTCGTCAAGAGTCATCTCTGGTCATCATTCAACGAAGGAGTGTTTCCACCTGGGCGACGGTTTCGGGGAAGGAAATCATATCCCTTGAGGCGGAGTCCATCATCCCGGTCCTGACATAATGGTCCAGAAGCGCCTTCAGCGGCTCGTAGAAACCGTCATAATTGAAGGCTATCACCTTCCCGGAATAACGGCCCAGCTTGGCGACGGTCAGCGACCCTATGAGTTCGTCAAGGGTCCCGATCCCTCCCGGAAGGGCGATCGCGGCGGAGGTGCCTTCCCTCATCTTCTCCTTCCTCTCGTCCATCGTGCCGGTCCAGACCACCTCGTCGAGGTCAGGATACTCGTAATCCGCCATGAAGCGCGGCAGGACCCCGATGTGCCGTCCTCCGCAGCGCACGACCTCGTCGGCAACTTCCTTCATGGTGCCTTTGACAGTCCCGCCCGAGACGATTGTATAGCCAAGCGAACAAGCCGCACGGATAACTTCCCGTGCAGCTTGGTTGAATTTGCCGTCTATGTCTGAACTGGCGGAACAGTAGATTACGATTTTTCGTTCGGCACTCATCATCAGCCCGTTAGAAGAAAAAGGCGAGCGAGACTGCGAATCCGTTGAAGTTGTTGCCGTTGTTTATGGCATCCTTGACGGTGTCGTAGGCCGTAGTACCGGACTTGTAGATCTCGCCGAAATTCCAGAAGTACTTCCCGGAAACCTGGATCCTTCCGATCTCGACTCCGGCACCGAGGCTGAGTCCGTACTCGACTTTCTTCATGGCGTCGCTCAAGCCGGCGGCTGCACCTTCGGAGCTGCTGTCGGTAAGGCGGTAGCCCACGAAAGGCTCGACGAAACCGTAGGGGCGGAAAAGGACGAGGTCAGGTCCCCACTGAAGCTGGAGAGGGACTTCGATGAAGCCCACCTTCGCCTCGAAGGAATTGCCGATGTCCGAAATCGAGGAATCGTTCATCTTGTCGAGCTGCATCCCCTTCACCTGGTAGAGGGCTCCGGTCTGGAAACCGAAACCTGACCCGAGGGGAATCTCCACGAGAAGACCGGCATGGTACTGGGTGATGGATTTGGAATTGAAATCCTTTATCTTCGACTCGGAGGATGTCACGCCTCCGACGATCCCGAAGCGGGTATAGTTGTAGTGCTGGGCGGAGACTTCCGTCCCGAGGAGCAACGCAGCAAGGAGTGTTGCGGCGGCAAGGATCTTTTTCATGGCGATTGGTTGAAGTTGCGTAAAAAGACTAGAGCAAAGAATCCAGGCGCTGGGTGATTTCGGCCTTGGGAACGTTTCCGACAAGCCTCAAGCCCTCCTGGAGCTGTCCCTTCTTGAAGAAGAGTATAGTAGGGATGTTCCTGATGCCGTACTGCATGGCGGCATCTTCGCACTCGTCCACGTCGCACTTGACCACGACGGCCTTGCCGTCATATTCCGAGGCGACCGCCTCGATCGTGGGTGCGAGCGCACGGCAGGGTCCGCACCAGGTTGCGGAGAAATCTACGAGGACCGGCAGGTCGCTGTTGATGAGATCCTGGAAATTCTGTGGTGTTGCCTTATATTCCATTTCAATGATTGTTTTGGTTGACTATGCAAATATAATAAAAACGCCTTCCTTTTCAAAAAGGGTCATACCGCGTTCTCGACAGTCCACAGGAAGGCCCTCAGGCCAAGGTTCGGGTAATCGCCGTCCTTGCGGTGCAGGGCTTCCATGATGCTGTCGGCCTTGTCGTCGGGGACTATGGTCATGACCGCATAGTTCTGCGTCGGCCAGGCATGGTCGCCGTAGTGCGGCTCTCCTTCGACGCCTCCCCTTCCCTGGATGTCCACCCACTGGGTGAAGCCCCTCTGGCCGTACTCTTCCAGCAACTCGATGATCTCGTTGCCGTAGGCCTGGTTGTATGCTATGAATATCGCTTTCATATTTCCGTGACTTTGTTTTACTTGTTGTTCCTGCGGGCCCTGCGCCTCTCCTGCATGGAAGCGAGCGAGCAGTAGGCCGCGGGGATGAGGACAAGGGTGATGAGTGTGGAGAACGTAAGGCCCCAGCACACCGTCATGCCCAGGGAACGCCACATCTCGGCGCCTTCACCGGTACCGAGGGCCATTGGAAGCATACCGAGGACGGTGGTGAGGGTAGTCATCAGGATAGGGCGCAGACGGCTGCGGGCGGCCGTGACGGATGCGTCCACGATGCCCATGCCCCTCTCGCGCATCAGGATAGTGTAGTCGATCAGGACTATACCGTTCTTCACGACTATACCGAGCAGGATGATGATTCCGATCATCGACATGACACCGATGGCGGTGCCGGTAAGCCTGAGGCCGAGGATGACCCCGGTGAACGCGAAGGGAACGGAGAACATGATCACCAGAGGGCTGAGGAAGGACTCGAACTGCGAGGCCATCACCATGTAGACGAGGATTATGATCAGCACCATCAGCATGATGAGGTCGCGGAACATGTTCTGCTGGTCCTCGTAATCACCGGAAATGTCGGTCGAGATGTTTCCGGGGATATCCGTGTCCCTGATGATGGACTGGGTCACCTCGACAGCCTCGCTCAGGGCATGCCCCCTGGAAACGATTCCGGTTGCGGTTATGTACCTTTCCCGGTTCTTCCTTTCGATGGTGGGAGGCACCTTGGATTCCACAACCCTTCCGATGTCCTTGATCCGGACCGAAGCTCCGGTCGGGGTTGCGATAACTATGTTCTCGATGTCCTCTATGCTGGAGCGGAAGCGTTTGTCGTAGATGACCCTGATGTTGTACTCGTCGCCTTCCTCCCGGTAGAAGGATCCGACGGAGCCGTTCATGGCAGCGCTGAAGGCAGCGGCGGCGGTGGTCGAACTGAGCCCGTGCATGGCCAGTTTCGTCCTGTCGAAGTCCACCTGGTATTCAGGAGTGTACTCGTCGCGGCTCAGGACGACCTGCGTGAATGCCGGATTCTCCAACATCCTGCCACGGATCTCGTTGGCGATCCTCTCGGTCTCCTCGAAGTCGTAGCCGTAGATCTCGAGGGTGATCGAAGAAGCCCCGCCGACTCCGCCCATTCCCTCGGAGACGGTGGCCTTCTTGACCTCGGGATATTCCCTCAGGTCGCGGCGGATCATGTCCGCGATCTCGGAGGTGGAACGCTTCCTGGTACCCTTCGAGCCGATGTTGACGTTCATCGAGACTATATAGGAACCGTTGTTCTGGATCGAACCGATCACATTCGAAGAGCTTGCCTGTCCGAAGCGGTACTGAAGCACCTGTATTTCAGGTATTTCTTTTTCAAGCCTGTCTGCGAAATCCTTCGCGAAGGCGGCCGTGACGGACTGCTCCGTGCTCACCGGAAGCTCGACGGAGACCGAAAGACGTCCTTCATCCATGGTCGGGAAGTACTCGTTCTTCAGGCCGGGCGCAAAGAACGCCAGGACCAGGACGAAGATGGCGAGAGCACCGAAGATCACCGCCTTCCTGTGCCTGACGGACCATGCTATGAGCCTGGAATATCCGACCGAGAGCCTGTCCAGGAACTTCTCCACGCGGTCGAAGATGGCCCTGTGGATCTTCCCTGTCTTCGGCTTGGTGGAGAGCATCCTCGAGCAAAGCATCGGCACAAGGGTCAAGGCTGCCGTCGTGGATATGATCATGATGATGCTCACGATGAAGCCAAGCTGCTTGAATATGATTCCCGCCATTCCCGAAACCATCGTCAGCGGCAGGAACACGCACAGCATGGTGAGGGTCGACGCAATGACCGAAATGCCCACCTCGGAAGTGCCATGGACGGCCGCTTCCTTGGGTTTTTCACCGCGCTCCAGATGGGTCGATATGTTCTCGAGGACCACTATGGCATCGTCCACGACCATTCCGATGGCGATGGAAAGGGCGGACATGGAGATGATGTTGAGGGTGTTCCCGGTAGCGTACAGATAGACAAGCGAGCCCAGCAGGGCGATCGGGATCGAGAGCACTATTATGAACGTGGCCCTCCACCTTCCGAGGAACAGGAACACCACCAGCATGACGACCAGGAGGGTGATGATTATGGTCTCCTTGAGTGAATCGATGGTGTTGAGGATGCTGTCCGAACTGTCTACGACCGTGGTTATCTTTATGTCGGCAGGCAGGTCAGAGGCTACTTCGGAGAGCTTTTTCTTCGCCTGGCGGATCACGTTGACGGTGTTGGCTCCGGACTGCTTCTGGATGGCGATCATGGCGGATCTCTCTCCGTTGGTGAAGGACTCCTGGGACTTCTCCTCGAGGCCATCCTCTACGCGCGCCACGTCCTTGAGGCAGACCACCTGTCCGTTCCTGGTGCTGACCACCACGTCGAGCAGTTCGGAAGGGTCCTTGAATTCCTTTTCCACACGGAGCGCGAAGGATTCGCTCCCTATGTCTATGCTCCCGGAGGGGACGTTCCTGTTCTCAAGGGCGATGGTCTGGGAAATCCCGGCCACCGTCAGGCCGTAGGCCTCCAGCTTTGAAGGGTCACAGTAGACGTGGATCTCACGCGCGGGGGCGCCGGCGACGGACACGGTACCCACCCCCTTCACCCTGCCGAGCGGGGTGACGACCTTGTCGTCGAGGATCCTGTCAAGACCGGCCAGGTTCTTGTCCGCCGTTGCCGACAGGATCAGCACAGGCATATCGTCCATTCCGAACTTGAAAAGCACCGGGACGGAGGCTCCGTCCGGAAGGGAGGAGTTGATCAGGTCCAGCTTGTCGCGGATGTCGTTGCAGGCATCGTCTATGTCCGTCCCGTACTCGAACTGAAGGACGACGACGGAAGTGTTCTCCTTTGAACGGGACGTCAGGTCCTTGAGGTTCGCGACGCTGTTGAGGGCGTTCTCAAGGAGTTTCGTCAGGTTGTTCTCGACGTCGGTCGCACTCGCCCCGGGGTACGAAGACATGACCAGGACGACGTTTGCGTCGAAGTCCGGCATCTGGGCCACTGACGTGTTCATCAGCGAGAAGATGCCGAATATGGCGAATGCAGTGAAGATCAGGGCCGTTGTCACCGGCTTGTTCACTGCGGACCGGATGATGTTCATACTCGAATGCCTTTAATCGTTGCCGGAGATCTCTACCTTGGCCCCGTCCTTGAGGCTGACGCTTCCCTTGGTGACCACCGTCTCTCCGCCGGAAAGGCCGTCAAGGATCTCGTACATGTCCTCGAAATGGCGGCCTATGGTCACGAGCGTCTGTACGGCCACGTTCCCGTCCTCGATGACGAAAACGCTCTTCTGGCCCGAGCCCTGCATCTTCACGATGGCCGCATCCGGCACCGCGACACTGTTGTTGACTCCGAATTCAAGTGTAGCCTTCGCATACATTCCGGGACGCAGCACCCTGTCGGAATTGGTCACCAGGACCTCTACCTGGAAGGTGCGGGTCTGGGGATCGATCGTGGGATAGACTTTGTTGACGGTACCGGTGAACTCCTTGCCCGGAAGGGCGTCGGCCGTGATCCGGACAGACTGTCCCTTCTGGACCTTGGTGTAGTCGGATTCCGAGACTCCCACGAGAAGCTTCACCGGAGTGATCTGTTCCACCACGAAGATAGGCTGCCCGGAATAAAGGTCGCCGCGGTCATAGTTCCTGGCGGTCACGACACCGGAGATGGGCGAACGGAGATAGGTGTTCTCCAGAAGGTTGTTGTAAGACCTGCGGCTCACGTTGAAGGCCATCTCGGCGGCATCGAAGTCTGACTTTGACACTCCGCCTTCCTCGTAGAGGCTTCTCAGGCGGCTCAGTTCAGTGGAGTCGTTGACGAGCTTGAGACGGGTTTGGTCAAGCTGCGCGGGATCCATGGTGGCAAGGACCTGGCCGCGTCCGACGAAAGAGCCGACATCGGCGCGGATTGTCTGGATCCGGCCTCCCGTCTGCGGAGCTATGTTGTTGATTGCGAAAGCCTGGACAGTGGTTGAATATGTCTCGGTCTGAGGCACTTCCATCCTGGTTGCGGTCACCGTCGCCACGAGGGTCGCCTTTTCGGCCGCCTCGGCGGGCGCTCCGGCCTCGGCCTTCTTCCCGTTTCCTCCGCAGGAGACCATCATGACGGCCGCCCCGGCAGCGAGAATCGTAGTCTTGATCTTGTTCATATGGTAGTTCTTTTGTTTCTTCATGATTACATCCTTTCAAGGTCCGTTTCACCCTTCTCGTCGATGAAATCGCACCCTATGGTCTTCTCGAGGTTGGACTTGGCGACGACGAAATTGTAGACCGCCTGCGACTGCGACAGCCTGGCCTGGGTGAGCTGCAGCTGGGAGTCGTTCATGTCGGTAATGGTGCTCTTGCCGACCTTGTAGGACTTTGCCGCTATGTCGTAGGCCTTCTGGGCCAGGGCCACGGCCTCGACGGCCGAGTTGTAGCTGTTCATGTTGGTCTCCATGGTGTTGAGGTAGGAGCGGATGGCTATCTTCAGCTGGCGCTCGGTGTCGATCCTCTGGAGATCCAGCTCGGTTGCCTGCACCTGCGCCTGCTTGACGTCATGGTACCTCTTGCCCCCTGAAAAGATCGGGATGTTGAGGCTAAGCCCGACGTAGGAATACGGCGACCATTTGTACTCGCTGAACTTGAAGTCGTTGGTCATGGCTATCATGTTGTAGGCATAGTTCGCCGCCAGGGTGGGCAGGTATGCGGCCTTGTACATCTTCACCGTCGAAGCAAGCTGCGCGGCCTGGATCTCGAGCTGGCGCATGGTCGTGTTGTATTCCAGGGAAGGGTCCCTGTTCTCGTTGACGTCCCTGAGCATCTGGGATGCATAGTCTTCCAGCTCGCCGGCCACGTCGATGTTCCTGTCGAGGTCTACTCCCATCACTGCCTTGAGCTGCCAGAGGGCGAGGATGACCGAGTTCTCCGCGTTCAGGACATTCGGGATGGCATTGGCCACCACGGACTTGGCACGCGTCAGTTCCAGTTCCGAGGCTTTCTCGGCCTTGTATCTTTTCTCCGTCTGGGAATAGTTCTCGACGGCGTTCTCGTAGACGCTCCTGTACACGTTGAAGGCCTCCTTTGCGAGAAGGACGGCGTAGAACGCCTGCTTGACCTGGGTCACCATGTCCAGCCTTGAGGAACGGGCCTTCTCCACGGCGAGGTCGACACTCTGCCCGGATATCCTCAGGCTTTCCCACAACTGGGCATTGACGAGCTGCAACGAAGCCGAGACGCCTCCGGAGTAGGTGTTCCAGCGGCCTACGGCGAAACCGTTGTTCGAGCTGGACGAGCTCTGTCCCGAATCCACCTGCACCGGCTCCATGCCTCCCATTACTGAAAGTTCGTTGATCCTCTGGAAATACGGGAGGAGGGAACCGAACATCCCCATGGCTCCGCCGCCCTCGTCGTCACTCGACGAGTCCATGTACATCACCTGCTTCTTTATCGTCCTCTGGTAGGATCCCGAACCGTTGACCTGGGGGAAGAGGGAGGAATAGGTGCCCTTCCTGGCATATTCGCTCCGCTCGATCTCCTTGTCCGCAACCTTCACGGCCACGTTCTCCGACAAGGCGATCCGGAGCGCCTGGTCCAGGGTTATTACAACCGCCGAAGTGTCCTGGGGGACCTGGTCGGTCCTGTACTGCGCCCGGGAAACCGTCCCGGCCAGCAAGGCAAGCGCGGTTGCTAAAAGTTTGATACTATTGGTCATAAAATCTAATATTTCTCGGTAAACGACTTCGGTGCAAAAGTCTTCCTTTCCCTGCAAATGTAGTGCTAACTTCTTTCTACAAAGGAGAAAAAGATCAAATAAGTTTAGTCCGGGACGGCTTGCCGGAAACACAACCTGCAGATGCTCTGCCTGTTAAAACGATACAACCCGAAAACGTCGCATTATCAGCTGTTTCCGGGTTGTCGTCGTTACTTGGAAGGATGTCAGGCCTCTGGCTGTCATTTCCTTTCAAGACTCCTGGCATAATGGGTCGGGTCCGCCTTCTTCGGCCTGGCTTCCGGCACAACTGCCTTCGCCGGAACCTTCTTCCTGCGGGCATAGACTATCAGGGCTATCCCGGCGATGATGAACGGAATGCTGAGGATCTGCCCCATGTCCAGGAACATGTACTTCTCAAAGTCTTCCTGAGGCTCCTTTATGAACTCGATGAGGAAACGCATGCCGAAGCAGACGAGGAAGAAGATCCCGATGAACTCACCCCTGTACATCCTGTCGAGTTTCTTGACGTAGAGCCACAGGAGCCCGAGACCGAGGAGCAGGTAACTGAGGGCTTCGTAGATCTGGGTGGGATGCTTGGGAAGGGTCTCTCCCCTCCTCTCGAACACGAATCCCCACGGGAGGTTGGTCACATCTCCGTATATCTCTGAATTACAAAGGTTTCCAAGCCTTATGAAAGTGGCGGCGAAAGCCGTCGCGATGGCAAGATGGTCCAGGATCCAGAGGAAATCGATGTGATTCTGCCTGCCGTACTTGCGGGCGAACCAGAGCATGCACAGCAGGAGCATGAGCGCACCGCCGTGGCTTGCGAGGCCGCCTTTCCACACCTGGAATATTTCCAGGAATCCCTTCCAGGAACCGAAGAAATAGTCCGGCTGGTAGAACAGGCAGTGCCCCAGGCGGGCTCCCACCAGGGTTCCGAAGAGAAGCGTGTAGAGGAGAGGGTCGAGTATCTTCTTGTCGAGGTGTTCCCTCTCGAAGAACTTGACGAACATCCAGTAGCCGAGGACGAAACCCGAGACGAACAGCAGACCGTACCACCGCACGGCGAAACCGCCGATGCGGAAGATCTCAGGATCCAAGTTCCAGTGTATCGCAAGCGGGTTCATGGCAATGGAATCTATTCACGGATGGCAGCAATACCAGGAAGGTCCTTGCCTTCGATGGCCTCGAGCATCGCTCCGCCGCCGGTAGAGACATAGCTGACCTTGTCGGCGAATCCCATCTTGGTGACAGCCGCGACAGAGTCGCCGCCGCCCACGAGGGAATATGCGCCATGCTCGGTAGCCTTGGCCACCAGTTCGGCGATCTTCTCGGTACCCGTGGCGAAACGGGGGAATTCGAACACGCCGGCGGGGCCGTTCCAGAGGATGGTCTTGGAGGCCAGGATGATCCTGCCCCAGTTCTCTATCGAAGCGGGGCCGCAGTCAAGGCCTTCCCAACCGTCGGGAATCTTGTGGGAGGGAACGGTCTGCTCGGGGGCGTCGTTGCTGAAGGACTGGGTAACGCGCGTCTGGACCGAAAGGGAGACATTCACACCACGTTCCTGGGCCTTGAGCATGATTTCCTGGGCCTGGGGGATAAGTTCGTCCTCATGGAGGGAATCGCCGATGCTTCCGCCTTCAGCCTTGATGAAGGTGTAGCCCATGCCGCCGCAGATGATGAGGTTGTCGACCTTTCCGAGGAGGTTCTCGAGGACGGCGAGCTTCGAAGAGACCTTCGATCCGCCGATGATGGCGGTAAAGGGATGCCTGGCATTCTTCAGGACGTTGTCAATGGCCTTGATCTCCTTTTCCATCAGGTAGCCGAACATCTTGTCTCCGGGGAAATATGCAGCGATCAGCGCTGTGGATGCGTGAGCCCTGTGGGCGGTTCCGAAAGCGTCGTTGATGTAGCAGTCGGCATAGGAGGCAAGCTTCTTGACGAAGTCTTTCTGGCTCTCCTTCACGACCTTCTTGGCCGCCTTCTTCTCTTCTTCGGTAGCGTCTGCAGCGAGTCCCCTGGGCTTTCCTTCCTCTTCCGCGTAGAAACGGAGGTTCTCGAGGAGGAGGACTTCGCCGGGCTTGAGGGCGGCAGCCTGCTCGTCAGCCTTCTGGCAGTCGGGCGCGAACTGGACAGGAACACCGAGGCACTCGGAGACATGGCCGACAATGTGGCTCAGGGAGAATTTCGGGTCCACTCCCTTGGGACGTCCGAGATGGGACATCAGTATGAGGGAGCCTCCTTCGGCGAGCACCTTCCTGAGGGTAGGGAGGGCCGCACGGATCCTGGTATCGTCGGTGATGTTGAAGTTCTCGTCGAGGGGAACGTTGAAATCCACCCTCACAATAGCCTTCTTTCCTTTGAAATCGTAGGTTTCGATGTTCTGTTGCATAATCATTAAGTTGTTTTGTAATAATTCGTAATTATCCTGCAAAAATCTTGCAAATATAGTAAAATAATGGGAATTGACAGCCGGATGCAGAGTTTGCATCCCCGGAGTGGCATTGTTGCGCTTTTTGGACTATCTTTGCAGCATGACTATCGAATTTCCATCCCCTGCATGGGAAGACTACGAGCTTATCGACTGCGGTAACGGAGCCAAGCTTGAGCGCTTCGGTTCCTTCATCCTCTCGCGACCCGAACCCAAAGCCCTGTGGGACAAGAGCCTTTCAGGAGAAGAATGGGACAGGGCCGCCCACACCCGCTTCACCCCCGGGGCCGGTTTCGGAAAAGCCGGGAAGGAAGACAGCGGCACATGGGAGAAGCTCCACTCGATGCCAGGCCAGTGGTGGATCCGCTACGCCGGCGGCCCCCGTTTCAGCCTCAGGCTCGGGCTGACCTCTTTCAAGCATGTCGGAGTCTTCCCCGAGCAGGCCCCCAACTGGGAATACATATTCAGGCAGACCAGGAGGATCGCAGCCGCCGCGGAGGCACGGCCGAAGGTCCTCAACCTCTTTGCCTACACAGGAGCCGCGTCCCTGGCCGCCAGGTGCGCCGGGGCGGACGTAACCCACCTGGACTCGGTACGCCAGGTCGTCACCTGGGCCCATGAGAACCAGGACCGGAGCGCCCTTGACGGGATCCGCTGGGTGGTGGAGGATGCCATGAAATTCGCCCGCAGGGAAGCCCGCAGGGGCAACGTCTACCAAGGCATCATCCTCGACCCTCCCGCCTACGGCCATGGGCCGGACGGCGAGAAATGGAAACTGGACGAATGCCTCTTCGACATGATGAAGAATGTCGGGGCCATCCTTGCTCCCGAGAACAGCTTCCTGGTCCTGAACCTCTACTCCAACGGTTTTTCCGCCAGCCTGGGCGAGACCCTTGTCCGCCAGGCCCTGGGCATCCCGTCCTCAACCTCTCTCGAAAGCGGCGAACTCGCAATAAGGGACAGGTTCGGGAAGAACCTGCCCCTGAGCATATTCGTAAGGGTGGAACGCTAGCCTTCCGGCTCCGTCGCCTCCTTAGTCAAGGTCCTTGATGAAGGCTCCAAGGTCCTTGGCGACCTCGTTCGAATATTCCGTATCTCCTGCATCGTCGCAGATCTTCACAAGATGCTGCATGTAGGAGAACAGGTAGCTGAACGAATCGGAACAGTTGCCATAGTCGTAGAATTCGCGCAGGAACCTGAAGGTCTGCTTGCTCTCCGCGACGATCCCGTCGGCGAGCGCCCTGGCCTTGTCGCCCTGGCCGAGGATGTAGTACTGGCGCACCATGTTGATCGGATAGACTATGTTGGAAGTCCAGCCGTAGAAGGTATTCTCGTAAGGGAACCTCTCCGGCTTCATCACCTCCTGGCACTTGTCCAGCATCTCGAGGGCACGGTCGTTCTCCCCTGCGTCGATGAAAGCCTCGGCCGCATTGACGAACAGGGTCCGGACGGACATCACTCCGAGATTGGTGTACATGTTCTGGTGGTCGATGAAGTAGTCGTCCCGGGAAATGGCGTCCCAGCTGTAGCTGGTGGTCATCTTGGAGTAGAGGTCATCGGTGTCGACCAGGCCGGGATCCAGGCTGGTGACCTTGTTCCTGAGCGGGATGAACTTGAACGAATAGCCCTCGAACATCAGGTAATCCTTCAGTCCGATGTCGAGGTCGCCTCCCTGGTTCAGGAGGTTGAGGGGACGGTCCCATTCATAATTCGACAGGAAGTCCAGGATGAACAGTTCCGGCTTGGTAAGGTAGGTCTTGCTCTCGGGTATCTCCAGCACGATCGACTCGGGGATCTGGTCCAGGTATTTCTCCGAGAGGATTCCGCTCTTGACGCAATTCTCCCTGTTGACCGGTATCACGAGTTTACGGGACACCCAATAGTCGCGGAGGGTACCGTCCGAGTACTGGATCCTGGCCTTAGGCTCCTTGAAGACGGCGATGGCATCGGAGATGCTGACCGGGACACCGCGCTTGTCCTGGATCGGGATCCATTCATTGGTCCCGTACAGGTACTGCTCCTGCCCGATGGACAGTTTGATGGCGGGAGAATTGTTGCTGGCATATTTCATCTGGTCGATGTACCAGTCCGTACCGAGAAGGGAGGTGTTGCATATCCTGACGTCGTTGCGGAACCCTTCAACCTCCTGGACGTACCAGAGAGGGAAGGTGTCGTTGTCGCCATGAGTCACCAGGAGCCCGTTCTTCTCCACGGAATTGAGGTAGTTCCGGGCCACCTCGACGGCAGTGTAGCGGTTGCTCCTGTCGTGGTCGTCCCACTCCTGGGCGCACATCAGCGCAGGGACGCCGAGGCAGGCTGCCGTGGTGACGGCGGCCGTCACGACGGAGCCCCTGCCCTTCAGGGCTGAATCCACCCATGAATATATCGCCGCCACGGCAAAGCCGATCCAGATGGAGAAGGCATAGAAGGAACCGGCATAGGCGTAGTCCCTCTCCCTCACCTGGTAAGGAGGCTGGTTGAGGTAGACCACGATGGCGACTCCGGTAAGGATGAAAAGAAGGAAGACCAGCCAGCTGCCCCTCTTGTCGCGGTCGAACTGGAACACGAGGCCCAGAAGGCCGAGAAGGAGCGGAAGCAGGTAGAGATGGTTCTTCCCGGGATTGTCCTTGAGGTAGTCGGGCGCATCGTCCTGGTCATAAAGGTGGATCCGGTCGATGAACTTGATGCCGCTCTCCCAGTTCCCGGTGAAGAGATCGCCGGAAGGGGAATGGATCTCGTTCTGCCGGCCGGCGAAATTCCACATGAAATACCGCCAGTACATCCATCCCAGCTGGAAGTCGAAGAAGAACCTGAGGTTTGCCCCGAAGGTGGGTTTCTTGTACTGGGCGTCCTTGACGGGAATCCCTTTCCCGTCGGTATATGTCTGGTAGAATGCTATGTGGCGCTCGTCGTTGCTCCACATGCGGGGGAAGAACATCTTGGCGTCCGAAGGATAGGTGACGTCGGTCGGCCCCTGCACCTTCTCGTACCTGCCCTTCAGGGGAGCCCAGTAATCCTTGTGGAACACCGTCTCGTAGGGAGCCCCGAAATACTGCCCGTACAGGAGGGGCGCGGAGCCGTACTGCTCACGGGAAAGGTAACGGACAAGGGTGTAAGGGTTGTCGGGCTGATATTCATTCGTAGGAGTCTTCGCGCATGAACGGATTATCACTATGCTGAACAGGGAGAACCCGACCACCACCGAGGTGAAGCAGAGCAGCAGGGTGTTCCAGAGGACCTTCCCCTTCCTGAGAGTGGAGAACAAGCCCCAGAAACAAAGGCCGAGGACGGCGGCCATGAACAGCGCGGCGCCCAGGTTGTAGGGTGCGTGGAAGCCGTTCACGAAGATCCGGTCGAAGAAAGCCGCCACCTTCGGGAAAAGCGGGACGAAGATGAACACCACGAAGCCGAGGATGGCTACGGAGAGCAGCAGGATCTTGACTATCTCCCAGAAAGTGAGAGGCTTGTCCTCGCGCTCCCTGTAGTAGTACATGAACACCATGAAAGGTATGGCAAGGAGGTTCAGCAGGTGCACTCCGATGGAAAGTCCCATGAGGAAGGAGATCAGCACTATCCAGCGGTTGCTGTAGCGCCGGTCCGTCTCTTCGTACCACCTGGTCATCGCCCAGACGACCATGGCGGTGAACAGGGACGACATCGCATAGACCTCGCCTTCCACGGCGGAGAACCAGAAAGTGTCGGAGAAGGTATAGGCAAGGGCTCCTACCGCCCCGCTGCCCATTATCGCGACAGCTCCTCCCGTCGAATACCCGTCCCCTCCGTCAGGGCCCTTGCGGGGCACCAGCCTCTTGGCGAAGAACACTATGGTCAGGTAGAGGAAGAAGATCGTGAAAGCCGAGCAGACGGCACTCATGGCGTTCACCATCACCGCTGCGTGCGAGGCTCCTCCGAACATAGTGAAGAACCTGGCTATCAGCTGGAACACCGGGTTTCCCGGGGGGTGTCCCACTTCCAGCTTGTAGGATGACGCAATGAACTCGCCGCAGTCCCAGAAGGACGCGGTCGGTTCCATCGTGGAGAGATAGGTGAAGCCGGAGACGAGCAGGACCGCGACGGCGGTCAGCATGTTCCACTTCTTGAATTGTCTGTTGTCCATATTCCCTTGGAGCTAATCCTTCAAAACAAAACAGGCTCAAATCAAGCCATAAATCAGACAAAGATACGAAACGATTCGCTATCTTTGCAAAAAATAGATCCATAAAATGAAGGGTGACAACGATTGGAAGGCAAGGCTCGGAGTGGTCTACTCGACCGACCCGGGTTTCAAATACGCCGAAGAGAAGGCCGAAGAGGCTGTGACCCCCGAACCCGGGAAGCAGCGCCTGACGGTCACGATCGACCGGCGGAACCGCGGAGGCAAGCAAGTCACCCTCATCTCCGGATTCAAGGGGGCCGCTTCTGACCTGGCCGCACTGGGCAAGGAACTCAAGGTCAGATGCGGGGTCGGAGGATCGGCCAAGGACGGGGAAATCACCCTTCAGGGAGACCTCAGGGACAAGGTGACCGCCCTGCTCCTGGAGATGGGCTACAAGGCTAAAAGAGGAAACTGAGATGCCCATGGACACATTCGATCTGGTATTTTCGGGCCTCGCCGTCCTCTTCACGCTGCTCTTCATCATTTCGATAAGGAGTTTCCTGAAGATCCTGCCGCAGCTCGGCAGGTGCATTGGCAGGTACAAGGCCAACCTGGACCTTGAAGACAGCCTCCAGCTGAGCAGGAGCCGCAACCTTGTCGCCATGGTCCTGTTCGTGCCGTTCTGCATGACAGTCCACTATTACGGCCTGTACTCCCCTGCCGTCTTCGAAGGGCTGCAGCCCCTGCTCCGCTTCGCGATCGTGGTCGGGGTCATGCTGGCATACATGCTCCTCAGGACCTTCCTTAACTGGCAGCTCGAGATGCATTCCTACGGGACCAGGACTTTCACCGCAGCCAACAGGTCCTTCCTTAATTTTGGAATAATTCTATTTTTAGAATTGTTCTGTTGTGGAGCCCTCCTTTTGGCATTCACCCATGATCCAGGCCTCACCAGGACCGTTCTGCTTTGGATTGCAGGCATTTCCTACCTGGTTTACATATTCCGGAGAGGTCAGATTTTTTCGACAGTTTGCAATCCTTTCGCAACATTTTTGTATCTTTGCGGCCTTGAATTACTTCCCACCGGCGGACTGGTGCTTTCGGCAGTCCTGCTCTAGCCTGCCGGGAGATGAGACAAATGCTGGATTATGGCAATTAAGAAGATACTGATCTCGCAGCGTCGCCCCATCAACGAGACTCCTTACACAGCGTTGAAGGAAAAGTTCGGCGTCGACATCACTTTCAAACAGTTTTTCCTTGTCCAACCCCTCTCTTCCAAGGAATTCAGGGCGCAGAAAATAAACATCCTGGACTACACGGCCGTAGTCTTCTCGTCCCGCCACGCGATCGACGCATTCTACGGGCTCTGCGAAGAACTCCGAGTCAAGATTCCCCAGACAATGAAGTACTTCTGCACCACTGAAGCAGTGGCGATGTACCTCCAGAAGCACATCATCTACAGGAAACGCAAGATATTCTTCGGCGACGGCACCCCTGAATCGATCATCGCCCTCATAGGGACCAAGCACAAGGATGAGAAATTCCTGGTCGCCCAGTCCGAATCCGGCAGCGGTGCGGTACTGACCGGGCTGATGGACGAACGCGGACTGGAATACAAGACCGCGGTTTTCGTGAAATCAGTGCCCCAGGACCTCAAGGACATGGACCTTTCGGACTATGACCTTATAGTCTTCTACAATCCCAGCGACGTCAAGTCGCTGTACGAGAACTTCCCGGATTTCAAGCAGGGAGACATCAAGTTCGTCTCCTACGGGAAATCCATTGTGAAGGCCATGCAGGATGCAGGCCTCACCATCGACGTACAGGCTCCCACTCCCGAGGCACCTTCAGTCGCCCGTGCAATCGAACTCTATCTCGAGAAGCAGCGTTAAAACCCGATGGACACACTTCCGAAATCCGAGCGCCTTCACGGGAAGGCTGCGGTTTCGGCTCTGATGTCCGGGGGCCGCTGGGGAAGCACGCCCATCTTGAAATACTGCTTTCTTGCAGGTTCCTCCGAAGGGATGGCAAGGATCATGGTCTCAGTACCCAAGAAGCTTTTCAAGAGGGCCGTCCGGCGCAACCTCCTGAAAAGACGCATAAGGGAGGCCTACCGGACCAGCAAATCCCTTCTGGAACCTTCCGGGGACAGCATCATCTTCGTCTATAACAGCAAGGAAGAAGCTTCCTACCAGGAAATCCTCCTCTCGGTCCAGGCTATCTTGAAACGTATCGGACATGAAAGAAAGCGGTAGCCTCCCAGGGTGGCGGCTCTTCCTGAGGAAAGCCGCGATCGCCCCTTTCACGGCGCTGATCCTGTTCTACCGCAGGTTCATCAGCCAGTACCTGCCGAACTCCTGCAGGTTCACCCCCACATGCTCCGCCTATGCACTGGAAGCTTTCCGCAAATGGGGGCCGTTCAAAGGCCTGTACCTGACCATAAGGCGGCTGCTCCGCTGCCATCCATGGGGCGGCAGCGGCTACGACCCTGTACCTTGATGGTTCACGCCTTGCGGTTCTTTTTCCTCGAGCGGAGACGCGTGGCGCTCTCGACGAGCAGCTGGTCGCGCAGGATGTACCTGGCCGCGAAGAAATCAAAGACCGCGGCGAGGAGTGGGAATATGGCCGTGAAACTGAAGACGACGCCATCGGGGGCCGTGAAATAATCAAAGGCCAGCCACGCCTGCAGTGCAACCAGCACAATCCCGGCGAGCACGCTGGTGCGCAGCTGGAAGACCCGCACCCTGAATGCAAACAGGGCGATCAGCTGAAGAATGGCGGCTACGATGAGGAGCACCAGGTAAGGGAAAGCCTGGATGTAAGTCGCCTCCTGGGCGTGCACGCCGCCCTGGCCTATCGAATACGCCTTGACGCAGAAGAAAAGCGCCGCTACAAGTCCCAGCGCAATGGCCAGGAACAAAGTCTGGATTCTTTGCCACATGCTGCAAAAATAGTCATTTCCCCCGAATTATCCTTAATTGACTCCCATCCCAGGGCAAAGAATCTTGCAGATTGACGATTTTTTCGATATCTTGCATGCCTGTTAAAACTACAACGACATGAGAATACCAGAATCAGAACTGATAATCAATGACGACGGATCGGCTTTCCACATCCACCTCAGACCGGAGGAACTGGCCGACATCGTCATCCTCGTAGGAGACCCGGGAAGGGTGGAAATGGTCGGGGAATACCTTACCGACATCGAATTCCGCCATTCTTCCAGGGAATTCGTCTCCACCACCGGAAAATACAACGGCAAGCGCCTGACCGTCCTCTCCACCGGGATCGGGACCGACAACTGCGACATCGTGATGACTGAACTCGACGCCCTCGCCAACGTTGACTTCGAGACCCGCGAACCGAAGGAGACGCACCGGACGCTGACTATCCTGAGAATCGGTACCACCGGTGCCATCCACGCCGACATCCCGCTGGGCAGCCCCATATTCTCGCACTACTCCGTAGGCTGCGACGGGCTCCTCAACTGGTATGCGAACAGGATGGAGATCACCGACATCGAGATGGAAGAGGCCTTCAAGGAGCACGTCGGCTGGAACAGGCACCTGCCTTCCCCCTATTTCGTAAAGGCAAGCGAGAATCTCATAAGGAGGTTCGAGGACTGCACCGTGAAGGGAGTGACAATCTCGGCGCCCGGTTTCTACGGCCCCCAGGGGCGTGTCGTAAGGCTCGGCCTCGCAATGCCTGACATGCTGGAGAAATTCGAGTCTTTCCGGTACAACGGCTACAGGATCACCAATTTCGAGATGGAGAGTTCCGCAGTCGCAGGCCTTGCCAAGCACCTTGGGCATGAGGCCGGGACTGTCTGCTGCGCAATCGCCAACCGCTACCTCAAGAGCAGCAATCCGGATTACAAGCCCCAGGTACGCAAACTGGTGGAGCTTGCGCTGGAGCGGCTCACCCGCTAGGACAGGCGGCCTGCATTGCTGTTGAAGCGGGCAAGGACGTTTTCAGAATAAGTCTTCGTGATGGGTATGGACGGAATGGAGTCATTGTCCAGTTCCAGTTCGTACCCGTCTTTTTCGCGCCTGAGGACCTTCACCTTGTCCATATTGACTATGTATTTCCTGTGGCAGCGCACCAGGCTGCTCCCCTTGAAGGACTCCTCGACGGTCTTGAGCCGGCAGCGGAGCATGTATTTCTTCAGTTCCCCGCGGCTGTCGGTGTACCAGACTATGATGTAGTTGTCATCGGACTCGATGTAGTAGAGGTTTGAGGCGCTGACGCTCAGCCGCAGGTTGCCGCTGTTGTCGAAAAGGGTGATCTTCTCAAGCTGGGAAGGGCTGAAGCGCTCGTCCGAGACGACGTTCCCGTAGTCCATCAGCCGGATGGTGTTGTTCTTGTCCTGGATCGCATAGTGCATCCCGGCGAGGATGTAAGGGATCACCAGGGAGACCGAGCCGTAGAGCAGGGCGTTCCCGAGGGTCTGGAAGAACTTGTCCCATCCCACTCCCGCAACGGTAACCGTGAGGAAGGTGTAGACCAGGCATATCACCAGGACTTCCCCCAGGCACCAGGCGATGTAGGCGGGGAAAGAGAGTGTGGTACGCCTGCGCGTCCTGTACATGACGAACTTGCTCAAGGACACGAAAGCGATGCACCCCAGGGCGAACAGCACGGCGAAGAGGATGAACTTGAAAGGGCCGAAAACAAGCCATGCGTTATTGGTGAAAGGCAGGCTCAGCAAAAGCAGAATAATGGCGAACAAGGCCGTGAAAAGCACCGTGTTCACCAGCTGCGTCTTCCCAAGGAGATAGTCCGGGACTTGTCTGTCGACGAATCGCTCCATCTTGCAGATTTGTACAAATATAGCCATTTTTGACGAGCGGGCAAACCCCGGATTTCGCCACTAATACGTGGATACCGCCACACAGGCGGCGAAGTCGCGGTGCTTTTTCCAACTTTCGCCACTTATTTTTTGCCACTTTGAACAAGTGAGTTATTTTTGCAAGTCAAAATAAAAGATAGTATGAGAATTATCGGAACAGGAAGTGCGCTTCCCAGGAAAACCGTCACCAACGACATGCTGGCCGCTTTCCTCGACACCAGCGACGAGTGGATACAGACCAGGACCGGTATAAAGTCCAGGCACGTGATCTCCGACGAGAACATCGAGGACCTCGGCGTCGAGGCAGTCCGCAAAGCGCTTGAGATGTCAGGGCTGCAGGTTTCCGACATAGACATGTTCATCGTCTCCAACGTAGTTTCCGAATACGTCACCCCCGGGATGAGCTGCATCATCGCCGAGAAAACCGGACTGTCCTGCCCGATGCTGGACATCAACTGCGCCTGCCCGGGATTCATCTACGCCCTGGACATCGCAGAGACCTACTACAAGGCCGGGAAGATCCGCACCGCCATAATCGCCTGCGTGGAAGAACCCACCAGGATGGCCAGTTGGGAAGACCGCTCCACCTGCGTCCTCTTCGGGGACGGAGCCGGCGCGGTGGTCCTGGCGGAAGGCGACAACATCAAAGGCACCAAGCTTCACAGCGAACCTTCGCCCGACAAGCTCTGGCAGAGGAGGACCCTCGTGGACACCCCCTACATCACGAAGGCGGAAATCGACGTCCCGCTCCAGATGAAGGGCCGCGAAGTCTTCAAGTTCGCCGTGTCGGAATGCACCCGCGGAGTGGACGAACTCCTCAAGGAGACAGGCATACCGAAGGACAAGGTGGACTGGTTCATGGTCCATCAGGCCAACAGGCGGATCATCGACGCGATCATCAGCTACATGGGCCAGCCGGCCGGGAAGTTCCCGGTCAACATCACCGACCACGGAAACTCTTCCTCCGCCTCATGCCCCATCCTGCTGGACGAATGCAACCGCAAGGGCATGTTCAAGGAAGGGGACACTATCGTCTTCAGCTCCTTCGGAGCCGGCCTGCTGTCAGGCGCAGCAGTGGTCGAATGGTAAATTGTAAATGCAAGATTATTGCTATATTTGTAAAGAAGAAATCAAAGATTTATGGACAAACGAGTTGTCATCACAGGTATGGGAGTGATCTCCCCGGTAGGTAACGACGTCGACACTTTCTGGTCGAACCTTTGCAACGGAGTTTCAGGTATAGATTACATAACGGCTTTCCCGACGGAGCAGCTTCCCGTCAAGATCGCCGGGATAGTCAAGGACTTCAATCCCGAGGAATACGGGATGGACAAGCCCTTCGTCCGCAAGCAGGACACCTTCACCCTCTACGGAGTAGCCGCCGCTTACCAGGCTGTCCGCCAGAGCGGAATATGCTCGCAGGGAGAGGGACAGAACATCGATCCCTTCAGGCTCGGCGTCTATGTCGGGTCGGGTATCGGAGGTTTTGCGACCCAGTACCGCGAGATCAGCAAGATGATCGAAGACCCTTCCGGGCAGTGGATATCTCCCCTGTTCATCCCTACCATGATCTCCAACATAGCGGCAGGCCACATCGCGATAAAGAACCAGGCGAAAGGCCCATGCCTTGACATAGTCACCGCGTGCGCCACTTCGACCAATGCGATGGGTGAAGCCTACAGGGCTATCAAGCATGGCTATGCCGATGCCATAATCACCGGCGGATGTGAAAGTTCCACTATTCCTATCGGGATCGCCGGCTTCGCGAACGCAAAGGCTCTTTCCAGGTCCAACGATCCCGCCTACGCTTCCCTTCCTTTCAACGGCAACAGGGGCGGATTCGTCATGGGAGACGGTGCCGCGATGCTGGTGCTTGAGGAATATTCACACGCAAAGGCCCGCGGAGCCAGGATCCTCGGGGAGATGGTCGGCTACGGCAACACTTGCGACGCCTACCATTCCACCGCACCCAGGCCTGACGGAAGCACCCAGGCCGAGTGCATCAGGCTCGCGATCAAGGAAGCCGGCTTCGATGCGTCCAAGGACAACGTCTACATCAACGCGCATGGCACAGGCACCAAGCTCAACGACGCTGCCGAGACCCTCGCCTACAAACTCGCTTTCGGAGACTTCGCCTACAAAGCCCACATCAGTTCGATCAAGTCGATGACAGGACATATGTTCGGCGCGGCAGGAGCCGCAGAAGCCATCGCTACGATCCTCGCCCTCAGGGACGACATCTGCCCTCCTACCATCCATCTCGATACTCCCGACCCGGAATGTGACCTGGACTACACCCCCAACACAGCGGTCAGGACCGAACTTACACTCGGAATTTCCGACTCCTTCGGCTTCGGAGGCCACAATGCCTGCGTAGCCTTCAGGAAATGCAAAGACTGAACACCCAAACGGTAACACCGACAACCATGAACAAAGAAGAGATCAAGCAGTTCATGCCGCACCGCGAACCGATGCTGCTTATCGAAGAGGCAACCATCGACGAGACAGGGGCCGCACATGCCAAGTACACCATCAAGGAAGACGAATTCTTCACCAGGGGCCACTTCCCCGGGAATCCGATCGTCCCCGGTGTCATCCTGTGCGAAATAATGGCCCAGAGCTGCGCCATCCTCGTGAAAGACGAGATCCCCGGCCACATCACCCTTTACGCCGGCCTCAACGAGGTGCGCTTCAAGAACTCCGTCCGGCCCGGCGACACTTGCGAAGTCACTGCGCGGATAGACGAGAGGAAGGGCCAGCTCTTCTTCTGCACGGCAAAGTTGGAAGTGAACGGAAAACTCTGCTGCAAGGGGAAACCCATCTTCTCGCTGGTCCCCATAGAAAACGGGAAATAAGATGGGAGTCTACAGGAGGTTGCCTGAAAAGGAATTCTCCGACATCCGATCGAGGATAATCTACGAGGACAACCATATCCTCGTCTTCAACAAGCGCCCCGGTGAGATTGTCCAGGGAGACAAGACCGGGGACGAGTGCCTTGCCGAAACGTTGAAGGCCTTCATAGCGATGAGGGACGACAAGCCGGGCAGGGTGTTCATGGGCATCCCCCACAGGCTTGACCGCCCCGTAAGCGGAATCGTCGTATTCGCAAAGACATCCAAGGCCTTGTCCCGCCTTTCCTCCATGTTCAGGGAAGGGCAGGCGCACAAGACCTACTGGGCGCTATGCTGCAGCGCTCCTCCCGCTCCTGCCGGGGAACTGGACGACTGGCTGGTCCGCAACGAACAGATGAACAAGAGCTTCATCGCAAAGGAGGGCGGAAAGGTTCCCGGTGCGAAACTGGCCAGGCTGACCTACAGGCTGCTCGGCCGGACTCAGAGGTATTTCCTCCTTGAAGTCAATCTTCTCACAGGGAGGCATCACCAGATCCGCTGCCAGCTTTCTGCGATTGGATGCCCCATAAAGGGCGACCTCAAGTACGGCGCCCCGCGTTCCAACCCCGACGGAGGCATAAGCCTCCACTCGCGCAGGATAACGTTCATCCATCCCGTCCGCGGGGACGGGATGGATTTCACGGCGGATGTCCCTGGCTCCTGGAAAGGAGCTGAGGATTTCCTTTAAGGTCGGCTAGCGGTAATTCTCCGCATTCTTGAGTTCTTCCTTGGCCTGCTTGGCCTGCTTCTGGGCTTCTTTCCTGGCTTTCTCAGCCTTTTTCCTTGCCTTGTCAGCCTGTTTCTGGGCCTTCTTGCGCTCCTTTTCCGCCTTCTCCCTGGCTGCCTTGGCCTTTGCCTCGGCTATCTGGGCCTCGGTGTTCTCGTACTGGCGGGCAAGCTGTGTGGCATTCCTCCTGGCTGCCGAAGCCGCAGATCCCTTGACCAGGGAATAGCAGACCACTTCGAACTGCCGGCGGCTCTTCTTGTAGACGAAGAACGTTTCGCCGATGTCGGCAGGGTCATATCCGGCCAGGGCGTCCTGGCGGGCCATCGCCCTTGCTTCGTTGAGGTCCTTGGACGTAGCCTTGCCTATCACTTCGACTGCGCCTCGGTCGTTGTATTTAGCTGTCAGGAAAGACTTCACCGATTCATCGATCTTTTCGTTGTCGAGAGCCTTGTACCCATTGTCCTTAAGGACCTGGACCTGGACCTTGGAATCTTCTTTGACCTTCTTCGCCATCTTGGCACCCGGAGCACAGCCGGGAAGGACTGAAAGCATGCAGACTGCTGCTAAGAGAAAGAATTTCTTCATCGCGTCATTGGTTTGTCATTTTCAAAATTAGGGAAAAAATTGTTATTTTCGAAGAAAAATCCGGACAATGCTAGCATCGTTGGTACTATCCGTCATCACAGGTGTCTCCGCCCTGGTCCACAACCCAAGGACGCCGGTAATCGTAGACCGTCCCTACAACATTGTCTCCGAAGTGAATATCCCTCTCAAGGAAGCCGTCGAAGCGGACGGGGTCATCGAGCTTGCACTCGAAGACATCCCCAGGAAGGCGGTCAGGAGCGTGAGGCTGATGTACACCGGAACGGCCAAGCCCCTTGTCTCAGGGACAGGTTCGGCGGTGTTCCGCCAGCATTTCAACCAGTGGGCCGGAGGATGGAGCCTCTGGCACGATCCTGAATATTCCCTGGAACTTGCCAGGTGCAGGCCGGGAAAGGACGGTCCGGTCCTTCTCCGATTCCACCATAAGCTCGTCGCGGATGACAACTACTTCTATGTCAGCCTGGAGCTTGATTCACGGAAGATGGACATCTCCGAGAGTTTCCTTTGCGAAGTCCGTTCGGCCTGCCTGGATGCCGGCGAAGGGATGCAACCCCTGGAGGTCCGGCAGGACGGCTTTCCGAGGCGCTATGCGGGCGTTGCCGTCCGCAACCATCTGGATGACGGCGTCGACAGCTACCGCATTCCCGGCCTGGTCCGCACCGGCAAGGGCACCCTTGTCGCAGTCTACGACATAAGGCAGGATTCATCCTTCGACCTGAACGGAGACATCGACATCGGGGTGAGCCGGAGCACGGACGAAGGCAGGACCTGGGAAAAGATGAGAGTGGCCATCGACATGGGAGAAGCCGGCGGGCTTCCAAAAGGGCAGAATGGTGTCGGGGACCCTTGCATACTGGTGGATGACGGCACCGGGGATCTCTTCATCGCCGGCCTGTGGGCTCACGGCCGCGGAGGCGGCACGGCAATATTCACTTCCAGGACAGGGATGGACCCCATCGACGTGTCCCAGATGGTTCTGGTACGCAGCACCGACGACGGAAAGACATGGTCCGCTCCCGAGAACATCACCCCCCAGGTCAAGGAACCAGGCGAGTCGTGCTGTTTCCAGGGACCCGGAGCCGGGATCACCATGAAGGACGGGACCCTGGTCATCCCCTGCCAGTGGTGGAGCGCAGACAAGGTCCCTTCCGCCGGGATAATCTACAGCCGCGACCATGGCAAGACATGGAAACGGAGCAGGCAGGGTGTCCTGCACACGTGTGAGGCCCAGGTCGCAGAGACGACGGAAGGAACGCTGATGCTCAACATGAGGAACTACGGCACTCCCGACCACGCCAGGAAGGTGTTCACCACCGTCGACATGGGCGACTCGTGGCAGCCCCATCCTTCGAACGGGACGCTGCAGGAACCTGTCTGCCAGGCAAGCCTGCTGAAAATCCCCGCAGGAGACAACATCCTTGGAGTGGACCTCCTGTTCTTTTCCAACCCTGCCTCCGACCCTGGGACAAGGAACCGCATCACCCTTCGCGCAAGCACGGACCTCGGCCTGGGCTGGCCATTCGCCCTGATGCTGGACGAAGAGCACGGATGGGGTTACAGCTGCATCGCCCCGGTGGACAAGGAAACTGTCGGAATCCTTTACGAGAGCGGTTCAGCACAGCTCGTATTCCAGAAAATCAAGATAAAAGACATAGTAAAACCACAGACAAACTGACACAACCATGAAAAGATCCTTGAAGCTTTCCATTTCCGTAGCCACCTTGCTGCTGCTTTGCATCGGCCTTGCCGCTGCCTGCGGGAAAAAGGACCCGGACGGAGGCAATGAACAGAAGGAAGAAGGCACCAAGCCCTCCAAGACATATTCGGAATTCACCCTGTCACTGATGACCTTCAACATCGCAGTCGACAACCAGAGCGCCGAAACGGGCTGGGAGGCCAGGAAGGGAGCCGTGGTCAAGATGCTCAACAAAGTCAAACCTATGCTCATAGGGTTGCAGGAGGCCCAGGCACACGAGATCACCTACCTGTCCAAGCACGGTCCCAAGTACGCCCGCTACGGCATCGGCCGCGATTCGGGATAATCTCCGTCCCTGCAGGACAACTATGCGGCGGAAGAGACCATGATGATCATGTGGCTTCCGGACTCCCTCGAGGCTTTGAAACATGGTACTTTCTGGCTCTCCAAAACCCCGGAGACCCCCGGAATCGGATGGGATGCGGCATGCAACCGCAACGTCAACTGGATCCACTTCCGCCACAAGGTCACAAAGCAGGAGTTCTTCTTCTTCAACACCCACCTGGACCACAAGGGAAGCACTGCGCGCGAAGAGTCGATAAAGCTCATCAACGACCGGATGAAGGAACTCAATCCCGACGGCCTTCCGGTCTTCCTCTCTGCCGACTTCAATGCAAAGCAGGGCAACGAGATATTCGCTCCCATCAAAGAGTGGATGAAGTCCACCCGTGACGTAGCTCCTGATTCCGATGCGTCCAAGAACACCTTCAACGGTTACAGCGCCCCGAAGAGTCAGATAGACCACATATTCTTCTACGAGGGCAAGGAAGGCAAGGTGAAACCGCTTACCTTCAAGGTCCTTGATGACAATTACGGAGCCACCTGGATCTCCGACCACTTCCCCGTGGTCGCGACCTACAGGTACTCCAGGTAGGGATCACTCTCACAGCATCCGGCTCGCCACATAGTCTCTCAGCCAGTCCGACGGCGTCTGTCCCATGTTGAGCTTGAACGCCATGTTGAAGGAGACGACCGAGTGGAATCCGGACATTTCGGCCACCTCCGAGACCTTCAGCCTCGGATCCTGCCTCATGAGTCCCAGGGCGTACTGTATACGGTGGTAATTGACGTACTGCCTGAAATTCCGGCCTGACATCAGGTTGACGGTCTTCGAGAGGTAGAGCTTGTTGGAATACATCTGCCTTGACATCTCGGCCATGTCGAAGGTCGGGTCAAGGTATGGCTTCTTCTCATTCATGTAATTGGTGATCCTGGCATACATGCTGTTCATCCTGCCGTCCTCGTCCATCTTCCCGGATGTGCCGGAGCGGAGGTCGCCGCGGATCAAGTGCTTGACCTTCTGCTCGGCCTCCTTGGTGATTACGAAGGTGCGGCCGGTAAGGCAGCGAGCGTAAAGGATGCAGTAGAGCGCAAGCAGCAGGACTGCAGCAAGCGAGGAAAGGACTATACCCAAGTTGCCTGGAATCCTCACCGCGCAGAGGCCGAATATGAGGAGAGCCAGGAAAACAAGTGAATATATCAGGCGGCTGTACTCCTCGATGTTCTGCCAGACGGCAGTGTTGCGGAACAACATCCTTATGGACTTGAATTTCCGGACAGTGTTGGCTACCGAATATCCCATGAAGACCGAGACCAGGAGCATTATGCATGTGATCGAGCTCTCGTGCCTGAACCTCATGTGGCCGGGAGGGAGCAGCCGGAAATAAAGATAACCTGCAAGGACGCAGGCTGAAAGGATCACTGAAACGCGAAGGGAAGCCGAGGCTTTCTCGAAAGAACAGGGATAAAGCATCAGCAAGGTGTCTGCGACGACGATGCCGGCAATGACCTCCGGAATGCCTTTCTGCGTGCCGGGTAAAAAGCATCCCGCGGCCAGCAGGCCTCCGGTGATGCAGGAAAGCAGCCTTATAAGTCTCAATTCCTTCCTTGTCTTCCCTCCGAATTTGTTTTCGAATGACAACGCCAAAAGAAAAACTATGACAGCAACTGAAGAAAGTATTGTACCCATATGCTTTAAAGATTTTGATTAAAAAAATTATGGTTGATGTTTGGTTTACTCTTGCTTTTTACAGTAGGAAATTTCATTCAAAATAAAAAGAAAAACCCCTTCCCGGGAACTCCAGGGAGGGGTTTTAATAAAAATTTTCTGTTTTTTTAAGCTTCTTTCTCTTTTTTGCTGCCCTTGATCGAATCGAAGCCCCTTCCATACACCCCGGAAACGGATCCGACGGAGAGGAACACATCAGGGTCGATCTGCTTGATGGAACGGAGCAGCAGGTTGACATCCGTCTTCCTGGTAAGGACCATCAGCACATGGGTAGGCTGCTTGGTGTACCAACCCTTTCCTTCGAGAACGGTCACGCCGCGATGGAAGTCGGAGCCGATCATGTTGGCGATCTCTTCATATTTCTTGGAGGTGATGAACACCTGGACACTCTGCCTTGAACCGTTGAGGTAGATGTCGCAGACGTTGCCGCAGACGGTTACTATGATCATGCCGTAGACGGCGGTAATGAACTTCTCCACGAACGGGAGCGCTGCGCCGTCCGGACCGTACGAAGGCACCAGAAGCGACGAGGCGATGATGAACACGTCCATAAGGAGGATGACTTTCCCGGGAGAGATGTTGCGGTACTTGGTTATGATCAGCGCCACAATGTCCGTTCCTCCGGAACTGCCTCCCTGGGATATGGAGATCCCTATGCCGAGGCCGGCCATCCCACCTCCTATGATGGAGCAGAGAAGCTTACCGTTTGAAAGCGCGAAGTCCTTGATGAACTCTGCCGGGATGAGGGACTGGAACATGTTCAGGCAGAAGGAGGCCAGGATTATGGCGTAAATCGTCTTCGCGCCGAACTTGGGGCCGATGATGAACAATGAGATCAACAGAAGGATGCCGTTGAGGACCAGATAGGTGTAGCCCATCTTTATCCCGGTGGCATACTGGATGATAGCCGCGATACCCGACACGCCCCCTCCGACAAGGTTGTTCGGAGTCAGGAAGATCGACCAACCGGAGGTGTAGATCATGATGCCAAGGGTTATTATCACCCATTCCTTGACACTTGAAAGGATGGCTTTAGTTTTCTGTGCTGACATTCTTCGCTTTCTTTTTCAGATTGATTTCCACGCCTGTCTTCATCTCGTCGAAGCCTTCGCCGTAGACCGTGCTGGCCGAGGAGACGGAGACGAAAGCCTTTGAATCCAGATTCTTGATAACTTTGGTCAATTCCCTGAGTTCCCTCTTGCGCACAAGGATCAGGAGGACCTTCTTGTCGTTCCCGGTGTACCATCCGACGGCATCGAGGGCCGTCACTCCCCTGTTAAGGGTATGGATGATGTAGTCGGCGATCTCCTTGTATTTCTCGGAAAAGATCAGAACCTGGCACGTCGACTTCCTTCCAAGCATCACCCAGTCCACCATGAGGGAGAACACTATCATCGCCACGTAACCGTAGACCATGTCTTCGAGGGTCTTCCCCGGTACAAGCAGGACGGAGGCGATGATGAACAGGTCGCAGTAGACGAAGACCTTGCCGAGGGAGACTGGCCAGAACTTGTTGACTATCAGCGCCACGATGTCGGTACCGCCGGTGCTTCCCCCGCGGAAGAGGATCATCGCTATCCCGATGGCTTCTATGGTACCGGCGACTACGACCAGAAGCAGCTTGTTGTCGAAGAAGATGTGTATCGACGTGATCTTGCCCAGGAAGTCAAGGGCCAGGGTCGAAAGCAGGATCGCATAGATGGTCTTGAGCCCGAACCCTTTTCCGAGGACAAGGGACCCGATGACCAGAAGGATCGAATTGATGACGATGTAAGAAAGGAATACCGGAATACCGGTCGCGAAATTGATGACCGTACAGATACCGGTGAGGCCGCCGCTTGCTATTCCGTTCGGTATAAGCATCGCCGCCCAGGAGAATGTGTAGAGCAGGACTCCCAGGGACAGGACCAGATAGTCCGACACAATCCCCAGGGCCTTGTTCTGCCTGATGGTCGGTTCCATGACTGCTACTATTTGATTACGAAATTGACTATCTTGCCGGGAACCACGATCACCTTGACGACTGTCTTGCCTTCAAGGTATTTGGACGACTGATCCGCATTCCTTACCGCGTCCTCGACTTCCTTGGGCGAAAGGCTCTTGGGAAGGTCGAGGGTGAACCTCATCTTGCCGTTGAAAGAGACCGGGTAGGTCACGTTGTCTTCTGCGGCTAGGGCAGGGTCGTATTCCGGGAAGGATGCCGTGGAGATGCTTTCCCCATGACCCATCAGGGACCACAGTTCCTCCGCTATGTGGGGTGCGAAAGGAGAGAGAAGCACGGTCAGGGGCTCCAGGATCTCACGCTTGCGGCACTTCATGGCCGACAGGTCGTTCAAGGCTATCATGAAGGAACTGACGGTGGTGTTGAAAGAGAAATGCTCGATGTCTTCCTGCTCCTTGGCGATGAGTTTATGGAGGACCTTAAGCTCCTCTTTCCCTGCCTTTTCATCCGAGACGGCAAGGTTTTCTCCGTCGAAGAACATCCTCCAGAACTTCTTCAGGAACCTGTTCACTCCGTCGATTCCCTTGGTATCCCATGGCTTGGATTGCTCGAGCGGCCCGAGGAACATTTCGTAGAGACGCAGGGTGTCGGCCCCGTAGTCGTCGCAGATACTGTCGGGATTCACCACGTTGAACATGGATTTGCTCATCTTCTCCACGGCCCAGCCGCAGACATATTCTCCGTTCTCGAGGATGAATTCGGCGTCCGCGAACTCGGGCCTCCACGCACGGAAAGCCTCCAGGTCGAGCCTGTCATTGCGGACCAGGCTGATGTCCACGTGGATCTCCGTGGTCTGGTAAGAGTCCTTCAGGCCGAGGGAGACGAACTTGTTGGTGCCTACGATCCTGTAGACGAAATTGGACCGTCCCTGGATCATTCCCTGGTTGACCAGCTTGCGGAATGGCTCGTCCTTGCACACGTACCCGAGGTCGTAGAGGAACTTGTTCCAGAAGCGGGAATATATCAGGTGCCCGGTTGCATGCTCGGTGCCGCCGATGTAAAGGTCGACATCCTGCCAGTATTCATCCACCTTGCGGTCCACCAGGGCATCCTCGTTGTGCGGGTCCATGTAGCGGAGGTAGTAGGCGCTGGACCCGGCGAAACCCGGCATCGTGCTGGTCTCGAGAGGGTAGCCCTCATAAGTCCAGTCCTTGGCACGGGCAAGAGGCGGTTCGCCCTTCTCGGTCGGGCGGAACTCGTCGATCTGCGGAAGGGTAAGCGGAAGCTTGTCGAAGGGGACAGGGGTCGGGATACCGTCCTTGTAGTAGATCGGGAAAGGCTCGCCCCAGTACCTCTGGCGGCTGAATATGGCATCGCGGAGGCGGTAGTTGACCTTCCTGTGCCCGAGGCCGTGGGCCTCCACGTACTCGATGGCGGCGGGGATGGCTTCACTCACGTCCATCCCGTCCATGAAACCGCTGTTCATCATCTTGCCTTCCTTGGCGTCGAAACTGTGCTCGCTGACATCGCAGCCCTCGATCAAAGGGACGATGGGAAGGTTGAACTTGCGGGCAAAGGCATAGTCGCGGCTGTCATGGGCCGGTACCGCCATGATGGCGCCGGTACCGTAACCTGCCAGCACATATTCGGAGATCCAGACCGGAACCCTTTCTCCGGTCAGCGGGTTCACTCCATAGGAGCCGCTGAAGACACCGGTCACGGTCTTGGTGTCCGCTATCCTCTCGCGCTCCGTCTTCTTCTTGACATATGCGAGGTACTCCTCGACCGCGCCCTTCTGCTCCGGCGTGGTAAGAGTCTCCACGAGGTCGCTTTCGGGTGCGAGGACCATGAACGTCACGCCGAACATGGTGTCCGCCCTGGTGGTGAATATGGTAACGTCGGTCTCCGCCTCACCGGTGTAGCACTTGAAGACTACTTCGCAGCCGTTGGACTTGCCGATCCAGTTGCGCTGCATCTCCTTGAGCGAATCCGTCCAGTCGATCCTGTCCAGTCCTTCCAGGAGGCGGCCGGCGTAGGCGGACACGCGAAGCTGCCACTGCTTCATCTTCTTCTGCTCCACAGGGAACCCGCCGCGTACCGAAAGGCCGTCCTTGACCTCGTCGTTGGCAAGTACGGTCCCGAGGCCGGCGCACCAGTTGACGGCAGTCTCACCCTGGTAGGCGATACGGTAGTTCATCAGCATGTCCGACTTTTCCTTCTCAGAGAACGCCTTCCACTGCGCCGCCGAAAACCTGGCGTGTTCGGAACAGGCTGCGTTGACGGCCTCGCTTCCGCCCTCTTCGAAGGCAGCCGTGAGTTCCTCGATGGGGCGGGCCTTGTCGGCATCCTTGTCATACCAGCTGCCGAACATCTTGAGGAAGGCCCACTGCGTCCACTTGTAGAATTTCGGGTCGCAGGTCCGTACCTCCCTGTCCCAGTCGTAACTGAACCCTATCCTGTCCATCTGGGAACGATAGCGGTTTATGTTGACCGTCGTGGTCTCCTCCGGGTGCTTCCCGGTCTGGATGGCATACTGCTCCGCGGGAAGACCGAAGGCGTCATACCCCATGGGATGGAGCACGTTGAATCCTTTAAGCCTCTTGTAGCGGGAAAAGATGTCACTGGCGATATAGCCCAGAGGGTGGCCTACGTGGAGTCCGGCACCCGAAGGATAAGGGAACATGTCCAGTACGTAGAACTTCGGCCGGGAGCTGTCTTCCCTGGTCTTGAATGTGCCCTTTTCGGCCCACCTGGCCTGCCACTTCTTCTCGATTGTCCTGAAATCGTAATCCATAGGTATTTCCGTTTCCTTTTATCTGTCAATATGAACTTTAATTCCTGATAGCCTGCATTCCTGTGGGGGAGCTATTTCTTTATTCCGAAAGTCCTCCCCTTCTGGAGCTTGAACTCGATATAGAGCGACATCTCCGCCTTCACCGGACGGCCTCCGACCTTGCCCGGCTTCCACTTCGGCGATGCGGAGACGACCCTTACGGCTTCTGCGTCGAGAAGCGGATCGGCGCCCCTGACGACCTTGACGTCCCCGACCTTTCCGTTCTCATCGATGATGAACTCTACCTGGACCCTCCCCTGGATGCCGTTGTCCACGGCCTCCCTGGGGTACTTCATGTAAGTATACACCCACTTCTGCAAGAAATACCGCGGATCGGAACTTCCGTAGAATGAAGGCTTTACCTCGCAGTCATAGTAAGGAACCGCTCCTTTGCCGCCCCTGGTGAGGGAAGAAAGGTCGGACGGGTCGAAGACAGGCTTCTCCCCTCCTGCGAGCACGACCGAATAGTTGTAGATGTACTCCAGTTCCTTCTCCATGGTATCGAAGTCCAGGATAGACTGGGTGTCCCTCTCGGTGTCGTGTTCAGGATACTGTCCGGTGGAGAAGAACACGGAAGGTATCTTCTTGTCGTAGAAAGCGATGTAGTCGGAAGGATATGGTTCCTTGGTCACCGTTTCCGGCTTTATCGGCTGCAGGTCCGCTGCCAGCCTCTCGGTAAAGGCGTTCATGTCGGCATTCGATGCCGTGTAGGCGAAGAACCCGCCCGTACCGGTCCCAAGCATGTCGAGGTCGATCATGGCATCTATGTTGGAGACGTCGGAGAACGACCTGTTGAGGAAATACCAGGAGCCGGCGAAGGCCTGCCTGGAAGCTCCGAACCCGACGATGAGGACAGAACGGCGGAGCATCAGGCGGTTTGTCTGGAGCATCCTTGCCAGTTCGAGGAGAACGGCCAGCCCGGAGGCGTTGCCGTTTGCCCCGTAATAGATCTTGGTGACAGGCTCTCCATCCACCGTCACGGTGCCGGTCCCAAGGTTGTCCATCCTCGCGCCTATGACTATGTACCTGTCCCAAAGCGTCTTGTCGGTCCCCTGGATGAATCCGACGACATTCCTTGAGGTGAGGGTGTCGCCCCCTTCCATCCGGATGCCGAAAAGATCGCCGGAAGCGCCTGAGATGATGTCCACTCCGTATTCCTTAAGTTTCGCGGTGATGTATTCGGCCGTCATCTTCTCTCCTTCGGAGCCTGCCAGCCTGCCCTCCATCATCGCGGACGAGATGGTGGCTACATGGTTCTTCATCGCAGTGACAGTCTCGCTGTCCGTAAGGTCTGCGTAAGGGTCTTTCTTGAACTGCGCGGCCGAGGGGAACGCTGACGAAACCACGAAGAGGGCCGCGAGCAGGGCGCTTCTGATCTTCATCTTACTCTGTTTCTAGGATCCAGATCCCCTTGGGGCAAAAACTTTGCCGCTTGAGTTTCTGGAATTCCCGGTTCAGTGCGACTATGTCATCGGTCCCGCAGACTCCGACTCCCACCTGGGAGTTCCTGAACGGGACAATCACGCCGGAATAACCTTTCCCGGCAAGGGATTCGATGTATTTCCGGGCGTTGGCTTTCCCGGAAAAAGTGGCCATCATTATCGTATAGCGAGGGCGCGGTTCCTGGCCGGAAGAGTCCCCCCGGTAGGAAGACTTGACAATCTTCACCCCGCGGAGCGAATCCGCCGCCGCCAGGGAGTCTGCCGAATACTTCTTCACCGCCTCCAGGGAATCCTGCCGGGCCTGCCTGGCAGCCGTTTCCGCCTCCTCCTGGTCGATGGCGTCCGCCATCGCCTCTATCTGGACTGAAGTCGGGCGGCCGGCAAGCTTACGGAAGAAGTCGCATCCGGAAGCGACAAACACTACCGGAAGCATCACTGCCAGGATTGCAAACTCCTTCTTCATGGTCATTCGGCTGAAGAGTCCTGAGTACCTTCGATGAAGGCGACGATCTCGCCTTTGGCGACCTTGTCGCCCTGCCTGCCAAGGACGGCTACCACCCGCCCGTCGACCGCGGGAAGCAGTTCCTCCATCCCGTAATAGGTCTGGACGAAGCCCATCCCCTTGCCTGCTTTCACCTCGGTGCCGGCAACTGGAGCCGCGGAACTGTCCTCCACGTCCACCTGCCAGAGCAGCTGTCCCTTCGCGGGAGCCTGGACCGGAACGGCGTGAGGGTACCTGGCTGAATATTCCCCGACATCGAACTTGGGCATCTCGACCACGGGACGGACGACCACGACCGGTGCCCCGGCCTTGGCCTTCAAGTCTTCCAGTTCCTTGTTGAAGCGTTCCTTGGCAATACCGCTCCTGTAGTCGCGGTACTGGCGCTCGTGCATGGCCATCTCGAAGAGTTCCTCGTCGTCTTCGCCGTAGTCCCAGCCTTCCTTGTCCATCATCTCGCGGAACTTGGGAAGTTCGTCAGGGTAGTTGTCCTGGGGGTTGCCGGTCGTGAATTCGAGGCCCTTCTCCTTTGCGAGGTCAACAATCTCCGGGGCAAGAGGCCCGGGAAGCTGGCCCATATGCCCGAGGATCATTCCCCAGGTGTCCTTGTCAATGGTGGTCCAGCGGGGCTTTCCGTTGAGCATGTTCAACAGGTTCATCAGGGCAGTGTTTTTCACATACTGGCTGAACGGAGTCACGAGAGGCGGATAGCCGAGTCTCGGCCAGACGTATTCCACCTCCTGGAAGAGTTTGACCATCAATGTGTCGAGGCTGATCTCCGGACGGCCGTGTGCCCTTTCCGCCGCATTTATGGCACCCTGGAAGCCCTTTAGGTCGGCCATCATCGAGCCCATCATGCCGCCTGGGAGGCCGCAGCCGACCAGCAGCGAACTCATCTGGGAGTTGGAAGGGTTTATCCAGTAGCCGAGGAAGTCGTCGATGAATTTCTGGGTGAGACGACGGACCTCCATGTAGGCATCCATGTTCAAGTCCTTGACCAGGAAGCCGTCGGCCTTCATCATCTCCCGGATGGTGATCACGTCAGGGTGGACCTTGCCCCAGGAAAGAGGCTCGACAGCCACGTCGAGATAGTCCGCCCCGGCCCTTGCAACCTCCAGCATGGAAGCCGGGGAGAAACCGGGACCGGTGTGCCCGTGGTACTGGACCACGATGTGCGGATATTTCTTCTTGATGTCCCTGACCAGCTCGCCGAGGAAGGTCGGACGGCCGATTCCGGCCATGTCCTTGAGACAGATCTCGTCGCAACCGTATTCGACGACCTTGTCCACCACGCCCATGTAATACTCCACGGTGTGGACGGGAGAGTTGGTTATCGAGAGGGCGACCTGGGAAACCATTCCGCCCTTCTTCGCTCCTTCAACGGAACCACGGAGGTTGCGGTGGTCGTTCAGCCCGCAGAATGAGCGTGCGATGTCGGTGCCCTGCTTTTTCTTCACCTTGAACATCAAGTCGCGGACATCCCTTGGGACGGGATTCATCCTCAACGCGTTCAAGCCTCTTTCAAGCATGTGGGTCTGGATCCCGGCCTTATGGAACGGAGCCGTCCACTTCCTGACGGCAACGTTGGGATTCTCTCCGAACAGGAGGTTGACCTGTTCGAAAGCCCCACCGTTTGTCTCGACCCTGTCGAAACACCCCATGTCGACGATCGCAGGGGCGACTTCGCAAAGCTGGTCGACCCGGGGGACGTACTTTCCGGAAGACTGCCACATGTCCCTGTACACCAGGGAGAACTTTATTTCTCTAGCCATAATGATTAAGCATCTGTTGTAAACCTACAAAGATACTCATTTTATTTGGTTCCCGGTCTACCGGACACCCTTTGTCAAAAAAACAATTCCAAAAGGTCGGCGGCAGAAACGCCGCGAAGATAGCGGGAGACCCCTGCCCGGGCCAGGGCCTCCGAGATTTCAGAAGGAGTGAAACGATGGCCGACAAGCTTCTCCGCAAGGCCTGACGCAGGTTCATCGAAGAGGAAGTCGCCCCAGAAGACCAAGTGGGTCAGGACGCCGCCCTCGACCTTGAAGTCGGCCGAGACAGTACCGCACGACAGTTTCACGCTCCTTGTGAAACCCGCCTCCTTGGAGCGCCCGTACACGAAATCCCAGGTGCTGAACTTCGAGTCCGAGAGGGCCTGCACCTCGTCCAGGGGAACGATGTCCGGAGGGAGAGGCTGGTCGCCGCCCGAGAGGATGTCCTGCAGGGCGGCCTGAAGCTCATCAAGCGACGCCATGGCCGGAAGATGGTCCTTCAGGTTGCACACCCGGCTCTTCACCGAGGCTATCCCCTTGGCGTTCATCTTGGAAAAGGGTGTGTCAAGGACATGGGAAAGAGTATCCAGGTCGACGTCGTACATGAGTGTCCCATGGATGATCTCCTGCCCGTGGGACACCCTCCTTGCATAGCCCGAGCATTTGCGGCCGTCCACGAATATGTCGTTGCGGCCGGTGAGCTGCGCATCTACCCCGAGTTTCCTCAAGGCCTCCACGAAGGGTTCAGGGGAGGGATGGGCACCGATGATGGTGTAGTTGAGGTTCTGCAGGTCATGGTAGACCGCACCGCCGCCCGTCACCCTGCGGGCGAGGGTGATCCCATGGGCATCGAGATACTCGAGGTTGACCTCGGAATATACATTCTGGTTCAGGCCGACAATCACCGACGGACGGTTCCGCCAGAGGAAGAAATAGGGCTGCCCGGACTTGACGTTCTCAAGGCAGTATTCGTCGAAAGCGAGGTTGAAGTACGGGTCAGTACTGCAGTTTGTCAAGTATTTCATTCTGGATCACGGGCAGGAAGTACTGCTTTATCTGTGGATAGTTCGGAAGGTGCGTGCCGGGATAGCGTCTTCCCCTTCCAGGATAATGGAGTTCGAACTCGTCGAAGCAGTCCACCATCTCGTCATGGTCGGCGAACAGTCCCGTGACCAGTCCGGTCTCTTCCGGAGGGACATTCAGGAATTCCGTCTCTTCCAAAGCCTCATAGCGATTGCACAAGTCTTCGGTAATAAGGAAGGAACGTGCTCCGTCCTTCCTGGGGGACAGGAACTCAACCTCGCCCATCATGGTACGCATGAGCCTGGAGACATGGAAATCGGGATTGACCAGCAGCCTTCTGCGGCCTCGGAGGAGCTGTGCCCAGAACCCGCCCATGGAATGGCCGACCACGAAGTCCGGATCCTCATCCGCGCATATTCCCTGCAGGAGGGCCAGGGCCTCCGAAGGATCCGTCGGCACGTCCGGAGCAACCACTTCGCTTCCTTTAAGGAGGATGCGCAGCGACGAGGCCATCTTGTACTGCCCCGAGGAAGCCAGCCCGTGGATGAACAGTATCTTCATCTAATCCGCGCGGCTTTCGAGGATCATCTCCCCGAGTTCCTCCAGGTCACGGCAGATGAAATCGGCCGTACCGACTTCAAGGGCGGTTTCCAGGGTGGTCTCTCCGGAAAGCACCAGGACGGACACGGCCCCTGCCCTGCGGCCCATCTCGATGTCGGTGTAGATACGGTCGCCGACCATGGCGATCTGGTCAGGGGCAAGGCCGTTGCGGTCGCGGATCCCGTCGAGCATGGTCGGGTCGGGCTTTCCCATCACCTTGTCAGGCTTCCGTCCGGTGGCGGCTTCTATGCACTTCTGCAAAGAGCCGCAGTCTACGAGGATGGTGCGCGCATCGGTCGGGCAGACCCAGTCCGGATTGGTCGCGATGTAGGGAATACCCCTGGAGGCCCACCATGCAGCCCTGCACAGGCGAGGGTACACCAGGGTTGTGTCAAAGGCGACGACAAGCATGTCCGGGACGTCGTCCGGATCGTCGGCGCAAGATTCGAAGCCTGCCTCGACGAACTGCTCCTGCATGCTTGGGGTGCCGAGCATGAAAAGGCGCTTCACCTGGGGATATGCTTTCCTGAGGTAGTCGATCGTAGCCACCGGGGTCGTGTACATGTCCTGCCTGGGGCAGTCGATGCCCATCCCCGCAAGCTTGGCTATGTAGTCGTCCACCGAACGCGTGGGGTTGTTCGTGAGGAAGGAGTGCCCCACACCGGCGGCCTTGAGGGCGTCAAGGGTCGGCACGGTGAACGGGAATATGTTGTTCTCCATGTAGATGGTCCCGTCCATGTCAAGGGCGAGGTGCCTGATCCGGCGCAATTTTTCACGCTGGGCCGGCGAAAGGACCTTGTTGTAGGGAGCTCCGCTCATGACCGCACCTCCTCGGCTTTCCCGTTATCATATTCCCTGCGGTATTCCTCGATCAGGCGGTCCGCCTTGGCATAGCCGTTGGCCGGTTTGTTCCAGAGCATGGCCAGGAGGACCATTCCTACAAGGCCCATCAGGATCGCGATCTCGAAGACAGGATTCCATCCCTTGGCATCGGCGATCACTCCGAAGGCATAGCCGGAGACAGTGGTGCTGGCATAGCCCAGGATGCCGGCGATTCCGTTGGCTGAAGCCGCCACCCTCTTGGTAGCCTGGTTGGAAAGCGAAATACCTATCAGGGCCTGAGGCATGTAGATGAAGAAACTGGCCATGATCAGGCTGGCCACCGCAAGGCCGTTCATGCTCTTGGGGATGAGCCAGAAGGCCAGGAAGCACAAGGTCGCTCCGGCAAGGCCGAGGAAACAAGTCCTCTGCGACCTGCTCCCTAAGAACTTGTCCGTGGCCCACCCTGCCAGCAGGGTACCGCCGATGCCTCCGATCAGTTCGGACGCGGCCACCACGGACGATGCCGTGCTGATGCCGAGTCCCCTGTCCTGGGTGAGGAACGTAGCCCCCCAGTCAAGTATGGTGAACCGGATGACATAGACGAAGAAGTTCGCTATGGCAAGTATCCAGACTATCTTGTTGCCGAAAACCATCTTCTTGACAAGGCGCTCGTAGGCGAACTTGGTAAAGCCGGGGTCCTCCTCTTCGACCGTCCGGGCCGGAGCGTTCTCATCCATCGTTTCAGGGTCGGGAAGGCCGACCGACGCCGGGGTGTCCTTCAGTCCGAAGAACAGAAGGACGGCGCCCGCTATCGCAAGTATGGCCGGAGCGAAGAAGCACCACTGCCATGCCTGGTAGCCGAAAGGCTTGAGGATCAGCGTTCCGCATATTATTGCGACCAGGCCGGCCCCGATCGAATGCGAGCTGTTCCAGATGGACTGCTTGAACGCTAGTTCAGAAGGCTTGATCCAGTGCGCCATGAGGCTGCCGCAGGGCGGGTAGCCCATCCCCTGGGCATATCCGTTGATCAGCCACAGGCTCCCTATCACGGTGACAAGGCCCATCGTAGCCTTGCCCTCGGCATCAAGGAAATGGAACACTCCGTTCATCTCCGGACTCAGTCCTATCAGGATGTTGACGAGGGCGGAGAGAAGAAGGCCTGCCGACATCATCAGTTTCCGGGACGTCCTGTCGGCGAGGAAACCGTTGACGAAACGGGAGAAACCGTAGATGACACCGTTGAGCATCAGGAAAAGTCCCAGCTTGGCCTTGCTGATGCCGAGTTCGGATTCAAGGGCTGGCATTACGATGCTGAAGTTCTTCCTGACGAAGTAGAAAAGCATGTAGCCGATCATCAGGATGATCAGCGTACGCCACTGCCAATAATTGTACTTTTTCTTTACGTCCTGGTCCATGATGGAGACTGTTAACAATGAGTGGGAGGAATTGTCCTCCGGTTTGTCTTGCAAATATAATGAATATCCCGGTGTTTCGCGACCGGCTTACTCGACCGAGATGAAAGTCACCGAATGGGCGGGAATCGCTACCGCCCCGTTCCTGACGGGAAGGACCTTTTCGGATGGAGAGCCTTCTCGGCACCGGGTTTGACGGCCGTGGTGTTCTGGGCGACGGCCAGCAAGCCGGCGGACAGGGACACTGCGAAAAGGGATAAGATTCTCTTGACCATAGTCGACGAAGTGATTGTTCTTGAAAAACCAAAAAAGAGGCTGGCCCGGCGGGCCAGTCTCTTGTATAAGGACCTCGAAGGGTTTATTTCAACTCGTCTGCATGGGCGAGAAGGTACTTCTCGGCCTCTGCATTCCAAAGTCCGTTGTGGGCCTTGCAAAGACGGTCGAGTTCGGCGTAGACCGGGTTGGTCCTGCCTTTCTCCTCGAATTCGGAGATGGCCGTCAGAGGCATGGTGACCTGGGTGTAAACCATCTTTTTGCCTCCCGGGATCGAGGGGAGGTTCAAGGTGGTGTCGATGACAGTGTTCAGGCCACCGATGTGGGTGATGAGTCCGGCGGGATCCATTCCCTTGCCCATCAATTCAATAGCCTCTTTCATGTCATCGGCGTTACCGCCGCTGGTACCCACGATGTGGTGGGCCTCGTAATGGACATTGTAGAAGTTGAACCTTGCACTGAAATCAGCGCTCCTGGGGCCGGAGAAGAAGTCAAGGCAACCATCGAAACCGAGGATTGCATCAGCCTGCTCCACGACGGCGGGGACAGGAGCCATCACGACGACATCGTCGTAACCGGTTCCGCCGGAAAGTTCCATCAGGGTGGCCACAGGGTCGCCGCTGCCGGTATTCACATAGTGGATATCAATCCCGCGTGAAGCGAACATCTCCTTTGTATAAAGGGTGGCCGCACGGTCCAGACGGCTCTGGTCGATATCGGTGACGACGAAGAATGAAGGGACGGGGCCCTCGCGGTGGAGTACGTAATTGATCATCGCAAGACCCATGGGTCCCACACCGGCGAGAAGGGCCATCTTGCCGCCGTCCTTGATCTCCATCTTGTGCACATATGTGCCGGGAGTAGTGTGGTAATGGGCATGGAGAGCTCCGATCACGCAGGAAATAGGCTCGCTCAGGGAAGCGGGATAGAAAGCATCACCGCTGTAGTGGAAGAGACATCCCTTCTCCATCACCTCGTTGGGGATGATGATGTAGGTCGCATCTCCGCCACAGTACCTGTAGGAATAGCCAGGTGCCGACAGGATGCCGACAGGACCGCCCTCGTAATTGATGGCGGGCTGGATGGAGAATTTCTCGCCGGGCTTGAACTCGTCCTGCCACTTGGCTCCGACCTTGACTATTTCGCCTGCGAACTCGTGTCCGACAATGACCGGATTGACTGCCACGTCGTCAGGGACCCTCTTGTGCTCGACGCCGGCGTGTCCCGCCTTGTAGGTGGACATGCAGATATCGTCACTGAAGACTTTCGCAAGGATCTCGTCGTCCTTCATCTCCGGAAGTTCGAACTCTTCCAGACGGAGGTCGTCCTTGCCATAAAGACGAACAGCTTTGGTTTTCATATTCAGTAGTTTTATTTGTTCAAAAAACGGCTCAGACACCCTTCTTGGCCCTGATCTCCTGCTCGGCGACGGTCTGGTTGCTCACAGGGACATAGTCCTTCAGGGGAACGATCTTCTCGTTGATGGCATCGAGGAACCATGAAGGCTGGGGGAAGAACGCCTCCTCGAGTTCATGGCAAGGCGTGATCCAGTTGCGGGAACCCAGGACGACGGGAGCTGCGTCGAGATAGTCGAACGCCATCTCGGTGATGTTGGCTGCAAGGTCGTTGAGGTAGGATCCGCGAGCGCAGGCGTCGCCGGCGATGATGATGCGTCCGGTCTTCTTGACGGACTCGAGGACCTTCTCGTAGTTGAAAGGAACGAGGGAACGGGCATCGATGACCTCCGCCTCCATCCCGTACTTTTCCTTAAGGATGTCGGCTGCCTCGAGGGCGCGGTAAAGGGTGGCTCCGATCGTGAGGAAGGTGATATCCTTTCCGGTTCTCTTGACATCGGGCTCGCCGATAGGAATCTCGTAATAACCCTCGGGTACTCCGCCTTCGTGGAACTTCTCGCCGATTCCGTAGAGCCTCTGGCTCTCGAAGAAGACGACAGGGTCGGTTCCCTGGAGCGCGGCGTTCATCAGACCCTTGGCATCGTAAGGAGTGACAGGGAAGACGACCTTGAGGCCAGGGATATGAGTGCAGAGAGAGGTCCAGTCCTGAGAGTGCTGGGCACCGTACTTGGAACCGACGGAGACCCTGACGGTAACGGGCATCTTGAGGATGTTGCCGGACATTGCCTGCCACTTGGGAAGCTGGTTGAATATCTCGTCGCCGCAGCATCCGAGGAAGTCGCAGTACATGATCTCAGGGATGACACGGCCACCGCACATGGCATAGCCGATGGCGGTTCCGATGATGGCAGCCTCGGCGATCGGGGAGTTGAAGAGACGATGGTAAGGAAGGGCCTCGGTCAGTCCCCTGTAAACGGCGAAGGCACCGCCCCACTCACGGTTCTCCTCACCGTAGGCGATGAGGGAAGCATCCTTGTAGAAGCGGTCCACGATGGCCTCGAAGACACCATCACGGAAATTGTAGGTCTTCATCGAGCTCACGGGCTTGCCGTTCTTGTCGAGCCAGAAGCGCTCCTTGCCGGCGATCTGCTTGACCCTGGGGTTCTCCTCAAGAGGCATGAGCACGTCGGGTTTAGCGTCGGACAGGGAGTCGATGCTCTGGTTGGAGAACATCATGTCGCCGAGAAGCTCGTTGTCCTTCACAAGGTCCATCCTGGGTGAAAGGGTGTCGTCGATGGCGAGCTTGTAGCACTCGAAGATGTTGTCGTTGACGGTCTTACGGATTGCGTCAAGCTTGGCCTGGTCGGCGACTCCGGCCTCGATGAGCTTCTTGCCGAACGTTACGATGCAGTCTTCCTTCTCCCAAGCCTCGATCTCTTCCTTGGTACGGTAGGAGCTCTGGTCGCTCGGAGAGTGTCCGCTGTAACGGTAGGTGACGACGTCCAGGAGGGCCGGGCCTTTCTTTTCGAGCAGGTAGGCCTTCTTGCGGTAGAATGCGTCGATGACTGCCAGAGGGTTGTATCCGTCCACCCTTTCAGCGTCCATGGCGTCAGCCTTGAAGCCGGCGCCCAGGCGTGCAGGGAAGGTGTAACCCATGGTTTCGCCCCTGGTCTGGCCACCCATCGCATACTGGTTGTCCATCACGTTGAACAGGACGGGAAGTCCGCCCTTCATGTCGCCTTCCCAGAGAGTGTTGAACTGGTCCATGGAAGCGAAGGTCATGCCTTCGAGCACCGGGCCGCGGGCCATTGCACCGTCACCGAGGTTGGCGACGACTATGCCCTTCTTGCGGTTGACCTTCTTGTAGAGGGCCGCACCGACAGCGATTGAACCGCTGCCGCCCACGATGGCGTTGTTGGGATAGATTCCGAAAGGAGTGAAGAAAGTGTGCATGGATCCGCCGAGTCCCTTGTTGAAACCGGTGACGCGGGCGAAGATCTCCGCCATCGCTCCATAAAGAAGGAAGCGGATTCCGAGTTCCTTGGTGTCCTCTCCCGAATATGCCTTGCGCGCGACATTGAGAGTCGCTCCGCCCCAGAATTCCTCCATGACCTTCTTGAGTTCGGCCTCAGGGAGTATCTGGATCGAGCGCAAGCCCTTGGCAAGGATCTCGCCGTGGGAGCGGTGGCTTCCGAAGATGAAGTCGTCGGTGTCGAGGGCATATGCCATACCGACGGCGGCAGCCTCCTGGCCGGCGGAAAGGTGGGCAGGTCCGGGGTTGTTGTAGGCCACTCCGTTGTAGCCGCCCGTCGTCTTCACGAGGTTGAGCATGGTCTCGAACTCGCGGATGTAGGACATGTCACGGTAGATGCGGAGGAGGTCTTCCTCAGTGAACCTGCCGTCCTTGAGCTCTTCCTTGACGGTCTTGTTGTACTTCATCACGGGGATGGAGGGAAGCTTCAGTTCATGATCCGAGGGACGAAGGGTCTCGTTGGGATCGATATAAAGTGATTTGGGCATGATGGTATGCTGTTTTAATGTTTATTGTCTCTGGTTTACTTGATTGTCCATGCAGTCTCCTTGATGATCTCGGAAACGGTAGGGTGAGGGAAGACGACTTCCTTGAGCTGCTCGAGGGTCATCTCTTCCTCGATGGCGATGCAGGCGCTGTGGATGATCTCGGAGCAAGGGTTGCCCAGCATGTGGACGCCGAGTACCTCATGGTACTTCTTGCCGACGATGATCTTGCATATTCCTTCGCCTCCTTCGTTCTCCGCCACGAAGCGGCCTGCATAGGCCATGGGCAGGGAAACTACCGTGTACTCCTTGCCGGAAGCCTTGGCCTGTTCCTCGGTGAGGCCGACGCCGGCCACTTCCGGATTGGTGTAGACCACGCCGGGGATGGCATCGTAGCGCATGACGTCCTTCTTGCCGAGGATGTTGTTGACAGCCACTTCACCTTCGCGGCTGGCCGTGTGGGCGAGCATCGAGAATCCCGTCACGTCGCCTGCGGCATAGACGTTGGGGATATTGGTGCGCATCTGGGCGTCGACCTTTATACCTACGGGACGGCCGTTCCTGTTCTCGAGATAGGCCACACCCAGGTTCTCGAGGCCGAAGCCCTGGAGGTTGGCACGCCTTCCGACGGAAACGAGGATCTTGTCCCCGCTTACCCTCTGCTCCTTGCCTTCAGGATCCTTGTACACTACCGTATTGCCTTCGATTGCGGTCACCTGGCACTTCAGGCAGAAATTGACCCCGCGCTTTGCATAGATCTTCTGAAGCATCGAGGAGATCTCGTCGTCGAGAGGGCCGAGGATCTTGGGCAGCATCTCCACCACGGTCACCTTGGTGCCGAGGGTGTTGAAGAATGCCGCGAACTCCATTCCGATGACACCGCCTCCGATCACGACGAGTTCCTTGGGCTGCTCCTTGAGGGCGAGGATCTCACGGTTCGTGACGATCACGTCGCCTGCTTCCTTCAATCCGGGGAAAGGAGGGACTGCAGCCTCGGAACCGGTACAGACAAGGAGGTTCCTGGCCACGTAGGTCTGGCCCGCGGCCTCGACCTTGATGCCTTCCTGGTCACGGCCGAGGATGGTGGCGTTCTCGGCCACGACTTCGACCTTGTTGCCCTTCATGGCAGCCTTCACGCCGCCGACAAGCTTCTTCACGACCTTGTCCTTGCGGGCGACGATCTCATCATACTTGAACTCGGGATCCTTCACATAGACTCCGTAATGGTCCCCGGTCTTGGCGTAGTTGAAGACTTTCGCGCTGTAGAGCAGGGTCTTGGTAGGGATGCAGCCTTCGTTGAGGCAGACACCGCCGAGGGATTTCCTTTCAAAGAGGACTACCTTGAGGCCGGACGCACCGGCTCTCTCAGCGGCTACGTATCCACCGGGGCCGCCACCTATAACTGCTAAATCGTACATATCCACTGACAATTAAAATTCAACTTCAAGGTTCTCTATCTCCGTAGCGACCTGCTTCAGGAAGCGGGTTGCTTCACCACCGTCGAGAGCGCGATGGTCGTAGGTAAGGGACAGGCCCAGGTAAGGGACGAATCCGTACACTCCGCCGCCGAGGTCCTTGGGACGGGCCACGATGGTGCCGACTCCGAGGATGGCGCTCTGGGGCACGTTGATCACAGGGGTGAACCACTCGACTCCGAAACCGCCGAGGTTGGACACCGTGAACGACGCCGCTTCTGCGGAAAGGAGGTCGGGATTGATGGATCCCTTCTTGCAATCGTCGGCAGCCTTCTTGAGCTGCTTGCTCAGTCCGATTATGCTGAGTTCGTCGGCGTGCCTGATGGCAGGGACCATGAGTCCGCGCTCAGTGTCGACCGCACAGCCGAGGTTGACGGGCTTGAAATAGCGCATCGAATCCCCGAGGCAGTGGGAATTGATCTTCGGGAACTTCTTCAGGGCCTTGATGACCGCGAAGCAGACCAGGTCGTTGATGGTGACGTTGGCATCGATCGTCCCTTCTTCCAGGGCCTTCTTCGCTTTCTTGCGGAGAGCCTGGATCCTGCGGGCATCGGCGCCGAGCATGTGGGTGAGCTGGGCCGTGTTCTGGAGGGAGTTGTACATCGACTTTGCGATGAGCTTGCGCATGTTGGACATCTTCTCCACGGTGAATTCCTCACCTTCGCCTGCGATGTCGGTGTGCATGGGCTGCCAGACCTTGAGGTCGGATCCCCTGACCATCCCGGCGAGACCGGTGCCGCGCTCGGGAGCCTGGAAGGAACCGTCGGCGGTCATGGCCTTGGCAAGACCGGTCCTCGGTGTCGCAGCAGCAGCCTGGACGTCCCTTTCTATTATCCTTCCGCCAGGGCCTGTACCGGCTACCTGGGCGGTATCGATCCCTTTCTCCGAGGCCAGTTTGCGGGCCCTGGGAGAAACCGGCGCACCGGCCGTGACGGTACCTGCGGGAACTTCCGCAGCAGCGGGAGCGGCTGCGGGGGCTGCCGCCGGGGCGGGTTCAGCCTGGGCCGGTTCCTGCGCTGCAGGAGCTTCACCTCCGGGAGCGAACTCTGCGAAAGACTCTCCCGGTTCGCCTATGACCATCACGTTGGTCAGGCATGGAATCTCATCATTGTCCTGGAAGAAGCAGGCCAACACTGTCCCTGCCACCTTTGCATCCTCTTCGAAAGAAGCCTTGTCGGTCTCGTAGGTAAAAAGGATGTCCCCCACCTCGACCTTGTCGCCGGGTTTCTTCTTGAATTCGGTGACGATGCAGCTTTCAACGGATTGCCCTTGCTTGGGCATTATTACTACTTGTGCCATTAAATTATGATAATTAAACTTTGATTTTCAAATCAGACAAAGTTAAAATTTCCGTCTGACTTAAAAAAGGATTATATTTGCCTTGATATGGAAAATACCATAAATCAAATTCAAAATATCAAATAAAAAATGCAATCAGCTGAAGACTTGAAAAAGACTGCCTCTCAAGTCAGGAGAGACATCATCAGGATGGTCACGAAAGCCAAGTCCGGTCACCCGGGCGGATCGATGAGCTGCACCGATTTCCTGACGGCACTTTACTTCAACGTCATGGACCATGACCCTGCGACATGGACAAGGGACGGCAAGGGCCAGGACGTGTTCTACCTTTCCGCCGGCCACCTCACCCCGGTCTATTATTCCGTGCTCGCAAGGGCTGGCTATTTCCCGGTCTCTGAACTGGGTACGTTCCGCAAGTACGGGACCAGGCTCCAGGGACACCCCTCCGTTGAAAAGGGACTTCCGGGAATAATCCAGGCTTCCGGTTCCCTGGGACAGGGGCTTTCCGCAGCCATAGGTACGGCCATCGCGAAGAAGATGGACAACGACGGGAAGAACGTCTATGTCCTGTGCGGAGACGGAGAGAGCGAGGAAGGACAGATCTGGGAGGCTGCGATGTTCGCCGCCCACCACAAGGTCGACAACCTCATCGCCATGACCGACAGGAACCATCAGCAGATCGACGGGACCACCGAATCAGTCGCGGGCCTGGGCGACCTCGAAGCTATCTGGAAAGCTTTCGGATGGGAGGTGATCCCAGCCGACGGCCATGACATGGAAGCCATCCTGGATGCCTTCGCGAAAGCCAAGTCACTCTCGGGCAAGGGCAAGCCTATAATGATCATGTTCAACACCGAGATGGGTCACGGAGTCGACTTCATGGCCGGCACCCACAAGTGGCACGGGAATGCTCCAAGCGAAGAGCAGTGCGCCGTCGCAATGACTCAGCTCGAAGAAACATTGGGAGACTTTTAATCTGAAACGCCATGAAGAAATACACTGATAAAGGAAAGAAAGACACGCGCAGCGGTTTCGGAGCAGGCCTTTTCGAAGCCGGACAAGCTGACAGCAGGGTCGTAGCGCTGACCGCCGACCTCAAGGGATCGCTCAAGATGGACCAGTTCGCCGCAGCCTTCCCCGAGAGATACTTCGAGTGCGGAATCGCCGAGGCCAACATGATCGGCGTCGCCGCCGGTATGGCAATCGCCGGGAAGGTTCCCTTCGTGGGATCCTTCGCCGAATTCGTGACCGGACGTGTCTACGACCAGGTCAGGATGGAGGTCTGCTACGGCGAAACCAATGTCAAGATCGCTTCCTCCCATGCAGGAATCACCCTCGGAGAGGACGGAGCGACCCACCAGACGATGGAGGACATCGCCCTCATGAGGGCCCTCCCGAACATGGTCGTCATCAACCCCTGCGACTGGACACAGACAAAGAACGCCACCATCGCCGCCGCCAAGTACGACGGTCCTGTCTACCTCCGTTTCGGAAGGCCGAAGGTAGCCGACTTCATGCCCGACGAGCCCTTCGAGATCGGGAAAGCCTATGTCCTCAACGAGGGTAAGGATGTCACCATATTCGCTACCGGCCACATGGTCTGGGAGGCTCTCAACGCTGCCGAGGCCCTGGAGGCTGAAGGAATATGCGCCGAGGTGGTCGACGTCGCCACCATCAAGCCCCTGGACACCGCCACCGTCATCACTTCCATCAAGAAGACCGGATGCGCGGTAGTCGCGGAGGAGCACAACATGGCAGGCGGACTCGGCGAGCTGATCGCCGGCGTACTGGCCGCTTCCTGCCCCAGGCCCCTTGAATACATCAACGGCAAGGACCGCTTCGGACAGAGCGGGACTCCCGCCGAACTCCTCGCAGCCTACGGAATGGACGCCCTCCACATCGCAGAGGCCGCCAGGAAGGCGATCGGAAGGAAATAAGGCCTACCCCCTTAAAAAACAGAAAAACCTCAGGAGACGTTTCCGTTTCTTGAGGTTTTTTCCGTTTGGCATGGTTATCTTGCGCCCCGGACAAAAACCGTCAGGCCGATGAAGATGAAAGAAATGTGCGCGGAAGAAAGGCCGCGGGAGAAGATGCTCGCCAAAGGAGCAGGAGCGATGAGCAACGCAGAACTCCTGGCGATCCTGATCGGGTCCGGCACCCGCAACGGCAACGTACTGGAAGTAGCCAACAGGATGCTGCTGAAAGCCGGAGGCAGGCTCTCGGGCATTGCCGGGATGAGCCACGAGGACATGCAGCAGCTCGAAGGGATAGGCACGGGCAGGTATTCAGTGATCGCCGCAGCCTTCGAACTGGGCAGGAGATGCACCCTGGAGGATCCCGGGATCGAGAAAGTGCCGGTGGTGGGTGCCTCCATAGTGTACAGGATGATGATCCCACGGATGAAAGGTCTCCTGCATGAAGAACTCTGGGCCGTATTCCTGAACAGGGCGAACTATGTCCTCAAAAAAGAAATGCTCACGAAAGGCGGGCTGACAGCTACCGTGATGGACCAGAAGATGATAGTGAAAAAGGCCCTCGACCTGCACGCCAGCTCTGTGATCCTGGTACACAACCATCCTTCCGGAGACCCCAGGCCGGGAAGCGCCGACATGTCCCAGACAAGGCTGGTGAGGAAGGCTTGCCAGAGCATGGACATCCTGCTGCTGGACCACGTCATAGTCTGCGACGACTCCTTCTATTCTTTTGCCGACGAAAGGGTGGTGACGGCGTGACGGCACGGCGGGAGCGGGAAAATTTGCATGTCTGGAAATAAATGATTAGTTTTGATTTCCGGAACAAGCAAGAAAAACCCATGAAAGTCATCAACCTTGGAGAGACCGACTCGGTCCTTGGAAACATAGTCGCACAGATGCGCGACAAGACCATCCAGAAAGACAGCCTCCGTTTCCGGTTCAACCTCAGGAGGCTGGGACAGATCTTCGGCTACGAACTGAGCAAGACGCTCACCTTCACCCCCAAGGAAGTGCCTACTCCCCTGGCGACGGCTACCGTCCGGACATGCGACGACAAGGTCGTTGCGGCGACCATCCTCCGGGCGGGCCTTCCGCTCCACGAAGGCATCCTGGAGATGTTCGACAACGCTGAAAGCGCTTTCATCGCCGCCTATCGGAAATATGACAAGGGCGACGACTTCCACATCAACATAGAATACTGTTCATGTCCCTCCCTGGAAGGGAAAACCCTTATCCTGTCCGACACCCTCCTGGCAACCGGCGCCTCGATAGAGATCTCCTACCGGAAGGTGCTCGATGACGGCGGCGAACCTTTGTTCACGCACTTCGTGTGCCCTATAGCCAGCGTCTACGCCATAGAATATCTCCAGAAGAGAATGCCCGAAAAGACCTGCCTGTGGACGGCGGCGATCGACGAGGAGCTTACGAGCAAATCCTACATCGTCCCAGGACTGGGAGATGCAGGAGACCTTGCCTACGGCGACAAACTGTAAAACCTATAACTCCTTCCTGAGCCTGGCCTTGGGGATTCCCAGCTGGTCGCGGTACTTCGCGATCGTACGGCGGGCTACCTTGTAACCCCTTTTGTTCATCTCGACGACAAGCTGGTCGTCGGTGAGCGGCCTGCGCTTGTCTTCAGCTTCCACACACTCACGGAGGGCCTTCTTGAGTTCCCTCGTCGAGACCTCGTCCCCTTCCTGGTTCTCCAGGCCTTCCGAGAAGAAATACTTGAGGGGAAGGATTCCGAAGCTGGTTTCGATGTACTTGCTGTTGACCACCCTGGAAATCGTAGAGATGTCAAAGCCGGTCTTCTCGGCTATGTCCTTGAGCACCATCGGCTTGAGGTGGGACTCGTCCCCGTCCAGGAAATAGTCGTGCTGATAGTCCAGGATCGCCTTCATGGTGCTTTCGAGGGTGTTGTGGCGCTGCTTCAGGGCCTCCACGAACCACTTGGCATTCTCCCACCTCTGCTTCACCCAGGCGGCGTCCTCCTTCTGCTTCTTGGAAGCCGTACCCTGGGCTTCGGCGATTATCTCCGCACACTTCTTGTTGATGCGGATCTCCGGGATCGTGAACCGTGGCATGGACAGCTTCAGCCCCCCTTCGTCGAGGTCGAGCTTGAAATCGGGGACGATCTGCTGGGCCTGGTCGCTGTAGGAGTCGTCTATCTGGCCTCCGGGGTAAGGGTTGAGCTTCACTATCTTGGCAAGCACCGCCCTCATGTCCTCTTCGGATATCGCCATCTTCGAGATGATCTTCTGGAAATGCTTGTTGGAGAATTCCTGGAAATAGTCGCTGATTATCGTCTTGGCGTATTTGACCGTAGGAGTCTCTTTCTGGGCTTCGAGCTGGAGCAGCAGGCATTCGCGGAGGTCGCGCGCGCCGACTCCCACAGGTTCGAATTCCTGGATCACCTTGAGCATCGAGAGTACCTCCTCCGGGGTGGCCTGTATCCCGGCCCTGAAGGCAAGGTCGTCCACGATGCTGTCTATATCCCTGCGGAGGTAGCCCGAACTGTCCAGGCTGCCTATCAGGAATGCCGCGATATCGTGGTCGTGACGGGACAGGTTGCGGTAGCCCAGCTGTTCCATAAGGCTCTGGGTAAAGCTCTGTCTGACCGAGAACGTAGAGAACTGGGGACGGCTGTCGTCGTCCTTGCCGTAGTTGTTGACCCTCAGGTTGTAAGCCGGGATGGAATCGTCGTCTTCCATCTCGTCGATGGACACGTCCTTGGGGTCGTCCTGCTCTTCCTGGCCGTCCCTTTCATCCCTCTCGTCCCCGTCCTTCTCAGGAGCCGGATTGTCATCCAGCACCGGATTCTCCTCGAGTTCCTTCTTGATCTTCTGTTCGAGTTCCTGGATAGGTAGCTCGATCAGCTTGATCGTCTGGATCTGGAGAGGGGACAGTTTCTGCACCTGCCTCTGGTCCAATGTCTGTTTGATTCCTCCTGCCATGATACTTGTGAGCTAAGGTTCAATCGCCGGCAGGACGCTTTCCGACAGCAGGATAATTGATGGATTCCTTCACTATGATCGCACCTGGGAACGCCGCCCTGACCGTCTGGAGCACCTTCAGGGCTTCGGACTTGGTCCTGAAGTCTCCGGCGACGACCTTGAAGTAGGGGTTCGAATAGGTACGGTAGGTAGGAATCCCGGGGCACATGGCCTGGAACCGTTTCTCGGCGGCTTCCGAAGACACGCGGGCACTCTGCTGGTTGTCGTTGAATATCCGGATCCGGAATCCGCTGATTCCCTTTGACGAATTTGAAGAGATGTGGCTGTTGAACGACTCCAGGATGGCCTGGGACTGGTGCACCTTGACATCTGCAGGGTCACCCTTAGCCTTTGAAGGGAGAAGCGAGAATATGCTCTTCCCGACGAAGGCCGAATCCAGGGCACCGGCAGCCGCCTTGTCCTGGGCGGCGGCGGTGAAGGTGAACACGGCAAGGGCCGTTATTGCAAGCAGCATTGATTTACTGGACATAGGCATTTCATTTAGGACCGGAATCCTTGTTCATCATTTCCTGTATGTCAAGGCCCTTGAAACGCAGGGTTTTCCCCATCCCGTTCCGGAGCCTGACCTTGGCGGAAAGGTCAGTGGTGAAACCTTCCATGCTGCCCTTCCGGATTATCGACAGCAGCGTCGCCATCCTGACCCCGTCGCTCAGCGTGGCCGTACAGGGGACGTCATAGACCTTCACGCAGCGGCCGTCCACTTCCACCTGACCGGTCGTGGTGTAGGTGGCGAAATCCTCCCCGTTGTACTTGATCACGCCGTCAAGGGAAGTAACGGTGAACGACATGGCCGGGTTGTCTATCCCGAGGGCGAGGACGGCCGACAGGGAACGGAGCCCCTGCATGGAATACGACTCCAGTCCGCAGGACGTCACCTTGATGTCCTTCACCTTCCTGAGCGAAGAGCATCCGGAGAACAAGCATGCCAGGAGCGCCGCGGCGGCCAGGCAGACGAGAGTCTTTCCGTATGATTTCATTCTACACATGGTTTCCTTCCCAATCGCACAAAGATAGGAAAAAATACTTATTCGCTGAAAAATCCATATATTTGTAAGACAGGAAGACGTCTGCCCGACGTTTTCATCACGATAAACAAGACAATGGACGATGGCCGGGAAACTATACATTGAGACATACGGGTGCCAGATGAACGTCAGCGACACCGAAGTGATTTTCTCCATCCTCGGGAAGGAAGGCTACCAGAGGACCGCTTCGATGGAAGAGGCCGACGTGATACTGGCCAACACCTGCTCCGTCAGGGACAATGCCGAGCAGCGGATATGGGGAAGGATCGAACTGTTCCACAAGCAGAAACAGATCCGCAAGGACGTAATCGTCGGGATCGTCGGCTGCATGGCGGAGAGGCTCAAGGACAAGCTGATCGAGACCGGCAAGGTGGACCTTGTCGCAGGACCGGACTCATACAGGTCGCTCCCCAGGCTCCTGCGGGACATCGCCCCGGACAAGCCCCAGATCGACGTGCTGCTTTCCCATGAAGAGACCTACGCCGACATCGTGCCGGTAAGGACGGACCGGGCCGGAGTCTCCGCCTTCATCTCCATAATGAGGGGCTGCAACAATGTCTGTTCCTACTGCGTCGTCCCCTACACCAGGGGAGCCGAAAGGAGCAGGGACCCGGAAACCATCGTGGCCGAAGCCAGGGACGTGTTCGCCAAAGGTTACAGGGAAGTCACCCTCCTGGGGCAGAACGTGGATTCCTACCACTGGAAATGTCCGGAGAACAGCGTGACCTTCCCCGAACTCCTCGAAATGGTGGCCCGGATCAGTCCGGAACTGAGGGTCAGGTTCGCCACCAACCACCCCAAGGACATCAGCGACGCCCTCATCGAGACCATGGCCAGGTACGGGAACATCTGCCGCCACATCCACCTGCCGGTACAGTCGGGGAGCAACCGTCTCCTGGAAAAGATGAGGAGGCGCTACACAAGGGAATGGTTCCTTGAAAGGGTGGCCAGGATCAGGGAGATACTTCCCAACTGCTGCATCACCACAGACGTGATCGCCGGATTCTGCTCCGAGACCGAAGAGGACCACCAGGACACCCTGGCGATATTCAGCGAGGCCAGGTTCGACTACGCCTACATGTTCTGCTACTCAGAGAGGCCCGGCACCCTGGCGTCCAGGCACTATCCCGACGATGTCCCCCAGGAAGTCAAGACCAGGAGACTCAACGAGATAATAGCCCTCCAGAACAAGCTCAGCCTCGAAAGCAACCTCTCAGACATAGGAAAGACGTTCACCGTCCTGGTCGAAGGGCCTTCCAGGAAGAGCGGGGAAGAACTCTGCGGCAGGACTCCAGGCAACAAGATGTGCGTTTGGCGCGACACCGGGCAAAAGCCTGGGGAATATGCCAGGATCAAGATAACCTCCTGCACGTCGGCCACCCTCCTCGGAGAGGCGGTCTGACGGCATAATCAATAACACACCGATATGAGCAGCTACATACTTGCACTGGACCAGGGAACCAGCAGTTCCAGGGCGATAGTGTTCAACCATGACGGAGACACAGTGGCCGTCGCCCAGAGAGAATTCACCCAGCATTTCCCGGCACCGGGGATGGTGGAACACGGCCCCAGGGAAATCTGGTCCTCACAGGCCGGAGTGATGGCCGAGGCGATCGCCGCCGCCGGCCTCGCCCCTTCGGACATCGCCGCCATCGGAATCACCAACCAGCGTGAGACAACGATCGTCTGGGACGCCGAGACCGGAGAGCCGGTATACAACGCGATAGTGTGGCAGGACAGAAGGACTTCCGACTACTGCCTCAGCCTGAAAGGGCAGGGACTCACCGACATGATCCGCAGGAAGACGGGCCTCATCATAGATGCCTACTTCAGCGGGACCAAGATCAGATGGATCCTGGAGAACGTTCCCGGAGCCAGGCGGAAGGCCGAAGCGGGGAAGCTCCGTTTCGGAACCGTGGACTCATGGCTCGTCTGGAACCTGACCAAGGGCCGCACCCATGTCACCGACGTGAGCAACGCCTCCCGCACCATGCTGTTCAACATCAACACCCTGCAGTGGGACGACGAACTCCTGGACCTGCTCGGGATTCCCGCATCCATGATGCCGAAGGTGTGTTCCTCCAGCGAAGTCTATGGCTGCACCGCCGAGGGCATAACCGCCAGGAGCATTCCCATCGCCGGGATCGCCGGAGACCAGCAGGCCGCCCTCTTCGGGCAGATGTGCACCGAGCCGGGTTCCGTGAAGAACACCTACGGTACCGGATGCTTCCTGCTGATGAACACCGGCAGCGAGCCCATCCTCTCCAGGAACAACCTGCTGACTACGGTGGCCTGGAAGATAGGCGACCGGGTGGACTACGCCCTCGAAGGAAGCATATTCGTAGGCGGATCGGTCATACAGTGGCTTCGTGACGGTCTGGGAATCATCCGCAGTTCCTCCGAGGTCGAGGCCCTGGCCAGGACAGTCGCCGACAATGGCGGAGTGTATTTCGTCCCTGCCCTGACCGGCATGGGCGCCCCATACTGGGACCAGTACGCCAAGGGTGGCATTCACGGGATAACCCGGGGCACCACAGCCGGCCACATAGCCCGCGCCGCCCTGGAAGGGATCGCATTCCAGACCATGGACATCGTCAAGGCCATGGAAAAGGACGCAGGAGTCACCCTTTCCGAACTTAAAGTCGACGGAGGGGCCTCCAGGAACAACCTGATGATGCAGTTCCAGGCGGACATCCTCGGCACAAGGGTCATCCGCCCCAAAGTAACCGAAACCACTGCGAAGGGAGCATGCTACCTGGCGGGTCTCGCAACCGGATTCTGGGACAGCATCGACCAGATCAAGAGCCAGTGGCAGGCAGAGAGGACCTTTGCCCCGGCAGCGGACGAAGCGACGGTGGCGCTCCTGAAAAAGGGCTGGGCGGATGCCATAGGAAGGACGATAAACAATCTTTAGGAATATGCTTACAAAATGTGTTTTCGAATTCCTTGGGACCCTCATACTGGTTCTCATGGGAGACGGCGTGTGCGCAGGATGCACCCTTGAGAAATCAAAGGCGAAGGGCGCCGGCTGGGTCGTCATCACCCTGGCGTGGGGCTTCGCCGTGATGTGCGGAGTCTTCGTAGCGGGCCCCCACACGGGAGCCCACCTCAACCCTGCCGTAACCCTCGGACTGGCAGTCGCAGGCAGCTTCCCTTGGGCAGAAGTGCTCCCTTACTGCATCGCGCAGATGCTGGGCGGCTTTGCCGGAGCCTTCCTGGTCTACCTTTTCTACATCGACCATTACAAGGCTTCAACCGGAAATCCCGACGGGATCCTCGGCACCTTCTGCACCGCCCCTGCGATCGAGCACAAGGCCGTGAACTTCTTCAGCGAGATGCTGGCCACCTTCGTACTGGTGTTCCTCATCCTCTGCATCGGAAGCAAGGGCAACACTCCGCAGGTCGGACTTGGCAGCGTCGGCGCCTTCCCTGTGACCGCCATCATCATGGCCTTGGGAATGTCGCTCGGAGGCACGACAGGCTACGCCATGAATCCCGCCAGGGACCTGAGCCCGCGCTGCGTCCATGCGCTGATCCCCCTTAAAGGCAAACGCGACAGCGACTGGGGCTACAGCTGGGTTCCGGTAGCCGGCCCCCTGGCCGGAGGAGTCCTCGCCGCAGGACTGTACCTCCTGGTATTCTGACAGAAAGATCCCGCGACCCTGGTTTGAAGGTGCCGCAACCTCCTTCAAGGAGCAACGCGGAGGAACGCCTCAAGGAAGGCGTGCCCACCCTCGGGCACGTCAGAGGGAAGGACCCGGCGGATACAAGTTATCGCGAAGCGATGACGAAGGAGATGCCGGGAGGGATGGAGTGAGCGGCAGCGAACGGAACCTTCAGGGGGCGTTCCTCCGCCGGCGGGGTGCAGGCATGCGGGAGTCGCCTTAAGGAAAGAGAGCCCACCCTCGGGCACGTCAGAGGGAAGGATGCGCCCTGAAATCACTCGGAAGCCGCCTTCATCCGGGCGTCACTTCCGCTCCCTCAGTTCCTTGGGGGTAAGGCCGGTGTTGTGCTTGACGTACTTGCCGAAGAATGAAGTGTTCGCAAAACCGGTGAGTTCCGCGATTTCCTTGATGGAACGGTCGGTTTCCTGGAGGTAATAGGTGATGTCGGCCAGGGTGTAGCTGCGGATCCATTCCGATGCAGTCTTCCCCGAGTGCTTCTTGCAGACAAACGTAAGGTACTTGGGGGATATGCAGAGCTTCCCGGCGTAATAGGACTTCGGAAGGTGCTTGACCTTGCTGTTCTGGAGCATGTCGATGAATCTCTGGAAGATATTGTCCCCGCTGCCTGTGCCGATACGGTCCTCCTGCTCCGTCAGGAGGATGCAGCATATCCCTGTAAGGGCGCCCTTGACCATCTCCCTGAGCAGGTCCTTCTTCAAGGCCAGGTCGCTGTCCGGCATCTCGTAGCAGACCTTTGCAAGGTCATAGGCCTTTGAAGCGAACTCCATCTCCCGGTCGTTCATCCTGCGGATCTTGATGTCCCCGGAATAGACGGCACGGTTCCATATGCCTATGTAGGGACGGAGGAAAGTCTGGATGCCCTTGTTGGTTATGCAGAGCGCCCTGCACTCGAATTCCGGGCTCACCATGATATCGGTCGGAATGACTCCCGGAGGGCATATGACGAAATCTTTCTTCTGCATCTCCAGGACCTTCCCGCCGACGCTTGCGGTCAGTTTCCCGGCGGTGCACAGGACCAGGACGTTCATGTCTATCAGCCGCGAATCCAGGGCATCCAGCTGGCGGACGCTTTCAATGAACTTGAAATCGTCGTCAGAATAACCGGTAAGCTCCTTGAGCATTGAAGTCAACGCCAGATCTTTCTCTGTTGCAGCCATTTCCTTTTATCGATAAGCCGGAGGGACAAGCCCGGACCGCCATGGCGGGGGCGCCGGCAGCCGGATCGGCGCAATTTCAGTGCCAGTTTCACCCCCGGGGATGTCCAAAATGTCTCCATTATTGTTATTTTTGCATGCCATAAGGCTATTTGTTCAGCTATCCTAAACTCCTTTATAAAATGTCAAGCATGATAGACCACCTTGCCAGGACTGCCCTCACAGCAGGAGCAGCCGTCATTCTGTCCGCCCTGAACGGCTGCAACCCCGGACCCGCCCCGTACGAACCTGAGGCATACGACGTCGTAGAAGACCATCTCAGCCACATGACTATCGAGAAGAAAGTCGCACAGCTGGTCGTCACGGACCTCTACCAGATGAGCGATAAGCACGAGAAGGAGAGGGTCGACAGGATGGTCCGCGACCTTGGGACAGGCAGCATCGTCATCCTCGGACACCACGACGACAAGCAGTGGACGATGGACAGGATAAGGGAGCTCCAGGAAATGAGCGAAACTCCGCTGCTCGTCACCATGGATGCCGAGCTGGGGGCCTGGATGCGGTTCCGGGAAGGCGGGTACGCCCCATTCCCCAGGCCCGAGGAGCTGGGCCGGGCTTCGCTTGACAGCATCGAACGGGTCGGAGCTGCCATAGGAAGGGAACTCAGGAGCCTGGGAGTACACGTCAACTTCGCCCCTGTCGCCGACCTGGCCACGAACAAGACGCTGGCCGTGGGCTGGAGGTCTTTCGGAGCCGACCCCGATTCTGTGGCGGCTGACTGCATTGCCTTGATGAAGGGGATGCAGTCCGAGGGGATATTCACATGCGCCAAGCACTTCCCGGGACACGGCGCCTGCGACACGGACACCCATCACTCATATTCCAGGACGAACCTCTCGAGGGAAGCGTTCGACAGCACCCATCTCGTCCCGTTCAGGAAACTGGTGGAAGCCGGCGTGGACATGGTGATGGCTGGACACGTCTCTGCCACCTCGCTCGACCCTTCAGGCCAGTCCGCCTCAGTCTCCCCCGCCATGATAGACGGAATCCTGAGGGAAGAATATGGATTCAAGGGAATAGTCGTGACCGACGCCCTCAACATGAACATAAACAGGAAGGGTCTGGGCAACGATCCCGCCATCCTCGCCTACAAGGCAGGTGCTGACATGATCATGATGCCGTCGGACCCCGAGGCTTTCATAAAATCGGTTTCAGAAGCCGTCCGCAACGGTTCCCTGCCGGAGGAAGAACTCGATGCCAAGGTCCGCAGGGTCCTTGAACTCAAGCACAAGGCAGGCCTCCTGCGCCCCTGGATGGACCACGGCAGCTTCAGTTTCGAAGGCAGGGACAGGGAATTCTATACCTTCGTCCCGACAAAGCCGGCACCGGGGAAACCCATGATAGTGCTTCTTCACGGTTACGGAGGCAACGGCAAGGGTTACAGGCCGGAATTCGTCGAGGCCGCCCGCCGCCACGGATTCGCGATCTGCGTCCCTACCGCCTTGAAAGACACTACAGGACACCGCGGCTGGAATGTCCGCTACCCCAGCCAGGAGGGCATGACCGTGGATGACATAACCTTCGTGAGCGCCCTTGTAGACACGGTGGCGGCCCGCTACGGGCTCAATCCGCAGAACGCTTTCCTCAGCGGCATGTCCAACGGCGGGGAGATGTGCTACCTCTTCGCATATTCACGTCCTGAAAGGTTCAGGGCGATCTCCTCGGTCGCCGGACTCACCCTGTCCTGGATGCCGCAGGAGATCACGCCGTCCGGGAAGGTACCGTTCATGGAAATACATGGCGACGACGATGACATCTCGATGTGGGAAGGCGACCCGGAGAACACCGGAGGCTGGGGTGCCTACCTCGGAGTGGAGGATGCCGTGTCCAGGATAGCCGCCATGGATGGCTGCACCGTCGCCGACGATCCCGTGGAACTCCCCCTGCTGGATCCGCAGGCCCCTTCCCGGCAGGTAACCCTCTACCGGTACAGCAGCCCGGCTGAAGGAGGACTGTTCAAGAAGAAGGCCCCGGAGTACGAAGTCCTGCTTTACAAGGTTGCCGGGGGACACCACTCATGGCATCTCGACGATTTCGACACCTGCGAGGAAAGCATCAGGTTTTTCGAGAAGTACCTGCAGGACTGAATCCGGTTCCGCTAAAGGCCCAGACGTCCCTCGATCCAGTTTTCGATCACCGCCCTGTCTTCGGGGGCGGCATGGTCCAGGGAGTTGAAGCACACGAACTTGTAGGGATGGCCCATGAGCAGGGCCATCTTCCGCTGCAGATAGCCTTTCTTTTCCTTGGGCATGAAATAGAACAGCCGGCCGCGCGGACTCCGGAGCACGCACCTGCCCTCCTTACGGGCAAGAAGATAGAAGAGTTCCTGGGTGTTGTATTGTGAAGAATCGCGGAAGCGGTGCCTCACATTCCTTACGACAGCTTCGGGATGGGCGGAGTAATAGTCCCGGTAGACGCTCTTGAGGAGCGCCCTCGGAGTGTGGTTGATCCTTATCATCCGCTGCCCCTTCCCGACCATCTTCCAGGCCTCGAGCATGGAGGCCTTGTAGGAGACCCTCCTGTGGCCGCCGTGCACCGGCTTGAAGACCTGGAGTATCTTGGTCCACAGGGCGCTGTACCTGTCGCCGTAGCAGACCACTCCGCCGTCGGCAGTGAAAAAGTCCTCCTCCGTGACCGGGGCGGCGAGAAGGAAGTCGTCATTGAAATACACGAACTTCTCGCTCAGGTCGGGGATGTTCCACATGAGGGTCTCTATCGCCCTTGAATTGAACACGGGGAGATACTCTTCATAGCCTTTGAATATGGTTTCGTGCGACACCGTCCGCATAGGGATGAAGCCTTCCGGGAATATCCTGGAGAGTTCACCCTCGAGGGCGGGATCCTGTCCGTCCGTGAGGATCAGGATCCGGTCTATGAAGCCCTTGGCGAAACGGTTGATGGACACCACGCACCACAGGATCTCCCCGATGCTTGCATACCGGGTACTCCCGGCCACGTCATCAAGGCCGCCCTCACGGGCGGACCTGTACCTGGCAATCTTCTCCTGGAATACCGGATCGCTGCCGTCGACCCATGCTATCAACGCATCCATGCCTGCCGGACGGGAAAGACTCAGGAACCGGACCTCACACGCGAGACGGCAGAGGTCGTGAGCAGATACTTGGTCAAAGTGTTGACCTTCTCCCAGGCAGGCACCCTGGCACCTCCGAGATAGCCTATGAACGTCGAGGCTACGACGTTGAAATGCTCCTCATGCCCGGGACGGTCGGCCTCGCGGACATCCACGAGCCACCTTCCAGGCACCTCCTCCGACGGAATCACGTTGGCAAAGGGGTAGTTGTTCGCCAGGCACTCCTTGACCTTGGCCACGATCTCGTCCGAGGCAGTCACATAAAGCTGCTCGACATAGCCGGTGGATTCGTCCTGGATGATCTCGACCACCGCCTCCTTGCCGGAAATCTTAGCCGAATAAGTGTCTCCGGTACCTTGAGGGGCCTCGAAGTCCCAGCGTACCGCGATAGTCATCGGAACGCCCTTGGCCTCGAAACTGAACTCTCCGTTCGAGAACACCTCGAGGTTGCCGTCCTTGACACAGCCTGAAAGGAAAGAAGGGAAGGAGTCGGCTCCGGTGGAAGCCTTGAACTGGGCAGGCGTGAGAGTCGTGGGATAGTGGGACGCACTTTTAAGGACGACATCCTCGGCCTTTACGCCCTCCCCCGGAAAACACTGCCAAAAGGCAAGGTCGACCAGATGGGTCGTCACGTCGGCGATCCCCTCGCCCTGCTGGGTGACGTCATAGTACCACTGGGGCCGCGTGAGGACCGAACCCGCTACATTCTTGTAGAAATGGTGGACGCTTTCCATCGAGACGCTGTCCAGCGGGCTGCGGAAGACCTCCCCGGATGCGACGATCCCGCGCACTATCTCATTCAGGACATCGTAACGCTCCGTCATCAGGTCATAGACAAGAAGGCCTTTCTCCTCGGCAAGCGCATAGGCTTCCTTCACCTTCGCATAGCCTTCTTCGTCTATAGCCATAGGCTTGTCACTGAGGACGTTATAGCCTTTTTTCACAGCCTCCAGGATGTAAGCCGACTTTTTGCTGTTGTTGCCGGCCAGGACGACGAAGTCACCTTTTCCCGCCTGCGGGACAGAATCCAGGAAATCCTGGCAGATGCATGGGACCTCGACCCATGATGTCGGATCCTGCTCACGGCCGTTGAAAGACGCTACGGTCGAAAGGTAGGACTGCACTTCCGGCCCTTCGGGCGCGAACACCCTCACGGTATCGCAGACCCCTTCCAGCATGCTCTTCTGAGGGAGGGCCGCATGGAAGTGTCCAGGGTCGATTATCACCATGTTCACGGGTGAGTGGACCGCAGGCTGCCTGGTCGAGCAGGCTGCGAAGACGACGGCCATCGCCGTCAGGGCAAAGATGGTTCTGGTTCTCATTTCCAAAGACTGTCCGGTTTTGTTTCCAGATTCAAATTTAGTCATTTTCCCGGCCATTGCAATACCCGCCTTGTCCATTTGACCGCCCGTTGAAAAAGTTGTGGAAAAATTTGGAAACAAGTGGAAGAAAATGGAAAATTATTCCTACCTTTGTAGTCAAGCGTGAAAGATGAAGTAAAATGATCACATTCATTGGCGAATACACAGCAAGGATCGACGACAAGGGAAGGGTTGTCTTCCCCTCGCCGTTGAAATCCCTGATGGACGCCGGAGGTGACATGAGGTTCGTCCTCAAGAAGGATATCTTCTCGGACTGCCTCCAGATGTTCACCTTCGAGGAATGGGAACGCCAGTCGGGTGAGGTCAAGTCAAAACTGAATTTCTTCAATCGTGCTCACGCCGCCTTCTGGAGGGAGTACATGCGCGACCGGGCCATCGTCGAACCAGACGCCAAGCTCGGACGCCTGTCCATCCCGAAGAAGCTTCTTGAATCAATTGGTGTAACGAAAGAGGTAGTCTTCTCGGGCAACGATTACAAGATAGAGATCTGGGCCAAGGAAAAGTACGAGGCCGCAAGGATCTCCAACGAAGAATTCTTGAATATCGCCGGACAGCTATCCCAGGAAAGGTAGGGAGGGTCCGGAATGTCTGAATACCATACTCCGGTTCTGCTTGACGAGAGCGTCTCGGCCCTCGTCACGGACCCCTCGGGAATATACGCCGACGTCACATTCGGAGGCGGTGGTCACACCGCCGGAATACTTTCACGCTTAAATGAAGACGGTCACGTCATCGCCTTCGATCGTGACGGAGACGCAATCGCAAACAAGCCGGACGACCCCAGGCTGACAATCGTGAGGGCGGACTTCCGCTTCATCGACAATTACCGGCTTGAGATCGCAAGGCGACAGGAAGCCCTCAGGGACAGGCTGGAATGCGGTTTCCACGGCATCCTTGCAGACCTTGGGGTGTCATCCCACCAATTCGATTCCGAAACCAGGGGCTTCTCTTTCAGGTTCGACTCCCCGCTGGACATGAGGATGAACCAGGAAGGAGGTATGACGGCGGCTGAAGTCGTGAACACCTACCCGGAGGAAGGACTGGAGAAGGTGTTCCGCCGGTGGGGGGAAGTCGAGAATGCAGGAAGAGTCGCAAGGCTGATAGTGGAAGCCAGGGAGAAAGCTCCCCTGGACACCACGGGGGCCCTCAACGGAGCCCTGGGCCCGGCCCTTCCCAAATTCGCGGAGCACAAGTACCTGGCAAAGGTCTACCAGGCGCTCCGGATTGAAGTGAACCACGAGATGCGGTCCCTTGAAAAGATGCTCCAGGGGGCTGCAGACTCCCTCAGGGAGGGCGGCAGGCTGGTCGTGATCACCTACCACTCCCTCGAAGACAGGATGGTCAAGAATTTCATCAGGACCGGAAGGACGGACGGAGAGGAAGTGAAGGACCTGGTGTACGGTGGCGTCTCGGCACCACTGGCCGCGGTGAACCGCAAGCCGACGGTGCCTGGAGAAAGCGAGATTTCTATGAACACGAGGGCGAGGAGCGCCAAGCTCAGGATCGCCCGCAAGACCGGGAAATGATGGGAATGGAGGACAACGACAGGAAATGGAGGCTTGCCGACGTGGGCAAGTGGATGAAGAACGCCTTCCTCGCAACGGTCAAGGGAGAGTTCCTGATGCGTTTGCACGTCAACAGGTATTTCATCCACATAGTCTACACTTTCTTCCTCTTCTTCATCAGCATCTGGCTGAGCCTCAAGATGGAGAAGACCTTCACCAGGGTCGAGGAGGGCAGGAAGGCGCTGCAGGACGTGGAGATCACATATGCCCAGAAGACCATCGAGCTGGCGGGCATGGGCAAGATGAGCAAGGTTATGGACATGCTGGAGGAAAAGGGATCGGCGCTGACCGTTCCGGACAAGCCGGCAGACAGGATAAAGTAGAGAAGAGATGGCAAAGAAGGATACAGAGAAGAAAGGACGCGACAAGATAGCATTCATCCTGTACGCATTGTACGCGATATTCCTGGTGATGGGAGTGGTGTTCATCGTCAGGATCATACAGATTCAGAACTTCTGGGAGCCGGACAAGGAGACGGAGAAATACTTCGTCCCGTCCAGCACAAGGAGCGTGATCGAGCCGGAACGCGGCGCGATCATAGGCTGCGACGGGAAACTTCTCGCCCTTTCCACCCCGATGTACCAGCTTTACATGGACTGCACGGTACGGAAGGATTATTTCGCGGAGAAGAAGACCGACAAGGACGGCAACGACCTGGAGCAGCAATGGCTGGAGAAGGCCAAGGACTTCGCCTGGGAACTCGCAGGCGTGATGAAGGACAAGTCCGGCGACGAGTACTACAGCATGATAGTGGAAGGCAGGGACAAAGGCAACAAGTACCTCCGCCTTGGGAAACCGGTCGACAGGCAGACACTCGGGAAGATGCAGAAATTCCCCCTGATGGAAGAAGGTCAGTACAGGAGCGGCATAATCGTCGAGAAGAAAGATTCCCGGCAGTATCCCTACGGGTCCCTCGCCAGGAGGACCATCGGCTACGTGAAGGACAACCGGAACTCCAACGGCAACAACCACATCGGGCTTGAAGGCAAGTTCGACTACGTCCTCCACGGGAAGGAAGGCGAGATCTGGCTCAGGGTCACCGAGAACAAGGAGAGGATCCGCGACTACGACAGCACCTACGTCCGTCCGGAAGACGGTCTCGACGTCAGGACGACCCTGGACATAAATCTCCAGGACATCGTGGACAAGGCGCTGAGAAGGCAGATTGGGGACGACCAGACCATCGAGATGGGATGCGCCGTGGTGATGGAGGTGGAGACCGGAGCGATACGCGCGATGGTCAACCTCAACAGGGACACCACGACGAAGACCATGAACGAGACCTACAACATGGCCATCGGCATGAGTTCCGAACCCGGCTCCGTGTTCAAGACGACCACCCTGATGACCGCCCTGGAAGACGGCTATGTCAAGTCCCTCGACGACAGGATTCCCACGAACAACGGCTATCTTCCCGGATACCCGCAGGACGACCACGTGGCTGGGATGAAGGATATCTCGATCCTCCACGGATTCGAGATCTCGTCGAACTACGTCTTCCGCTACCTGGCGGTGAAGAACTATGGCGACAACCCCAAGCGGTTCCTGGACAAGCTCTACCTCTACAAGCTCGGGCAGGCCTTCGACTTCGACCTGGAAGGGCTGAAGGAACCCTTCATCCCTTCTCCCGAAGGTTCACTCTGGTCCCAGACCTCCCTGGGTTCGATAGGCATGGGCTACTCGATCCAGGAAACGCCCCTGCACATCCTCACCTTCTACAATGCGATAGCCAACAAAGGCAAGATGATGAAGCCCTACCTTGTGGAGAGCCTTGAGAAGGACGGGACGGTGAAGAAGAAATTCGGTCCCAGCGTCCTCAATGCATCAATATGCTCAAGGGCCACGGCCGACACCCTGCTGAGAGCCCTGAAGGCGGTAGCGGCGGAAGGAACAGGCGGCACCGCTTCAAGGAGGCTCGGGAAAGCCAAGCTCCAGGTAGCCGGCAAGACCGGAACCTCGAGGCAGGTTCTCTCCGCGGAAGAGATAAAGAAATACGGGATGAGCAACCCCTACGTCACCAAGGACGGGAGTTTCCACAACCTTGGCACATTCGTCTGCTTCTTCCCGGCCGACAAGCCCAAGTACAGCGCGATCATCTGCCTGCGCTCCACCTTGATCAAGGGCAGCCTCTACGGAGGAGTGCTTCCCGCGGCCGCCATGAGGGAGATAGTTGACGCCGTCCATTCCCTGGACCCTTCCTGCGGGAAGGAACTGAAGGCCCTCGCGCAGGTCCCCAGGATGGAGATGGAGGATGTAAAGCCGGTGGCGGGAGAGATAATCCCCGACGTGGCCGGGCTCGGGCTAAGGGATGCCATGTACATCATAGAGAACAGCGGATTCAAGTGCAGTTACACCGGAGAGGGACATGTCGAATCGCAGACACCCAGAGCCGGAGAGAAGGCGGCCAAAGGAGCCGCAGTACAGATAGTGCTGAAATGAGACTTGACAGGATCATACAAGACGCCGGAACGGTCAGGGTCGACGGGGACGTCCTCGCCGAGATCGGTTCCGTGTGCAACGATTCCAGGAAGGCCTGCCCGGGAGCTCTCTTCATCGCGGTGAAGGGCTGCGGGACGGACGGCCACTCCTACATCGGGAAAGCGGTTGAAGCCGGGGCGGTAGCCGTGGTTTACGAAGACGACGGTCCCTTCCTCTCCGCCTTCCCCGGGGTGACTTTCGTGAAGGTAGCTTCCTCGCGGCATGCCGTCGCAATGATAGCGGCAGCTTTCTACGGCAACCCCTCCTCGAAGCTCACGCTGGTCGGCATCACCGGAACCAACGGGAAGACCACCACGGTGACACTCCTATACAAGCTCTTCATGGCACAGGGCTACAACTGCGGCCTTCTGTCCACGATCGCGAACTATGTCGGGACCAAGAGGCTGGAAACGGAAAACACCACCGTGGACCCGATCACCGCCAACTCCCTTATGAGCGAGATGGTGGAAGCGGGCTGCGAGTACTGCTTCATGGAAGTCAGTTCGATAGGGGTCGAACAGGAAAGGGTCGAAGGCCTGCACTTCAAGGTCGGAATATTCTCGAACCTGACCCACGACCACCTCGACTACCACGGCACGTTCGCAGAGTACCTCCGGTGCAAGAAGCTTTTCTTCGACAAGCTGCCCGCCGATGCCTTCGCCATCACCAACATCGATGACAGGAACGGCGAAGTGATGGTCCAGAACACGAAGGCCAAGGTGGTGCGCTACTCCCTCAGGCGGATGGCCGACCACAGCTGCAGGATCATGGAAGAGAGTTTCGACGGGATGATGCTCCGCATCGACGGACGCGAGACCTGGACCAGGCTCGTAGGCCGCCACAATGCCTACAACATCCTCGCCATCTACACCACCGCCGTGACCCTCGGCGCATCGCCGGAGGACACCCTCGTGGCGGTGAGCACCCTGGAACCGGCACCGGGACGGCTGGAGACCATGCACGGTCCCAAAGGCATCACGGTTGTCCTCGACTATGCCCACACTCCGGACGCCCTGCAGAATGTACTCTCAACCCTCAGGGACATAGCCCCGAAGAAGGAACTCGTCTGCCTGTTCGGCTGTGGCGGGGACAGGGACAGGACAAAGAGGCCCGAGATGGCGAAGGTGGCCGAAGAATACTCGGACCGCATATTCGTGACTTCGGACAATTCGCGCACTGAAAGGACCGAAGACATAATGGACGACATCAGGAAGGGCTTTTCGGCCAAGGGGCTTGCGAAGACGGTCTTCATCGCGGACAGGAAAGAAGCCATCCGCACGGCGCTCATGTTCAGCCATGAGGGCGCGGCCGTCCTGCTTGCAGGCAAGGGTCACGAGACTTACCAGATAATCGGCACGGAGAAACGCCACTTCGACGAGCGCGAAGTAGTCGGGGAAGTGTTTGCCACCATGAAGAACCTTGATAACAAAGAATAGCAATGATATACCATCTGTTCCAGCATCTTCAGCAATATGACATCCCGGGGCAGGGCCTCTTCAGCTACCTGTCCTTCAGGGCGATGCTGACCAGCGTCACCGCAATCATCATCTCCTTTTTCGTCGGCCGCCGGATCATCGGCTACCTCCAGGAAAAACAGATCGGCGAGACCATCAGGGACCTCGGCCTGGAAGGGCAGATGCAGAAGAAGGGAACCCCGACCATGGGCGGAGTGATCATCATCATCTCCATAATGGTCCCGGTCCTGTTGTTCTGCGACCTGACCAACATCTACACCCAGCTGCTCATCTTCACGACCCTGTGGTGCGGGGCCCTGGGATTCGCGGACGACTACATCAAGGTGTTCAGGCACAACAAGGAAGGCCTGCATCCAAAGGCCAAGCTGCTGGCCCAGCTCATCCTCGGCCTGGTCATCGGGATGACTGTCTGGCTCAGCGACGATATCGTCGTCAGGGAGAAGGTGAAGGTCACACCGGGTGTCGAGAACATAGTGGAGCAGGGAAACAGGAGCGCCCTCAATGTAGATTCGGAGACCCTTGTCGGTTCCGACAGCGGCTGGAAGATGGAGAACGTGGTGAAGAGCACCAAGACGACCATCCCCTTTGTCAAGAGCCATGAATTCGACTACAAGTGGCTCTCCCCGTTCAAGGGGAAATGGGGCTGGTACTGCAAATGGGCCATCTACGTGCTGATGATCGTGATTGTGATAACCGCATGCTCCAACGGGACCAACCTGACAGACGGGATGGACGGCCTTGCAGCGGGAACCAGCGCGATAGTGGGGGTCGTACTGGGCGTCCTGGCATGGCTGGGAGGCAACCTCATAGACTCGAACTACCTGAACATCATGTACATACCGGGTAGCGGCGAGATCGCAGTCTTCATGTCGGCTTTCGTCGGGGCACTGCTTGGGTTCCTGTGGTACAATTCCTACCCTGCCCAGGTGTTCATGGGAGACACCGGCAGCCTCACCATAGGAGGGATCATAGGGGTGAGCGCAGTGCTCATGAGGAAGGAACTCCTCATTCCCCTTCTGTGCGGAATATTCCTGGTCGAGTCCCTTTCGGTGATGATCCAGAGAATGTGGTTCAAGTACACGAAGAAGAAATACGGTGAAGGGAGGAGGGTTTTCAAGATGACTCCCCTCCACCACCACTACCAGAAGGAAGGCATACCGGCCGTTATCACCAAACCGGTCCACGCGCTTCCCGAGGCCAAGATAGTAGCCAGGTTCTGGATCATCGGGATAATCCTCGCCGTGTCGACCCTGGCCATAATGAAGATAAGGTAGACGCAAAGAGCAAGGATGCCTGTCCCGGACGGACTTCCGGGGAACTGACGGCACATCGGATACAGATAAAGAGAATTGATTGAAACAGGAGACAAGGATATGTCAAGATTGGTAGTTTTGGGCGGAGGTGAAAGCGGAGTCGGAGCCGCGGTACTCGCGAAAGTGAAAGGATTCGACGTGTTCCTCTCGGACAGCGGGACCATCTCCGAAGGATATGCGGAGGAATTGCGCAGATGGGACATCCCTTTCGAGCAGGGAGGCCACACGGAGGAGCTGATACTTTCAGCCGATGAAGTGGTCAAGAGTCCGGGCATACCCGGCAACGTCCCGATGGTAAGGAAACTGGAGGCCCAGGGCACGCACATAGTTTCCGAGATAGAGTTTGCAGGCCGCTATGACACCGCCAAGAAGATCTGCATAACCGGGAGCAACGGGAAGACCACCACCACATCGCTGATCTACTACCTGCTCCGCAACGCAGGGCTGAACGTGGGACTGGGCGGCAACATCGGAAAAAGCTACGCCTACCAGGTCGCCACTGAGCACTTCGACTACTATGTCTTGGAAATCAGCAGTTTCCAGCTCGACAACTGCTATGAGTTCCATCCTGACATCGCAATAATCACCAACATAACCCCCGACCATCTGGACCGCTACGACTACCAGATGGAGAACTACGTGAAGTCCAAGTTCCGCATCACGAGGAACCTCAGTCCCGAAGACTGCTTCATCTTCGACTCCGACGACGAAATAACCATAGACCACCTCAACAAGATAATCATCTCGGCGAAGAAGCTGCCTTTCACCCAGAAGGAGACCGACCTGCAGCAGGGAGCTTTCCTCAAGGACGAACAGATCGTCGTACGCTATGAAGAAGAGGAGTGCAACGTCTATCTCAAGGAACTTGCCCTGGGAGGCAGGCACAACATCTACAATTCGATGGCGGCAGCCCTTGCGGCGAAGGCTTCAGGGATAGACAACAAGGTCATCAGGGAGTCCCTGGCCACCTTCAAGCCCGTCGAGCACAGGCTGGAACCCGTCCTCAGCATAAAGGACGTCCTGTACATAAACGATTCGAAAGCCACGAACGTCGACGCGGCATGGTACGCCCTTGAATGCCAGAAGAGGCCCGTCGTGTGGATAGTCGGAGGCAAGGACAAGGGCAACGACTACGAGGTCCTCAAGCCCCTGGTACGCCAGAAGGTGAAGGCCATCGTCTGCCTGGGAGTCGACAACACCAAGATCCGCGAAGCCTTCGAGTCCATCGTGGGGAAAGACCGTTTCGTCGAGACCCGCTCCGCCGAAGATGCCGTCAAGGAATCCAGCAGGTTCGCCTCTCCCGGCGACGTGGTGCTCCTGAGCCCCTGCTGCGCGAGTTTCGACCTCTTCCACAACATGGAAGAGAGGGGCGAACGGTTCAAGGAAGCCGTAAGGAGACTTTAGAGAGACGGCGACAATCAAAGTACTGCAAGGAAATGGCAGCGGAAAGGACAAAGAAGAAAAACACCCTGTGGAACTTCCTCGACAACCTCGAGGGAGACAAGGTGGTGTGGATGATAGTGCTGCTGCTCATGCTGATAAGCATAGTGGCCATCTTCTCTTCCACCTCCCAGCTCGCACTCCAGAAGGGCACGACCAGGATGAGCATCCTCAAAGGGCAGATGATGACCATAGTGGGAGGCCTCGCCGTCATCCTGGTCTGCTACAGCATCAAGAGCCTGAGGTTCTTCCGGTTCTTCTCCCAGTTCGGCTACCTGGTCTCCATCGTGCTGCTGATGGTCCTGGCCGTCCACAAGCCGATTGGCTTCCTGCATCCTGTAATGCTGAACTCAGCGTGGCGCGTCATCGAAGTCTTCGGTTTCCAGATCCATGTGTTCGAAGTAGTGAAGGTGGCGATGGTCATGTACCTTGCCTGGGCGGTGAATGCATTCCAGACCGATTCTTTCGCGATAGCCGGCAGGCTGTCCAAGGCCTATCCCGTCTTCGGGAAGGCATGGATGAAGAAACTGCTCTACATCTACATCCCGATATTCTCAGTCTGCATCGGGATCATGATGGGCAGCCTTTCCAGCACCCTGTTCATCGGCGGGATCATGTTCGTCACCATCCTGATCGGCGGCATGAGCATCAAGGACCTCCTCCTTCCGGGGGCGGTCGGAGTCGCTCTCCTTCTCGGCTGCGTGGGGATAAACGCCGTGGCTCCGGAGGACCACAAGCCGTTCCCGCACCTGCAGTCGGCCCTGAACAGGCTGGATTCGGAGAGCGATGAAAAGTACATGAAGGACATCGCCAACGAGCCCCAGAACAGCAAGCAGTTCCAGAAAGCCCTTGACAAGATGAAGCAGCCCGTCAGCGCCAAGATTGCGATCCACGAGGGAGGCCTATTCGGCAAAGGGCCGGGAAGGAGCACCCAGAGGTACGTGGTCCCCATCATGTTCGAGGACTACATGTTCAGCTTCATCGTGGAGGAATACGGGCTCATGGGGGGCATCCTGGTGATAATCCTGTACATAAGCCTCCTTGCAAGAGGCTCCATAATAGTGAGGAACTGCGACAACCATTTCGCGAAGACAGCCATAGCCGGACTCGTGGTCCTGATCACGGGACAGGCGATGATGCACATCATGATCAACTGCGACCTGGGGCCCCTTACCGGACAGACCCTGCCCATGGTAAGCCTCGGCAAGTCATCATTCCTGATGTTTTCGCTCGCATTCGGGGTCATCCTGTCCATCAGCAGGATAGCCAAGAGGAAGATAGCCCGCGAAGCCGAATCTATGGGTTCGATCCTGGGTGACGGCGAACGCGCGGGCGCCAGGAACGAGATGGAGAGCACCCTGGAGGACCTGGACGAGATGGAAAGCTCCGGATTCGAAGGGACCGGGGTACCTGTACATGAAAACGACATCCCCGACTACGGGATAGACGACCATAACAATGAATAGCAATATGGAATACAAACCATTGAGAGTAATCATAAGCGGAGGCGGGACGGGAGGCCACATCTTCCCGGCCATATCCATAGCCAACAAGCTCAAGGAGCTGAATCCGGAGACGGAGATCCTGTTCGTAGGTGCGGAAGGGAAGATGGAGATGGAGAAGGTTCCCGCCGCAGGATACAAGATAACCGGCCTTCCCATAGTTGGCCTGCAGAGACAGTTGAATCTAAGGAACATAATCAACGACCTGAAGGTCCCGTTCAAGGTGCTCTCGAGCATCCGCAAGGCAAGGAGGATACTGAAGGAATTCAAGCCGCAGGTGGCAGTCGGAGTCGGTGGCTATGCCAGCGCTCCCCTGCTGATGGCCGCGACCAGGATGCACATCCCCTCCGTCATCCAGGAGCAGAACGGCTTCGCCGGCCTTACCAACAAGAAGCTCGGGAACAAGGTACAGAGCATCTGCGTCGCCTATGAAGGGATGGAAAGGTTCTTCCCGGCGGACAAGATCGTGATGACCGGGAATCCCATCAGGAGCGTGTTCGTGCCCTGCACGCCTGAAATGAAGGAAGCCGGGGTCAGGGAATATGGGCTCGACCCTGCTAAAAAGCACATATTCATAGTGGGCGGAAGCCTTGGCAGCAGCAAGTTCAACAAGAGCGTCTGCGCCTGGATATCCGAAGGATGTCCCGGGGCGGAGGGAGTCGACGTGCTCTGGCAGTGCGGCAAGTACTACAAGGAAGGGATCGACGCTTTCATGAAGGAGCAGACCCGGAAGAATCCCGACCTGCCCTCCACGGTGCACCATTCCGACTTCATAGGCCGGATGGAACTTGCCTACGCAGCGGCCGACGTGGTCATCTCCCGTTCGGGAGCCTCCTCCGTCTCAGAGCTTTGCGCCGCAAGGAAGGCGGTGATATTCATACCCTCGCCCAACGTCGCCGAAGACCACCAGACACACAATGCGATGGCCCTGGTCAACAAGGACGCCGCGATGATCGTGAAGGACGCCGACGCGATGGAGAAGATGATGAGCACCGCACTGGAACTCCTCAAGGACCCCGGAAGGATAGCGACGCTTGAGGAAAATGCCGGAAAGATGGCACTTCCGGACGCCGCACAGAAGATCGCAGACGAAATCTACAAGCTGGTTTAGGGACATGTCAAAGTACTCGAAGATCTATTTCATTGGCATCGGCGGCATCGGGATGAGCGCCATCGCCAGATACTACAAGTTCAAGGGCTATCCCGTAGCCGGCTACGACAGGACGCCCTCGGACCTGACCCGCGCGCTGGAAAGCGAAGGGATCGAAGTCCACTACAAGGACGACATCGACTATGTCCCGAAGGACGTGGCCTCGACCCTGGTGGTCTACACGCCTGCCATTCCGGATGACATGGGAGAACTCTCCTACGTCCGGGAGCAGGGCTACACCGTCATCAAGAGGTCACGTATGCTGGGAGAACTCGCGGAAGGCCAGGTTCTGCTGGCCGTGGCGGGAACCCATGGAAAAACCACCACCAGCACCCTGGTCGCCCACATCCTCACGCAAGGGGCGGAGGGCTGCTCGGCCTTCCTGGGAGGGATCTCCAAGAATTACGGGACAAACCTCCTGGTCTCCCACTCCCCTACGATGGTGGCCGAAGCGGACGAGTTCGACAGGTCATTCCTCCAGCTGCATCCAGCAGTGGCGGCGATCACCGCGATGGACGCCGACCACCTGGACATCTACGGCACCCATGAGGAATACATCAAGGCTTTCAAGGAATTCGCCGGACAGGTAAGCAGGACCCTCATAGTGAAAAAGGGACTGGACATCACCCCCGGGGACACCAGGGCCAGGATCCTGCACTACAGCTACGACGATCCGGCTGCGGACTTCCATGCCGCCGGCCCGAGGCCGGACAGCCTGGGACACTACATTTTCGACCTGGTCCATCCGGGCGGGACGATCAAGGATGTCAGGTGCGGCTGCCCCGGATGGGTGAACGTCGAGAACAGCGTGGCCGCTGCCGCCGTCTGCCTGTGCCATGGGGTATCGCCTTCCGCCGTCAAGGATGCGATCGGATCGTACCGGGGAGTCCGTCGTCGTCTCGACGTCCACGTGAACACACCTTCCCTGACTTACATCGACGACTACGCCCACCATCCAAGGGAGCTCTCCGCGGCAATCTCGTCGATAAGGGGGATGTTTCCGGAGAGGAAGCTCACCGCCATCTTCCAGCCCCACCTCTTCTCCAGGACGATGGACTTCGCCGACGAATTCGCCCAGGCCCTATCCAAGGTCGACAAACTCATCCTGCTAGACATCTACCCAGCCAGGGAGGAGCCTATCCCGGGCGTGACCTCAGAGCTCATATTCGACAAGGTGGAGGGACCCGAGAAAGTCATGCTGAAAAAGGAGGACCTCATGGCCTACCTTGAAGGTGAAAAGCTGGATGTCCTGGCCACCTTCGGCGCCGGTGACATCGACAGGTTCACCGGCCCGATCACCGAGATGCTTGAAAAAAGGATATGACGATGCGCAAAGGACTCGGAACAGCTCTTGCGGCCGCCGCTTTCTGCCTGCTCGGCGCCCTCTTTTTCTTCACCTATTCATCGATGAAGGAGCAGAGGCGCCAGAAGACATGCGTCGGAGTCAAGGTCGAGTTCGCGGACCCCTACACCTTCGTCACCCCCGAAGATGTCGAACAGTACCTCAAGGAGGGCTACGGAGCCTATGTAGGGCAGCGCCTTGACAGCATCGACCTCCTCAAGGTGGAGAAGGTCCTGGACGGGAAGAGCGCCATCATGAAGACGGATGCCTTCACGACTCCTGACGGGTACCTCAACATCAGGCTCTTCCAGAGAGAACCGGTGGTACGGTTCCAGAAAGGAGGCTACGGGTTCTACGCCGACTCCGAGGGCTTCCTGTTTCCGCTCCAGAACAACTACACGTCACGCGTGCCCATCATCGACGGGGAGATCCCCCTCGAGGTGAAGGCCGGTTTCAAGGGCAGGCCCAAGTCCGACAAGGAGAACGAATGGCTCTCGGGGGCGATCGAACTGGCGAACTATATCAGTTCCTCGGCGACGTGGTCGGAAAACATCAGCCAGATAAGCGTCAGGCCCAACGGGGACCTGGTGATGGTCCCGCGGCAGGGAAAGGAAAAGTTCATTTTCGGGAAACTCGACGACATACCGGGGAAATTCTGGAAAATGGAGAAATACTACACCTCGATAGCTCCGGCCAGGGAGCCCGGGTACTATTCGAGCGTGAACGTGAAATACAAGGGACAGATAGTCTGCAGAAAATAAATTCGCGAATATGGAAGAAAGGTACATAGCATCGGCAGATCTCGGCACCTCGAAGATTTCGGTCTGCGTGGCAAGGATCGAGAACCAGGACGTGCAGGTGATCTACTACAAGGAAAGCCCGTCCGACGGCATCAGGAACAGCTACGTTTTCAACCCCCGCAAGGTCGAGGCGCAGCTGAGGAAGGCGATTACCGAAGCACAGCAGGATCTCAGGATAAAGGTGCAGAAGGTCATCGTCGGCCTGCCGCGTTACTATGTCCGTCAGGAGACTGCATCGGCGGGCTTCGACAGGAACGAGGAGGACAGCCAGATACAGGAATCCGAGATCCGTCTCCTGAAGTCGAACGCCCTCGAGTCCTATCCGCTGAGCGACAACAAGAAGGAGGTCATCTACGGAGCCGTGGCGCAGTCCTTCTCCACGGAAGACAGCTTCAACGAGGTGGAGAGCGACATCGTCGGAATGACGGCGGCCAGGCTCGACGGGCACTTCAAGGTGTTCGTCGGGGAGAGAAGGTACTCTTCGAACATCGACAACGTGTTCTCATCCATGGGGATAGGGATTGCCAGGAAGTATTTCGTCCCGGGGATAACCGCGAAGGCCGTCCTGAAGGACGAGCAGATGGAGAACGGCGTCGCCCTCTTCGATCTCGGTGCAGGGGTAAGTTCGGTGACCATATTCAAGAACAAGATACTCCGGTTCTACGCTGCCATCCCGTTCGGCGGCAACAGCATCACCAACGACATCAAGTCGCAGTGCAACATCTCCACTGAACTGGCGGAGAACATAAAGAAGGCCTACGGGGCGTGCATGCCGAACAAACTGTCCTCTTTCGGCGAGAAGATCATCCAGATCAACGACGAAGACACCCCCGCCATACAGATCAGCGTAAAGTACCTTTCCGAGATCATCACCGCCAGGATGAAGGAAATCGTCGAGGCCCTGCTCTACGAAATACAGATGAGCGGATACGCCGACGAGGACCAGCTCCGTGCAGGAGTAGTCGTGACCGGAGGCGGCGCCGAACTGGTGAACTGCGCGAACTATATCAGGGAACTGTCCGGGTACTCCGTCAAGACGGCCACCTCAAGGCGGTTCTTCTCATGCGAAGGATGCCCTGAAGCCATGGACAGCAGCGCCGCCACGACAATGGGTATGATCCTGGCGGCCAAGAACGACAAGTCTCTCAATTGCACCAGCTTCCCTGTCACGAAGTCCCCGGTCTCCACGGTGGGCGCCCAGCCGCAACGCCCTTCCAGGACAGCCTCTGCGCCATCCGCCCCGGCTGCGAAGGAGACGCCTGCAACGTCCCCTGCCCCCGACCCGCAGGGCGGGAGCACCGCACCGGCCGTAACGGCCGAAGAGTCGCCCGCAGTGACCGGCTACGTACAAAGGCCCGAAGAAAAGGAGGAGAAGAAAGCAGACGCCGAATTCATAGTGCCGAAGGTAAGGGTGGAACAGCCCAGGGAGGAGGAGACGAGCGTCTCCATCGAGCCCTCCGTCGCAGCCGCGCAGGACAACGGCCAGGATGAGGACGAGGGCCCCAGCGTGTTCGACCCCTACACTGAGAAGGAAATCAAGGATGCCGGGCACAAGAAAGGGAAAGCCTCCAGGGCGGCAAGGCCAGACAGGCCCAGGATCACTTGGCTGAAGCACATCAGCGAGAAGGCTACCGAAGGCCTTGAGAGATTGTTCAACGACATGGAAGAATAAAAGGAATATGAGCGATATGAATGAAACTTTCGACATTGCCGAAACCAGCGACTGGACTCCCGTCTCGTCGATGATAAAGGTCATCGGAGTCGGCGGAGGAGGCTGCAACGCCGTCAACTACATGTACCGCGAAAAAGTGGAAGGATGCAGTTTCATCGTCTGCAACACCGACGAGCAGGCCCTGAGGGGAAGCCCCGTACCGGTCAAGATCCACATCGGGAAGAACTCCCTGGGAGCCGGAACGGATCCTGCCAAGGGACGCACCGCCGCCCTTGAGGCCCTTGAGAAGATCGACAAGGTCGTTCTCGGCCCGGAGACCCAGATGCTGTTCATAACCGCGGGAATGGGCGGCGGCACCGGGACCGGCGCGGCTCCGATCATCGCCAAAAGGTCCAAGGACAAAGGGATACTCACCGTCGCCGTCGTGACCATACCTTTCGAGAATGAGGGATCGGCTCCCCTGTCACGCGCAATCGACGGAATCCACGAGCTGGTCAAGAACGTGGACAGCCTGCTGATCATAAACAATGAGAAACTCCACGACTTCTTCGGGGACCACCTCGTGCACAAGGCCCTGCCAAAGGCCGACGAGGTACTGGCGACCGCTGTCAGGGGAATCACCGAGATCATCAGCAAACCCGGCTACATAAACGTCGACTTCGAAGACGTCAAGACCATGATGCGCAACAGCGGCATGGCCCTGATGGGCTGCGGCATCGGTACAGGCCCGACCAGGCTGGACGACGCCGTGACCGGTGCCCTCCAGTCTCCCCTGCTGAATGATTTCGACTTGAAGACTGCGAAGAACATCCTGGTCAACATCACCTGCGTGGACAACGAAAAGGGCCTGACGATGGACGAGTTCCACCAGATCAACGAAAAGATCGACGAGTACACCGGAGGTGTCAAGAAATTCAAGACCGGCCTCGTCTGGGAGAAGGATCCCTCCGCCGGCGACCAGGTGAAGATAACGGCGATAGCTACCGGATTCAAGGTCAACGACCTGTCAAAGATAGCCAAGACGGACCTCGGCAACCTGATAATGATCGACAGGGACTTCAAGTACGAAAAAGGAAAAAGAGTCATCCCGGAGGACAACTCTATCTCCAATCTGGTCAACGGAGTGAAGACCATCGGTTTCACCGAGGAAGGCAACGTCAAGAGGTACCATTTCGACAAGGATGAAAAGCCGGTGCTCCTTATCGGTCCCGGAGAGAGCAAGGCCGAGCTGGAAGCCGTGCCTGCGATCAAGAGGACAGTCCGCCGCGAGAAAGAGGCTTAGAGCCTCTGCACGGCATAGGAGATCCGCCTTTCCGTCTCTGCCTTTCCGATACGGACTATGATGTCAGCGATGCCAAGGCCGCTCGCCGCACCGGTGAGCGCCAGGCGGGTTGCATTCATCACCTTGCCCATTGGCCAGGAATTGTCCTTGATGAATCCTTCCAAGGCGGCGCCGAACGCTTCCGGAGCCATGTCCCCCTGATAGGCGCCGACGAATTCTCCGACCTTCTCCACCAAAGGGACCACTTCCGGTTTCCAGAACTTGTCCACATCCTTGGCAAGGAAGGGTGCCGTCAGGGAATCATCGTAGACCTTTGCCCTCGGGTCGGCGGGACGGCCAGACGAAGGCTGGCTGAATGCGGCCCCGGCCTTGATGCCGAACTTGCCGAAGTCTTCCGGAGCCACGAAAAGGCTGGACGCAATGTCCCAGAAATCCTTTACGAACGTCGCCCTTTCCTTGGTGAAGGACACGACGTCGCGTACATATTCGCGCTGCGCGCTGATCCCGTGTCCTTCCAGGACCGGCATGAAAAGATCCGCAATCTGCCCGTCGGATTTCATCCTCAGGTACTCCTTGTTGAACCACCGGGCCTTCTCGGGGTTGAATTTAGCTCCGGACTTGCTTACCTTGGAAAGCGAGAAGGAAGAAACCAGCTCATCCATGGAGAAAAGTTCCTGCTCGGTACCCGGATTCCACCCCAGCATGGCAAGCATGTTCACGAAAGCCTCGGGGAAATACCCGTCCTCGCGGTATCCGCGTGAAACCTCTCCGCCGGCACCGGTCCACTGCAGGGGAAACACGGGGAACCCCATCTTGTCGCCGTCGCGCTTGCTCAGTTTCCCGTTGCCGACAGGTTTGAGGAGCAGCGGAAGATGTGCGAAACGGGGCATGGTGTCTTCCCATCCGAAGGCTTTGTAGAGAAGGTGGTGAAGAGGAAGGGACGGAAGCCACTCCTCTCCCCTGATCACTTCGGTAATCTCCATGAGGTGGTCGTCCACTATGTTGGCCAGGTGGTAGGTAGGAAGCTCGTCGGCCCTTTTCCAGAGCACCTTGTCGTCAAGGGTGTCGGTGTTCACCTCCACGTGGCCCCTGATCATGTCATCCATGCAGACCACGGTGTCCTCCGGCATCTTGAAGCGTATCGTCCAGTGGGATGTTTCGGCAAGCAGCCGCTCCACCTCCTCCCGGGGAAGGGTGAGGGAATTGCGCATGGACTTTCGCGTCTGCCGGTTGTAGGTGAAGGTGCCGCCTGCAGCCTCGGCATCCGAACGTGCCTTCTCGAGGGCCTCGGGCGAATCGAAGGCATAGTAAGCGTCACCGCTTGCGACAAGCTGTTCGGCATACTTCCGGTAGATGCCTCGCCTCTGGCTTTGCCTGTACGGGGCATGGGGATGCCTTTCCGATGGAGTTTCAACGACCCTTCCGTCGGCGTCCACTCCTTCGTCAGGGATGATTCCGCACCAGTTCAAGGCCTCGATGATATACTGCTCGGCCCCTGGGACGAACCGGTTGGAATCCGTGTCCTCGATCCTTAAAATGAAATCTCCCCCTCTCTGCTTGGCATAGAGGTAATTGTACAAAGCGGTACGCACTCCGCCCATGTGGAGCGGACCTGTCGGTGAAGGTGCGAACCTTACCCGGGTTTTTCTTTCCATCTTTGGATTAAAGCTTGGCGGACAGCACCCTCCTGAGGTCCTTCTCGCCTTCAATGGTTTCTGAAGTCATCTGTCCGTCAACCAGCAGGAAGGCTACGGGGACAGTGTAGATGTTATAGAGGACTGCGGCGGGAGAGACGGAGCCAAGTCCGTCGCAGACATTGATCCAGGGAAGCTTCTGGTTCTTCACGGCGTCAGCCCAGACTGACTTGTCGGCATCCAGCGAGACGGAATAGATCTCGAAGCCTTTCGGATGGAAGTCGTTGTAGACCGGAAGCAGCACATCGTTGTTGAAAAGCTTCTGGGCGGCATCGGCTGCGGTCCAGAAATAGACGAGGACAGCCTTGGAAGAGGCCACAGTCTCGCTGAGTTTCTTCCTCGAGCCATCGTAGGAAGGAAGGGTGAGGTCAGGATAACCGATCTCGGGTGCGTCCTTGAGCTGGAGGTCAAGGTCGAGCTGCTTCCTGCGGAGGCCGGCTTCACGGCCAAGGGCTGCGACATACTTCGACTCGGGGATGACGGTCTGGAGTGAATCGTGCACCGTCTCGAAGATCAATGCGTCGGTTGCCTGGCTGAACACGGGGAAGTTCTCGTTAATCTTCCTGGAGAGCACCATCACCGAGGCGAGGGACTTGGGGTTCTCCATGACGAACTTGATGCACTTCCGGTAATATGCCACATAGTCCCTGGAGGCCTTGGGCCCGTCACCTGAAGCCAGGTCCGAGGAGAAGGCGGCCATGAATGAATTGAATTCGTCGTCAGCCTGCTTGAGGAGGGCGCTCTCCTCGGAACCCTCGACAGTGTAGGAGCCAAGGGTATCGGACACGACTTTCACCCTGTCGCCTTTGTCCAGGATGAGGGATGCGAGCTTGGTGTCGCCTTTGTAGAGGTACACGAGTTCCGGCTGGCCTTCCTTGACCGCGACCTTGCAGGAATATCCGCCTGCGGCATCCGTCTTCAAAGTATCGAGCACGGTCTCGGCGCTGCCCGAGAACTGCTTGACGGTGATTTCGACACCCGGTGCGTCGCTCAGCACGCCGCTGATCACAGCCTTGTCGGAGCAGGAACAGATTGCAGCCGCGACCGCCGCCGAGGCCAGGGCCATCCTATAACTTTTCATATTCCTTGAGGATTGATTCTGCTATTGCCGAGTTTTCTTCCGCCGACAGGTGGAGTTTCTCCTTGCGGAAGTCCATGTCTTCCTCAGTCTGGAGGGGGACCAGGTGGATGTGGGTGTGGGGAACTTCCATGCCGAGCACGGCGACTCCCACCCTCTTGCAGGGAACCGCCGCCTTCAAGGCGACTGCGACCTTGCGGGCGAATGCCCAGAGACCGGCATAGGTCTTCCCGTCGAGATTGAAGATGTAGTCGTCCTCGACGTTCTTCGGGATGACCAAAGTGTGTCCCTTGGCAAGGGGAGCTATGTCCAGGAAGGCATAGAAGTCATCGTCCTCCGCAACCTTGAACGAAGGGATCTCGCCCTTGGCGATCTTTGTGAATATGGTAGCCATTGTCTAAAGGGATATGTCGAGTATCTTGAACTTGATCACTCCGCTGGGGACCTTGGCCTCGACGACCTCGCCCTTGGAGTGGCCGATCAGCGCCTTGGCTATCGGGGTGGTGGCGGCAAGCTTGCCTTTCGAGAAGTCGGCCTCGGTCTCGCCCACGATCGTGAATTCCATCACGGTCTTCATCGCCATGTTCTCGACCTTGACCTTGTTCATCATCTGGACCTTGTCGGTCCCCACCTTCGACTCGTCGATGACCTTGGCGTTGGCCACAAGGTCCTTGAGTTTGGCTATCTTCACTTCGAGGAGTCCCTGGGCATCGCGGGCGGCATCGTACTCGGCGTTCTCCGACAGGTCGCCCTTCTCCCTCGCCTCCGCGATGGCCGCGGAGATCACCGGACGCTGCGCAAGGGCGTCAGCAAGGTCCTTCTTAAGCTTGTCCAACCCTTCCTGGGTCATATAATGGATGTCAGCCATAATCTTTACTGTTTTTACTTATACTACTGTTTTCGCTGAAAAATTAAAACGGAGCTCCGCCCTTCTACGGCAGAACCCTGTCATTGTCATGGCAAAGGTAACAATTTATTTTCAATTATCCATGCAGTCAGCCTTGTCCCGTTCCAGCTGGGCTTTCAGGGCGTCCAGGGATTCGAAACGGCGCTCCTGGCGGATCTTGCGGAGGAAAGTGACCTTGAGGTCGAGCCCGTAGATATCCTCGTCGAATCCAAAGATGTTGGTCTCCACCGTAGTATCGTTCCCGGCATTCACCGTAGGCCTCACCCCGATGTTGCACATCCCCCTGAAACGCCGTCCCAGAGTCTCGGCCTCGACCGAATAGACTCCGTTGCCGGGGAGCATCTTCAATGGTTCGTAGAGCTTTATGTTCGCGGTCGGAAAACCGATGGTCCGGCCAAGCCGGTTGCCGGCGACTACCACGCCGAGGACTGAATAGTCGTAGCCGAGCATGGCGGAGGCGGCTTCCACCTTCCCCTCAGCCAGGGCTTCCCGGATCTTGGTGGAACTGATCACCACCCCACCCGGAGTGTCCGCCCTGTCGGCCCGGATGACGTCAAGGCCCAGCGAAGCTGCAACGGAAGCGAATCCGTCCGGCCCCAGCCGGTCTCCACCCACGCGGTTGTCATAGCCGATCACCACCGCAGTGCCGCCAAGGCGGCCGATGATGTAATCGCTGATGTACTCGCGGGCGGAAAGACGGCTGAATTCCTTAGTGAACGGCAGCACCTCCACGCGGTCCACATGGATCCGCCGGAGGATCTCCTTCTTCTCCGAGAGTGTCGTCAGGAGCCTGAGGTTCCTGGCGTCGTCCTGCAGCACATTGCGGGGATGGGGCCAGAAAGTGACCACGACGCTCTCCTCCCCACGCCTTCGGGCTTCGCCGACAAGCCTGTCGAGGACAAGACGGTGCCCGAGATGGACACCGTCGAAGAATCCGGTCGCTACAACCATTTCACCAGTTCGAAATCCTGCCTGTGAGGCATGAGGGGATTCTTGGCGAACATCCTGATGGCGACCTGGTACATTCCGGTCTTGTCAGGGACGATCGCCGCCTGGTAACGTGCAGTGCCATCCGCGAATTCCACCACCTTGAACTCGCAGGTCTCCTGGATGTGGAGCTCATGCTTGCTGTCGGTGGTCGCGAAGAGCATCTCCACTCCTATGTCGTCCGGAGTGAGGTCCCCGATGTTGAGGACGACCTCCACCTTGAGGCTGTTGGACGGGGAAAGGGTGTACGACGCATCCGGAGTAGTCTGGGAAACAACCTCCACGTTCTTCCATTCGCGGCGGAGCTTCTTCTTCCAGGCGGATATCCTGCGGGCGAGACGGTAGTCGTCCGAAACCATCTCCGCGGTACGGGCCGCCTGGGGAATGTAGTACTGGTTGCAGTAGTCGGTGAGCATCCTGTTCGTGGTGAAATTGCTGGCCACCTTGGCGATAGTGTTCTTGATGTAGCCGCACCAGACAGGGGAAAGGCCGAGCTTTGGGTCGACGTCATAATACGCCGGAGCTATCTCGTTCTCGATTATGGTGTAGATCGTGGCGGCATCCAGTTCGTTCTGGTAGTTCTGGTCGTCATAGGCCCGCTCGCGCGGCAGTGCCCATCCGGCACCCTCCTTGTAGCCTTCCACCCACCAGCCGTCGAGTACCGAGAAGTGCATCACCCCGTTCATGGCAGCCTTCTCACCGGAAGTGCCGGAGGCCTCCAGGGGCCTTGTAGGGTTGTTCATCCAGACATCCACGCCCTGGACAAGCCTCTTCGCAAGGGAGATGTCGTAACCCGGGACGAACACGATCTTCCCTATGAAGCGTTCCTGCTTCGAGACCTCGATAATCCGCTTGATGAGGTCCTGGCCGGCCTTGTCGGCAGGGTGAGCCTTGCCGGCGAATATGAACTGGACCGGATGCTCCGGATCGTTGACTATCGCGTCGAGCCTGTCAAGGTCGGTGAACAGAAGGGTACCTCTCTTGTAGGTGGCGAAACGGCGTGCGAAGCCTATCGTGAGGACATCGTCCCTGAGGGTTTCCTTGATCGTGACGATCTCCTTCGGGGAATAGTGGTTGCAGAGCGACGAATCGGAGATCCTTTCCATCACGGCCTTGATCAGGATCTTCTTGAGCTCCTTGCGGATGTCCCAGACCTCGGAATCAGGGATGTCATAGATGCCGTTGAAACAGGACTTGTCGTAGTGGTGCGTTGCGAAATCGGGTCCGAAGACCTTGGCGTGGACCTTCTTCCAGGCCGCGGCAGCCCAGGTCGGATAATGGACTCCGTTGGTCACGTAGCTTATGAAGAGTTCCTCCGGGAGGTAGCCCCGGTACATCCTGGCGAAGATCTTCTTGCTGACTTCTCCGTGGAGCCATGAGACCCCGTTGACGTTCTGGGAGCAGTTGGCCGCAAGGAAACTCATGGAGAACTTCTCCGAAGAATCGTTGACATTGGCCCGGCCCAGTCCCATGAGGGTTTCCCAGTCTATCTTAAGGCGCTGCGGATAATGGCCGATGTATTTCCTGAGGAGTCCCTCGTCGAAAGCGTCGTGCCCTGCCGGGACGGGAGTGTGGGTCGTGAACAGGGAGGAAGCCCTCACCAGCTCCATGGCTTCGCCGAATTCCAGGTTCTCGCCCTGGATGTACTCGTGCAGCCTCTCAAGGCCCGTGAAAGCCGCATGGCCCTCGTTGCAATGGTAGATCTGGGGATTGATGCCAAGCTTGCGGAGAGCCCTGATGCCTCCGACTCCCAGGAGAAGTTCCTGCTTGAGACGGTTCTCCCAGTCCCCTCCGTAAAGATGGAAGGTGACCTGACGGTCTTCGGGGAGGTTTGCCTCGTAGTCTGCGTCAAGCAGGTACAGGTCCGTCCTTCCCACTTCCACCTTCCAGATCCTCGCGGTGATGGCCCTTCCGGGGAAGGCCACGCTGGTGGTCAGCCAGTTGCCCTTGTCGTCCAGGACCGGCTGGGCAGGTATCTTGGTGAAGTCCTGGGCGTCGTACCTGGCGACCTGCTCGCCCTGGCCGGTGATGATCTGGGTGAAGTAGCCGTAGCGGTACAGCAGGCCGACCGCCACGAGGTTCACATTCATGTCGCTGGTTTCCTTGAGGTAGTCCCCTGCGAGGATGCCCAGGCCTCCTGAATATATCTTCAGGGACGTGTCGAGGCCGTATTCCATGCAGAAATATGCAATGGAAGGGTCGGTCCTGGCGGCCTTCAGGGACATGTACCCGTTGAACTCGTCCATGACCGAGCTGAGCCTTTCCAGGAAGGAGGCGTCCTTGGCGAGCGCCTTGAATCTCTTGAGGCTTACTATGTCGAGCAGCGCCATGGGGTTGTGGCAGGTTGAGTGCCAGACGTCAGGGTCGATCGACTTGAACAGAGCCTTGGCGGAATCGTTCCAGCACCACCACAGGTTCTTCGAGAGGGTCTCCAGACCGGCAAGTTCCACGGGAAGGTGCCTGGTCACCATTACACTCTTCCAGGACGGGGCGTTGATCTCTATCTTCTTGTAAGCCATAGCCTTGTCTTCTGCCGATTCATCAGGGAAGGCCCCGCGGGTGCTGACCACCTTCTCCAGGGCCATCGAATATGCTTCGTTGTAATACTTGATCTGGTTCTCCCACAACGCAATCTTGGACACATCCCTGGCGGAATCCATGTACTTCTTCCTGCCTTCGGAGTCAAGGGAAGCTATCTCCCTGACCCTTGCTATGACACCTTCGACGACATCGTAGTAGTCGGTATCGTTGCGGTCCAGGACGGTGATGCCCGGATGCTCGCCGGAATAGTGGGACCTGACCCACATCCCGAATCCGGAAAGGCTCGTCGTCAGGGAAGGGATCCTGAACGCAAGGCTTTCCAGAGGGGTGTAGCCCCAAGGTTCGTAATACGACGGGAAGAGAGTGAGGTCGAGGCCGACGAGAAGGTCGTAGTACTTCATGTTGAAAATCCCGTCGGAACCGTTGAGGTAGGAAGGGATGAAATAGACCTTGACCCTGCTGCCGTTGCCATTGCCGAGGCCGAGTTCACGGAACCTCCTGGTAATCACGTCGTAATCCGGATCCATCAGGTAATGTGAGGTGCGTGTAGTGTAGTCCGACTTCTTTCCGGAGAGCTTGGCGAGGAGTTCCTTGTCGGCGCCGTTGTGCCCGGAAGGGATCATGATGAACGCCTGTATGTCGCGGTCGAGTTTGTCCTCCGAGAGTTTCTTCAAGGCGTCGATGAACACGTCTATACCCTTGTTGCGGTACTCGTACCGGCCGCCGATCCCGATGAGGATGGCATCCTTGGCCACCTCTTCCCCCGACATGGCGGCAGCGACCTCGATGAGCCTCGAACGGGCCGCCTTGCGCTTGGCTTCATATTCCTCATCCGTAGCAGGAGTGAAGGAATTCTCGAAACCGTTGGGAGTCACCACGTCCACGGGACGGCCGAGGAACTGCTCGCACTCCCTCGCCGTTATCTCGCTCACGGTCGTGAATATGTCCGCGTTCTGGGCCGACTTCTTCTCGATGGAATGCTGGGCGACAACTCCGAACTGATGGGCCTTCTGGTCCCCGTCATAAAGGGACATCGAGTCGTACAGAGGCATGTTGTTGCCGGCCAGGCAGCGGCCCATCACGGTCGCATGGGTGGTGAACACGGTAGCCACGGGAAGGCTGGTGCTCTTGAGATAGAGCAGGCCGGCTCCGGTCTGCCACTCGTGGAACTGGGCGACGACCTTGTCCGAGGCGGTCAGGTTGAACTTGTAGAAGCTCTCTATCACATGACCGGCGGCGTAGCCGAACAGGACGTTTTCCTTGTAGTCCCAGTTGCCGGAGATCGAATCTACTCCGAACCTCCGCCAGTACTCCGTCAGGATGTCGTCCTGCTTGGTCAGGAACTGCTTGAAATCCACCAGGATAGCTATGGGCTTCCCAGGGACGTTCCACCTTCCCAGACGCACCCGGAGGCCCTCAGCGGCCGCCTGGGCTTTCCAGAGGCTGTACAGATGTGTGTCTTCTATGAAATCGGGATTGCTTTCAGTATCCATCCAGACGTCCGGTCCGATCAGGATATGGTGCTTGTGGAGCTGCTGCTTGAGGAAAAGGGATTTGGTGGCTATGACCGTGTAGATGCCGCCTACCTTGTTGCAGACTTCCCAGCTGGTTTCGAACAGGTAGTCCGGATTGATCAGTTCTTTTGTCATTTGTTAGGTTTCTTTTTTACTGTTTTTGCCGTTGTTTTCTTTGCCGCCTTCTTCGGGGCGGCTTCCGCAGCCGGTTCCTCTTTCACGGGGACCGGTTCCGCAGCCTTCCGCTCCGGCTTCACGTCGGAAGTTGCGACCGCATCGTCGATCCTGATGATGAAGTCGCTCAGGACATTCATGTAATTGATGAACGCCTCGTAAGGAGTGCTGTAGGGGTTGAAGTATCTGTGCACTTCTCCGTCGGAGAAGAACTTGGTGCTCATGTAGTAGAGGTGGTCGCTCTCCTGGAGATGGCCGAAATCCTCCCACAGGACAGGGTCGTTGACAAGGGCGAGTTTCTCAGCCTGCCCGTAGAGCTTGTTGAAGGCATCCTGCTGGAGTTCGTTGCCGAGCCAGGCGGTGACGTCCCTCTCCTCGTCCGCCCACGAAATCGCATCCGGAACCTCTATCGGAGAGACAGCCTTGTGCTTGCGCGCGGCAAGGGTGGGAGTGGTGAACTCGAACCTTCCGTCCGAGAGGACAGCCTCCGGGAGATACCTCATGAAGTCGAAGATCCCCGAAGACGCCTTCTGGTGCTCCCCGAAAGTCTCGTAATCCATGAATATGTTGACGATCTCCCCCTCGGCCGGATCCAGCCACAAAACGAACTTTTCGGCAGTCAGGGGCCAGTCCTGCCACCCCCGGTCGGAGAACCTGAAAGCGATGTCGTCGCTGAGGGAATAGTTGCGCAGCAGAAGCTTGAGCTGGCTGCATTCAGGATTGGAATAGACATAGTCAGGGCTCTTCCAGCCAAGGATGTGGCGGGCGCCCTCTGTCAGCATCACCTTGTAGCCGAGGTCGAAGACCTGCTTCCCGACGGCGTCGGAATAGACCAGTTCCGTGTTCCTGAAGGCGGTAGGCTTGACTCCGAAATGGTCCTCTATCGCCCTGGAATGCTTCTCGACCTGGTGCTTGAACTCACTCTGGCTGGCCAGGGATGCAAGGGAATGGTAATATGTCTCCGCGAGGAACTCCACGCAGCCGGTGCGGGCCAGCTTCCTGAAACTCTCGGTAACCTCGGGGGCGTACCTGTCGAACTGCTCGAGCGCCGACCCGGTGATGGAGAAGGTCACCTTGAAGTCGGAGCCGTAGCGGCCGGCGAGTTCCAGCAGAAGGTTGTTCATCGGGATATAGCAATGCGAGGCTATCCTCTTGAGGATCGTCCTGTTGGTAAAGTCGTCATAGTAGTGAGAGTCCTTACCGATGTCGAAGAAACGGTACTGTCTCAGTCTTGTCGGCTGATGAACCTGGAAATACAGGCATATGCTCTTTTTCATAACGATTGCTGTTTATGCATTAACGAGGGATTCGTAAATTTTCTTCATCTTCGCGGTCGCTACGTTCCATTTGAGGCGGTTGACCTCGTCGTAGCCCTGCTTTGCGGCGAACCTGGCAAGTGCAGGATAGCTCAGGAGCGCATAGATGTTGTCCGCCATGGCATCCACGTCCCAGAAATCGACCTTGAAGGCGTATTTCAGGACCTCGGCCGCTCCGGACTGGTTGGATATTATGGACGGGACGTTGCTCCTCATGGCCTCGAGCGGGGATATTCCGAAAGGTTCGGAGACCGACGGCATGATGTAGACGTCGGACATCGCGAACATCTTCTGGACCTCGGCTCCGCGGAGGAAGCCGGTGAAGTGGAAACGGTCGGATATTCCCAGGCGGGCCACATGCCTGATGCACTGGTTCATCATGTCACCGCTGCCGGCCATCACGAACCGGACGTTCCGGGTCCGCTTGAGGACCTTCGCAGCAGCCTCGATGAAATATTCGGGACCCTTCTGGAAGGTGATCCTCCCGAGGAAGGTGACTACCTTGTCGCGGACTCCCCTCTGCACGTCGATGTCCTCGCGGCCGCTGAAATCGACGGCGTTGTGGACTGTGACCACCTTGGAGGGGTCTATGCCATACTTGTTGATGACTATGTTCCTGGTAAGGTCGCTCACGGTGATGACCTTGTCCGCAGCCATCATCCCGCGCTTCTCTATGTCGAAGACACGGCTGTCGATCATGTCCTCCGTACCGCGGTCGAAGGACGTGGCGTGGACATGCACGACCAGGGGCTTGCCGGTAAGTTCCTTGGCGGCTATCCCGGCAAGGTAGGTCAGCCAGTCATGGGCGTGGATCAGGTCGAACTCGTCCTTGTGCTCCATGGCTATGGTACCTCCGACCATTGCGTAGCGGGCCACCTCCTCCAGGAGATTGGAGCCGTAGCGGCCGGAAAACTTGTACTTCGTGCCAAGATGCCTTGAGAAGGTCTCGTTCTGGAGCCTGCGCTCCGATTCGACCAGTTCATGGAACTCCTCCGGATCCACGTAGGGGACCATGTTGGAGCCGATCCGGACGAACCTGACCTTGTCGAGGAACTCGTCCACGGACGAAGTCACGGAGGCCACGGCGACATCGCTGGCATTGATGATCCTGGCCGCGCTCTGGTCCTCGTCGCCGGAGGCTGAAGGCATCACGAACAAGGTCTCCACTCCGTTGTAGGCCAGACCTTTTACAATACCGTAGCAGGCTGTTCCGAGTCCTCCCGCTATGTGTGGGGGAAACTCCCATCCAAACATCAGAACTCTCATATCATTCACCTCCTGTTTTCCTTTTCCTCGTACCTGTGTATGAAATAGTCGACCCGAAGGAGAGCGGCGGTGCTCAGCGCCGATGAAATCGCACCATGCGGCTCATGGGGCGGGTCTCCGTCGTAGAGTTCCGAGAAGGCTCCGACCCCGTGCTTGGGCAGGTCCTCGTAGAACCCTTCCACAAGCCACTTGGCCCTGTTCAGGAAAGCTCCTCCCTTCATTGCGAAACTCACTTCGACGTACGGGGAAAGGAGGAAGACCCTGGTGCTTCCGCCATGGTAGGCAAGGTCCCTGTCGGGCTGGGCCCCTTCATAGACACCCTTATAATTGACGTCACGGGGAGAAAGAGTCCTTATCCCCCTCCTGGTGACAAGTTCGTTGTCGATGATGTGCAGGCACGAGCTTGCGACTTCCGGATCGACCAGGAATCCTTCGCCCAAAAGGGCGTAGATCATGTTCGGGCGCACCTCCATATGCTGGCCGCCATTGTCCACATAATCGGCAAGGTAGCCTGCCTCGGGATTCCAGAACATCGGCTGGAAGTTCTGCCTCACAAGGTCCCTTATGCGCGTCCATTCCTTCACGAAGGCGCCTTCGGGATCGCCGAACCTGGTCTCCATGTCGACTGCGAAACAGATCGAATGGAACCAGAAGGCGTTCGTCTCGACCTGGTAGCCGGCCCTCTCGGTCACCGGATTCCCGTCTATGTAGGCATTCATCCACGAAAGTGCCCAGTGGTCAAGCTGCGCCCACAGAAGGCCGTTCGGCTGCATTGCCACCTCCGCCCTCCGGCCCGGGAGATAGCTCTCGAGGATCCCTTTTATCACGGGACCGTACTTCTTCCACACTCTTGCAGGGTCAGCCCCGAAATCGATGTACTGCCACAGGGCCCCGGCAAGGCGGAGCGGTGCCTCGACCTGGGTGGTCCTGCGGTAAAGCCTCTCGCTCTCGTCGGCGATGAGGTTGTCGATGATCTCTTCGAAGGAAGCACAGTCCCCGTCGGCATAGAACGTCAGCCCGGGAGCCGCCATTATGGTCTCACGAAGGAGACCGGTGTACATCCAGGAGAAACCGGCCGTGATCTTCTTCCGGCCGTTCCGTTTCTGGATGAGCAGGTCCGCCTGGCGGGAGAGCTGGTCGTGGAAACTCGTGATCTTCGGCGACTTGGCGAGCAAGGAGTCGAATTTCCGCCGGAGGCCTGAAGGAGCCTGCTGCGTCACGGCGGCGGAGAAGATGATGGAGCTGCCTTCCGTCATGTCGACCTCGAAATGGCCGGGGACGAAGAGATCCTCCTTGCAGTCGTAGCCGCGACGGTACTCGTCAGAATAGGTGATGCCCTTGTACCAGCATGGAGTGCTCTTGAACTCTGCCTTGGAAGTGTTGAACTGGAGATTCAGGTCGGGGAAGCCGTCATACATGCAGAACGCCATGCCACAGGGAATCTCCCAGCCTTCGGTACGGGCGGCGGGATTCTCATGGGTCAGGGCATGGATGTCCCTGAACGCAAGGAATGGAGTAAGGAGCAGCCTGACCTTCGCAGGAGCGTCGGTAAGGTCGTAACGGATCAGCACCTGGTCCGAATCAGGGACCAGGAGGATGGTCTTGACGACCACCATGCCTCCGACCTTGTAGGTTATCTTCGGCACGGGGTCGGCCTCGAAATCTATGATGTACTTGTGGCCGCGGGGCTCATAGATGTCCCCGAAACAATGGATGCCGAGGTTGAACTGCTTGCCGTTCAGGACCAGGCTCTCGTCGAGCGAAGAGAGCAGCAGGTGCTTCTCACCGCCGAAAGAGTCCACGGGCACGGCCAGGAGTCCATGGTAGCGCCTGGTGTTGCAGGTCACGATGGACGTGTTGCAGTAGGCCCCTGTCTTGTTGGCGCAGATGATCTCCCTTTTCAATGAATATGAAAGGTTGACCAGTTCGGACTTGTTGAATTTCAAAAACGCCATAAACTGACATTTAAAACATTATCAAACAGCAGCCAGCACTATCGCGCACCGGCTGGGCAGGTAAAGGCTCAGGATTCCGTCGACAGTTACATGTCTCCCGTCGGCGTCCAGCCTGGAGAACCCGTTGAATTCGGATGCGTCGGTGTCCAGCACCTTGGCATACTCCCCTGCAGGGGCCTGGAAGCCATAATCGGCAAAGGATCCCACAGGATTGAAATTCAGTGCAAAGATAAGGCTTTTGCGTTTGAATACCAAGATTTTCTTTTCCTCGTCCGCCCTCAGCAGCTCCGGACGCGCGCCGAAGATCCTGTAGCGTTTCGCAAGATGCACCATCGCTTCGTCGAAATTGCGGAGGTAGTAGTAGCGCAGGTAGTCCTTGTCCTCAAGCGACCACTGCCTCCTTGCATGCTCATAGCTCCATCCGTTCCCTTCGCGGGGGAAATCTATCCACTCGGGATGGCCGAATTCGTTCCCCATGAAATTGAGGTAGCCGTCCCCGGCCGTCGCCAGGGTGACAAGCCTTATGAGCTTGTGCAGGGCGATGCCGCGGTCCACTACGGGGTTCGACGACCCAAGGTTCATGGAAAAGTACATTTCCTTGTCCATCAAACGGAAGATCAATGTCTTGTCCCCGACAAGGGCCTGGTCGTGGCATTCGGCGTAGGAGATGGTCTTCTCATCCTCGCGCTTGTTGGTCAGTTCGTACCATATCTCTCCCGGGCTCCACTGCTCGTCGGTCCTCTCCTTGATCCATTTTATCCAGTGGTCCGCGATGCCCATCGCCATCCTGAAGTCAAACCCTACGCCTCCTTCGGAGAAGGGCGCCGCCAGGCCGGCCATGCCGCTGACGTCCTCGGCGATGGTAATCGCCTCCGGCTTGATGGACTTCACGAGCAGGTTGGCAAGTCCGAGGTAGGTTACCGCATTCTCGTCCACCCCTTCGTCGAAATAGAGCCTGTAGTCCCCGAAATCCTTGCCCAGGCCATGGTCCCAGTAAAGCATGCTGGTGACACCGTCGAAACGGAAGCCGTCAAGATGGTATTCCTCAAGCCAGAACTTGCAGTTGCTCAGCAGGAACCTGATCACTTCGTCCTTCCCGTAGTCGAAACAACGCGACCCCCAGGCAGGATGGTGTCCCTGAGGCCCCTTGTAGAAATAGAGGTCGTCGCGGCCGTCGAGCCGGCTGAGTCCTTCGAGTTCGTTGTCGACGCAGTGGGAGTGGACGATGTCCATCACCACGGCCAAGCCCATCCCGTGGGCCGTGTCGACGAGCTCCTTGAATTCGTCAGGAGTCCCGAAACGGGAGCTGACTGCGAAGAAATTGGACACCTGGTAGCCGAAAGACCCATAGTACGGATGCTCCTGCAGGGCCATTATCTGTATGGTGTCATAGCCCAGCCTCTTCACCCGGGGCAGCACATCCCTCTGGAACTCTCCGAATGAAGCCACCTTCGGCTCCTCGGAACTCATGCCGATGTGGCACTCGTAGATCAGCGGATGAGGCCGCCTGAGCACCCTGTCGTTCTTCCATGAATATTCCTTGGGAGGGTCCCAGACCTGCGCGCTGAACACCTTGGTGACCGGATCCTGTACAAGGCGGGTGCAGTAGGCCGGGATCCGCTCCCCGCCCCCGCCGGGCCACTCGACGTAGAGTTTGTACAGCTCGCCATGGCTCATGAACATTCCGTCGAGGCGTATCTCCCAGTTGCCCTGGCCGACCGGCCTGAGGCAATAGGCTGCGGTACGCTTCCAATTGTTGAAATCGCCGACAAGGTAGATCCTGGAAGCGTTCGGGGCCCATTCACGGAGCACCCAGCTCCCGTCGGCCTCCTTGTGCAGGCCGTAATAAAGATGGTTGTTCACCGATGACGGGAAATCCCCGCCGGGACCGGAAATCCTGTCCCTTGCCGCTTCGATCCTCGCATGCCTTGCCTTTATGGCAGCCTCGAACGGCTTCAGGTAGGGATCACGGTCATATATCATCCTCTTGCTCATATATATCAACTCATTCAGGAAGGTCCCCGGGCTTCAGGAAATCAACCCTGAGGTGCCGTTTGGAGCCATCCTGGAACCTGACTTCGAAAGTAGTGGATTCCTTGTTCACGCCGACTACGGTCCCCTCTCCGAACACGTCGTGATGCACCGCATCCCCGACCTTGAACGGAGACTCATATTCCCGGCGCTCGGAGTCGAAACCGTCCGCCCCGGAAGGCAGGAACCGTTCCTCGTCCAGGACGTGCATGAGATTCCTGGTACCGCGCCACAGCTCCTCCGGGACATATCCCTCGGTCACGAACATGTCCCGCTTTATCTCGGTGAGGAACCGGGACGGGTACTTGTTCATCTTCGTGGAGACGTTATAACCCTCCGACTCCGTCAGGAACAGGGCCTTCCTGGCCCGGGTGATCGCCACGTACATCAGCCTGCGCTCTTCCTCCTCCCCGTGCTTCTTGTACTCCCGGATGGTCCTCATGTTCGGGAATATCCCCTCGCTCAAGCCTATCACGAACACGTAGGGGAACTCAAGGCCCTTGGCCTGGTGGACCGTCATGAGCTTGAGGGTCGGAGAGTCCTTCCGGTAGTCCTGGTTGGTGTAGAGGGCTATGTCCTGGAGGTATTCGGAGATGGAGACGTCGTCGTCCGACCTGGCGCTCTCGTAGAACTTCACGCTCCGGAGCAGTTCGTCCATGTTCTCAAGCCTGTCCTCGTCCTGGTCCTCGCGGAGCTGGCGCTTGAGGCCGCTCCTGTCAAGGATCCTGTCGAGAAGGTCGGACACAGGCGCTTTCCGGGCATATTCCCTGGCATCTTCGATGAGGGAGACGAACTCCCTGGCACCCGGCCTGCCCAGCACCTCGTCCTCCAGGCTGGCCTTGAGCGTAGCGAAAAGGCTTCCGCCGGCAGCGGCCGAGCGGGCCTTCAGAGTCTCGAGATACCTGCGCCCCAGTTTCCTGGACGGCTCGTTGAGTATCCGCTCGAAGGAAAGGTCGTCGGAAGTGTCGTTGACCAGCCGCAGGTAGCTCAGGGCATCCTTGATTTCCTTCCGTTCGAAGAACCTGGTGCCTCCCCAGATGGTGTACTGTATTCCGGCGGACAGGAGTTCCTGTTCTATCTGCCTCGACTGGAAGGAAGCCCGGTAGAGGATGGCGAAATCGCTTGGCGACGCCCCGCCTTCCATCAGCAGCCTGACCTGCCTGACCACCCACTGCATCTCCTCGGATTCCGTCTTCCCATGGAAATGGACGACCGTCCGGCCGGCTTGCGACCGGGTGAAAAGGTCCTTGGGAATCCTGTTCCTGTTGTTCCCTATCACGGAATTGGCCACGTCGAGGATCTTCTGGGTAGAGCGATAGTTCTCATCCAGCACGACATCCTTGTCCCGTGCAAAGCCAAGGAATCTCTCCGGCCTCGCCCCGCGCCATTCGTAGATGGCCTGGTCCGGGTCACCTACCACGAAGAGGTTGCCATGGCCGGCCGCAAGTTTCTCGATGATCCGCCAGTTGTCAGCGTTGCAGTCCTGCGCTTCATCCACCATGATGTAGTTCAGCTGGTCCTGCCAGTACTGCCGTGCGTCCGGGAAACGGTCCAGGATGTAGTCCGTGAAATTCTCCAGGTCGTCGAAGTCAAGGGAGCAGTTCTTCAGCTGGCGGTGGATGTAATTGGCGACCGGGGTCCCCAGCATGCCGTCAGACCATTTGACGGAAGGAAGCATGTAGGTGTCGATGTAGTCATCCAGGTCCTTGGAGGCGGAGACCTGTCCGAGGAACTCCTTCACGGTCTTCTCCGTCCTCTTGATCCCGAGCTGTTCCATGCACTGCCTCGCAACCGACTTGGAGTCCTCTTCGTCCAGTATGGCGAAATTCTTCGGGAAGCCGAGCCTGTGGATTTCCTTGCGGAGGAATTTGACACAGAACCCGTCGATGGTGCAGACGAAGTCATTGTAGTCGCCGCTGCGGACCATTGCGGAAATCCTCTGCCGCATCTCCGACGCAGCCTTGTTGGTAAAGGTCAGGCACAGGATGTTGGCAGGGTCGATGCCCAGCACGTTCACCAGATAGGCATAACGGTGGGTCAAAGCCTTTGTCTTGCCGGTCCCGGCCCCGGCTATCACCCTGATACGCCCCTCGGTGGAGGTCACCGCCTCCGCCTGGCGCGAATTCAAACCAGCCAGTATGCTTCCTACAATGTCTTCCATCAGGTTTTAAAGATACGAAATATTCCTGACATGGAGAGCCTGACGGCCTGCCTTTTGCTCAAAAACGGAAAGTTTAGTAACTTTGTCGGATACTACGCCCAGCATGAAGATGTCCAAAGTCCTTGAAAGACTCCTTTTCCCGGCAGCCATAGTCTGCTTCCTGGTCCTCCAGGTAGCCGCGATGGCCGACCGCAGCGGAACCGGCCGGATGGGCGCCGCCGTGGTTTATGCCGAAAGGTCCGGGAAACCGGACACTATCAAGTACAGGAACCAGTTCATCAAGGACGGCGCCAAGGAAGACACTTCCGGATCCTGGCTCAGCCTCATCGACACCACCCCGAGACTCTCCGCCCGCGACACCATCTTCCCTCCGGACTCGCTCCGGATGACGGACCCATTCCGCTACAAGTACTATGTGGCGATAATGGACTCCCTGACCCACCTGGAGGTCAAGGACTCCCTCAAAGCCGCCGGTGACTCCGTGGACTGGCCGCGACTCGATTCCCTTTATGTCCTGGAATACAACCTCCGCAAGAAAGCCGAATTCGACAAGTGGTACGGCAGCCTGTCGAAGACCGAACGCAAGAAGTACGACTCCGAGGTCAGGATGAAGGCGCAGAAGCACAGGTCCGACAGCATAACTGCTGTCAGGGACAGCATCAAGGGCATCAAGGACTCCATCGCCGAAGCCACGCCGAGGATCCTCGAGACCTTCGCGCTCCCCGACTCCATGCAGTACAAGAGGATAGTGCAGTGGAGCCACGACAAGGAATTCCACAAGATGCACGTACAGATTCCCGACACCGGCTACAACTACAGGTTCAACGACTTCCCTTTCATGCGCAAGGACGTCAACGCGACCTGGCTCGGAGTGGCGGGATCGGCCGTGCAGTACTACAACTTCTTCAACAGGACCTCCGAGAACAACGTGGCCTTCTACGATCCCTATGAAGCCTGGACATATTCAAGGAACACCCTTCCGTTCTACAACACGAAGACTCCCTACACCGTCCTCTCCTACACCGGGACCCTACTCTCGGACACCCAGAAGGAATCGGACAACCTCCATATACTGACCACCCAGAACATATTCCCGGAACTGAATTTCTCCTTGGAGTACAACCGGTTCGGCGGCAATGGGATAATGGAGAACGAGAAGACCTCCAACGGGACCTTCTCCGCCAATGTGAACTATCTGGGCAAGCGCTACCTGCTCCATGCGGGCGTCATATCCAACACGGTCGACAGGCGTGAGAATGGCGGTACCGCGGACAACACGATGGTAACCGACACCACGCTGGACGCCCGCGAGTACCCTGTCTTCCTGTCTGAAGCGAGCACCAAGATCTCCAGGCGGACCTACTTCGTCGACCAGCAGTACCGTATCCCGTTCACCTTCCTGAAGCGCAAGCAGGTCGACAGGGAATGCAGCCACTACCGCGACAGCATCCTCGCATTCGGAGACACGGCTTCGATCCTTGCCGTCGACGACCTGGTGGCAAGGCGGCGGGCCATGATAGAGGCGGCCGACTCCACGGGCGACACCGACATCACAAGCGCGTTCATCGGGCACAGCAGCGAATATTCATGGTACAGCAAACTGTACAAGGACGCCATCGGAGCCAACGACGCAGTCGGCAGGGCCTTCTACGACAACGTGTTCAACTACAGCCCCACCACGTCCTTCGATTCGGTCAAGGTGACCAGGCTCGAAAACAGGATATTCCTGAAACTGCAGCCATGGAAGGACGATGCGATCATCTCCAAGGTCAACGGCGGAGTGGGTAACCGGCTCCAACGCCATTACGTCTTCGACCCGACCTACATCAGGGGCAACTCATTCACCACATGGAACTCCTCTTTCGTCTATGCCGGCGCCGAAGGCAAGTTGAAGGACTACATCAGCTGGAACGCCACCGGTGAATATGTGTTCGTGGGGCATGAGCGCAATGACTTTACGGTCAAGGCCGATTCCAGGCTGAGTTTCAAGCCTTTCAGGAGGGACCGCAAATCGCCGGTCAACCTTGACCTGCATTTCGAGACCAGCCTGAAGGAGCCGGACTTCTACCACCAGCACTATTACTCCAACCACTATAGCTGGGAGAACGACTTCAGCAAGGTTTCCACCACCAAGGTCCAAGCCAGGCTGGCCGTCCCCAAGTGGGATGTCGCCGTCGGAGCAGGCTACGCCCTCCTGGCGAACAACATCTACTTCGACACAACGGGAGTCGTTCGCCAGAACGGTTCGCCGATGAGCGTCCTGAGTGTATCCCTGGACAAGGATCTCTCCCTCTTCGGCTTCTTCCACCTCGACAACCGCCTGCTTTTCCAGGTCTCCTCGGACCAGGATGTCCTTCCGCTGCCGACCCTTGCGGTCAACTCCAGGATCTACATCCAGTTCCCCGTCAAGAAAGACGTGATGATGATGCAGATAGGCGGGAATGTCTGGTATAACACTGAATTCTACTCTCCTTCATGGAATCCTGCTGTAGGCGCGTTCTACAACCAGAAGGAAGTAAAGTACAACAACGGCCCGGTCATCGACGCCTTCGTCAATGTCCAATGGAAGAGGGCGTGCGTCTTCATCAAATACGAGAACGCAGGGCTCGGATGGCCGATGGACAAGGCTGACTACTTCAGCGCCAACCACTACATCAGGACCCAGAGGGCAGTCAAGTTCGGCATTTACTGGCCGTTCTACCGGCAGCCCTTCGAGAACAAGCAGGTCACCGCTGGCTCCGGCCTCTCCGGTGGCGGCGGATCCCGCAGCGGTGGCTCGGCCGGAAGGATCGGCAGATAGCCCCCGAAGACCATAAAACCGTCCTTGATGGGTTTAAAAAGGGTAACCAAGAAATTCCTCAGGTATCTGATACCTATCCTGCTGATCTCACTGGTAATACCGGTTACGGAGACCGGCAGGATGGCACTGCAGGCCGTGAACGGCCCCTATGAGGGGAAGCGCCTGCGGTGCGTGATAGCATTGGGGGACTACGACCAGCTTTCGAAGGGCTACCTCACAGGCTACAACTACGAGATGCTGACCCGTTTCGCCGATTCGCTGGCCGGAGGTGCCAAGGTAGTCCTTGCGGATCCCAGGAGGAACTATCTCGACTCCCTCTCGCAGGACAGCCTGGACATCCTGGTGCTGCCCGCCCCCGAAGTCCCTCAGGCGAAAGGGTTCTCGGCGGTATTCCCGGTCGACTCGCAGACGGTCTGGCTCATCAAGTCCGACTACCTGAAACAGAGAAAGCTTTCCGGCTGGATGACTTCATTCGGAGCCACCGATGAATATGCTTCGGTAAAGGCCCGCTTCTTCGGAGGCTACAACCCCTACTTGAAAGGAAGGAAGAAAACGGACGGGATCATCAGTCCCTACGACGAGCTGATCAAGGCCGGGGCCGGGAAGATAGGCTGGGACTGGAGGATGTTCGCCGCCCTGATCTGGAGCGAATCGAAGTTCAGGATCCAGGCATTGTCACCCCGGGGAGCCTTCGGCCTGATGCAGATGATGCCCGGGACCGCAAGCAGGTACGAAGTCGAAGACCTGCTGAACCCCCGCGAGAACATCGAGGCAGGAGCGGAATACCTGGTCAGGCTGCAAAACATGTTCAGGGGATATGCAGCCGATGAAGAAGAGCTTGTCAAATACACCCTGGCAGCGTACAACGCCGGGGAAGGCCGGGTGATGGACATGATCGCCGTTGCCCGTTCAAGCGGCATGGACACGACCCGATGGGACGCGATGACAGGAGTGCTGCCCTCAATGGACCAGGTTTCAATTTCACTTAACGGGAACGTGCGCCACGGGCGTTTCAACGGTGGAGAGACGAGGGCATACGTCCGCTCAGTCCTCAACCAGTTCGACATTTTCTGCGGGATTTCCCCGCGCTATGCCGACGCCCCTTCCGACTCTCTTTCAACCCGGCTGGACAGTCTTCCTGCATCTCTCCCCATCCCTCATGATACCCTTCTACTGCGCCCTGACAGTCTTGGCCGGATCGACGTGGGAGATGAAGAGGGTCGGGATGAGCAGGAGCAATGACCGTCCGGTCTTCTTCATGCCGATAACGTGGCACTGCCAGCAAGTCCGAAGCCTTCCGGGGTCTTCGCCCCAACCGATGCATGGAAAGGTTTTGGATAATCGGAATATTCTGCCTATCTTGCAAGTAATCAATGGCCTTTGCCTTGACCCACGCCTGACTTCCGCAAAGGTTCCCAATGAACCTTGAATCCTGTTTTCCTTTACTTGCATAACACATCGACCCGCTTCCTGTCATGAAAAACCTCCTCCATAGCCTTCTGCTGCCGGTAGCACTCCTGCTTTCCGGCGCTTCGGCATACATTCCGGCACGGTCAACTTCCCCGGCGGCTGGCACGGCCCCAGGGCCTTCACTTGGCGTCCGGGATGATGCCTCGGTTGCCTTCCGCGCTCCGCGCTCCATCCCTCCCACGGGACTGCGTCCGTGGGGCCCTCCCGCTCACGAGGCCGCGGGCGGCCACGGGCCCCTCGGCATCACGCCCGGCCTCCAGGACACCCTGACGGGGACGGTCATGGGTTAATATGAGCATGACCTTTATTTGGTTTATTCTTTTCTAATACCTGATAATACAGGAAAACTAACAGCTTTGATTGTTATCGTATGAAATTAAAGAGTATCTTACTATTCTGCTTTGCAATTATTTATGGCACTAATGCCTATCTTCCAGCTCAAACAGCCTCAAAAATCCCTGAGATGCATAAGTTTCATATATTTCTTGATAATATATATCTCGGGGTCTTTTCTTTTGATAAAGATCAGATTCCAAAAATAATACTGGATAACTACTACAAAAGGTATATTGATTTTTCATCTATAACTGAATCAAGTGTTTTTCCTACAGGCATCCAGCGAGGTTTCATTTCTGGTATATATAGTGGTAGAGATGCTTCTGATATTGGTAACAGGCCAATCGTTCATGTGTTAACAAAATATGCGAAAGATGGATACATTTATATAAATAAAGTATTGACAGAGAATATAAGAAACCTTGGTCGCATGTACTCAGATTTTACAATCGAGTATCAGTATGACAATAACCCAATCACTACGGAGGAAGATGTTATGCGAATGGTTAGATTAAAGAAAAAAAATATACAAACTTTAGTATTAGTTATCGATGAGCAAAGGAGGATGATAACTATCGACATCAAGACAAAGAAAGGAAGTAAATCTTCCAGGAAGTATGGCGACACATTACTGTACACTAAAAACCCATAAGAGTTCTTTGAAAATATTGTAAGTTAGAAAGTTGCAAGGTTTTTGAGCGCGCAACGATTTGAACTTAACTTTGCGGAAGTTTCGTTTCCGACATGAATAAAGGTTCATATGTTTTCGCTCAAATGGTCCAGTTCCTGGATGAGTTTGTCTTCCTTCGCATCGTAAAAAAGTATGACGGTGACAAGTATGTCAAGCACTTCTCCTGCTGGAATCAGTTGCTCACGCTGATGTTTGGTCAGTTGACCGGCAAGCCTTCGTTGCGGAGATTTATCATTGCATCTGCCCCCATCCAGAGTAAGTTTTACTCCCTCGGTCTTGGCCGCTTTGTTACTCGGAGCAACCTGTCGAAAGCCAACAATACCCGCGATTATCACATCTTTGAAGAGTTCGCCTACCACACGGTAGCGGTAGCTCAACGGATGAGGATCGAGCACATCTTCAAGCTTGGAAGAAAGGTCTATGCATTTGATTCAACGACAATTGACCTATGCCTCAGTGTTTATGAATGGGCTCACTTCCGGCGGAAGAAAGGAGGGATAAAGATCCATACTTTGTTTGATCTTGAGGCACAGGTTCCAACGATCTTCCTCATTACGAAGGCGAAGCTTCACGACGTCAACGGGAAGGATGCCATCCCATACGAGCCAGGCTCTCTCTACGTGTTTGACCGTGCGTACGGTGACTTCAAAAGACTCTACCACATCAAAGAGGTTGGTTCCTTCTTTATTGTCCGAGCCAAGAGTCGTTTGCAGCACCAGCATGTCAGCATGTCAGATGGAAGAGGCGGATGCCCAAGAATGTCCTTTCGGACTCCATCATCCGGCTTACCGTTTATAAGTCTAAGCATGACTATGCGGCAATGCTTCGTAGAATCGAGTATTACGATGAGGAGCAAGACCGCGTCTTCGTATTCCTTACAAATGCGTTAAGCCTTGATGCTCTGGAAGTTGCGAACCTTTACAAAAGCAGATGGCAGATTGAGTTGTTCTTCAAATGGATGAAGCAGCACCTCAATATCCAAAGGTTTTGGGGTGAGACTGAGAACGCAGTTCGCATCCAAATCTACGCCGCCATCACAGCTTACTGCATGGTTGCAATCATTCAACATGAGACCAAAACCGAGATGAGTATCTATGAAGTCCTGGAAACGGTGAGCATGGTCCTGACCGAAAAAACGCCACTCAACGACCTTCTATGCAACTCTAATGACAATATTGACAATGAACTTGATGAGTCGAGTGAACCGACTTTGTTTTAATTGTAAACTTTATATAACCGTCCAAATTTTTAGTGGACACTAATGATGGCGACAGGTAAAATACAAGGCAGCGGCTATGTCTACAAAGGCAACCTCGTCTTCACGCAGGATGCAGCAGGGAATCTCTCCCTGGACTGCGCCCCTGACGACACCCTTCTACTGCGCCCTGACAGTCTTGGCCGGATCGACGTGGGAGATGAAGAGGGTCGGGATGAGCAGGAGCACCATGATGGCAAGATAGGCTCCCACATCAGCAAGGATGACGGCAGGCAGGTTCAGATGCACCGGAACGAACGGGACGAAATAGTTTTCCGGATTCAGTTTCAGGACGTGGGTCCACTTCTGCACGGCACAGAGGGCCAATGCCAGCAAGTTGCCCGCCAGCATGCCTTTGAAGACTATCACGGAAGCGACGCGGAGGAAGACCTTTGCGATTGACCGGTCGGTCATCCCCATGGCCTTCAGGGTCCCGATGGTGGAAATGTTCCGGAAGAGCATGATGAGCAGTCCGGAGATCATGTTGAAGCCTGCGACTATGGTCATCAGGATCAAGATGAACAGTACGTTGAAATCTATCAGCGTAAGCCAGTCGAATATCTGGGGATAACGCCTCATCACCGAAGTTGCGAAGAGATTGTCGTCATCGTCGCCCATGAACGCAAGGGCGATCTGCCCGATCTGGTCGGTGGCCTCTTCCATCTTCCACGAGTCCTTGTAGCGGGGCTTCAGCGTCACTTCAAGGTTGGAGACTTGATCCTCATCCCATCCGTTAAGCCTCTGCAGGTCTGCTATGTCCGCAAGGACTATTATGTTGTCCGACCCGTCCATCACGCCCTCGTAGGTACCGGTGACGGTGAAGTTCCTGACCTTCACGTTCTCGCCGACGAAATAGGACAGCATCCTGTCGCCGGCCTTCAGCCCCAGAAGTTCGGTAAGCCGCACTGGAATCTTGACACCGAGGGAAACCGTATCTGTCCCTTCGCGCCGGACACCCTTGAAAAGGACCCCGTGGATCTGGTCGCCGTTCTTGACGATCCCTGCACGGTAGACTGCCGGGTCGACGCTCTCGACCTGGGGAAGCTTCCGGATCTCTTCAAGGTAGCTCTGGTCCGAACTGACAGGGCTCTGCTCGCTGGCATAGTTCATGTCCACAGGCAGGAGCTGGATGTCTCCGGTGAGGGCGGAGATGCCTTTCCTGATTTCTTCCCGGAAGCCTGCGGAAACGGACACTGAGACTATCATGACAAGGAAAGAGACCGCGATGGACACCATCGCAATCTTTCCTCCGAAACGAAGGCGTCTGGCTATGAACCTTGTCGCGTCCAAGAACTGCAGGGAAACCTTTTTAAAATCCCGGGCAAATTTAAGAAATAATCCTCATCCCCGGAAAACCTTTTGGTACTCCCGGGCATTATCGTTATTATTGCATGGAAACGAAAAACTCCCTCAGGTCATGTACCAACACAAGAAACTTGGAGACTCCTTCATCGTCTCCATCGACAATGGATGCCGGATAGCCGCCGCCCTGACAGAATTCTGCCGCAGGGAAGGAATCTCGGCAGGCGAGATAACAGGCCTCGGAGCGGTCCGGACCGCGACCCTCCGCTTCCTGGACCCAGCCACACTTGAATACGTCGACAAGACTTTCGACGAACAAATGGAGATCACAAACCTGACTGGGAATATCTCCCGGAAAGATGGGGACGTGTACCTTCACCTGCATGCAAGCCTCGGACGGTCGGATTACTCGGTAATAGGCGGCCACCTCCTGGAGGCCACCATAAACGGAGCATGCGAACTTTTCGTCCATCCCCTTCCGGGCATGGCCGGCCGCCGTACAGACGAAGGGACCGGGCTCAACCTTTACGACCTGTAAGCCTTCCGGCTCAGCGTTCGAGGACCCGGACCGGTCCGAAGAGGCCCGACGGCATGAGGGGGGTGTCGGCGGAATAATGCCTCCACGTAGTGAAGGTGAAGCGGCCGCTTGTCCTTGGGGTTCCTTCCTGCATCCATGAAGGCCATCTCCCGCCTTCGGGACCGTCGTAAGGCTTCTGCTCGTCTCCTATAAGGCGGTTATGCCACAGGTTCACGACTTCGATGCACAGACTGTTCTCCCCTTCGGAAAGGGCTTCGCCCAGGCTGACGGTCCATGGATCCGTCCAGGCAACGCCGAGATCCTTCCCGTTGAGATTCACCCTGGCCATGACCCCCGCTCCACCGAGGCTCAGGAAGTACTCCTTCCCGGGATCCGGCTTCCCGAAATCGAACACGGTGCGGTAGACCGCGGTTCCGGAATAATACCTTATCGAAGGGTCGGGATTGGCCGTCCAGTCTTCGAGGCTGGTGAAAGTGACGCTGCCCTGAGGGCCTCCCCACTTGGGATCGAAGGTCACTTCCCACGGGCCGTCGACCTCGCAGGACTCCGATGCGACTGCATTGTTTGCCGTGGCTTCCACAGCTCCCGTGCCGTCCTTGGTGAAGACGACGAAACAGCTTCCGTGCGGATCGAGGACCAGAGGGACTACGGTTCCCGTCCCGTCATCCGAATATTCAGGAAGCATCCTCCTGGTACCGGTGAGGGGATCCCAGAGTTCAGGCTTCAGTCCGGATGTCCTGAAGCGGCAGGAAGAACTGGCCTTGGCGTCCGTCCTGTTGGCCACGAAGTAGATCTCTGCATCCCTGAGAGTCCTGTGCGTGTACCTCAGGCTTCCCGAGCCGTCGGTGAAATCCTCCGGTATGCCTGCCTCCCGCATCAGGCCGGCAGTGAAGCCGTATGGAGCATAGAGGTTGTCCGAAGGGCCGTCAAAGAGGACTACCTTTCCCTTTCCTACGCTGCGTACAGCTTCTCCGCCATTTCCGAACAGGGCTTCGGAGAGTTCCCTCACCTTCCTGTCCGAGGCCTCACGGTCGGCAAGGCCAGGAGCATTGTGGATAGGATGGCCGACAAGTGTGGCGCCATCCTTGACAAGGCGCAGGATCCTTCCGAGATACTCCGGAGTGGCTGCGTTCCAGTCCGGCATCACAATGATCCTGTAGGATGCCCCGCTGGGGAACACGACCCTGCCGTCCTTGACGCCGGCCTTGGCGAGCATGCTCGGAGGACAGCCGTCGAAATTGTAACCCTTCCTGTCCGGCATGAAGGAGAGAGGGTCGTCAAAGGCGGTGTCCGGGGCCTTGAAGGCGTGAGGCATGCTCTCGGGGGCCAGGTAGAGGATGTCGGCCACGGTCCTTCCGCGCTGGAGCAGGTACTGGCAGCGCGCGAGGTAAGTGTGGTATGCTCCTGAATATGGCCACCAGGTCTGGCCCCGGTCCCAGTGGACTCCGTAAGGTCCCATCGTCATGCCCGGCCTGAGCGAATCAGGCAGGCACTGATGCTGGAACGTGTGGAACATCAACCGGTTGATACCTGCGGCCAGGGCCCAGTCGGTCTGGTTCTTGAGGGAACCGGGATACTGCCTCCAGGCATCCAGGTAGGAAGTGAAGGACTCGGCCGGCACCACTCCCTGCCCGATGAGATGTGCAGCGGACGTACCCTCCGCCGGAGCGAAGGTCGTGTTGAACCCGAAACCGTCGCTCCAGAACTCAGCCATCGGATAATCGGCTGCGACGGCCAGTTCAAGGTCGGCGGTGGGATTCATGTCATAGGGCTCGATCGATATCTTGAGGCCGCGTTCGTGCGCATATTCCTTTACGGCGCCGACATGGTTTTCGATGACCAGTTCCTGGGCGGTCTTGCGGACGTCCCAAAGGAAACGCTCGGTACTCAGGCTGTCGCTGACTATGAGCCCGGTGTAGGCGGGGAACCAAGGTAGGGGATCGTAACCGCGCCTCTTCTTGAATTCATCCCTGAAACTTGCATTCCAGTTCTGCGCACCCATCTCCCAGCTGTCGAGATGGAGGAGCTCGATGCCTCCGTCTTCGTCGAAGAGTTCGCCGCCGCAGGCCTCGAAGATCTTGTCTGTGAAATTGGAGAGATGCTCCCTGAGCGCCTCGGCGCTGAACTTGTCACATTCCATGCCCACCCCCGGAGTAGGTGCCGGCCTGGTGGCGGCGCCGTTGTTGCGGCTGCCCATCCTGAGCACCGTCCATTCTCCCTGCGGCGCATCCCACTCAAGGGTTCCGTCTGGCTGCATGGATCCGGTGATGTCGACGACCCGTGACAGGTCCACCGCGCCCGGAGCCGTTCCCTCGGGGATGTCCCCGTCGGCCGGTGGGAAATATGCCCTCACCCCGGGCATGGAGCTGAAGGGATGCCTGATGAAGAGGCCTTTCTCCTGAATGTCGGCGATCCTTCTTTCTTCGGAAGGGGTAGGGAAAGCCAGCACGCAGACGTCCTGGTAGTAGTCACGCCACTGCTGGATCGTCTCCGGGGTGAACGAGCCCTCCCCGAAATAAGGACGGTTCGGCGCCGGAACGGGAAGCTGGACCTTGACCCTGGTCCCTCCGGAAACCCTGGTCGAAGATGCCATGAGGTGCTGCATCGACTTCTCGCCCTTGACCCAGGGGCCGCCGCTGCCGGTCCAGCCGGGCCCTATGCCCAGGACCATCTTGATGCCGGTCCTCTTGCATTCCGAAAGGGTGTGCTTGAATATGTCCAGCCATTCGGGGCTCATGAAGTCGACATTGCCGCGGGGCACCCCGACATTCACCTCCAGGAACACCACATAGCCGATACCTTGGTCTCGCATGGCCTCCAGGTCCTTGGTGATCCCCTCCTTGGAGAAGTTCCCGTCCATGAAATACCAGTACACCCCGGGGCGTGCGTCCGAAGGGGGCGTTTCGAAATTCCGGGCAAGGACGGAAGGAGCGGTCGTGTCGGCGGGATCCCCCGTGCATGAAGCGGCAAGGAAGCAGGCCAGCAGGGAAACGAGTCCGAAGGAAAGTGAGGAATGTTTCATGGCAGGTTCGCGTTGTCTTTAACAGGTTTTAGGATATGCAGTTGTTTGCGTATATCCACAAATATAAGAAACATTTTTGCCCGTAAGCCTCTTTTTAGCGATATTTGCAGCGCTTTTGACGAAGGATGGGAAAGGTTAAGGATTTCTTGGACGACTGGATGCTGCCTCTGGCGATGGCGGCGGGCATTACGCTCTGCCTCCTGCTTCATTTCGTACCTTCGCTTTCCTCCGGGGCCGAGGGTGCTTTCTCCCGCTTTGCAAAGGATGCGCAGCCGGCACTCGTCGCCTTGATGCTCTTCCTCCAGTTCAACAAGATATCCCCGCACGACCTCCGGTTCCGGAGATGGCATCTCTACCTGCTGGTCTTCCAGGGAGTGATGTTCATCATACCGGCGCTCGTCTGCACCCTCATCCCCCATGGGAGCACTTCCAGGATGCTCATCGAATGCGCCATGCTGTGCTTTGTCTGCCCTACCGCCGCCGCAGCCGGAGTGATCACCGACAAACTGGGCGGAAGCCTCTCCGACACAGTCACTTATGTCGTCCTCATCAACGTCATGGCAGCCTTCGTCATCCCCTTGGTGATCCCCATCGTCCACCCTGCGGAAGGAGTGACTTTCTGGAACGGATTCTTCGCCATCTGCAAGAAGGTATTCCCGCTGCTGGTCTTTCCCCTGCTGGTCGCATGGGCCATCCGCTACACCTGGCACAGGCTGCAGGTTTTCCTGATGCGCTACGCCCACTGGGCTTTCTATATCTGGGGGGTGACCCTCGCCCTTTCGATATACCTTGCCACCAAAGCCCTCCTGGGAAGCGGGATATCGGTCTGGGCCGCCCTGGCCATCTGCCTGGTGTCCCTTGCCTGCTGCATCGTACAGTTCATTGCCGGACGAAAAGCCGGACTTGCCTCCCCGGGCGGCACGAAAAGCGATTCCATCACCGCAGGGCAGGCCCTCGGGCAGAAGAACAGCGGTTTCCTGATCTGGCTGGGATATTCTTTCATGACCCCGGTGACGTCGGTGGCCGGAGGCCTTTACAGCATCTGGCAGAACCTGGTCAACTCCAGGGAACTCTACGAACACCACAAAGGGAAGGATCCCCTGCGCTGAGACGCCCTCCTGCAAGGACCGGTGCCGGCACTCGCTCCCCCGAAGAAGGGGGGCAGGCATGACGGAGGCCGGGAAGCCCCTCCTACAGGGACTCGAGCCTGGCCTTGGCTGAAGCGATCTCCGCCTCGTCGTCGCTGACCTTTATCAGCATGGGCAGGTACTTCTTCTCGAGCTTCACGTCCTTGGAGTTGCGGGCAAGCAGGACGCAGTTCTTGATGGTGGCATAGTCATCCGGATTCTTCTTGAGGACCTTGTTGTAGTACTTCAAGGCTGTCTTGTTGTCGTGCTTGTAGACGAAATAGTAAGACCCGATGTTGGTCATGTAGGTGTAATCCTTGGGATAGTAATCGAGCATCTTCTCCGACACCTTGCGGAAGGCCTCGAAGCCCTCCGGCGTCCCGATCGAGTAGAAGGCGAAACAGAACTCCTGCACCGAGGCGGAGAAGACTTCGTCGTCGACCTTTTCCAACCCGGGGTACTCCCATGAAGGCTTGCCCTTGGCGTTGTAGTCGATGAGGCCGCACAGGTCCGACAGGGACTCTTCGGGGCATTCTTTCTCGGCCCCGATGAGGGCGGAGATCTTGTAGAGCCTGCAGTCAAGCCGCAAGGGACTGACCTCGATCGCCTTGTCTATCGCTTCGATCGCCTGTCGGAAAAGTTCGCCGTCGTAATTGTCCACCTGGAAATAGTTCACGTCCCTGTCGAGGGAATCCTTCAAGGTCAGTGCAGGGGCATTGCCGAGATACCTGCTTCCTTCTTTCTGCACCAGCTCGGGCTTGCGGCTCTTGGAAAGGTAGTAAGTGAACTTGCCCAGGAGCATGTCCATGTCCTCCGGGTAATCCTTGCCCCATTTCTGGAGGAGGGTCTCGATCCCTACCCCCTCGGGGCCCAGCCTCTTGACAAGCATTTCATAGCGCCCGGCATACTCGTCCCGGGACATTTTCGGAGAATCCTGCGCCAGGGCGGAAAAAGACACCGCCAGGAAGAGCGCAGCTGCAATAAACGACTTTTTCATTTGCCTTTCATGTTCGGTCCGGCACTGCCGTACCGGATATTTCCATTCTGATTTTACGGTTCAGGGGATGCAGGTTGTTGCATCTGCTGCCCAGATTCTTCACAAAGCCCAGGGGATGGTCCTCGAAACAGACCAGCAGGTAGCCGCGGGGAGAGTCCGGAAGGACAAGGGTGTCGCGGTGCAGGAACCTCAGGGCGGATCCAAGGTCAAGTCCGACACGCGGATAATCCTCCGGAGGGAATATGCTGAGCGCCCAGTCGGGGGAAGGGATGAAATCCCTGCCTTTGACGATCCCCCTGGCGCCTCCTTTCCAGACAGGCCGGAGTTTGGAGGAGAAGTCGCGCGTACGTCCCGAAGGGGCTGTCTTGACAACGGCCGAGACGAACTGTCCTTCGCCTTTGACGAAACCGGGCATCAGCAGGCCTCCCGTCCTGGTCGGAAGCATCCCCGGGAACGAGCCTGCCCCGACATCGAGGATGGAGGCTCCGAGTTCGCGGGCCATCCATTCGACGTTGAGGTCGTTCTCGGCTTCCTCGAAAGTGCAGGTCGAATAGACCAGGACTCCCCCTTGCCTGAGCGAAGGCCAGACGTCCGCCAGAATCCTCTTCTGCCGGGCGGCACAGAGGCTTACGTTGGCTTCCGACCAGTCCTCTACGGCCTTCCCGTCCTTGCGGAACATCCCTTCGCCCGAACATGGGACATCCGCCAGGATGATGTCGAAACTTCCCTCCATCGACCCGAACACCTTGGGGTCACAGCTTGTCACCGTCACAGCCGGGTCGCCCCAGACAGCGGCATTGTCCGCAAGGACGGACGCACGGGACCTTACGACTTCGTTCGCAACGAGGGAGAACCCCTCCCCGAGCCTTTCCCTGAGTGAACATGCAAGGTCGGTGGTCTTTCCGCCGGGCGCCGCGCAGAGGTCCAGCACACGGAGAGGCCCGCCGGATATTCCAACCGAGTCAAGGCACTTCCTGAAAACCTCCCCGACCGCCATCGCCGACGAGTCCTGCACATAGTAGCATCCTGCGTGGAAAAGAGGGTCGAGGGTGAAGACAGGCCTGGAGTCCAGCATAAAGCCGTACCTGCTCCAGGGGACCTGCCCTGCAACCGGGAAAGGAGGTTCCTTCATCTTGAAGGGATTGAGCCTCACGGACACCGAGGCCTCCTCATGGAAGGCCTCGAAAGCGACCCTGGCCCGATCCGGACCGACCGCCCTCGAAAGTATCCCGAGCAGGCTTTCACCGAGATCCCGCATCCGTCAGTTTCCGTAACTGCCGGGGTCTCCTCCCCGGCGGGAAAGTTCCTCCTTCATCTTTTCAAGGGTATCCTTGTCCATCCCTTCGGGCATCCTACCCTCCGATGCGGCCACGAGGCCGTCCACGAGCTTGTCCATGGCCTCGCGCAGCTTGCCCCCGATGAGCATCTTCATCATGAGGTTGAGTTCGGCTTCGAACTCGATGTGGAAATCCGTCTTGCCGGGATCGGACGGCACCGCGTCGAAATGAAGCGACCCCCGGAATGCGAACGGGGCGCCCGCATCCACGAATTCGATCCTCGAATATGGGACCCTCTCCCTGACCATGACCCCGACTTTGAATCCCTGGACGGTCGCCGAGATGGTGTCATAGTCGGCGGTGACTCCCTCACGCTTGTCCTCAGGAAGGAAGTTCAGGAAGTTCCGCATGTCCACGAAGGCCATGTACAGTTCGAAGGGCTGCTTCGACACTATTCCGTGCTTGCTTTTTATCTCTGTTGACATATTCATTGATGTTTGTGCCGCCTCATCGCATCCATCCCGCAGGATCCGCCCTCCACTGCCGGAGGACGTCCATGTCCGACGGTTCGATGAAACCGGACTCGCATGCTTCTTCAAGAAGCGCACCATAATTTGAAAGGGTTGACAGGGTGACTCCCTCCGAGGCGAACCTTTCTTCCGCCTCGGGGAACCGGTAGCTGAATATGGCCACCATGCCGAGCACCCTTGCACCGGCTTCGCGGAGCGCCTTCACCGCCTCGAGGCTGCTCATCCCGGTAGACACGAGGTCCTCCACCACCACGGTCGGAGAGCCCGGGGCCAGCATGCCTTCTATCCTGGATCCGGTGCCATGGTCCTTGGGCTTGGGCCTGACATAGACGAAAGGCTTCCCCAGCCTGTCAGCGACGAGGGCCCCGTGCGCAATGGCTCCGGTGGCGACTCCCGCAACCGTTTCAGCCTCGGGGAAGAGTTCCCGGGCGCGGCCGGCGAGCCAGGACGCCACCTTTCCCCGAAGCGCGGGGTCGCCGAGGATGCGGCGGTTGTCGCAATAGATCGGGGAGCGCCAGCCGCTGGCCCACGTGAAGGGCTCGCCGGGGCGGAGCAGCACAGCCTTGATGCGCAGCAGCTCGGATGCAAGTTTTCTTTCTACGTTTTCCATATTCCGGTAATGTTTTCGTAAATTGCGGGCCGGATTACAAATATAATCATTTTGGGGCTCACAATGCACAAGATCTACCTTGAAAAGAGATGCATGGTCATCTGCTCTCCCGAGGAGCAGGCCCTGGGGGACCCCAACTCCATCGAGCTCCACCTGGGAGACTCCCCCGACTTCGCCGCCCTGGTCTCCATGTTCCAGACATCGGAATCGCTGTCCAGGATCTACATCCCCACCCCATGCGAGGAGAAGACCTACAAGTCGTTCTGTTCGCAGTTCAAGGAAGTGAACGCAGCAGGAGGGCTGGTCTCGAACAGGCGCGGAGACGTGCTCCTTATCAGCCGCAACGGGATGTGGGACCTTCCCAAGGGGCACCAGGAGGAAGGAGAGGACATCCGTACCACCGCCCTTCGGGAAGTTCAGGAGGAGACAGGGGTCGGTCAGCTGGAACTGGGGGAACTGATCTGCGTGACGGACCACTGCTACCTCCGCGGCGGGACATGGCACCTCAAGCACACCTGGTGGTATGACATGCTCTACACCGACCCCGTGGACCTGACCCCGCAGAGGGAGGAGGACATCACAAAGGCCGCATGGGTCGCCCGCTCCAGCCTGTCCCCATACCTGAAGAACACCTACCCGTCGATCATGGAAGTGTTCAGGGAGGAGCGCATCTGACGGAATTTCAGTGCTTGAAACATTTCCGCAACTTTTTCCGTATAGTTAAAGTATCGGTATGATTGAAACATGAAACTCTCTCAATTCCAATTCCTCCTTCCGAAGGACCGTCTTGCGCAGGAACCTACAAGGTGGCGCGACGAATGCAAGCTCATGGTCGTCCACAAGGACACCGGCGAGATCGAACACAGGATATTCAAGGACGTGATCGACTATTTCGGGAAAGGCGACACCTTCGTGTTCAACGACACCAAGGTATTCCCCGCCCGCCTTTACGGAAAGAAGGAGAAGACCGGCGCGGACATAATGGTCTTCCTGTTGCGTGAGCTCAACCGCGAGCAGCACCTCTGGGACGTGATAGTGGATCCGGCAAGGAAGATAAGGATCGGGAACAAGCTGTACTTCGGAGACGACCAGAGCCTGGTCGCGGAAGTGATCGACAACACCACCTCCAGGGGACGCACCCTCAGGTTCCTCTACGACGGCCCCTACGAGGACTTCAAGGAGCAGCTTTTCAGCCTCGGTGAGATACCCGTCCCCAAGTGGGTCAAGAACGAAGTCTCGGAAGAGGACAACGAGAACTACCAGACAATCTTCGCAAGGAACGAGGGCGCAGTCGCCGTGCCTGCGGCCGGGATCCACTTCAGCCGCGAACTGTTCAACCGGATGATCCTGAAGGACATCGAAAAGGCTTTCATCACCGAGCACATGGGGATCGGACAGTTCCGGAGGGTGGACGTGGAAGACCTCTCCAAGCACAGGATGGATTCAGAGAGGCTGATCATCACCCCCGAGGCCTGCAGCATCATCAACAAGTCCAAGGGCGAGGGGCACAGGGTCGTCGCAGTCGGCACCACCGTACTCCGGGGCCTTGAGACCTACGTGACCACGACCCATGAGGTCAAGCCTTTCGACGGATGGACCAACAAGTTCATCTTCCCGCCCTACGAGTTCTCCGTACCGGACGCCCTCATCTCCGGATTCCATCTTCCCGAGTCCACCATGCTGATGGCTGTGGCCGCCTTCGGCGGATTCGACAAGGTCAAGGAGGCCTATCAGGTAGCCCTCGACTACAGGGACGAGGAGGGCGGAGCCTACAGGTTCGGCCCCTACGGCGACGCGATGATTATCCTGTAGCCGCCCCGGCGAGCACTCCGCAAGGCCGTACTTCATAAAAAACGGAAATTTCCAAAAGAATCGTCAATACTTTCGCTCCGGACCCCCCTGCCGGAGCGATTTTTTTCTTTTATTGCCACCCGACTGCAAAATCGGATGACCATGGACGGTAGTTTTGAAGAGAAAGCCGGGCTCTGCGCCCTGAACAAGATTTTCGGCTTTTCCCCCCGCCAGGCGCTGCGCCTGCTGGAAGCTTTCGGCTCGGCTCGGGAAGCGTTCCTCAGGCCAAGGGACGAGATTGAAGGGGTCCTGGGCCCCTGGGCCGGGGAGAAAACCCTGTCGCAACTGTCCTGGAGCGCATTCGAATCAGCCGCGATCGAGCTTGAAGGGCTGGAGGGGCGGGGCTGCACCTTCATCGGGATAGGCGAGGACGGATACCCTTCCTTGCTGGCAGAGTGCGACGACCCTCCGCTCGGGCTCTACTACAGGGGAGTTTCGCCGCCGGAAGAGGTATTCGACGGTCCGCCGGCCATCGCCGTCATCGGCACGCGCAACTTGACTTCCTATGGAGCGGACTGGTGCGAAAGGATAGTCTCCGCCATGTCCGGCACCGAGGTAAGGCCCGTGGTAGTCAGCGGGCTTGCCCTGGGCGTCGATGTCACGGCACACCGGACCGCCCTCGACCTCGGGATACCGACAGTGGCCGTGATGGCCACCGGCATCGATTCCATCTATCCGGGCGCCAACCGCGGCACCGGCGAACGGATTGCCGCGACTCCTGGCTGCGCCCTGGTGACGGATTACCCTCCCGGGACCACGGCGATGCCGGTCAACTTCCTCAGGAGGAACAGGATAATAGCCGGCATCTCGCGCTCTACGATACTTGTGGAATCAAGGATCAGGGGCGGAGGCATGATGACGGCCAGGCTCGCCGCATCTTACGACAGGGACGTGTTCGCGCTTCCCGGAAGGGTGGACGACCCGGTCTCCCAAGGCTGCAACCTGCTCATAAGGGAAAACCTGGCGGAAAGCATCGGCGGACTGGGGGAACTCATGGAGAAACTCGGCCTGGGAAGCGCCAAGGGTGCCTCAAGGGAAGATTTCGAAGCAGAGGTCAGGAGCCATTACCAGGGACTCACGACGCAGGAAGACACGGCGAGGATCGCCCGGCTTGCCAGGGCGGTGAAGGCCTGCAGGGGGATATCCATGGACGAACTGTGCACGAAGCTGGACCTTGACTACAGCGAGGTCGGCAGGATCGTGACCATGCTGGAGTGCGACGGGTTCATCTCTGTCGACCTGCTGCAACACTGCAGCGCCAGGATGATAAAAAGATAAAAAATACTTACCTTTGGCATGTGCTGTACATAGACACTCACTGCCACATTTCCGACAAGGCTTTTTCCGGAGAGGAGGATGCCTACATCCAGCGCGCCCTCGACAGCGGAGTCGGCCTCATGCTCCAGCCTGACACCGACAGCAGCGAACGCAACGACATGTTCGACCTGGTGGACAGGCATCCCGACGTCCTCCGCCCCATGCTCGGCCTCTACCCCGGCTCCGTCGGCGCCGACTGGAGGGATGAGATCGGGAAGATGCTTGAATATTCAGGAAGGCCCGTCGTCGCGATCGGCGAGATAGGCCTCGACTACCACGAAGGGAAGGAGTTCGCCAGGGAGCAGGTCGAAGCCCTGGAATGGCAGTTCGACTACGCTGCAGGCCGAGGCCTTCCCGTGAACATCCACATGAGGGACGCCATGGGAGATTTCATCGAGGTGGTCCGCAGGCACAAGGGACTCAGGGGCAACATGCACGCCTACAGCGGCTCCTACGAGTCGTTCCTCGAACTGAGCAGGCTCGGGGACTGGTACATCGGCGTCGGCGGAGTGGTCACTTTCAAGAACGCGTCCCTTGCCGAGGTCGTCAGGAAAGTCCCCCTGGACAGGATCGTCCTGGAGACCGACGCACCGTACCTCTCTCCGGTCCCCCTGCGCGGGAGGAGGAACGAAAGCTCCAACATACCCATCATCGCGGCGAAGGTGGCCGAACTCAAAGGGATCCCTGTCGAGGAAGTCGCCCGGACTACGACCCTCAACGCTAAAACTCTTTTCGGACTATGACAACCCAGACAAGGTCATCGATCCTGATGGTCTACACAGGCGGTACGATCGGCATGAAGCAAGACCCGCAGGACCTCACCCTGAAGCCTTTCGACTTCAGCCAGATACTCGAGGAGGTGCCCGAACTCCAGAAGTTCGCCCTCAGGATCGACTCCTACACCTTCTCCCCCCTGATCGATTCTTCCGACGTGAAGCCCGCCATGTGGCAGGAACTCGCAACGCTCATACGGGACAGGTACGATTCCTACGACGGGTTCGTGGTGCTCCACGGGACGGACACGATGGCATATTCGGCGTCCGCCCTGAGCTTCATGCTGGAGAACCTCGCCAAACCCGTGGTGTTCACGGGAAGCCAGCTCCCGATCGGGGTTCCCAGGACGGACGGGAAGGAGAACCTGATCTCCGCGGTGGAGATCGCCTCGGCGAAGGATGCCGACGGCCATGCCATGGTGCCGGAGGTGAGCATATTCTTCAACTCGAAACTGCTGAGGGGAAACCGGAGCACCAAGGTCAGTTCGGAGGACTTCAGCGCGTTCGCTTCCCCGGACTACCCGCCGCTGGCGGAAGCAGGTATCAGCATCCGGTACAACACTCCGGCCATACGCAAGCCGCGGTCGTGGGACGCCCCGCTGGAAATCTGGACATCGCTCGACACGCGGGTGTCGATACTCAAGATACATCCCGGGATCACCCCCCACCTGATGAGGCATTTCCTGTGCGATCCCCAGACCAGGGCGGTGATCATCGAGACCTACGGTTCCGGGAATGCGCCTTCGGGACAGTGGTTCCTGGACAGCGTAGAGGAGGCCTCCAGGATGGGCAAGGTGGTGATGAACGTGACGCAGTGCCTCGCCGGCCGGGTGAACATGGACCTGTACGCTACCGGGAAGGCCCTCAAGCGGGCCGGTGTCGTGTCGGGTGGCGACATGACTACAGAGGGGGCCCTCGGGAAACTGTTCTGCCTGCTTGGACGCAATCCGGACAACGAATGGGTCAAGGCAAGGCTGGGAGACGATCTTATGGGAGAAATTTCCCGCTAATCATTGCCTTTTGAAAATCTTTTCGTAAATTGCAACGGTTTTTTGCAGGGTAATTGTACCCTGCACGGAATGACTGGAAAATATAACTATCTAATACTTTATTAATTAAAACACTCAAAAACGGTTATGAAAAAATTTTTCATGTTTTTGGCAGTAGCAGGTCTTCTTACCCTCTCTGCAAACATCGCATCCGCCCAGGAGCAGCCTGAAGCAGCTCCCGCGGCAACCGAGGAAGCCGTCGAGCCCGCAGCACCGATGTCGGGTGCCGACATCCTCAAAGGCACGGGCGAGGACGTTCCTCTCCACCAGCAGATCAAGACTTACTTCATCCAGGGAGGTCCGGCCTTCATGTCCGCAATCATCCTCTGCCTGATCCTCGGTCTCGCACTTGCAATAGAGAGAATCCTCTACCTGTCCTTCGCAAAGACGAACACCAAGAAGCTCGTCGAGAAGGTCGAGAAGGCCCTCGAAGAAGGCGGAGTGGAGAAGGCAAAGGAAGTCTGCCGCAACACCAAGGGCCCCGTCGCCAGCATTTTCTATGATGGCCTGAACCACTATGACGAGGGTCTCGACGTCGTTGAGAAGAGGATCGCTTCCGCCGGTAGCGTACAGATGAGCCTCATGGAGAACAACCTCTCCTGGATATCCCTGTTCATCGCCCTTGCTCCTTCCCTCGGATTCTTGGGAACGGTCATCGGTATGGTCAAGGCTTTCGACGCCATCGAGGCTGCGGGTGACATCTCCCCGAACATCGTCGCCGGTGGTATGAAGGTCGCCCTTATCACGACCGTCGGCGGTCTTATCGTCGCTATGATTCTTCAGGTGTTCTACAACTACATCCTGTCCAGGATCGACTCACTCTCGATCGACATGGAGAATGCTTCCATCGACCTCGTCGATGTGCTTGCGAAAAACAAGAAATAATCAACTGTAGTAGTTAGGACAACTTTTAGAATCTGATAAAATGAATAAATTATTCAAGATAGTCGGATGGGTACTGGGACTGGTAGGACTGTTCCTCGGCATCTTCTGCCTCCTGAAAGGCAACGCCGATAACGAAGGTCCTGTCAACAGCCTTCTCAGCTACACTTACGTACTGTTCTTCGCAGCCATCGCGATCTGGATCCTTCTGGCAGTGTTCATCGCACTGAAGAATGATCCCAAGAGCCTGCTCAAGGGCCTGCTCTTCATCGTGATCGGCGTCATCGTCGTCGGCGTTGCCTACATGCTTGCAGGCGGCCAGCCGGTCGAGACGATGAAGGAAGAGATCGCCCCCGGGACCCTCAAACTCACCGACACGATGCTCACACTGACCTATATCCTCGGTGGAGCCGCAATCGTTGCTATCATCTTTGGCGCAATCAAGGGCGCTATTAACAAATAATACAAGCTATGTCCAGTAGAAAAACACCGGGTCTTAACACACAATCAACAGCTGATATCGCTTTCCTTCTGCTGTGCTACTTCCTCATGGTCTCGACCATGGACCAGCAGTCAGGTCTCCAGCGTCTCCTCCCTCCGATGCCTACAGAGAAGCAGAAGACAGAGGACACGAAGGTCAACAAGCGCAATATCATCATTGTTAGGATCAACTCGTCAGACAGACTGTTCGCCGGTGACCAGCTTCTGGATGTCAGCCAGCTCAAGGACAAGATCAAGGAATTCATCACGAACCCCAACGACGACCCCAACCTTCCTGAAAAGGAGAAGAAGTTCATCGAAGGCTTTGGTGAATATCCTGTTTCCAAAGGTATCATCTCGCTTCAAAATGACCGAGGCACCAGCTACAACGCCTACATAGCAGTTCAGAACGAACTCGTAAGGGCCGTCAATGAAGTCCGTGCCGAATTCTGCAAGCAGCACTACGGCAAGCCTTACCAGAACCTTACCGAAGACCAGCAGAAGATAGTCAGGGAGGCAATCCCCCAGAAGATTTCCGAGGCGGAGCCTAAGGATGTAACCAAAAAGTAAGGAGGAATAGAAATGCCAGCATTTAAAAGAAGTGGTAAGAAAGACATGCCGGAGCTCGGAACCAGTTCCGATATCGTGTTCATGTTCCTGTTCTTCTTCATGGTTACTACGCAGATGCGTTCAACCGAGGTCAAGGTGAAGGTAAAACTTCCCGAGGCGTCGGAAGTCGCAAAGCTTGAGAGGAAGGATTTGGCTTCTTACATCTACATTGGATCGCCGAACGCACAGTACGTGAACCAGTTCGGTACCGAAACACGTATCCAGCTGAACGATTCCTTCAAGACCACCAACGACATCCGCGATTTCATCGCCGCGGAACGTGATGCCATGAGCGAGGCCGACAGGAGCTTGATGCAAGTGTCACTGAAAGCCGACGAAGATGCAAGGATGGGTATAATCACGGACGTGAAGCAGGAACTCAGACGCTGCTCCGCCCTGAAGATCATGTACGCTGCCAGGAAGGCCGCGGTAAAGTAACCATCCGGGATTCCCAATAAAGGGAGGATGACCCGAAAGTCCATCGGACTTGGAGGTCATCCTCCTTTTTTATTATAACGCAGACTGTTTGGTGTGCCTGATTTTTTGAGTATCTTTGTGAGATTATATTTATTTGTCAAAGTACAAGGAAATGGATCAGATTACCAGGACAAAAGTTAAGGACCTTCTCAAGTCAGCCCCCGGACAGGAAGTGATGGCCAAGGGATGGGTCAGGACAAAAAGAGGAAACAAGCAGATCAAGTTCATCGCGCTCAACGATGGATCGACAGTCAACAATATCCAGATAGTAGCGGACACCTCATGTTTCGACGAGGACCTTATCCGCAGGATCACCACCGGATGCAGCCTCTGCGTAGTCGGACAGCTGGTCGAGTCCGTGGGCAGCGGCCAGGCAGTGGAGATCCATGCCCGGCAGATTGAAGTGATCGGTGAATGCGATCCCGTGAGGTACCCCCTGCAGAAAAAGGACACCTCCCTTGAATATCTCAGGACGGTCGCCCACATGCGTCTCCGCACAAACACTTTCGGAGCAATCCTGAGGATCCGCCACGCGATGGCGTTCGCAATCCACAAATTCTTCAACGACAAGGGTTTCGTCTACCTCAACACTCCCCTCATTACCGAATCTGACGCAGAGGGCGCCGGAGACATGTTCCAAGTCACGACCCTGGACCTTGGGAACGTGCCCACAAAGGAGAACGGGAAGGTGGACTTCTCCAAGGACTTTTTCGGCAAGAAGACCAGCCTTACCGTAAGCGGACAGCTCGAAGGCGAGCTCGGAGCAACCGCTGTCGGCGAGATCTACACATTCGGTCCCACTTTCCGGGCCGAGAATTCCAACACGCCGAGGCATCTCGCGGAATTCTGGATGATAGAACCCGAAATGGCCTTCTACGACATCAATGACAACATGGTCCTCGCCGAGGAATTCATCAAGTATCTTGTAGCCTATGCGCTGGAAAACTGCATGGACGACCTCAAGTTCCTCAACGACAAATACGACGACGCCCTGATCGAAAGACTCAGGAGCGTGACCGGAATCGCCTTCCAAAGGGTCACTTACACCGAGGCTGTCGAGATCCTCGAGGCTGCCGTAGCCGCCGGGACGACCTTCGAATTCCCCGTCCACTGGGGCACCGACTTCCAGAGCGAGCACGAGCGGTACCTGGTGGAGAAGCACTTCGGGAAACCTGTGATACTCACTGATTTCCCCAGGGACATCAAGGCCTTCTACATGAAGCAGAACGAAGGTTGCGCCCCCGGAAGGGAAACCGTAAGAGGTATGGACGTGCTCTTCCCGAAAATCGGGGAAATCATCGGCGGTTCCGAAAGGGAAGCCTCCCTTGAGAAACTCGAAAGACGCATCGACGAACTCGGCATGAGCCGCAGGAACCTGGAGTGGTACATCGACACGCGCAGGTACGGTACAGTCCCCCACAGCGGATTCGGCCTTGGTTTCGAGAGGCTCCTGCTCTTCGTCACCGGAATGTCCAACATCCGTGACGTCATTCCTTTCCCCAGGACTCCGAAGAACGCTGAATTCTAGGACAGGACGATCAGACAGACAACAAGACAGTCAACCGATAAAACCCTTAGAGCAATGCTTGTGATTGGAATAGCCGGTGGTTCCGGTTCAGGAAAAACCACAGTCGTCAATGCGATTACCGAACAGCTGAAGGAGAAGGTGGTTGTAATCCCGCAGGACTCCTACTACAAAGACTCGAGCCATCTTCCCATGGAAGAGAGGCAGCAGATCAACTTCGACCATCCGGAGGCGATCGACTTCAAGCTCCTTTGCTCCCAGCTGCGGGATCTCAAGCATGGGAAAACGGTAGAGCAGCCGGTGTATTCCTACATCACGTGCTCAAGGTCGACTACCGAAACCGTCACCGTCGAACCTGCGGAAGTGATAATAATCGAAGGCATCCTGGTCTTCACATGCAAGGAACTCAGGGACCAGATGGACATAAAGATTTTCGTCGACGCGGATGACGACGACCGCCTGATGCGCGTCATGGCCAGGGACATCCTTGAAAGAGGGAAGACGGTCGAAACGGTCATAGAAAGGTACACCAAGACGGTGAAGCCGATGTACCTTCAGTTCATCGAGCCCAGCAAGCGCTACGCCGACATAATCATCCCCCAGGGAGGTCACAACAAGGTGGCGATAGACATCATCTCTGCCACCATCGAGAAATCACTCGGGGAAAAGAAACTCAAGGGAGAGTAGAGGCATGACCAGCGAAGACAAGGCAGGGCTTTACATTACGGTGATCTTCCATCTGCTGGTGGTCATCGTGCTGCTTGCCGGCCAGATCGGAGCTGAACTACGCAAAGGCAACACATTCGTCATCGACTTCTCCGAGCAGGAGCGGCAGGAAAAAGTCAAGGAGGAGGAGGCCCAGGAGAAGATGAAGGAAGACATAAGCGAGAAGCTTGACAGGCTCATAGCTTCTTCCACCGGGGTTCCGATAAGGAACGTGGCCGTGGACAGGAGCTCCAAGGCCCTGAAGGACGACAGGAACACCAATGCCGAGGAGCTTTATAAAGAAGCTGAAAGGCTCGCACAAGAGCTCAAGAACGGGTACAAGGTCGACGAACCCGATGAAGACTACGTGGCCGTCAGGAAAAACGAGCCGGCAGTCAGGGAGGAGCCCAGGAAACAGGCCTACAGCGGCCCGTCCGTAGTTTCATACAACCTGGACGGGAGGAAGGCAAGCAGGCTTTCCATCCCTGCGTACAGATGCCTCGGAGCAGGACATGTCACGGTGATCATCACCGTGGATCCCCAGGGGAAGGTGATCAACGCCAAGGTGCAGGATGAGGCTTCCTCTCCGGACAGATGCCTGAGGGACTTCGCAATAAGGGCCGCAAGGCTTTCCAGGTTCTCGGCATCCACATCGGCTCCGGCCAGGCAGCTGGGCGACATAGTGTACATGTTCATCGCACAGTGAGGACTTGATTTGACAACATAGGACCCATGATACGGTTTGAAACATTCATCAAGATCATCGTCGGCATCATCCTCCTTGCCGGAGCGGCCGTCGGTTTCTTGAAGTTCCGTTCGAAAATGCCTGCGGCCGACGAGAAGGAGACTTCCTTCATCGAAGATCACAGACTGCTTGAAGCCGTCCCTTCCGATGCCGCCATCGTGTTCTGTGTAAAGGACTTCCAAAGGGCATGCGACTATCTGTCCGACACCCTTGCAGTGTTCAGGGAACTTACCTCATGCCTGTTCGACAGCCTGGCTTTGAAACCGTCCAGGGACCTGGGAGGCTGCCCCACGGTTATGTCGGTACACTACAGCAGGGACATCCCCCCGCTTCTGGTAGTGGATGCCCTCAAGGCCAGGAAAGACTCGGCTTCCGGCTATTCAGCACTTGTCTCCAGGGCAGCCTCGGCCGGACTGAAGGCCGCATCCGACAGCAACCTGGTGTTCATCTCGCCTTCGGAGACCATAGTGGGGTCATCCATGAGGCATCTCGCCGAGGGACATTCCGTCCTCGAGGCGAAAGATTTCTCCCAGATCGCGAGGACCGTCAAGGGAGATGACGCCATCTTCGCATCCAGCGCATATTCCGACAACATCTTCAATGCCTTCCTGGACAAGCACCTGCACCGGCATGCCGGGTTCTTCAGGGAACTTTGCAGCTGGTACGCCTTTTCAATAACCAACCATGAGCCTTCGAACGTGGCCCTGCATGGGAAACTCCTGTACGGTAACGACCAGGCCTACTATCTGAACGTACTCCGGAAAAGCGGGACCTCGGGAGTCAGTGTTCCCGAAGCGCTCCCCGCCGGCACGGATTACGTATTCTCCATCCCCGTCAAGGACATATCCGACTACATCAAGGCTTACCGCGACTACCTGGATTCAAAGGTGAGGCTCGACCGCTACGAGCAGGAACTCTCTTCGCAAAGGGCAAGATGCGGGAAGGATGCCGAGCAATGGGCCGAGGACCTCGGGATCAAGGAGGTAGCAATGGCAGGAATACACTTCTCCGGCGAACTGCGGAATGTACTTCTGGTCAAGCCCGGAAGGAAGCCCAAGCCCGAAGAAGCCAGGGAGTTCTCCCAGGCAGGCTTTGTCCGGACCCTGTTCGGCAGCCTCTTCGGCATCGGGGACGAGTCTTTCTGCACCACTGCGGCCGGCTGGCTGGTGATCGGGCCGCGGGAATGCATGGAGGAATATTCCTCCGATGGTTTCCTTGAAGAAACCCTCAAGGCGCGTCTCGCAGGGAACGGCCTGGCCGGCAGGATTCCCCAGAAATACTGCGGCTTCTGGATGTACCATTCACTGACCGAGGACCCTACCGTCATCGACCGGACCTTCAGCCCGGAGATGGCCACAGGGGTAAGGAGGATGGTGCGCAGCGTCAATTTCGCCCCGGTTACCGTCGCTGCCATGGCCGCCGGTGACAAAATGGATTTCGAGATCAACGTAGACCGGATAAACGTAGCCGCAGGCAAGGTCCAGACGGTGGACCGCGACACTTCGATAGTCATACCCGAGGGCCCGTTCAAGGTAAGGAACAGCGCTACGGGCGCAATCAATACACTCTACCAGAACAAGCACCGCTCCATCTGCCTCCAGGATGAGAACGGCCGTGACATCTGGGGCATTCCGTTCAAGCACCGGTTCTGCGGATACGTCAAGGAGATCGACTACTTCGGCAACGGCAAGCTGCAGTACCTTTTCTGCGCCGATTCGTCCCTGTATGCGATCGACAGGCTTGGGCGGTTCGTGAGCGGATTCCCGAAGAACCTGGGAGACAAGGTCATCCTTGGTCCCGAGCTTGTCGAATATTCAGGGGCGACGGTCGTGATGGCCCTCATGAACGACAACACCGTCAGGCTCTGGAGCATCGACGGCGAGCCAGTGCGCGACTGGGGCGGGATCACCTCCTCGCAGACAATCAAGAACCTCCCGGAACCGTTGCAGGGAGGGGGGAAGAAATACTGGACCGTACGTACTTCAAAGCAAACCCTGGTCTACCCCTACAAGGGAGGCAAGGTGCTCCTCAAAGGAGAGGGAGGCAAGATGATACGCCCGGACAGCAAATTGGAAATCAACCAGAAGGGGCAGGTCGTGGCTACTTGCTACGACGGGAAGGAAAGGACCTTCAAGTTCCCTAAAAAGAAGAAAGAAGAATGATCGATATGGAAGAATTCAAGTTTCAATCAGTCAACAAGCTCATTGAGAAGAGCTTCAGGGAGAACTGGGACAAGCAGGCCCTATCCAACTACCAAGGTGCCAGCCTCTGCTACAGAGACGTCGCAAGGAGGATAGAGAAGCTCCAGATCGCCTTCGAGAAATGCTTCCTCCACAAGGGCGACAAGGTTGCCATCTGCGCGAGGAACCAGGTCAACTGGGCGGTGAGCTATCTGGCGACCATGACCTACGGAGCCGTTCCGGTGCCTATCCTCCATGAATTCAAGCCAGGCAACATCCACTACCTCATAAACCACTCCGAAGCCAAGGTCCTGTTCGTGGACGACGTCGTCTGGGAAGGGCTGAACGCCGACGAGATGCCGGGCCTCTACGCCGTGGTCCAGATCAACACCTTCAAGCTCCTCTACGCCAAGGTGCCCAGGATCACGCAGACAAGGGAACACATGAACGAGTATTTCGGGAAGAGGCATCCCAACTCCTTCGAACCCGAGGACCTGAACTACTACAAGGATTCACCCAACGAGCTCGCCCTCATCAACTACACTTCCGGTACTTCCGGTTTCTCGAAGGGTGTGATGATACCTTACAGGGCCCTGTGCTCCAACATCCAGTTCGCAAAACACGTTCTCCCCGAGCTGGACAACAAGTGCAAGTGCGTCTCAATGCTGCCGTCGGCCCACATGTACGGGATGATGTTCGAGTTCCTCTACCAGATGATCATCGGCTCGCACGTCCATTTCCTGACCAGGGTCCCGAGTCCCAAGATCATAATGCAGGCCTTCCAGGAGGTCAAGCCCAACATCATCATAGCAGTCCCCCTGATCATCGAGAAGGTCTACAAGTCCAAGATCCAGAAGCTGATCGAGAAGAACAGCATGAGGACCCTGCTGAAGATTCCCTACATCGACAAGATGATCCAGAAGAAGATCCGGGAGGAGCTTGTCAATTCGTTCGGAGGCAACTTCGTGGAGGTCATCCTCGGAGGTGCCGCATTCAACAAGGACATCGAGAAGTTTTTCAACGAGATCAAATTCCCTTACACCGTCGGGTACGGGATGACGGAATGCGCCCCCATCATCACATATTCACATTTCGACGACAAGAAACTGTACTCATGCGGCAAAGCGGCCCTCAACATGCAGATCAGGATAGATTCGGAAGATCCTGAACACATCGAAGGCGAGATCCAGTGCAAGGGACCCAACATCCCGCTCGGCTACTACAAGAACGAGGAGGCTACCGCATCCCTGTTCACCGAAGACGGGTGGATGAGGACCGGCGACATGGGCATCATCGACAAGGACGGCTACCTGTTCATCAAAGGCCGCTCGAAGTGCATGATTCTCGGTCCCAGCGGACAGAACATCTACCCCGAGGAGATCGAATCAGTGATCAACGCACTCGGATGCGTGGTTGAATCGCTCGTCATCGAAGACAACAACGGACTCACCGCACTCATCTACCCCGACTACCACCAGGGAGAACTCGACGGGATGACCCGCAAGGAATTCGAGCAGAGCATCCTCGGCCTCCTGCCAGAAATCAACAAGGAACTGCCTTCCTACGCCCAGATCAGGAAGATAGAGTTCATGCCGGAAGACTTTGAAAGGACACCTAAGCGTTCGATCAAGAGATACCTCTACCAGAGAAACAAGTAATGGAAAAATTCGATTCACGATACCTGGAGATGGCCGAGATTTGGGCCAGGAACTCCTACTGCAAGAGGCGTCAGGTCGGTGCGCTGATAGTAAAGGACAAGATGATCATCTCGGACGGCTACAACGGCACGCCCTCCGGTTTCGAGAATGTCTGCGAGGACGAGAACGGCGTCACCAAGCCATACGTCCTCCATGCCGAAGCCAATGCAATAACCAAAGTCGCCAAATCAGGGAACAGCAGCAACGGTTCCACGCTTTACGTGACGGCATCCCCTTGCCTGGAGTGTTCGAAACTGATCATACAGGCAGGGATCAAGAGGGTCGTGTACAAGGACGAATACCGCCTCACCGACGGGGTGGACCTCCTGCGCAGGGCCGGTATCGAAGTTGAGAAGATAGACTAGTTTCCCGCAACAGTTTTCCAGATGAAGAAATATTCCCCAGTATGGGTCGCGGTCCTTGGCATAGCCGTCGGAGTCCTGCTTGCCATGACAGTCAGCGCCTACAGGCAGAGAAAGGCCCTGTTCGACGTAAAGTACAACCAGTGGCAGAAGCTGAACTACATCCTCTACAAGGTCGGCGAGAACTACGTGGACACCATAAACGTCAAGGATGTCACCGATGCCGCCGTCCAGGCTGCGCTTAACGCCCTGGACCCGCATTCCGTGTACATGCCTCCGGTGGAACTGACCCAGGCTGACATGGAACTCGCCGGCAACTTCGAGGGCATAGGCATCCAGTTCAACGTCCCGAACGACACGGCGACGGTGATCGAAGTGATCCAGGGAGGGCCTTCGGAGAAGGCCGGTCTCCTGCCCGGAGACAGGCTCCTTAAAGTGGACGACGAGGTGATCGCCGGGGTGAAGTTCCCGCAGGACAGCATGGTCCGCCGGATGAAAGGCCCTTCCGGGACCAAGGTGACCGTCACCGTCGGCAGGGGGAAAGAACAGATTCCCTTCGAGATCACACGGGGAAAGATCCCCATCCACAGCGTCGACGCCAGTTTCATGGTCAACGGGACTACCGGTTACATCAGGCTTACAAAGTTCGCCGAGACGACCTACAGGGAGTTTTGCGAATCAGGCAAGGCACTTCTCGACCAGGGGATGGAAGAACTCATCGTCGACCTGCGCGACAACACCGGAGGGTACTTCAACCAGGCGCTCGGCCTGAGCAACCTTTTCCTGGACAAGGGCGACGAAATCGTCTACATGCAGGGACTCCACAGGCCCAAGGAGAACTTCACGGCCGACGGGAAGGGATTCCTCAAAGGGGTCAGGCTCAAGGTGCTGATCAACGAGTCCTCAGCCTCCTCCAGCGAAATATTCGCCGGAGCCATGCAGGACAACGACAGGGGCCTCATCATCGGCCGCCGTTCCTTCGGCAAGGGCCTGGTCCAGGAGCCCCTCAACTTCAACGACGGATCCGGCATCAGGCTCACGGTCGCAAGGTATTACACTCCTTCGGGAAGATGCATCCAGAAACCCTATTCCAAGGACTACGGGATGGACATCTACAACCGGTACACTACCGGCGAGATGTTCGAGGCAGACAGCATCAAGGTAGATTCCACCCAGGCCTACAGGACCGCCAAGGGGCGCACAGTCTACGGAGGAGGAGGCATCGTTCCGGACATATTCGTGCCGATGGACACCACCCGGACCACGGACTTCTACGTCGCATGCAACAGGAAGGCCACCCAGATGAGGTTCGCCTCCGCCATGTTCGACAAGTTCAAGGGAAGGATCTCCCCCATAGACAGTTTCGACCAGCTCGAGAAGGTGCTGGATGATCTGGACCTGCCCTCCAGGTTCAGGGAATATGCCTCCAGGATGGACGGGATAACCGCCTCGGACGCCGAATGGGAGCAGACGAAGGGCTACCTCGTACCCCAGATAAGGGCACTTATCGGCCGGTTCTCGAAACTGGGCGAGAACGCATTCTACAAGCTTTACATGAGTGTCGATCCTACCCTGATGAGGGCCATCGAACTGGAGTGAGGCTGGGCTATTGGACCGGCGTGACGTAGAGCCTGACGTCCTCCGCCGTCACCGGATTGCCGCCGAAAATCAAAAGCCGCTCCACGACATTTCCGAGTTCGCGGATATTGCCGGGCCATGATTTCTCCTTGAGAAGCTCAATGGCTTCGGGAGAGAACGGCCTGGCGAGGAATCCTTTCTCCGTGCTCAGCTGCCTGACGAAATAATCGACCAGCAGAGGGATGTCGTCCTTCCGTTCGTCCAGCGAGGGCACCTTTATGACGACTACGCTCAGCCGGTAGTACAGGTCTTCGCGGAAATTGCCTTTCTCTATCTCCTTCTGCAGGTCCTTGTTGGTCGCAGCGATCACCCGGACGTCCACGACAATGTCCTTGTCGCTTCCGACACGGGAGAGTTTCTTTTCCTGGAGCACACGCAGCACCTTCGCCTGGGCCGCAAGGCTCATGTCTCCTATCTCATCCAGGAACAAAGTCCCGCCGTCGGCCTGCTCGAACTTTCCCTTGTGCTGCTTGACCGCCGAAGTGAAAGACCCCTTCTCGTGGCCGAACAGCTCGCTCTCGATCAATTCCGACGGTATGGCGGCACAGTTGACCTCGATGTAAGGCATGGCGCTCCGGGCGCTCTGCTCGTAGAGACTCCTGGCGACCAGTTCCTTTCCGGATCCGTTGGGCCCCATCACGAGAACCCTTGAGTCGGTCGGGGCCACCTTGGCCACCATGTCCCTGATGTGCCTGATCGGCTCTGACTCCCCTATCATCTGCTGGCCGTAAACCTTCTTCTTAAGCTGACGGTTCTCCTTCACGATGCTCACCTTGTCGGTAGCATTCTTGATGGTGATGAGTATCCTGTTGAGGTCAAGCGGCTTCTGGATGAAATCGAAAGCCCCTTTCTTGATACAGTCGACGGCAGTTTCGATGTCCCCGTGGCCCGAAATCATGACAATCGCGGAGTCCACTCCCTCGGAGACGAGTTTCTCGAGGACCTCGGTACCGTCCATCCCCGGCATCTTGATGTCGCAGAAGATTACCCCATACCTTTCCTTGTCCGCCATCTCAAGGGCGGTGGCACCATCTTCGGCGACATCCACCTCGTAGCCTTCATCGCCAAGTATCTCCTTCAAGGAATTGCGGATGGCCCTTTCATCGTCAACAATAAGAATCTTCATTGCGGTGGCTGAATACGTTATTAATTTCAGACAAAATTACAAAAAATTGATAAATTTGTGAATATGAACATTCCTGACATTATCGTAGCCATAGACGGCTACTCATCCACCGGCAAAAGTACCCTTGCCAAGCTGATCGCGGAAGAATACGGCCTCCTCTACCTCGATTCCGGAGCCATGTACCGCGGAGTGACCCTCCACGCAATGGAAAACGGCCTGATCGCACCTGACGGGACGATAGACGAAAAAGGGCTGGAAAAGGCCCTCGAAACCCTGGACCTGGACTTCAGGTCCTCCGGCACGGAAAAGGGTACCTTCATCGGAGACCGCTGCGTCGAGAAGGAGATCCGCACACTGGAGGTGTCCGGCCATGTCAGCCCGGTTTCCGCCATACCGTTCGTCCGCAAGTTCGTTGATGAAAGACTCCACGCTTTCGGGAAGAGGAAGAGAGTGGTCATGGATGGCAGGGACATCGGTTCCTCGGTATTCCCGGAAGCCGAGATAAAGATATTCATGACCGCGTCGGACCAGGTCAGGGCCCAAAGGCGCTTCGACGAGATGAAGGCCAAAGGAGAGGATCCGGTCATGGAGGAAGTGATGAAGAACCTCCTGGAGAGGGATTACATCGACTCGCATCGTGAAACCTCGCCATTGACGCGGGCCGCCGACGCATTCGTCCTGGACAATTCGGACATGACCCTCCACGAGGAGATGGTCTGGTTCCAGGGCCTGTGCCAGGGCAAGTTCGGAATACTCGAATAATTCTGCGGAATCCTTAGGAATGGCAGGAAAGGCACAGGGCATTGTCGCCGGAGTAGAGATCGAGAAGCATTCCGGCTTCTGCGGAGGGGTGATCCGTGCGATCGGAAAGGCGGAAAAGTATCTTGACGGGAATCCGGGAGGCAAGCTTTATTCCCTAGGGGCAATCGTGCACAATGAAGCCGAGCTTGAAAGGCTCGGCCGGAAAGGCCTTGTCACAATCTCGCGCGAAGACATCGGTTCCATCCCCGACCCTTGCAGGGAGACCCTCCTTATCCGTGCCCACGGAGAGCCCCCTGAGACCTACGCCATCGCCAGGAAGGCAGGGATCGCCGTCATAGACTGCACCTGTCCGGTGGTCCTGCGCCTGCAGAAGAGGATCAGGGAAGCCTACGAAAGGCTCAAGTCCGCAGGCGGACAGCTGATAATATTCGGTAAGATAGGCCATGCGGAAGTCCTCGGACTCGTGGGGCAGGTCGGAGGCGATGCAACAGTCATCGAAGACGTCCCCATGCTCCTGGAGGCCCTGGGTGAAGGTCCAGGCGGCCACGCTCCGACAATCAGGACCGACAAGCCATTGGACATATTCTCCCAGACAACGAAGAGTCCAGTCGAATATGCCAGGATATGCACGCTTCTCAAGTCCCGGGCCAGGGCAGGCCTGACGGTCCACGACACCATCTGCTCCCAAGTCGCCTCCCGGCACGAGGAACTGTCGGAATTCGCCCTGTCCCACGACGTGGTAATATTCGTCTCCGGAGCGACAAGTTCAAACGGGAAGGTGCTCTGCGACCTGTGCAGATCCCGAAATCCACGGACTTACCATATCTCGGACCCGGAGGAGGTCTCCCCGGAATGGTTCAGGGACGGAGACATGGTCGGAGTGTGCGGGGCGACCTCCACACCCCGGTGGCTGCTGGAACAGGTTGCCGGGCGCTTAAGGAATTTTTGCAGAAACAAGGGCAAATAACTACATTTGCCGTTGGAAACTTTGCTTTTCAACATTTAGAATCAATAACTATCCTTCATATTTATGGCAACAACAGCAGATTTCAAGAACGGACTGTTCATCAACTACAACGGCAAACCTTGCCAGGTGGTTTACTTCCAGCACGTAAAACCAGGCAAAGGCCCGGCCTTCGTCAAGACGAAACTCCGCAACCTCGAGAACGGCAGGATCCTCGAGAACACCTTCACTGCCGGCATGAAAATCGACGTGATCACAGTCGAGAGACGTCCCTACCAGTTCCTCTACTCAGACGAGGACGGGTTCAACTTCATGCACGAGGAGACTTTCGAACAGATCCACCTTCCCCACGACGTAGTCGAGAACGCCGACCTCATGAAGGAAGGACAGCATGTGGAGATGATGTTCGTGGTGGAGCCTGAAGAAAAATGCCTCACCTGCGAACTCCCGACCTATGTCACATTGGAAGTCACCTATGCTGAGCCTGCAGTGAAAGGCAACACCGCCTCTACCAGCGCACTCAAGGAAGTCACCCTTGAGACCGGTGCCAAGATAATGGTCCCGCTCTTCATAAACCAGGGCGAAAAGATCACGGTCAACACCACCGACCGCAGCTACGGACAGAGGGTCTAGTCCCCGGCGGGCTGGTCTTCCACTTTGACGGCCATCATGGCCTCATGCTCGGACCTGGCCCTTTCCACGGAAACGGAACTCTTCAATTGGAAACCTTCCCCGAGGTACTTGGTGCGGACCTCTTCGTTCGCGGCAAGTCTCTCGGGGGTATCTTGTTGAAGGATGGTACCTTCATACAGCAGGTACGCCCTGTCGGTGATGGCCAGGGTCTCGCCGACGTTATGGTCGGTGATGATCACCCCGATGTCCTTGTACTTCAGCTTTGCGATTATGTACTGGATGTCCTCGACTGCAAGAGGGTCGACTCCGGCGAACGGCTCGTCCAGGAGGATGAACTTCGGGTCGATGGCAAGCGCCCGCGCTATCTCGCACCGGCGCCTCTCTCCGCCTGAAAGCTGGATCCCGAGGCTCCTGCGTACCTTAGAAAGGTTGAACTCGTCGATCAGGCTCTCCAGCCTTTCCTCACGCTCGGCCTTGGACATGTCAGACATTTCCATAACCGACATGATGTTGTCCTCGACACTCATCTTTCGGAAAACGGAAGCCTCTTGGGGAAGGTATCCTATCCCCTTCTGGGCCCTCCTGTACATCGGCAGTCCGGTGATGTCCTCGTCGTCGAGGTACACTTTCCCCGCATTAGGGACGATCTGTCCGGTTATCATGTAGAAGCTTGTCGTCTTCCCGGCGCCGTTGGGACCAAGGAACCCGACTATCTCGCCTTGGCTGATCTCCATCGAGACACCTTTCACGACAGTCCTGATGCCGTATTTCTTGACCAGATTCTCGCAACGAAGTTTCATATCGCCTTTCTTCTTTATTCTGTCTCCAGCCCGAAGTCCCGTACAAGGTTCTTGACCTCGGAAGACTTGTCCATGAGCACGGTGGCCTTTTCCTGGTCGGTATAAGGCTGGGTGCTCTTGTCCTCAACGGGAGCCACCTCGATTTCGAGGCGGACATTCGACGAGCCGGTGTTCTTCTGCAAAATCCCTTCCAGAGCCAGAAGCTTGTTGGCCCTTATCCATTTTTCCTGTGAATCATTGCTCACCGTGAAGGTAAGAACCTTCACTCCTCCCTCCACGGAGACCTTTACCTTGGCACTTGAAAGCGCACTTGCAAGACGGGGACTTGCCGAAACCCCGGCCGGGATGGTTTTCCATGCCGAGAGGACCGCCTCGTCATCGGGCAGCTGCGTCGTCTTTTCAGGCTCCTGCCTGTCCTCGGATTTCCCGGTCCCTTCCTTGACTATGGAATTCAATGACAGCGCGGCTCCTGTCTTGGCAGGTCTGGGGCGCGGGCGCGGTTTAGGGGCAGGGTCGTCGGTCCCGGAAGGAGATTCCCCGGGAGCCGGTGCAGTCGAGGGAGCGGCGCCCTGTGGAGGCTCTGCGGCAGGTTCGGCCGGAGAGGAAGCCGCCGGCGCAGGAACGGCGGGGGATGACGGGCCGCCGGGAGATACCGGCTGTGTCTCCCTGGCCTTCGGCCTGGCCGGCCTCGAAGGGGCCGCAGCCGGCTCCGCCTGGAAAGACTTCAGCAGGAAGCTCAGTTTCATCAAGGCGAATTCTATGTGGAGGCGGGGATTCACCGCCTGCTTGTAACCGGCCTCGCAGGCTGTCGTAATCCCCAGTGCCTCGTAAAGGAAGCGCAGGGAGCAGCGCGAGGCTTGTTCCGAATACCTTTCCTTCAAGGATCCTGGCAGTTCAAGCAGGGAGTCCAGTCCTCCGTTGCGCGTCACCATCAGATCCCTGAAATGGGAGCTGAGGGCCGCGCAGAAATGAAGGGCGTTGAATCCCTTGGAGAGGATTTCGTCGAACTTGAGGAGGGCTGCTCCGTAGTCACCCGCAAGGAAATCGTCCACGAGACTGAAACTGTAGTCGTAGTCAAGGACGTTGAGGTTTTTCAGGACCTCTGCATACTCCACCTTGGTACCGCAGAAGGCTACCGTCTGGTCGAAGATGGTCAGGGCGTCGCGCATGGCCCCGTCGGCCTTCCGCGCTATCACGTGAAGCGATTCGTCGTCGATCGACACCCCCTCCTTCCCCGCTATTTCCTTCAGGTTGGACACTATGTCCGGAACGGAGATGCGGTTGAAGTCGTAAGTCTGGCAGCGGGACAGGATAGTCGGAAGTATCTTGTGCTTTTCCGTTGTCGCCAGGATGAATATGGCATGTGCGGGAGGCTCCTCGAGAGTCTTCAGGAAGGCGTTGAATGCAGCGGTCGAAAGCATGTGGACCTCGTCGATGATGTAGACGCTGTACTTTCCTACCTGAGGGGGGATCTGCACCTGGTCCATCAGGTTCTTTATGTCATCAACGCCGTTGTTCGAGGCGGCATCCAGCTCGTGGATGCAATAGGACCGACCCTCCTGGAACGACCTGCAGGACTCGCACTCGCCGCAGGGCTCCATCTCCGGAGAAGGGTTGGAACAGTTGATCGCCTTTGCGAAGATCCTGGCCGTCGTGGTCTTTCCCACTCCCCTTGGTCCGCAGAAAAGGTAGGCGTGGGCAAGTTTCCCCCTGAGGATGGAATTCTTGAGGGTCCGGGCTATGTTGTCCTGTCCGATAAGCGTTTCAAACGAATCAGGGCGGTATTTTCTTGCTGATACGATATATTCCGGCATAGTGTACAAATTTAAGCAATATTCTCGTTTGGCAAAACAAAAAAGAGTATCTTTGTCTTTGCGGCACAAAGTATGAATATGAACTGAATGCTATGAAACTGAACATCGGAATATTCGCGGCGGCTATCGCCGTCATCCTTGCCCCGACCGGACTCTTCGGCCAGGCACAGATAACTACGCGCAGGGAAAAGATCAAGGATTTCACTTCGAAGACCACGAAGGTAGTGATGTCCGGGGACGAAATCCTGGATGAAGCACTGAGGGAGGCGGTCACCACGAGCTGGAGCCTTTCTCCCTACGAGTTCTGCAGCAAGGACGAGTTCAACGCCCTCAAGACAAACGCCGGCCACTATTTCCTCCTGGTCGTGAAAGGGCAGGAGAAGAAGGAATATGAACCCGGGATCGACCTGCTGACCCTGGTCAAGGGCGGCCCGGAGGCCGCCAAGGGAATCAACGAGATGCTCGAGGTAGTGTCCTTCCCGCTGAGGAGCGCCCAGCTTCCTTCCGGCCGTGAACTGGCCGTACTGCCCGCAATCATCAAGGTGATGCAGGACCTTACCAAGACCATGACCAGTTCTGAGATGAAGGCCTACTCAAGCCTGAATTCGTACAACAAGAACCTCGGGAAAATCAAGAACCGGCAGCTCTACATCCCGGCCGAGGACATTGCCCCCCAGGTTGACGGGAAGACTCTCGGGAAACTGGACCAGGACATATTCATCACCGACGAGGACGAAGTCGACGGGATCCTGGCCCGCGGAGCGTACAACGCTGTCGTGAGTTTCGTAGTGGCGCCGGCCGACCCTGTGGACGGGTCCGTCTGCTACAAGATGCTCTTCACGGCGGACACCCAGGAACTGCTCTATTTCAAGAAGCACAGGATCGGCTCCCGAAGGGGGCGTGGATTCCTCCCGGACGACCTCAAGGAAATAAAGAAAGCAAGGTAGGCGGGACATGATTACCGGAAGGGCGGATTGCGGGTTGCAGTATGCTGTCAGGAGGAGCGGCAACGCTGTCGGCTACTGTTCACTGACTATCAAATGCGGAACCCGTGACGAAGAAGGCTTCCACAGTGGGATAGCTCATTTCACGGAGCACACGATATTCAAAGGAACCGCGCACAAAAGCGCACGGGTCATCAACAACTACCTGGACAGGCTGGGAGGAGAGCTGAATGCCTTCACGACCAAGGAGGAGATCGTCCTCCACGCCACAGTCCTGAAGGAGGACCTCTCCAAGGCGGCTTCGCTGCTGCTCGAGCTGGCGACCTGCCCGGTCTTCCCTGAGGAAGAAGTCGAGATAGAGCGGGGCGTCGTGATAGAGGAGATAAGTTCCAGCAAGGACGCCCCCGCCGACGACATCTACGACCAGTTCGAAGGAGAGCTGTTCGAAGGACATCCTCTCGGGAGGAGCATCCTGGGCACGGCCGGAAGCGTCAGGAAGATTTCATGCAAGGAGCTCGCGAAGTTCGTCAGGGAGCATTTCACCCCGGAGAACATGGTGCTCGCCGTGGTCGCGGACATCCCTGAGAAGAAGATGGAAACCTCCGTGCTGAGACTCGCCGGGAAAGTGTTCGACGGTAGCGCTTCGGAAAGCGTTCCGAGGGAAATCCGGCCAGTCGGCCGGATCCCTGTCTTCCACAAGAGGATCGACAAGAAGAACCATGAGGTGAACGCCGTCATAGGCAGCACCGCCCCTTCGCTGTTCGACGGCCAGGACAGGATAGCGACCGTCCTGCTCAACAACATAATCGGAGGGCCGGCTTCGAACTCTCTCCTGAACGACCTGCTCAGGGAGAAGAACGGCTGGGTGTACGGAGTCGAATCCTCCTACTCCCAGTACACTGAGGCCGGAATCCTGGCGATAAGCCTGGGATGCGACAGATGCAACCTCGACAAGTGCCTGGACGCAGTCGGGAAGGTGGTCTCGCGCATGAAGGAGACCACCCTCTCCGACTCGACCCTCAAGGCGGCCAAGAAACAGCTCCTGGGGCAGCTGGCCATCAGTTCCGACAACGGTGAGACCCAGTGCCTGTCCATGGGGAAGAGCATGCTCACCTTCGGCCGCATCTGGTCCGACGAGGAAAACGTAGCCGCCATCGAATCGGTTACGGCCGGGAAAGTACAGGAACTGGCCTGCCGCATATTCATGCAGGACAAGGTTTCCAGTCTGGTTTTTCTTTAGTAACTTAGCTGCCGGATCGTAGCATGGAATCCGCTGAAGACAGATACCTCCGGGCCCACACCACGGCTCAATGCCCTGCCCTCGACTGGCTCGAAAGGCAGACCGGCATCCGTACACACTACCCGCGGATGCTCTCCGGCCCGGTCCAGGGGCGCCTGCTTACGATCCTGGTGCAGGTGTCGAAGGCGCGCCGCATCCTGGAGATAGGGACCTTCACAGGGTATTCTGCCATCTGCCTGGCCCTCGGGCTTCCTGAAGGAGGCCACCTTGACACCTTGGAGATCAACGACGAACTGGAAGACCTGATACGCACAGGATGGAAGAACGCCGGCGTCGAGGACAGGATAACGCTCCACCTTGGGGACGCCAAGGGAACTCTCCGCAGGCTCGACGGACCTTTCGACCTCGTGTACATCGATGCTGACAAGAGGGATTATTCCGACTACTACAACCTTGTCATCGACAAGGTCAGTCCGGGAGGCTTGATCCTCGCCGACGACGTCCTCTGGGACGGGAAGATGTGGCAGGATCCCCTTCCCCAGGACAGGAAGACCCTCGGGATAGCCGCCTTCAACGACATGGTGGTCGCCGATCCGCGGGTGGAATCCGTGCTGCTGCCCATACGTGACGGCCTGAATGTGATAAGGAAGAAGTAATCAAAACACCAATATCATGAGTATCAAGAACCTCTTCATGGCCGCAGCCCTTGCATTGGCAGTGGCATGCACTTCGTCCAGGACGACAGTCCCCATCAAGACGGAAGTCCCTGCACGCGAGGCTTACCAGCAGGACGTCATCGGTCTGACCGTACCCGCCATGGACACCGTCAGGATCGGCTTCGTCGGCCTCGGAATGAGAGGCAGCGGCGCCGTGAGCCGCTACACCTATGTACCCGGAGTGAAGATCGTCGCCCTGTGCGACGTGGAGCCGGACAGGGTGGCCGCCGCCCAGAAGACCCTTGAAGGAAGGGCCTTCCCGAAGGCCGCTGAATATTCAGGAAGCCTGGACGCCTACAAGCAGCTGTGCGAGCGGGACGACATCGACCTCGTGTACATCTGCACGGACTGGATCCATCATGCCGAAGTGGCGATATGCGCCATGGAGCATGGCAAGAACGCGGCGATAGAGGTCCCTGCCGCAACATCGCTCAAGGAGTGCTGGGACCTTGTCAACACTTCCGAGAAGACCCGCAAGCACTGCATGATGCTCGAGAACTGCTGCTACGACTTCTTCGAGCTATCGTGCCTCGCGATGGCGCAGGCCGGGGTGTTCGGCGAAGTCCTCCATGTAGAAGGCTCCTACCTGCACTGGCTCGACCCCTACTGGGATGAATACTGGAACAACTGGAGGCTCGACTTCAACCACACCCACCGCGGCGACGTGTATCCCACCCACGGGCTGGGCCCCATCTGCCAGGTCCTCGGAATCCACAGGGGCGACAGGATGAAGACCCTCGTCGCGATGGACACGAAGGCCGTGAACGGCCCCGCAAGGGTCAGGATGCAGACCGGGAAGGAATGCGACGACTTCCTGAACGGAGACGAGACGAACACCCTCATCCGTACCGAGAACGGCAAGACCATCCTCGTCTCCCACGACGTCCTCACCCCCAGGCCCTATGACAGGATGTACCAGATCGTGGGTACCGAAGGCTACGCAGCCAAGTACCCGATACAGCAGATCAGCGTCGGATCCCATGACGTACTTGGCCCCGAGGCGGTCAGGGAACTGCAGGAAAAACATCCGAGCCCTATCCTGACCCCGGAACTGGTCGACCTGGCGAAGACCGTCGGCGGCCACGGCGGGATGGACTTCATCATGGACTACCGCCTGATCTACTGCCTGCGCAACGGCCTGCCCCTCGACATGGACGTATACGACCTCGCCGAGTGGTGCTGCCTCGGCGAACTGGGATCGATTTCGATTGAGAACGGGAACGCCCCCGTGGAGGTACCGGACTTCACCCGCGGTGCCTGGAACAAGTTGAAGGGCTTCTCCTACGCTTTCGCGCAGTAGCCCCATCCCGGCCAGAAGCCGCCGTCAGCGGCGGGAGCCACTACTCATAAGGAACCTTCTGCATGTGGCGGCGGACCGTCTCCAGGAGCCTGAGGCAGTTGCCCCGGCTGTTGGCGGCCAGCACCAATGAAGGCTTCGACAGCGAAGGGAAAGAACCATCGAACCCACAGACAGTCCCGCCGGCTTCCTGCAATATGAGGCCGGCGGCGGCATAATCCCAGGGCATCAGGCGCATCTCGAAATAGAGCTCCGCCTTGCCTGCGGCCATCTGGCAGAGTTCCACGGCGGCGGAGCCGGTCCGGCGGAGATCGTTGCTCTCCATGTAGATGTCGTAGATGATGTCGCTGCAAAGCCGGGCATATTCCTTACGGTAAGTGCTCATGGCCGTGAACATGAGGCCCTCCTCGAAAGGGCGGTCCGACACTTTGATACGCCTGCCGTTGAGATGGGCGCCCTTTCCCCGCACGGCAGTGTACATCTCACGCCGCCACGGACTGTAGACGACTCCCATCACAGGCTCCCGGTCATGGACCAGGGCCACGCTGATGCAGCAGCTGGCGATTCCCCTGGCATAGTTCGCCGTCCCGTCGATGGGATCCACGATCCACACGTCGTGGTGGCCCGCCGTGTCCGCCATGTCCTCTTCTTCGCAGAGGAAACCGCTGCCGGGGAGCAGTTCCCGAAGCCTTCCGGTCAGGAAATGCTGGACCGCAAGGTCGGATGATGTCACTATGTTCTCCCGGCTTCCCTTGCCGGTGATGCTGAACCCTCCGCGGCTCATCAAGGAAGACGCTTCCCGGACTATTCCGACAACTTGTTTGAGATTTACTTCCATCTGTTTCAGATCAGCCTATCACGGCTCCGTTTACAACCACCTCTGCCGGAGTGACGAAACGCATCTTCCCGTCCCCCTGCTTTGCCATGAGGATCATCCCTTTGGACTCGATGCCGCGGATCACCCGGGGCTGGAGGTTCGCCAGGATGCATATCTGCTTGCCGACCATCTCCTCGGGAGCATAGTATTCCGCTATCCCGGAGACTATGGTCCTTGTGTCGATGCCGGTGTCTATCGTGAGTTTGAGCAGCTTGTCAGTCTTCGGTACCCTTTCAGCTTCCAGCACGGTTGCCGTACGGATGTCCATGGCGGCGAACGCGTCGAAGGTCACCTCGGGTTTCTGGGGCTCTATGACACTCGCGGCTTCCCTGGCTGCAGCCTCCCTGGCCGCCGCGGCGTTCAAAGCCTTCGCAGCCTCGAGCTTGGCCACCTGGGCTTCGACCACGCTGTCCTCAACCTTGCTGAAAAGAAGCACGGCTTCCCCGAGCTGATGTCCGACTGGCAGGAGGTCTCCCCTTCCGAGATCTTTCCAGCAGAACACCGGGACATCCTCGCCTGAAGGCTTCCCAAGGGCCACCCCGTCAGGACGGGTGTGGAGGGCACGGGCCTGGCCTTCCTTGAAGAAATTCTCGGTCGGTGCACCTTCGCCCCTGCGATGGTCGGTACCGGCATCGATGCCGACCCTGAGGATACCGCGGAGCTTCTCGGCGGAGAAGGGGGTGAAAGGCTCGAAGGCCACCGCGAGGTTGGCGCAGATCTGGAGCGATGTGTAGAGGATGGACGCCGTCCTGTCCATGTCTGTCTTGGCCACTTTCCACGGCTCGGTGTCGGAGATGTACTTGTTGCCGATCCTGGCTATGTTCATGGCTTCCTTGAGGGCCTCCCTGAAATGGAAGTTCTCGATGTTTTCCTCGAGGTTCTTCCTGCATTCGGGGATGAGGGCGAGGGTCTGCGCGTCGATCGCCTCGGGCTTGAGGTTACCGGGCACCCGGCCTCCGAAATACTTGTGGGTCAGGACCACGGCCCTGTTGACGAAATTGCCGAGGATGGCCACGAGCTCGCTGTTGTTCCTCTGCTGGAAATCCTTCCAGGTGAAGTCGTTGTCCTTGGTCTCCGGCGCATTGGCGCAAAGCACGTAGCGGAGGACATCCTCCTGGCCGGGGAACTCGTCCACATATTCATTCAGCCAGACAGCCCAGTTGCGGGAGGTCGAGATCTTGTCCCCCTCGAGGTTCAGGAACTCGTTGCCGGGGACGTTGTCCGGGAGGATGTAGGTCCCTTCCGCCTTGAGCATGGACGGGAAGACAATGCAATGGAACACGATGTTGTCCTTGCCGATGAAATGGACAAGGCGGCTGGAGTCGTCCTTCCACCACTTCTCCCAGCTCTGGGGGAGGAGTTCCTGGGTGTTGGATATGTAGCCTATCGGGGCATCGAACCAGACGTAGAGCACCTTCCCCTCAGCGCCCTCGACAGGAACGGGGACTCCCCAGTCCAGGTCGCGGCTGACCGCCCTTGGCTGCAGCCCTCCGTCAAGCCATGACTTGCACTGGCCATAGACGTTGGACCGCCATTCCTTGTGGCCTTCGAGTATCCATTCGCGGAGCCAGGGCTCGTACTTGTCCAGAGGCAGGTACCAGTGGGTGGTCTTCTTCCTGACCGGTTCGGCTCCGCTGAGTTTCGACTTGGGATTGAGCAGTTCCTCGGGGCTAAGGGTGCTGCCGCACTTTTCGCACTGGTCGCCATAGGCGTCCGGATTGCCGCATTTGGGGCAGGTCCCGACTATGTAGCGGTCCGCCAGGAAGGTCTTCGCCTGAGGGTCGTAGTACTGCTCGCTTTCCCTGGTGATGAAACGTCCTTCGTCGTAGAGCTTGCGGAAGAAGTCAGATGCATTCTTCTCGTGGACCTTCGAGGTGGTCCTGGAGTAGATGTCGAAATTGATCCCGAGCCTCAAGAAGGAATCCTTTATGATAGCGTGGTACTTGTCTACTATGTCCTGTGGCGTGACCCCGTTGGCGCGGGCCTTGATGGTTATCGGGACTCCGTGCTCATCGGAACCGCAGATGAACAGGACGTCCTTTCCCTGCATCCTCAGGTACCTGACATAGATGTCGGCGGGGACATAGACCCCGGCAAGGTGTCCGATGTGTACAGGACCGTTGGCATAAGGAAGCGCGCAGGTCACAAGTGTCCTTTTAAATTCTTTCATATCCTTTATTCTTTATCTTTTCAAAACTGACAATCAATTACTGTCTTTTTCCCTCCCGAGTTTCACTTTCACCGCCTTGAGCACGTTCCTGAGCCGCATCATCTCGCTCATGGCATCCAGTTCCGCCTGGGCGTCACCGCTTTCCTGGGCCTGCCGGAGCGCAGACATCTGGGCGTCTATCAGGCACTGGAGGCGGCATGTCTGGTAAACCAGGATGGCCTTGGGCACGTAGCTGGTCAGCCAGGAGCCCTTGTTCATCATGGAGTCGCGAAGGTTCTTGACGGACAGTTCATAGCGTTCGTCCTCGGAAAGCTGGGCGGTCACGTAGGCGACTGTCCTGTCCTCGCTGTCCAGGAGGTGCTTGACGATCTGCGCCTGGGTGTAGCCGGCATAGTACTCTTCCGAATAGGCATCGTAGGCTGCCTTGTAAGCCGGATTCTCGAAAGTCCTCTCATCCGCTTCGAGGGCCTGCGTGATGAAATCGAAGACTGTCTGTACGGTATCCTCTCCCGAATAGAATTCCGAGTCGCTCGGGAACTTCAGCGGGGTGGTTCCGTTGGCAAGTATGAAATTGAGCAGGTCCCGTTCCGCCTTCCCCATCACCGGGTTCTCCTCCAGGCTCTCCAGCCCCTGCGGGGCTCTCTCCGGGGACTGGTAGGCAGCCTCCGCAGGGCGCGGCGCGGCCTCCCGGGATGAAGGAGCGGCGGCCTCGGGCCCGTCCTTTTCCCGCCTGCGGGCACGGGCCTCGTCCTCGACGATTTTCCTGCGGGTTGCGGAAACCTTCCTTTCAAGCGCATCGTGATGGATGCTGTACCTGTCGTTCAGGAAGTTTATGTAAGTGGACCTCTTGACGGCATCCGGCATCAGGGCTATAGTGTCGCCTATCTCGTTTATTACCTCCGCCCTGCGGATCGGATCGTTCTCCGTACCCTGCATCAGCTGGGCGGCCTTGAACGACATGAAGTCCTGCTCCGAAGAGGCCAGGAAGTCCTCGACCTCGGAGAGCGTATGCTTCCTTGAATATGAATCCGGATCGTCCCCGTCGGGGATGAGCACCACCCGGACGTTCATGTCCTCCCGCAGGAACATGTCTATTCCCCGGAGGGCGGCATGGATCCCGGCGGAATCTCCGTCGTACATTATGGTGACGTTGCGGGTGAACCTTTTGATGAGGCCTATCTGCCCTTCGGTAAGGGCAGTGCCGCTCGATGCGACGACGTTGGTGATGCCCAGCTGGTGCATGGACAGCACGTCGAGGTAACCTTCCACGAGATAGCACTTGTCCTTGTCGCCCATCGCCTTCTTGGCAAAGTACAGGCCGTAGAGGGACCTGTTCTTGACATATATCTCCGATTCCTTTGAGTTGACGTACTTGGCGTAGGGCTTGCCGTCCTCCTTGGACCGCAGGGTCCGGGCGCCGAAAGCGACCACCCTTCCGCTCACCGAGTGGATCGGGAACACCACCCTGTCGTAGAAGCGGTCATGGATCTTCCCGCTCTCGCCGTCGTAACTCGCGCAAAGGCCGGTCTCAAGCAGATACTCATCCTTGTAACCGGCAGCCTTGGCGGCATCCGTGAGGGCATGGCGGGAGACAGGGGCCCAGCCCAGGCCATATTTCTCTATCGTCGAATCTTCAAGGCCGCGGCTATGGAAATACTCCACGGCTATGCTCTTCCCCTCATCGGTCCGGAGCTGCCTGCGGAAAAAATCCGCGGCGAATTCGGAGACGAGCATGAGGCTCTCCCCTCTCTGGCGCCTGGCGATCTGGTCCGCATCCTCTTCCTCCTCCACGACATCGATCTTGTACTTCCTCGCGAGGTGCTTCAGAGCCTCAGGCCACGAAAGGTGTTCATATTCCATTATGAAACCCACTGCGGAGCCTCCCTTGTGGCAACCGAAACAATAGTATATGCCTTTGGAAGGCACCACGTGGAAGGAAGGGGTCTTCTCGTTGTGGAAAGGACAGCATCCCCACCAGTCGGAACCGCGGCGCTTGAGCGTCACGTAGTCTCCGACCACCTCCTCGATACGGGCGGCGTCAAGGATCTGCTGTACCGTTTCCCTGGGAATCATCACTCATCCGCGGTCTGGTCATCGACCCGGCCGGAGCCCCAGCCCTCCTGCGGGGCATCCACCTTCACGAAATCGACTTCCTTCGCCTCGGGGACGCCGCCGTCCCCGGCAACAGGCCCGGAAGGGCGGCCCGCATCCTGGGTGGAAATCTTCCTGACCTTCGCATACTGGAAGGTGGAGACGATTTCCGACACTCCGTAGACTATCATGATGCAGCCTGCGATTATTCCCATGGTCCTTTCACCGAAGGGGCTGAACAGCAGGAAAGCGCCGCCCACGATGCAGATTATCGAAAGGATAAGGGAAGAGAAGCCCGCTCCCAGCAAGGACATGATGCTGGTCATCATGAAGAGCTGGACGGCTCCCAGGGCGATGAGGCCGATGGCGATGAGGGTCACCACGAAACCGGCGAGCACCTTGGGATAAAGCAGGAGAAGCACGCCGACGACCAGGACTATGGCTGCGTTGCAGACCATCAGGGTCCTCATCCTTGAAACGGCCTGCGGGGATTCCCCCCTGCTGAGTTCCTCGGCCGAGCGGATATCCTGGTTCCCATGCCTGCGGTACTTCGTGAGGGCGTGGAACAGCAAGGCGAGCCCGGCGATGATTATCAATGCAGCGATGAGCTTGACGATCAGGATGGGAGCGTTGCGGTCGGCCCCGAAGACCATGACCAGTCCGATCCCTATGGCGGCGGCAGCCCTTACCAGGCTGCTGAAACTAGACTTGTATCCAAAAGAGAACATATCCGATGAAATTGTTACAGAGACGCAAATTTAAGAAAAATTGCTATATTCGTAAATATGTTTTTCGACACGCACAACCATTCCCAGTTCTCTTTCGACGGAGAGAGGACTTCGGTGGAAGAGAGCACCGGTGCCGCGATAGGCAAGGGGCTTGGAGGAATATGCTTCACCGACCACTGCGACTTCTATGTCCCGCCCATGAAAGAAGAGTTCGCCCCGGTGAAGGAGGAAGTGTTCGATCCCAAGGCACAGCAGGCTGAAATCGACAGGGTCGCTGAAGAAGTGGCCGCCGGGAAATGGGGACGGGCGGCATCGAAGAAGTTCCGCGTCCTGAAAGGAGTCGAGATCGGGCTGGAAGAGAAATCGCGGGAAGGCATCCTGGGATTCCTTGCCGGAAACTCCTTCGACCAGGTCACCGCTTCAGTCCATTACCTGGAAGACACCGATCCCTACTACGGACCGTACTACAAGGGAAAGAACTGGAAAGAAGCCTACGGCCGCTACCTGGAAACCATCCTGAGGGAACTGAAGTGGCTGGGACCGGACAATTTCGATGTCATGGGCCATTTCGACTACGTGGTCCGCTACGCCCCCTACCCCAAGGAGAGCATCCTCTACAGGGACTTCCCCGGACTGCTGGACGAACTGCTCACCTTCCTCGCCGAAAACGGCAAGGGATTCGAGATCAACACCAAGACCTACAGGACTTACGGGCTCAGGACTCCCCAGCTCGACAGGGACATCCTCATCCGCTTCATGGAACTGGGAGGAGAAGTCATAGTGCTCGGTTCCGACTCCCACGAATCCCGCTTCGTCGGCGAGAAATTCGACTATTTCGCCCAATACGTCAAGATGTTCGGCTACCGCAGGCTCGGACATTTCGAAGGGCGGAAGCTGAAGATGGTGACCATTTGACCGGAGGAACCGGCGTTTGGCTGAAAAAGGAGGCATTTTGCCTGGCAAACCGGTTTTTCGGGACGATATTTGCTGACATGCTGCAAAAAAACGATATTCGCAAACGGAATTAGCATTCAGGAACAAGATGAAAAGAGTATTGACCCTCATACTGATGATGACATCCCTGTTCTGCGTCAACGCCTTCGCCCAGCTCGACGAAGCCACCATGGCCAAGAGGCAGGCGCGCAAGAACCTCGTGATAAGGGAATGGAACACCGATCCGAAGACACAGACCAAGTGGCTGGACAGGGTGACGACCTATGACGACCAGGGGCGCAAGATCGAGGAGACGGAGTACACCAAGTACGGCCAGAAATGGCGCGAGACCTTCGAATACGGCGACCACGGGCGCATCAGCAAGAACGTCGTCTACAACGAGAGGAACAAGGTGACCCTCGTCCGGAAATACGAGTACAACGCCGACGGCACCAAGAAGAAACAGTTCAACTACTCGCCCAACGGCAAGCTGCAGACGGTGAAAGTCTTTGAATATTCCATCACGGAAGGAGATGGGAACTGATTTCGAGGCGTCCTCCGCGATAAGCAGGATGGACGCCATCTCCCTGGAAGAGATGGACTCCGTGAAACTGATGAACAGGATCGACACGAAGTACGTCACTACGGAGGAGAAGCTTCTCAAGGTCTTCGAGAGGGCCGCCGACTGCGGGTACAGGGTCTGCGAGATCATGGGCCGGAGGGTGACGGGGTATGATTCCATGTACTACGACACTCCCACGCTCGAGATGTTCAGGATCCACCGGTCCGGGAAGTACGTCCGCCAGAAAGTAAGGGTCAGGACCTATCTGGTGTCAGGAGTCACGTTCCTGGAAATCAAAAGGAAGAACAACAAGGGAAGGACCAGGAAGAAGAGAATGAAGCTGGACGGCAAGGACATTGCCGGCACCGCAGGGGCTGCTGAATTCCTGGCCGGAAACTCCTGGTACACTCTCGAAGGCATCTCTCCGGCATGCACTACCTTTTTCAACAGGATCACCCTCGTGAACAAGGAAAAGACCGAAAGGATCACCTTCGACACCGCCCTGGGCTTTTCCAATCCAAGGACGGGACGGTCAGCCGGGCTCCGGGACGCCGTCATCATCGAGGTGAAGCAGGACGGAAGGGCGGACTCCAGGATCGGCAGGATACTCCTGGACCTGAGGATCCACCCTTTCAAGGTAAGCAAGTACTGCATCGGGACCATCCTGACGGACACCTCCCTCCATAGGGGCAGGTTCAAGGAAAAGGTCAGGGGCATCGAGAAAATCATAGGTAAAGATCTAGAAAAAAGAATATCATGAAAACCCTGTCAAGAATTCTGGCCACCATCCTGGCGATATCGATAGGATGCGCAGCGGCATCGGCACAGGCCGTCCAGGCCCAGGTTGACTCCGCACCGGTGGAAGAAGTGGACGATTCCTACCTCGGCGCCGATTTCGACCCCACCATCGCCGCCGAGAACGGCTACGATGTCGAGAAGGACGACGCAGGAAACTACAAGGTCGTGTCGGGAGCTTCCGCCGCCCTCGAATCGGTCCTCGGCCTCCTCAAGCTGTTCTTCCTCAACCTCCTGGTGTCGTTCATAATCGTACACTTCCTCTATTACCCGAAGAGCCGCAGGATGGACTATTACTTCACCTTCCTGATGTTCTCTTCGGCGATGTGCCTGCTGCTCTTCGTGATGAACAACCTGTCCCTCGAGATCGGGTTCACGATAGGACTTTTCGCCATCTTCGGGATGATCCGTTACAGGACGGAGACGGTTCCGGTCCGGGAAATGACATACCTGTTCATCATCATCGCGATCTCCATCATCAACGGAATCGGTGCGGACGTGCCGTTCGTCCTCCTGGCAACGGCCAACGTGCTGATCATCCTGCTGATCTGGGTACTGGAGTCCAAGGGCATCCTCAGGCAGCGGACCTCCACCAAACTCGTGATCTACGACCGGATCGAACTGATAGTGCCTGAAAGGAGGAAGGAACTCCTGGAAGACCTCCAGAAGAGGACGGGCATGAAGATACGCTCCCTGGAGATCGGCCAGGTAGACTTCCTGAAAGACTCAGCCTGGATCAAAGTCAACTACATCCTCGAGGACGGCGAAGGCAACACCATCGACAACCTCAGGAAAACCAACGATTTCGTGGGATAGGGCGGCGAGGCAGGCCCTTAATTGACGATCTCGCAGAGGAACTTTATCCTCACAAGACGTATTTCGCGCTCTTCATAGTCAGGACCGAGAGTCTCCATGGCCTCCTCGACGGAGTCCGATGTAGCCTCGGTCTTGAAATATTCATAGATGTCCTCCACCACATCCTCGTCAACCTCCTGGTCGATGTAGTAGTTGATGTCGAGCCTGGTGCCTGACGAGACGATGCTCTCTATCTCGGAGAGCAGTTCGTCCGGTTCCATCCCCCGGGACTGCGCTATGTCGTCCAGGGACATCCTCCTGTCAATGCTCTGGATGATGCTGATCTTGTCCTGGGACTTGGTAGGGGCGGACTTGACGACGAAATCCTCCGGCCGGGTGATGTCGTTCTCCTCTACATAGCGCGCAATGAGTTCGATGAACTCCTTGCCGTACTTCCTGGCCTTCCCGTCTCCCACTCCCTGGCAGTTGCGCAGCTCCTCGTAGGTGACTGGATAGAGGATGGACATGTCCTCCAGGGCAGGGTCGCCGAAGATGATCCACGGCTGCAGCCTCAGTCTCTTGGATATGTCCTTGCGAAGGCTTTTGAGCATGGAGAGGAGGGCTTCATCACCACCGCCGCCCCTCATGGCCGCCTTTTCGTTGACCGAGTCCTCGTCATCCTCGTCATCGGTACCCCTCCCCTGGAACACGCGGTCCTCGACAAGGCGTATCTCGTAAGGGTCGGCGAAAAACTCTTCACCCTTCGGCGTCACATAGAGAAGCCCGTAGGTCTCGATCTCCTTCTCCAGGAGATGGAGGATCAGTCCCTGGTGGAGGACGGCGCTCCAGAACTTGTCCCCATGAGGTTTCCCTGCTCCGAAGAGAGGTATGGTGTCATGGTGGTAGGACTTGATCATGGCATTGGACTGGCCTGCCAGGACCATGGCCAGGTGCTCGATCTTGAAGTGCTCCGGAAGCGACTTTATCAGCTGTATCGCCAGTGACATCTCCTTCCGCCCGTCAAAAGTAGGCTTCGGGTTCACACAGTTGTCGCACATGCAGCAGTTGTCCTTCGGGTAATCCTCGCCGAAATAATTGAGCAGCAGTTTCCTGCGGCACTGGCTGGACTCGGCGTAAGCCACCGTCTCCATCAACAGCTGGCGCCCGATCTCCTGCTCGGAAACCGGTTTCCCCTGCATGAACTTGTCCAGTTTCTGGATGTCCTTGTAGCTGTAGTAGGTGATGCAGTCGGCAGGTTCACCGTCACGGCCGGCGCGCCCTGTCTCCTGGTAGTATCCTTCGATGCTCTTGGGGATGTCGTAATGGATGACGAAGCGCACGTCCGGCTTGTCGATGCCCATTCCGAACGCAATGGTGGCGACGATGACGTCCGCATCTTCCATCAGGAAGGCGTCCTGGTTCTCCGCCCTTGTCCTGGCATCCAGGCCTGCATGGTACGGAAGGGCCTTTATTCCATTGATCGTAAGAAGGTTCGCCATCTCCTCCACCTTCTTGCGGCTGAGGCAGTAGATTATCCCCGACTTGCCGGGATGCTGCTTTATGTAGCGGATGATGTCCTTCTCCGGATCAACCTTGTCACGTACCTCATAGAACAGGTTCGGCCGGTTGAAAGAGGACTTGAACACCGTAGCATCCATTATCCCCAGGTTTTTCTGGATGTCGCTCTGGACCTTCGGGGTTGCCGTAGCGGTGAGGGCGATTATCGGAGCCCGCCCTATCTGCTGGACCATGTCCCTGATCCTCCTGTACTCCGGACGGAAGTCGTGGCCCCACTCAGAGATGCAGTGCGCCTCATCCACCGCATAGAATGAGATCGATATCTCCTTCAGCAGTTCGACGTTCTCCTCCTTGGTGAGGGACTCCGGAGCGACATACAGCAGCCTGGTCCTCCCGGACAGCACATCCTGGCGCACCTGCATTATCTCAGCCTTGCTCAGGGAGGAATTCAGGAAGTGGGCGAGGCCTTCTTCCTTGTCGTCGAAACCGCGGATCACGTCGACCTGGTTCTTCATCAGGGCTATCAAGGGCGAGATGACTATCGCCGTCTTGTCCTCAAGGACCAGCGCAGGGAGCTGGAAGCACAAGGACTTGCCGCCGCCCGTCGGCATCAGGACGAAAGTGTCTTTACCTTCGAGAAGGTTCTGGATTATCGCTTCCTGGTCGCCCTTGAAGGTATCGTAACCGAAAAATCTCTTCAGTTTGTACCGGATCAGTGATGAGTCTGTCGCCATGGTCTTACGGATTTATAGCCTAATATAGTCAAAGTTTTTCGTTATCGCAAGAATTCGAGGCCAAAAAACCAATTTAAGAAATACCCTACTAATGATACTATTATGAATAATTTTTACGATATTTGCGGGACTTTCGGACAATCCGGAAGGAAGCATGACAACTTAAAAGTTTCTATTATAATGAAAACTATCAAGATGTTCGCAGCTGCCGCAGTGCTTCTCGCCTGCGTCGCATGCAATTCAAACAAGCCCGCCGGCAACGGCGGCGACGCTGACTCGCTCAGCTTCACCGAATCGGCGATCCCCCAGAATCCCAAGGACCTCCTCCCTTCAAAGAGCCTCGTGGATTCCATCAGCTACCTCCTTGGCATCAATGTCGGGGAAATGATCAAGCAGAACGACCTCGGTGATCTCAATTTCAGCAAGATAAAGAAAGGCGCCATGGACTTCATCAAGTCCAAGCCCATGGAGGGCCAGGCCGACACCGCCTTCTTCAAGCAGTTCGACATCGACCTTCGCGAATTCCAGGACATAGCCGTCAGGTACCAGGACCAGAGGCGTGCCTACACAGTCGCCCTCAAGACCCAGGAAGAAAGGGATTTCCTCGCCAAGAACCGCAATGAGGCCGACGTCAAGGAGACCGAAAGCGGCCTTCAGTACAAGATTGCCGAGGCCGGCGACCAGAACCTGGTTCCCGCAGCCAACGACACCGCTTACGTCCACTATACCCTCAGGAAGATCAACGGAGAACTTATCCAGGAACTCGCCGCAGACCAGCCTTCGATGCAGATGGTTGTTTCCAACAGCGCCGGCATCCCCGGTTTCATCGAGGGACTCTCCCTCGTGGGTGTCGGCGGAAAGGAGACTCTCTATGTCCCCTACAAGCTCGGCTATGGTGAGAATGGCACCCGTGGAGGCATCGGTCCCTGCGAGACCCTCGTCTTCGACGTCGTGATAGACTCCCTGAAGCGCTACGTAGAGCCCGCTCCCGTTCCGGAGACCCCTGCAAAGAAGAAATAATCCGGAACCGAGATGGCAGCGTTGGAGATTGAAGGCCGGATAAAACTCAAGCTTGGCAGGCAGAGCGGGCAGAGTGCCCGCGGAGGCTGGACCAAACAGGAGTTTGTCCTGACCTACATGGACGGGAACTACCCCGCAGACATCTGCATCACGGCCTTCGGGGACGACAAGGTCGCTGAACTGGACAAATTCCAGGTGAACGACCAGGTGAAGGTTTCCTTCAACCTCAGGGGCCGGGAATTCAACGGCAGGTGGTACAACGACATCCGCCTTTGGAGGATAGTACCTGCAGGAGGCGCCGGAGATCAGGCCGCTCCCCGCGCCTACGACGTTCCTTCACAGAAAGTGACCCAGGCCCCGGCAGCTTCGTACGGATCCCCTTACAAGCAGGCTCCGGCAGACTACCAGGCGGCCCCTGCACCCTCTATCGACGACATGCCCGCCGACGATGGGAGCGACGACCTCCCGTTCTAGGGAATTGGCCTGCCTTCCGGATCCAGCCAGTGTATGGCAGGGTCGCGACGCCACCAAGTGATCTGCCTTTTGGCATAGTGACGCGTATTCAACTGAATCTTTTCGACCGCCTCGTCAAGGGAAACCTTCCCGTCCAGGTGGTCGAAAATTTCTTTGTACCCGACGGTATTAAGAGCCTGGCAGCCCCTGTAGGGCAGGAGTGAGCGGACCTCCTCGACAAGGCCCTCCCGGACCATCTCCAGGACCCGCCCGTCAATCCTCGAATAAAGTTCCTCCCTCGGACGGGAGAGGCCGACCTTGACGATCTCGAAATCGCGGGAGCGGTGAACTCCGGTCTTGAAAGAAGAGAACGGGCGGCCGCTCAGCAGGCAGACCTCAAGCGCCCGGATCACCCTCTGGCTGTTCTTGATGTCTATCTGGGAATATGTCAGGGGATCTTTCTGCCTGAGCTCTTCGGCAAGGACGCCGACACCCTCTTCCCTTAGCCTCGCCCACAGTTCGCTCCGCAGGACAGGGTCGCCGTCAGGGAGGTCATCCAGTCCCTTGCAGACTGCGTCGATGTAGAACATGGACCCGCCGGCCATCACCAGGGTGTCATGGCCCCGGGCGAAAAGGTCGCGGACAAGCTCGACCGCATCGCGCTCGTAGTCGCCTGCGGTGTAGGACTGCGTCACCGGTACGGTCTGTATGAAATGATGCCGGACCTCGGCAAGCTGCGAGGGGGAAGGGACGGCCGTCCCTATGGTCATCGTCTGGAAGATCTGGCGGGAATCACACGAAATGACGGGAGAACCATATTCCTTGGCCTTCTCGATTGCGAAACCGGTCTTCCCGACAGCAGTCGGTCCAAGTATGATGACAAGCCGTCCGCTCATGGGAGGCGGCTAGATGCTCAGTTCCTCGGTGCCGTCGAAGACTTCCTTCCCGTCCTCATCGTCATCGTCGTCCGAAGGGCGGTCGTCTTCATCGTCGTCATCCGGCTCCGTGAAGGCAAGAGGCCCCCAGTCCGGTTTCTGGCCGGGAAGATGCCTCTGGGAATCAGGCAGGTCTTCGAAGGCGACGTAGCCGTTCTCGAATTCTATGGGGTTCGGTCCCTTCATATCTGTCAGGACAGGAGGGCAGGCAGGTCCGTCCGCCGTCCCCTCGAAGGTGATGATGACGCTTTTCCTGTTGGGCACGTCATAGAAATACCTGAATTCGGTCACTCCGGCCTTGACGGTACTCTCGATGGTGACGGCATCGACGGTGCCGCTTCCCAGGTCGAAGAGGCCGTAACGCCCGACGACTCCCGAGCCGGCATCCAGTGCCTTGAACATTATCAACTGATCCTGGGGAAATTCCATGTCCGCGCGCATCTGCTTGTGGAAATCGTACAATGTCGACTTCCCACCCATCTGATAGACCCGGAAGAATCCTTTGATTCCAGCGAGGGTCACTCTGTACTGATAGACCATAAACCAAAAATCTCATACGGTTAGGATCCTGCGGGGAACACCGCGGCGCGGCCTTCCGAGGGATCCGAAATCATTCAATCCGCCCAGGGATCCGCCCCGGGCAGGAGGCTGGAGCCCAATGGTATTTCAAATTTACAAAAAAACCCGTTCCGTTGCAAAATAATCTTAAATGTAGTAATTTCGTAACCGGGGAATGGACAAACCAGAAAACATCATCCGAGACTCCTACAAGAGCATTCCGGGACCCGGCCGAGGCCTGTTCAAGGACAATGGCAGCCGTTTCATCTCATTTGCCTATCCGATTGAAAGCGAAGAAGAAGCCAAGGAGATCGTCAGTGGCCTCAAAAAAGAGTACCACGACGCCAGGCACCACTGCTATGCCTACCGGCTCGGGCATCTCGGCGACTCGTTCAGGGCGAACGACGACGGTGAGCCTTCATCGTCCGCCGGCCGGCCGATCCTCGGCCAGATCGACTCCAGGGGGCTCAGCGACACCCTTGTGGTGGTGGTCAGGTACTTCGGAGGGATAAAGCTGGGAATACCCGGACTGATCCGCGCCTACAAGACCTCTTCGGCGGAAGCCCTGGACAACGCAGGAGTGATGGATAAGATAGCCGGAGACTGGTTCCGTCTCGGCTTCGGCTACGACCGCCTCCCCCAGGTAATGAAACTCCTCAAGGACATGGACTTGCGGCAGCGGGCACAGGATTTCGGCAATTCATGCACCCTCGAGGCCTGGGTCCGCCTTGCCTCCGAAAAAGACTTTCTAGAGAAACTTGATAAATTGAATGTGACATGCCAAAGAATCTGATCTCCATCCAGGATCTCACAAAGGATGAAATCCTCCACATCCTCGACGTAGCACGCGAGTTCGAAGCCAACCGCGAACAGGACTTCCTCGCCGGAAAGGTGGTCGCCTGCCTCTTCTTCGAGCCTTCCACAAGGACCCGCCTTTCATTTGAATCGGCAGTCAATCGCCTGGGAGCAAGGGTCATCGGCTTCCCGGACAACAGGAACACATCCCAGACCAAGGGAGAAACCCTTGAAGATACCATAAGGATCGTGTCGAACTACGTGGACATGATCGTGATGAGGCACCCTGTGGCCGGAGCCGCGGCTACGGCCGCTTCGGTGGCATCGGTACCGGTCGTGAACGCCGGGGACGGGGCGAACCAGCATCCCACCCAGACCCTGCTCGACCTCTATGCCATCCGGAAGACCCAGGGGCGGCTTGAAGGACTGGACATCGACATGGTCGGAGACCTCAAGTACGGAAGGGCGGTTCATTCGCTGGTGGAGGCGCTCAGGTACTTCAGCCCCAGGTTCACCTTCACCTCTCCGGAAGAGCTGGACATGCCGAAGAAATACCTCGAGATGCTTGACCGGGAGGGTGTTCCCTACACTCGTACGGACAAGATCGAGGACGGCCTGGACAGCTGCGACATCCTGTACATGACCCGCGTCCAGCAAGAGAGGTTCCCCGACAAGGAGGAATATGACAAAGTCAAGGACGTGTACCGGCTCACAGCCTCGATGCTGGGAGGAGTCAGGCCGAACATGAAGATAATGCATCCGCTGCCGCGCGTGAACGAGATTGCGACGGACGTCGACTCCACTCCATATGCCTACTACTTCCAACAGGCCGGAGGTGGCATGTACGTCAGGATGGCCATCATCGCCTGCCTGCTGGGTTACAGGTAGTGATTATTTTTCTGCATTTGCTGGGATTCTTCTTTTATTTTACTACCTTTGAGCCCAATCAGGTTTTGATTTTAAACACATAGTTGTAATAATTATTAATTTTATTAAATAGAAATGGGTAAAGTTCATGTTTTCAACGCAGGCCCCTGCCTCCTTCCGCAGGTAGCCTATGACAACGCCATCGAGGCAATCAAGGATTTCAAGGGCACGGGAGTGTCCGTCCTCAGCATCTCACACCGCACCCCGGGATGGGACGAGACCATGGATGAATGCCGCGCACTGTGGCACGAGCTCCTGAATATCCCTTCGACTCACGAAGTCGTCTTCCTCGGCGGCGGAGCATCGCTCCAGTTCCTCTACGTGGCCATGAACTACCTTGAGAAGAAGGCTGCCTACCTCGAAACGGGAGTCTGGGCAAAGAAGGCGCTCAAGGAAGCCAAGGGGCTCGGTGAAGCATCCGGCGCAGTCGCATATGCCCTCGCCAGCTCCGCCGACAGGAACTACTCCTACATCCCCAAGGGATATGAGATCCCCGAAGACCTGGACTACTTCCACATCACCACCAACAACACGATCTACGGCACCGAGATCAAGGAAGACATCTCTTGCCCCTGCCCGCTGATCGCCGACATGTCCTCCGACATCATGAGCCGCCCGGTCGACGTCTCCAAGTACGACCTCATTTACGGAGGCGCGCAGAAGAACGTCGGTCCCGCCGGAGTGATATTCGCAATCATCAGGAAGGACTCCCTCGGCAAGGTAAGCAGGTACATCCCTACCATGCTCGATTACCGCACCCACATCGACAAGCTCTCCATGTTCAACACCCCTCCCGTGTTCTCGATATTCATGATGAACGAGACCTTGAAGTGGATAAAGAGCATGGGCGGCGTGGAAGCCATGCATGAACTCGACGTCAAGAAGGCCGACCTCCTTTACGGCGAGATCGACCGCAACCCTCTCTTCGTAGGCACCGCCGCCAAGGAAGACCGCTCGATCATGAACGTCTGCTTCGTGATGGCCCCCGGCTACGAGAACCTCCAGGACGAATTCCTCGCATTCAGCAAGCAGCACGGGATCATCGGCATCAAGGGTCACCGTTCCGTCGGAGGATTCAGGGCCTCCCTCTACAACGCCTGCAGCATCGAGGATGTCACCGCCCTGACCGACTGCATGAAAGAATTCGAGAACCTCAAGAAATAAGTCGCCATGAAAGTATTGGTAGCCACCCAGAAGCCCTTCTCCCCCGCAGCAGTGGCCGGGATCAAGGAAATAGTCGAAGGCGCAGGGCATGTCTTCTCCCTTCTGGAGAAGTATCCCGGAGCTGAAGAACTCATCGCCGCAGCCGCGGACGCCGACGCCCTGATCGTGCGCTCCGACAAGGTCACCGCCGAAGTCATCAACGCTGCCCCCAACCTCAAGATCGTCGTCAGGGCCGGCGCCGGATTCGACAACGTGGACCTTGAGGCAGCCACCGCCCGCAACGTGGTTGTGATGAACACCCCCGGGCAGAACTCCAACGCAGTTGCCGAACTCGCAATCGCGATGATGATCTACATGTGCCGCAACCAGTTCACCCCCGCCACCGGATGCGAGGTCAGCGGAAAGAAGGTCGGCATCCAGGCTTTCGGCAACGTCGGACGCCTGGTTGGCAGGAAGGCCGAGGCGCTCGGGATGAGCGTGATGGCCATCGACCCTTTCATCCCCGCCGAGAAGATCCTTGAGGCAGGTGCCACTCCGGCGGCCTCCCTCGAAGAGCTCTACTCTTCGTGCGACTTCGTCTCGGTACATATTCCTGCAACTCCCCAGACGATAGGCTCCATCGGTTACGACTTGATCACGAAGATGCCCAAGGGAGCCTGCCTGGTCAACACCGCCCGCAAGGAAGTCATCGACGAGGAAGGCCTTGAGAAGGCTCTGGAAGAACGTCCCGACCTTAAGTACATCACCGACGTGATGCCCGGCAACTACGAACTCCTCAGGGAGAAATTCGGGCTCCGGGTCTTCGCGACGCCCAAGAAGATGGGCGCCCAGACAGCCGAAGCCAACATGAACGCCGGACTCGCCGCCGCGCGCCAGATCGTGGATTTCTTCGCAACGGGGAACACCCGCTTCCAGGTCAACGCAAAATAGAGACTGTCATGGTAAGAGTCAAACCATTCGCGGCAATAAGGCCGCCAAAGGGCATTGTCACCGAAGTTGCGGCTCCCCCGTACGACGTCCTGGACTCCGCGGAAGCCAGGAAGATGGCCGGAGAGAAGTCCCTCCTCCACATAACCAAGCCCGAGATCGATTTCGAGCCCATGCTCGAGGAACACGACCAGAGGGTCTATGACAGGGCGGTCGAGAACTTCAAGGAGTGGCAGAAGAAAGGATGGCTGAGGCGCGACGCCAAGGAATGCTACTACGTCTACGCCCAGACCATGGAAGGGAGGACGCAGTACGGACTGGTCCTGTGCGCCCACACTGACGACTATGCCACGGGGAAGATCAAGAAGCACGAACTGACCCGCAAGGACAAGGAAGACGACAGGATGGTCCATGTGAGGATACAGAACGCCAACATCGAACCCGTCTTCTTCGCCTACAAGGACAACAAGGCTCTCGGCGAGATAGTAGCACGTGCAGCCTCCAAGTCCCCTGAATATGATTTCACGGACGAGAACGGCTTCGGCCACAGGTTCTGGATAATCGATGACGACGAGACCATCGCCCGGATCACGCGTCTTTTCACTACCGAAGTCGACGCTTTCTACGTAGCCGACGGCCACCACCGCACCGCCGCCGCCGCAAGGGTCGGAGCCGAGAAGAGGGCATCCAATCCGAACCATACCGGAGATGAGGAATACAACTTCTTCATGGCTGTCTGCTTCCCCGAGAGCGAGCTCAAGATTCTTGACTACAACAGGGTCGTAAGGGACCTCAACTCCCACTCGAAGGATGAGTTCCTCGCCGAGCTCGGGAAAGACTTCGTCGTCAGGAACATGGGAACCGGCATCTACCACCCGGACCATCTCCACAATTTCTCGATGTACCTCGACGGTGAATGGTATTCCCTGGAAGCCCTCCCCGGAAGGTACGACGACAAGGATCCCATCGGAGTCCTGGACGTCACCATCCTCTCCAACCTCGTGCTTGACAGAATCCTGGGGATCAAGGACCTCAGGACCGACAAGCGGATAGACTTTGTCGGAGGAATCCGCGGACTCGAAGAGCTTTCGCGCAGGGTCGACTCAGGCGAGATGAAGGTTGCCTTCGCCCTCTACCCCGTCTCCATGGGGCAGCTCATCGACATTGCCGACACCGGCAACATCATGCCGCCGAAGACAACCTGGTTCGAGCCCAAACTCCGCTCCGGCCTGTTCATCCACTCCCTTGACTAAGGGCGTACCTTTTTCCCGGAACGACCGCCTCAATATATAACATACAGAAGAGGGCGACCCCAAGTCATCTTGACTTGTTGAGTCGCCCTCTTCTTATGTTGTATCTGCCGTCTTATTTCTTAATCAGCTCCCTGACATAGGTGTAGAACTCAGGATCCTCGCCGATGACGGTCCTGTTGATGGTGCCGTCGGGGTTGAGGATGATCTTCGTAGGATAGCCCTTGATGGCGTACTTGACACTCAGGTCATTGTCTCCTCCGGGATTATAGACGTGAAGCCAGGGTAGCTGGTGCTTCTCAATCCCATCCTTCCACTTCTCCTCTGACTCGCCGCAGTCGATGCCGACGATCTCGATCCTGCCTTTGGCGTCGGAGTAGAGCTTCTTCATGTCAGGAATACCTTTCACGCACCAGTAGCACCAAGTTCCCCAGAAATCCAGGATGATGTACTTCTTCTGGTTGAATATGCTCGAAAGGGTGAAATCCTCACCTGCGGGATTCTTGAGAGTGAAGTCGGGCGCAGGCATGCCGTCCTTGACCTTTTCGGCGGCCTCGGAAATGGCCTTGGCCCTCTCTGCGCTGGTGCGGACCTGCTCCAGCATAGGCTTCATGTATCCTTCCTTGACGTCATCCGACAGGAGGTCGAGGACCTCAAGCGCCTTCGATCCGTCCTCACCGATCAGGCTCCCGACGATGGAAGCGGTGAAAACGTTGGAAGGCCTGGCCTTCGCGAACTCATAAGTCTTGTCAACGATACATGCCTGGACGGAATCGATCTTGTCGACGATCTTCTCGATGGAAGGATCCTCCTGGTTTTTGGCCATCGCAGCACGGTAGTCGTTGGTCAGGGAAGCGACCTGGGCGCGTTCAGCCTTGCAGCAATCGTCGAAGGCCTGCTTGTCCTTGTAGTACTGCGATCCTGAGCAGACAACAGAGTCGACGGTGCCCGACAGGACCATGTTTTCACCGGGGACGTAGAGGATACGCTCGAAACCTTCGACAAACCTGGGGTCTCCGGGAACTCCGAGGACAAGGTTGCGGATGGTGGTATCCTCGAAGGCTACCTCGAAAGCACCGTCCTTCATGGGGACGACAAGCTCCTGGACAGGCTCCCGCCTGTTGTTGAAGGCGTACACCTTGATGCTGAGGGAATCGCCCTCCAGGCCCTCTATGTGGCCGGCGATGGCTTTCTTTTCAGCGCATGAACCGCAGGCGAGCATAGCAACGGCCGCGGTCAGGAATAACAATGTTCTTTTCATGACTATTGGATATTGATGATTATTCAGCAAAAGCGCCAAGGATGGAGAGGTCCGGTGAAAGAGCCTTGCCGCTGCGCTTGAAGGCACCCATGCCGTAGGCGTTCCACTCTTCGGCCTTGCCATGCTTCTTCACCGAGGAAGAATACACCGCCGGCTTCCAGGTCCCGTCGACTTCAGGCTCCCAGTAGAACACCCCGGCACAAGCCGAAGACGAAGACTTCATCGCAGAGAGGAAGGCTTCCGTACATTCGCCGGCGGAAGCGTCGGAAGGCTTGACCCCATATTCCACGACCATCACCTTGCAGGAGAATTTGGAAGAGAGGGACTTCACCCCCGACTGGGCCAGTGAGTTCATGGCGCTCCAAGACTTCGAAGGGTCGTCGGCCATGGGATAGTGGGAAAGGCCGATCATGTCGAACTTTCCACCGGCGGCCTTGAACTCCTCGAACCACCAGGCGTTGTCGGCAAAGGCATGGTTGAGATGGCAGATCACCACGACGTCCGGAAAGACGGATTTGGCAGCGGCATAACCGGCATTGACCAACTGGACGAACCTTGCCCAGCTGGCGCTCCTTCCCGAGGCGGACCAGTCCAGTTTCCCGGTCGGCCAGAGCATGCCTGTCCTGGTCTCGTTGCCCGTCTGGACCCACGTAGGGGCCACTCCCGCGGATTTCAGCGCAGTGAGCACCTCCTTCGTGTACGAGGACACGGCATCCGCCATCTTGACTGCGTCGCCCGAATATGAGGCCCACGCCGATGGGGTGTCCTGGTGGGAAGGGTCGGCGAAGAAGTCGCTGTAATGGAAATCCACCATCACCGCAAGACCGGAGTCAAAGGCCCTCTTTGCAAGCTTCACTATGTCATCCTTGCCGCTCCAGCGGGCTGCATCGAGGGGATCCACCCAGACCCTCAGGCGCACGGAATTCATGCCGAGTCCTTTCAGGATGGCGAATATGTCGGTGTTCCCCTGCCCGTCCCGGAATGAGAAGCCGGAAAGGCTCTTCCCGGAGGCCTTCATATCGCGTTCCATCTCGGAAACCCAGCTGATGTCGGCACCGCGGGCGAAACTGACCGCCACAGGCTTCGGATCCGGACCGGTCTGCCCTTCCCCGCCGTCATCAGGGTTCTCCTTGGCGCCATCGCCTCCGCAGCAGGTAAAGGCAGCGAGGCAGAAGGCAGCCATGGAGGCAAGTATCCATCTTTTCCCTATCACTTTGATTGACACTTTATTCAAAACTTCGCAAAGTAGTGATTATTTTTGAATATTCCTACAAGAGACTCTCCAGGTTCCTGGAATTGAACAGGTCCTTGCCCTCCGGGGTGTAAGCATACTCGATCCTTGAAGCATAGTGCTTCTCGACCTTCCCGCGGACGATCTTCATGGTGCTGTTCACAAGCCCGTTCTGCTCGGTGAACGGTTCAGGGAGGACCGCAATGGCCGCAGAGAGCCACCTTTCCGGGAACATTCCCTCATGGATCCCGCCCTTCCGGTAGGAGTCCACCTCGTCCTGGATCTTGGAGAGCATGGCCCGGCGGCCCTCCACGGAGGCGGGATCCAGGCCCTTCGCCTTTGCATATTCACGAAGGGCATCCTTCGCGGGAACTATCAGGACCATCGTGTAGGGGTCCTGGTTGTTGTGGAGTATCACCTGCTCGACGTACTTGGAACCATCTGTCAGCGAGTCCTCGAAGCCTTCGGGGCTGTATTTTTCTCCGTCGGACGAAATCAGCAGCGACTTGAAGCGCCCCACGACGTAAAGATATTCCTTGTCAAGCATGTACCCCATGTCGCCGGTATGGAGCCAGCCGTCCCTCAAAGCCTCCGCGGTACCTTCGGGGTTCTTCCAGTAGCCGGCCATTATGTTCTCGCCGCGCACCACTATTTCCCCCTTCGTTCCTGCCGGCACCTCCTTGCCGTCTTCACCGCAGATCTTTATGTCAAGGCCCGAAACCACCCTTCCGGACGAGCCGAAAATGGCATGCCCCGTGGAATTGGAAGAGATGATCGGAGTAGCCTCCGAGACTCCGTAACCCTGGAACATAGGTATGCCGATGGCGTTGAAGTACTTCTGGAGTTCAATGTCAAGGAGCGCGCCTCCGCCGACGAAGAACTTCATGCGTCCGCCGAAGCTTTCCCTTACCTTCGAGAAGAGAACCTTGTCGAAAACCCTCAGGAAAGGCTTTTTCCACCATTGGAACAGCCCTCCGGCATTGTAGTATTCCTTGTTGTAGGATATCGCCATCCGCAATGCCCGTTCGTAGAGCTTTACCGCCTTGGGGCCCTGTTTCCTGATCCCGGCCTCTATGTTCTTCCGGAAATTCCGGGCAAGGGCCGGCACCGAAAGCATCACGTGGGGACGCACCTCCCTGATGGCCACGGGGATGTTCTTCAAGGTGGCGAGAGGGTTCTTCCCGACGGGGACCGTGGCTATGCTGCCACAGTAGGACATCATCGTATAGAACCCGGCCACATGGGCGAAACAGTGGTCCAGCGGCAGTATGATGAGCATTACGGCATCCGGTTCTATTCCTATCACCGAATGGGCCTGCTCGACGTTGGCCGTATAGTTGCGGTGGGTGAGAAGGACCCCCTTCGGATCCGCCGTAGTGCCGGAAGTGTAGCTGATGGTTGCATAGTCGTCGGGTCCGACGGAGCGTCCCCTTTCCTCGAACTCGGCACGATGGCCGAACAGGTAACTGGCGCCCAGGGCGTCGACCCATTCCATGGTTATCTCCCTGGACTCCATCTTCTGGATGTTGTCCATCACTATCACCTTTTCCACGCCGGGGCACTGGGGAAGCACCTTGCGGATCTTAGGGAGCTGCTGGGCCGAGACTATGACGAAACGGGACTCGGAATGGTTGATCCTGAAGGTAAGGTCGTTGCTCTCCTCGAGCTTTATGGAGAGTGGGACGCTCACGCCGCCTGCGTAGAGGATGCCGAGCTCCGCGAGGACCCACATGTTGCGCCCTTCGGAAAGCAAGGCGACCTTGTCGCCTTTGGCAAGGCCCATCGCCATCAGGCCGGCTCCGATCCTGCATCCATAGATCCTGGTCTCTTCAAACGTGGTTTCCGTCCACTTCTCGCCGACCTTCTCGCGAAGGAAGACATGGGAGGAGAATTCGCGGGTGTAATGGTCCACGAATTCTATCAGGGTAGGTCTGTCTGTCATCTGGATCCGGTTTACTCGTCAATCGCCTTCACCTCGGGGAAGAGGCCGAAGAGTTCGGCGTCGATCCTGTCCGTGATGGTCTGGAAATCCTCGGGGCGGTTCTCGAACTTCACATCGTCGACATTCACTATGAGCAGGTGGCCGTCATATTCCTTGATCCAGTCCTCATAGCGCTTGTTGAGCCCAGTGAGGTAGTCGATCCTTATGCTGCTCTCATATTCCCTTCCCCTCTTCTGGATCTGCGCGACAAGGTTGGGGATGGACGAACGGAGGTAGATAAGCAGGTCAGGCTTGCTGACCAGGGACATCATCAGGTCGAAGAGGTCGGAATAATTCTCGAAGTCGCGGGTGCTCATCAGTCCCATCGCATGGAGGTTCGGGGCGAATATCCTTGCATCCTCGTAGATGGTACGGTCCTGGATGATGATGTCGCTGCACCTGGAGATCTCCACCACATCCTTGAACCTTTTGTTGAGGAAGTAGATCTGGAGGTTGAACGACCAGCGCTCCATGTCGGCATAGAAGTCCGCAAGATACGGGTTGAAGTCGACCGATTCGAATTTCGGGGTCCAGCCATAATGGGCTGCCAGCATCTTTGTAAGGGTGGTCTTGCCACTGCCTATGTTGCCTGCTATAGCTATATGCATGTCTCGATACTATTGTTTCTGTTCGCTGATTTACAAAGGTATGATTATTTTTCCAATGGGAAAAGACCGTAGAGTTCGGCGTCTATCCTGTCGGTTATCAAGGCGAAATCCTCCGGACGGTTTTCAAAGTCAAGGTCGTCGGTAGGGATTGTGAGCACCCTCCCTTTGTACTCGGATATCCACTTGTCGTAGCGGTCGTTGAGGCCCTTCAGGTAGTCCAGGGATATGGATTGCTCGTAGTCGCGGCCACGTTTCTGGATCTGGGCGACAAGGTGCGGGATGGAGCACTTGAGGTAGATCAGCAGGTCAGGGGTCCCGGCGAGGGCCGACATCACCGTGAACAGGTCCATGTAGGTCTCATAATCGCGCTTGGAAAGGTTGCCCATGGCGTAATTGTTGGCCACGAATATGTACACGCCCTCGAAGAGGGTCCTGTCCTGGATGACCACGTCCTTGCTGCGGGAGATTTCAAGTACGTCCTTGAACCTTTGGGCGAGGAAATACGTCTCCAGGTTGTAGGACCAGCGGGGTATGTCCTTGTAGTAGTCTTCGAGATAGGGATTGTAGGTCACCGACTCGAACTTCGGCGTCCAGCCATAGTGCCTGGCCAGCATCCTTGTGAGGGTGGTCTTCCCGCTCCCTATGTTTCCTGCTATTCCTATATGCATTACAGATGAAATTCTATCCCTTCCACGTCGGCGGAAGGGTCTTCCGGTTCATTGAAAGGCTGGAGGAAAGGATTGCACGACCTTTCCTCGGCGATGGAGGAGCGGCGCCCGTGCCCGGGAAGCACGTCTACGTCCGAGGGAAGCCCCATCAGGGACTCCATGATCCCGGTGATCAGCTTGTCGTAGTCTCCGACCGGGCTGTCCGTCCGGCCGATGCTTCCGGCGAACAAGGTGTCTCCGCTGAGCAGCACCTTGTGGGCAGGATCATAGTAGCATACTCCCCCCTCGGTGTGTCCCGGGGTAGCTATGACGAAGAAGGGGTCCCCGAGCGCATCCAGGGAGTCTCCGTCGGCGATGGCCACAGTCCCGATTCCGTCCATGTCAGGGGAAGGAAGGCCGAAAGCGGCCGCAAGGGACCGGTTGATTGCCAGGGTGGACTTCTCCGAGGCGTTCATCCTGACCGGGACGGCATAGTCCTTGACCAGAGCCTTGACTCCCCCTATGTGGTCAAAGTGGGCGTGGGTAAGCCATATCTCCTTGGGATGCAACCCGTTGGAAGCTACATATCCTTCAAGTTCACGCACCTCGCCGTCGTCCTGGCAGCCAGGGTCCACGATGACGCAGTCTCCCGCTTCGTTCCACAGGAGGTAGCAGTTCTCCTGAAGGTAATTGAAGACGAAGACTTTTATGTTGAGCTGACGGGTCCCTTCCATGCGACAATCCTTTCGCTTTCCTACAAATTTACTCAATTATTCGAAAAAAAACCGTAATTTTATCATTATGTCCGGAAAGAAAGAATACATCGAGATACGCGGCGCAAAGGCGCACAACCTCAGGGGGGTCAACGTGGACATCCCCAGGGACGAATTCGTCGTGGTCACGGGACTGAGCGGTAGCGGCAAGTCCTCCCTTGCCTTCGACACGATCTACGCCGAAGGACAGAGACGCTACCTGGACACCCTGTCCACCTATGCCAAACATTTCATGGGAGTACTGGAAAAGCCCGACGTTGAAAGCATCGAAGGGCTCAGCCCCATAATCGCGATAGAACAGAAGACCACGGGCAACAACCCCAGGTCGACCGTGGGCACCATCACCGAGATCTATGACTTCCTCCGCCTCCTGTACGCAAGGGCGTCGAGAGCATATTCCCCCGTGACGGGAAGGGAGATGGTCCGCTACACCGACGAGCAGATCGTGGACTTGATAATAGACGGCTACCAGGGCCGCAAATGCTGCCTGCTCGCTCCCCTGGTCGTCGGCCGCAAAGGCCACTACCGCGAGCTGTTCGACCAGCTCAGGAAACGCGGGTACACCGAAGTCAGGGTGGACGGAGAGATCCGCCCCCTGGCAGAGACCGATGCCGTGGACCGCTACAAGGCCCATTTCATCGAGCTGGTCGTGGACAAGCTGAAGCCCTCGGAAGGTGACAGGAAGCGCATACGCGATTCGGTGATGACAGCCCTGAACCTGGGCAAAGGCTCCGTGGCGATGCTGGACATCTCCGACTCCACCGTCAAGCACTTCTCCAAGCATCTCATCGACCCCGAGTCAGGAATATCCCTAAGGGAGCCTGCCCCGCACTCCTTCTCCTTCAACTCACCTGAAGGATACTGCCCGCACTGCAAGGGCCTGGGCATGATCGTGGACGTGAACATCGACAGCATCATCCCGGACAGGAGCGCATCCATTGCGGACGGAGGGATCGTTCCCCTCGGGAAACTCCGCCAGAACAAGAAGTTCGACATTCTTCGGTCGATAGCTCGGAAGTACGGATTCTCCCTGTACGACCCGATAGAGACGATTCCGGACGAGGCCGTCAGCCATATCATATTCGGAAGCGACGAACTGTTCAGGGTAGGCGAAGGGAACCTCTCCGAAATGGTTTCCTGGGGCGGAGTCGTCGATGACATCGACGAGAAGATAGTGTGCCCGGTCTGCCACGGGACCCGCCTGAACGAGAACGCCCGCAGTTTCAAGATCGACGGCAAGACCATTTCCGATGCCGCCGCGATGGAGATGAGCGAGTTCAAGGCGTGGCTGGAATCCCTCCCGGACAAACTGAGCGAAAGGGAGAACAGGATCGCCCGCGACATCCTCAAGGAACTTAACGACAGGGTCGGTTTCATGCTGGGAGTCGGTCTCGACTACCTCTCGCTCGACAGGGCCACTTCCTCCCTGTCGGGAGGAGAGAGCCAGAGGATCCGGCTCGCCACCCAGATAGGTTCGAAACTGGTGAACGTCCTGTACATCCTGGACGAGCCGTCCATCGGGCTCCACCAGAGGGATAACCTGAAACTCATCTCCTCGCTCAAGGAACTGCGCCGCGAGGGCAACTCGGTGATGGTCGTGGAACATGACATGGAGACCATGCGGAATGCGGACTGGCTCGTGGACGTAGGTCCGGGAGCAGGAGAAGAGGGCGGAAGGATCTGCCTCTCGGCCCCTCTCAAAGCCGCTCTCGCCTATGGCGCAAATCCAGGGAAGGCCCCCGCCGGAACGGACAGGGAGACCCTGCGCCACTGCGTTTTCGGCAAGTCACTAACCCTGGACTACCTCATGGGACGCCTGACCATACCGGTGCCTGAAAAACGCCGCCGGGGGAACGGGCTTACCCTGGGGATAAGAGGGGCGCGCGGGAACAACCTCAAGGACGTGGACGTGGACTTCCCTCTCGGCTGCTTCATCGGAGTGGCCGGGGTCAGCGGCAGCGGGAAATCATCCCTGGTCAACGAGACCCTGATGCCTGTCCTGAAGAACAAGTTCTACAGGTCGAAGTTGAAACCCCTTCCCCACGACTCGGTCGAAGGTACGGGCAACATAGACAAGCTGATCGAAATCGACCAGAGCCCCATCGGACGCTCCCCACGGTCCAATCCGGCGACATTCACAGGAGTCTTCAACGACATCCGCAACCTTTTCGAGGACACACCGGACGCCAAGATCCGCGGCTTCAAGGCCGGCAGGTTCTCCTTCAATGTGGCAGGCGGACGCTGCGAGGCCTGCAACGGCGCCGGATTCAAGGTTATTGAAATGAATTTCCTGCCGTCGGTGAACGTGGTCTGCGACGAATGCAGGGGACGGCGCTACAAGGAAGACACCCTCGCCGTACGCTACAAGGGCAAGAACATCAACGACGTCCTTGAGATGCCGGTGAGCGAGGCCTATGAATTCTTCAAGCCCATCCCAAACATCGCAAGGAAACTGAAGGCCCTCGTGGACGTCGGACTGGGTTACGTCCACCTGGGACAGTCCGCAGTCACCCTCTCCGGCGGAGAGTCACAGAGGATGAAACTGGCCGCCGAGCTGTTCCGCAAGGCCACCGGGAACACCCTTTACATCCTCGACGAGCCCACCACGGGGCTTCATTTCGAAGACATCAAGATACTGCTTGGAGTGCTGCAGCAACTGGTCGAACAGGGCAACACCGTGATCATCATCGAGCACAACCTTGACATCCTGAAATCGGTCGACTACATCATAGACCTCGGCCCCGAGGGAGGCAGCAAGGGTGGCACGATCGTGGCCAAGGGCACTCCCGAAGAAGTCGCCGCCAACCCCGACTCGGTCACAGGCCCCTATCTTCTCGAAGCGCTGAAAGGCTGAGCCCGGGAGGGGGGGCATCCCGGCGGACGGGTCAAATCCGCAGCCCCCTCAGGAACAGCCCTTTTCGCCAGGTTTCCATATATCCGCATATTAAAAGACAAATTTCCATATATTCGCATATTAAAAGACAATTAATTATTATGATCCTTTCCACAACTCCGTCCATCGAAGGGCGGACCATTTCGGAATACAAAGGAGTCGTTTTCGGGGAAGTCATCTCCGGCGTGAATTTCTTCAGCGACTTCAAGGCGAGCATCCGCAACATCGTCGGCGGACGCAGCGGCTCCTATGAAAACGAACTCATCAAGGCCCGCACCCAGGCCATTGACGAAATGACGGACCGCGCCGCAGGGCTCGGGGCGGACGCCGTCGTGGGCATCGACATCGACTATGAAGTCCTTGGCGAGAACAACGGCATGCTCATGGTCACAGCATCCGGAACCGCAGTCAAACTCCTGTAGGAGAGCCGGAAGGTACAACGGAATATGCGCTTGTTCGCAAGCGGTGTTGTCCTGAAGGTCCCTGGCCTCCCGCAACCATAATCGAGTTCAATGATATGAGAAAAATGCTTTTTGTATTTGCAGGGCTCATCTGCATCTTGTCCTGCCAGCCTCCACCCGGCTTGCCATACACCCGGATGGGGAATTACTATGTCCGCAACGACGCTGAATTGCCGGTTGAAGCGAAGATCGACGACCGTGCTACGTTCGAGAGCCTTTTCGGGATGGCTGCCCTTATGGGGAAGGACGGAGAGCCGACACCTGTCGACTGGGACAGGGAGTTCGTCCTTGCCGTGGCGGACCCCTCGACAGACCTGCTGACCACACTTGAACCGGAGTCCCTGCGCCAAGAGGGTGGAGAACTCGTCTTCACGTACACCGAGACCGTCGGGGACAGACAGTCCTACTGGACCCTTCCTTTCCTGATGATAAAAGTGGACAGGAAGTACGATACAGGATCCGTCAAGTTCATCCGACATTAGACCGGAGGGTCCACTCAGGTTCATCCGCCATTAGACCGGAGGGTCCACTCAGGTTCATCCACCATTAGACCGGAGGGTCCGTGCAGTTTCATTCGGCACTAGACTGGAGGATCCACTCAGGCTCATCCGACATTAGGCCGGAGGGTCCACTCAGGCTCATCCGACATTAAACCGGAGGATCCGTGCAGTTTCATTCGGCACTAGACTGGAGGATCCACTCAGGCTCATCCGACATTAGGCCGGAGGGTCCACTCAGGCCCATCCGACATTAGGCCGGAGGGTCCACTCAGGCCCATCCGACATTAGACCGGAGGGTCCACTCAGGCTCATACGCCATTAGACCGGAGGGTCCACTCAGGTTCATCCGACATTAGACTGGAGGATCCACTCAGTCCGTCACCGGGAACCGGTAAGCAAACCGGCTGGAAAAATCCCAGTCCCCCGTCGCAAGCGATATTGCCCAGAGAGCCATGGCCGGAGCCCAAGTCATCCAGCTGAAGGCCCGTTTTTGTGGATGAAACCCGCCTGGGGTCCAGGTCATCCACAGTGCGGGCTGCAATATAAAGTCAGGAAAAGTTGTATCTCTCAGACATCATCGAAGACCTGTTTCAGACATCAATGCCCAGATTGTTAATTGTTCAGCATCGGTAAACCTATGTCAGGACGTTCAATGTCCTAACCATTAATTGTCCAGCATCGGTTAACCTATATCAGGACACTCTACTCCTAACACTTCAACTCACAAATTCGGTAAACTATCACAGGACAGAACGTCACTCTTTGGTTTTCAAATAGCTCACACGCTTCGTTTCCGGAAACGACTGCTAATCAACATATTAAGTTTTACAAGCGTGTTAAGTGGACATTTTTTCGGGGCACCTTCACACGCGGCCAATTTGTAATATGCTAATAATGAGGCGTTTATCTTTTTGGAGCGTGTTAGCTATTTGAAAAAGGCCATCCGTGCGATAGCCGATGGTCCCAAACCGTATGATAGTATATGGTTCCATGCCGGAAGATAGATAAGAGGGTATCCACAAGCGCAGCGCAGGGCGAGAAATAGCTGGAAATGTGCGGGACGGCCAGGAGGTATGGGATGACCAGGAATGAATGGGATTAGTCATTACCGTATAGCTGTCATTGACTATCTTCATAAAATCAGAGAGCAGCGCCAACCACGCTGAAGGTGCCCCAGAAGGTATTACTGCTGCCCTCTGAGACTTTTTATCCCACGGAGAGCAGGCTGATATGCCACAGAGGCCTCTCAAAGGGCGTTCTGCCTGCCCTCTGTTTTGCATCTAAGCCTAGCGCCTAAGGAACTTGGCGACCGTTGTGCACGGTTCGGCCCGCGAGGGGGATTGATCTGAAGTGCAAGGGCCGCAAGCGGGTGTTGTCCTAAGGACCCTGGCCACCCGCGGCCGTAAGCGGGAGGTACCACGCCGTAAGGCGTGGGGGGATGGAGCGAAGCGGAAGGTCCGAAGGACAATGCCGCTTGCGAACACCGCGTTGACCATGAAAAATGAGGGTGCCACATTGCCAAGGCGTGAGGGGGATTGATCTGAAGTGCAAGGGCCGCAAGCGGGTGTTGTCCTGAGGACCCTGGCCACCCGCGGCCGTAAGGAGGCCACTGAAAAACCCCTCTCAATAGTGCGATAAACTTACTATTAATCCGCAAACTAATCCGATTATATTTGGTGGTTTGCGGATTATTT